>Ga0209922_100898_pt1 | contig 31659 bp, 30 predicted proteins | sample ThiBiot_500_biof_FD_183946 | JGI IMG/M metagenome (GOLD analysis project Ga0209922, IMG submission 183946) | Wastewater bioreactor microbial communities from Cape Town, South Africa - Thiocy_expt_500_biof (SPAdes) | ecosystem: Engineered > Bioreactor > Thiocyanate-remediating > Anaerobic-Aerobic ... | reverse complement strand
GGTGATGATCTTCGTTCGATCAAAGATCGTCAATTTACACCACGTAAACAACCATTTCCTCTTGGCGAAACATTTAATACAACAATGCTTACGGAATCTCCGTCAAGTCATCGTCGTCCCGCACTTATTCCGGCTCCATCATCGGCACTATCTCATCTCATTCAAACAGCTATTATTCCAGCTGGTTCAACTGTCACAAATACAAATCAACTTTCAACACCATCGAAATCAGCTCGTGATACTTATGTTCTGTAAATAGTTTTTTTTTTACCAAGTATTTTTTGCACGCATATAATCATCTTTGTGTTTTGATGTGAAATTTGCCTTTTTGTTTTTTTTTGCTCTCCGTATCAAGTCAACAATTTAGTTGTGGTTAAATAAAGAAAATCTTTATTCAAATTTTTATCTACAAGAATTCATCACAAGAACAAAACGCGTTTTTTTTTCTTCTCGTATCACGCCTAAGATGAAAAAAGAAATCCATTTGATTGAATATTATGAAATGACACAGCAGCCAGGTTTCTTTTTTACTGTTGAATCGCGATAGGATGGACGAATTGGTTTGTCGGATTTTGTTGTTGCCGTTGATGAAACGGATATAGTTCGTGTCTGAACATTGTCTTTGAAAAACGAAACAGATTCAGTTCGTAATTGATTCGAATCGGAATTTAAATCGATTTGTTTCGGTTTCTTTTTGTTATAAATACTGGTTACAAGCAGTGTAAATGCTTGTTCAACATTCGATGCATTCAATGCTGATGTTTCCATATATGATAGATGCATTTGTTCAGCAAGAGCTGTTGCTTCTTCACGTGAAACTTTACGTTCATCGACAAGATCGGATTTATTTCCAACGAGAACAATTGGAAGATCGGCAGGAGTATGCCGATGAACTTCTTCGATCCAATTTGTGATATGATCAAATGAATCATGTTTAGTCAAATCGAATACGGCTAAAGCACCTTCGCTACCACGGTAAAATTGAGGTATAACAGTTTTAAAACGTTCTTGACCGGCTGTATCCTACACGAGAAAATATTTCAGATTTATTTATTTATAAATAAGTATTTACCCAAACTTGAGTTTTAATCTTTTTTCCATCGATAATTAATTGTTTATAAGCAAATTCGACTCCAATTGTTGATTGAGTATCAATACGAAATTCATTACGTGTAAAACGTAATAAAAGATTGCTCTAAACAAATAATCATTGAAATTCTATGATGAAATTACAAAATCATACTTTGCCAACTGAACTATCACCTATAAGAACTAATTTGAATATAAAATCATAATCAGATGCAGCACCCACAGTTAGTGACATAATTATTCTATTAGAAGAAAGAAATTGAATGTCGTAAGTTTATTGTCAATAGATCTCAAGTAAAAAAGAGAAACGAATAGTTGTGTATGCACGTTTATTTTCAAATTATCTTATCAGACAAAAAACGCCTGACGTGAAAAGAATTTGAAAGTTTTTTTTTTTGGTTAACAAATGTCCTTTTTTACATATAAAAGATAGAGAATGATGACACGTCACATGACTTCGTCATAAGCCTATTCGATAGTCGTGTATCTTTTTCAATAAGAGCAATTCAGTAACTAGTTTGACTCGTTTTTTTTGCTTTATTTCTTAAACGATAATCTGTTAAAATAATAATAGAAATCATTGAAATAGAAAAGAAACGAAATGTTCAGTGTTTATATTGGATTAAAAAAATCGAAGTTTAAAAATGAAAATTATTGTTATTGTTATTATTCTTGTTGTTGTTGTTTTTCTTCTAAATAAGCTTGTTTTTCTGCATCACTTAAACCTTCACTTGGTGGTTCGACATGATGTAATTCATGTTTTCCTTGAACACCTAGTAAAACTTTAGCTTGAGTTGTTGCCAATGATTCAGCTGGTGGTTCAACATGATGTAATTCATGTTTTCCTTGAACACCGAGTAAAACTTTAGCCTGAGTTGTTGCTAATGATTCAGCCGGTGGTTCGACATGTTTTAAATTATGATCTTTAGTAACTTCAGCTAAAACAGCTTTTTGTGCATCTTCAACGGAATCATTTGAAGCCATTTTATCGAATATTGAAAACAGAAATGATAAGAAATCTAGAAGAGCAATAAAAAAAGAAAAACTGAATAGTTTTACATTTATACGATCGAGTTACTACAGCAAATGAATCGTTCTTATCAAAACTTCAAGAATCATCGATTCATTAAAAATATTGTCTCACTTTGTTTGATTTCGAAAAGAAAAACACAACATAAATACTTCGAATCTAAAGACAACATTCTTAAAATAATTCACCATTGTTTATATGCAATAAAGATAAAAAAAAAGAAAAGCGTTTTAACGAAAGACGATCATTCTATCGGAGTTGATGATTAACTGTAACGAAAGCTATTCGAAATTTTTAATGTTCCAGAAAAAAAATGAAAGAATGCGCTCGCTTTTATCTTACGGTCGAATCCGCTCGTTGACTGACTAACATCGAATAACGCAATTGATAATATTATTTACTTTTCCTTTTAAAGTGTTGGCCTGCATTTTATAAACGAATTCTTCTTACTCACAACTGACTACCGAAAAGAACTTATTCATCATCAATGAATAACATAGATGTGAAACATCACGAGAGAAAGAAAAAAAAACAGAAAGAATATGCTTTCTTTTCTCTCTCTTTCTTTCATATACTTATATAGGTATATTTACTTCATTAAACTAGACAAATAAACACAGATTATTTATAGGAATGTCACTAAATATGAATTACATTGACGGTGTAGAAATTCTACCGCAGATTTATTGACGTTATCACAACAAAAGTGAAAACATGCATTTACTTAGGTGGCTTGTATCTAGTGGTATTTATTTGTTAAGAAGAAATGAAAATATAAAAAACAGTTTTAATATTGAAATCTAACGCCATCTGTAAAAAGAAATTAAAAAGTTGACGATACTTCTCGAATATATTACAAGCGACATCCAAAATGTGTTGCTTGCTCAACGCATAGTTTTTGATTGGTAAATAAATTGAAAGAGATAGATACATACAGAATTCGAATTCGAACAGTTTCGACAGAACGAAGAAGATATCTTGGATCATAAATAAAGAAACGATCGAAATGAACTAATAACATACAAAACGATTTGATTTTTGATCTAGATCTTCAGTTATTTTTTTTAATCATTACGCAATATATTGCAAAAATGGTTTTCTTTTTTACTAGCGATGGTAAATGATTGACTTTAATCATTCGTCATACCTATACTTCCGTTTTTTTTTTCGAATTTAGTTGTTGATCCTCCGTACACAATCTACATGGGTCGAGATAAATATGAAAGTAAATTTTTTCAATAAACAAAATCAAATGTCCATGATTGAGTTTTTACCCAGATAATGAATTATTGAAATATTGTTGGCCTGAAGACGTGTGGTTAGCAAATATTGTGTCTTTTCTTTGTTCGAAAGTAACATTCTATTTCCATTAAGGTTTCATGTCAGCAAACTCTCGTCTGCTCACGTCTATCTACGACTTCACAAAGTACGAATAATAAACATTTATTTCGAACAAAGAAATTGAACTATGTGCTCATTGATTTAGGGTGAAACAATCGATAGTATTCCGGCCAATGCTCTTGAAGATTGCTGTCAATTAGTTAAAGCAAATAGCATTGAAGGTTGCAAACAAAATAATGTTCCTATTGTTTATACACCCGTCGGAAATCTTCGTCAAACGAATGATATGGATGTTGGTCAAGTGGGATTTCATGTTGATAAAAATGTTCGATTGAATTTCTATTTATAAAACAAACGAACGAACTATTGGGAATCTTGCGTTTTTTTTTCTCTAGGTTAAACAATATGTTGTCGACAAAAAACAAAATGAAATCGTTAATCGATTGAATAAAACGAAACGAGAAATACCAACAGAGGAATTTGTTGTACGATGACGAACAAATAAATATTTGGTTTCATGGATTTGTATTTAGACTCAACGAGAACAACGTGATAATCAAGAACGCGAAGAGAAAAAACGTTTAATGAGAGAACAAAAACAACGAGATAAAGAAGAAGAAAAACGTCGACAAGAACAAGCCGAATTAAAGTTGTTTCATTTTTTTTGATGAAAATCAAATTGTTAACCGAATCCAAATATTTCATTTTCTAGAAACTATTCATCATTAATGCACTCAGATAAAATGCATTCGAATAGGGTAATTATTTTAATCTTTGATATTTGATTCTCATTTATCATCCGGAAGAATAAATATACACGAACAGTTTTTCTTCCGTCTTTCTTTTTTAAAAGCACGTGCTATTTGCACATGTTATCTCAGTCACCTCTCTGTTTCTTTTTTTTTATTTTCTAGGATGGAAATGACTCCGATGAATTCATGTAAATGTTATCTCTCGTTTCTTTTCGTTTCTCTCGTTCTCTTTTCATTTGAATTTAATAAAAAAAATCAACCCCGCAAAACAAGCAAGTTTATTCTTCTATTTTTTTCAGATGAAAACGTTTGAGTAATGACAACTAATATAAAACCATTATCAATCGTTGCAAAATGTGCTCTATGTTCAATAAAAACTGAACTATTCGTTTGTTCACATTGCGATGAAGTTATCTGTCAAAAATGTCTTGATTCACATCAAGTTAAATATCAAGAAATTTTAAAAGAACAATGGATCAATTGTGAAAAGAAATTTCAGAATTTATCTCGTCCATCAGGTTAACATTCAACTTGTAACGAGCAAATCAATCGATTTTTTTTCGTTTTATCTATAGATAATCATGATAAAGAAATAATCAATGTTGAAAATGAAATAACTCGTCTACATCATCTTATCGAACAACGTTTTAGACATTTAATTGAAAATCTTGAGAGTGAGAAGAATAATCTATGTAACAAATTAGATGAATATATGCAATTAAATTTAAAGTAAATTTTTTTTTTGAAGTTATTTCAAAAACAAAAATTTGAATTTAGTGTGAAACATGCAGATCTTCAACAGTTATATAATTCGATTAAGGAACGAATTGAAGTTGTTTTTCAGTAAAAGAATTACTATTGCTTTTCTTTTCTTTTCTCTTACTATTTGAAAATATTTTAGAGATTCTGATAGTTCGTTTAATCCTGAAGATTTTCTCTTGGAAATAGAACATTTTAATACTTTACTTAACAATCGAGACAAACAGATTCAAACCAATCATCTCAAAGTAGCCTAACTTTATTTTTATCTAATAGAAAAAAAACACAAAATTGATTTTTCACTAAACATCAATCAGTATCCTTGTTTAACATCGCCTAAAATCACAACTATTTCCGATATATTCGGTGAATTACAATGGAATTCGAAATCATCTCATGATTCTCGTCCAATAACACCTCTTCGTAATGATCTACCTCAGCAAGACACATCATCCGATGAATCCTTATCGACTTCAGTTAAACAAAGACAAAAACATTGGACTCTTGATGCAGCCGGTGTTCCACATTTCCTATGCATTTTATCGAAGAAAAATTATCTTTTATTTGCTTGTGATAAGTTCGGTTCGATTGATCTCTATCAATTAGACAGTAGCCAACCTCGAAATCCTCCACGACATTTACGACAATTCGAATTATTTCCCGGCAATACGAACAATCCTCAGCCGCAAATTATCGAAACATTTACGGTCTATACACCGTTCATTGTCGTTTCTGCTCGTATGTGAATTAAAAATCAAAGAAAAAACGAAATAAAAATGTTAAATTTATAGATTTGAGTGATCAAACTGATACAAGTTCGATCTATTTCTTTGATCATCGTGGTGGCCAACAAGGCGAGACTTGTCTACAGAATTTTCCTGTTCGACAATTATCCGCCGACGTATCGTTTAAATGTCTTTGGGGTGTGGATCGACATCAACATTTAAGTTGGTTGAAAATTTTCCCCAAAATATAAATTGGGTATTTTTTTTCTCTCTCTCTCTCTCTCGTTCGTTTAGTTTATTATAATCAATTGCCAATGAATGTTCCACAGATAACGGAATTTATTAAACATCGAGAAGAATTCATGAAATTCAATCGAGATTTCGAACCCATTCGGTAGATTCAAAAGAAAATGACTTACAAAAACAGGAACGTCTATTTTAGAATCACGCAAAATCAAAGCTCGATCGCTATTGTCGAGAGAAATTCTCAATGTGCTCATATATTCGATAAACAAACAAAAAAACAAACGGATGCAATCGAAAATCTACTACGAACAAAAGGTGTCTTTCGTTTATGGAATGTTTTAGTAAGATGTCCCTCAACAAACAGAAAACATTGTTCTATATCGATGATTTCGTCTAGCTTCGTGATGATAATTCGATGGTGCTTAAACTTGATGAAGATTTACCTCCGAACAGTCGTCCACCGTCGATCAATCATTTAATTCTCGAATTAGATTCGAAAGGCGTGCCGATCTCTCAAATTGAACGTACGTCTGTCTATGGTTTTGCACTTGGACCAAACGAAGAAATTCTACTTGGCTGCAAACGTCATCAACAAAATGGATTGATCGAATGCTACATTTAACGAGCCGACTTAGTCAGATTTAGTTCAAATTTAGCATATTGAAACATTTGCCTTTTTAATTTTGACTACACACCGATGTGTATGTGACTTAGCGTCTTTTTTCGTTCGTTCTTTCTTTCCTTTTCTTTTCAAAAGAATAAGCAAGAGGCGTGTGCGTGATTCAGTTTTTTCTTTTGTTTTTATTCAAATCAACGGTATTTTAGATGAATATTTCGATGTGATAAATTTTTATTTGTAAAATACAACGAAAACGAAATAATGTCAAATCCAGATAGTTGTCCGAACTGGTAGGTAAAATATTTCAATTCAAAGAACAAAAAGAAACATTCGAATACATTTGTTGTTTCTAGTGATAATATTTACGGAAATGAACCACGAAGAATTCCATGGTGAGAGAAAAAGAAAAGAAATTCTTCAAATTTTCATCTTATTCATGGACTTTTTTTAGTGGTCATATTGTTTGTCATAAATGTTGTTTGGAATTGTTTAATAAAGATGAAAATACACTTGAATGTCCTGTTTGTTATACAGTACATACGTTTAAATCGAAGAATATATTCAAAAAGTCCCTACAAACAGTAGCACATTCCGGTTTTGGAAAGAAAACATCGCAGAGAGAAGTCAGTTTTGCATCGATTATGGTAACATTTTTATCGATGAACGATGCACAATTTATTGAAAACTTGGTTCTTTTATTTAGCCAGTGGAAAAGGCGTCTGGTGCTGAAAAATCAGCGAATAAAGAAGTTAAAAAAGCAGCTACAAATATACCAACAGCTCCGCCTGGTGCTCCACCAGAATCAACACAATCAGCTTCTCCACCATCACAACCGCCACCTCCACTTCCAGCGCCCGAACCAGTTGTTGTTCCGAACAAAGCACCTCCACCTCCTCCTCCAACACCATCACCATTACCTTTAATGTCACAAAGATCAACAGCCAGTGACACTCTATCAAAATTGTTCAAACCACAAAAACCGTCCACATCCATGAATAACCCACCACCTTCTTTGCTCACCGCAATTGTTTCGCCACCTGCTCCTTCGCCACCGCCGCCACCAGCATCGGCTCCAACTCCACCGCCATCAATATCAGATGCTGTGATTGCTCGTTGCCACAGTTGTGGTAACAAATGTCAAGTGATTGTAAGCGAAATAACTAAACAATTGTCATACATATTCGCGTCTATTTTTCTGCAAGGTTTGTGAACATTGTGATCATTTTGTTTGTCTTAAATGTGCTGAAGAACATCGTACAACGACGAAAGTCGATACACAAGAAGTGGCCAATAAATGGCAACAGTGTAAAAATAAATATCAATTATTACTTCAAAAACTAAGTACCGTCATTGCTTTGTTTGTTCATTCATTAATTGAGTTTTGATTTAGATCAATATAATCTCGATCGAAAACGAATCGAAAGTGAACTAGCTGCTATTCGTCTTGCTGTTGAACAGCGAACACAGGATGCTATTCAATGTATAACCGAACAACGAGATTCATTAATTGCTAATATTGATGAACATATCGAAAATGAACAAGCAATAAATTGGTATTTGGATTTTTCAAAGAAAAAAATATCACTATGATTCGTTTTAGTGTCAAACATAATGAATTAATTAATGAATTACAACGAATTCAAAATCGTTATGAAAATGCTTTGAAGTAAATCCGAATATCGCGTTTGTTTTTGTTCTCAATTGAAAATTATGTTCTAGCGGAGAAGATATTGGTTCATATTCGCAAGAAGATTTTCTACGTGATATTCGTGAACTTCAAACACGATTAAATAAACGCAACGATATCATCGATACACATATCTTAAAAGTAATTCAAATTTAACTTATCCCCAAAAAAAAGAAACGTTTTTTATTCAGATTCCTGTAATCCCTCGTTATGAACGAGTTTCCATTGAAAAATTACTAGGTGAACTTCAATTCAATCCAACCATAGCCAATGGTTTATCTCATTCATCATCATCATCTTCTTCTCAAACTTCTCAAATCAACGGCTATGCAAATCCGATAAAATCATCCTCGGGAATCTCGTTATCAACTAACAACGATCTAGCCAATGTTAAACCATTAATGGCTACTGAAACCTATTCCAATGGTACGACAACAATCGATGCATTCGAAGAATTTCGACGTATGGCCGCACAAATTCATCAACAATTCAACGCACCCTATAGTAAAGTCATTAATGCCGCATCAACACCACCGGCACCTGCTCAAAATCTAACCGACGGAACGAACGATAAATTCTATCGACCAATACCATCGAAAACTCTCACAACAAATACATTTATAAAATCATGGAAAGTCGAACATACAGCTGGTAGAGAGACAAAAAAACAAAAACTGAAATTTCTATTTTCTAAAATTTAGTACCAAATTTTCTCTGCATGACACCGTATCCAACTCCGAAAGTGTTCGTTGTTGATAAATACGGTAAAGTATCTGTTTGTTCAATTCCACCGAAAGCCAACAAACCATTCGAATCCTACACATTATTTCCCAATGACACCGACGAATGGATCGAATCGGTTGTTGCATCATCTCGTTTTCTCATTGTTTATTCTCGCAAAAAACAAGACACAATGACAGGTACAATGTACTTCTTCAATCACGAATGTAAACCCGTGCTTGCCAATGGTATTCATCAGAACATACCCGTTCATCATATACTTTGCGATCAAAATGCCAATCGTTTGTATTGTCTCGATCGAATGCGTTGTACGATCTATTATCATACACTGCCGAATAATTTAAATGAAATTGAAAGTTGTATGAAAACCCGACGAGATTTTACGCAATTCAATTCGAATTATACGGCCGTGAAAATGTTACAAAATGATGAAATTCTCGGATTCTATGAACGAAATGAGTCGACTGTACATTTGTATAATAAACAAACAGCGGAGAAAATCGAAGAATTTAAATGTGAACATTTCATGGATAAATTCGAGAGTTGGGGAATTATCGGTAGAATCGAAATAATCTCCGAACATTTCGAATGTTCATGTTTGTTGTTGTTGTTCTTCTCATTTTAGCTATTCGAAAAGATAACCAAAGTCTCATATTTAAAGTCGACGAACGTGCTGATCACGATGCTGTCACTCGGCAACACATTGTCTATGAAGTTCATCGTCAAACGAAACAAATTATCAGTAAAATCGTGTTGAATTCTGTCTTCGGCATGATTCTTGGTCCATCGAACGAAGTTATTCTTGGCATACGTCAAACGAAAGAAAGTGGAGTTGTTCAGTGTTATTTTAGAAAATAGGATTTATCCGGTTGAGATTGTTTCTTTTTCTTGTTTTTGCGATGTACATGATTATTATTGAACTGTGATTTGATTTGATTTGTTTTGTTTTGTTTTACTTTCTTTCAGGAGAATGTGAAGATCTTTTTTTTTCTTTCATCTTGTTGTTGATTAGAGTTAATAGAATCTAGTCAAAAGAAAAAGGATACTCGTACTCCAAAAAACAAAGACATAGAGATAACTTTGTAAATACATTTTCTTTTTCGTTACTATTATGATATTAAACGGAGAACAAAAAAAAAGAAGATGATGAAGTTGTAGCAGAAACGTTTGCGCTATTTGTTTGTTCGTTTGTTTGTTTCATTTTATTATTTAGTTATGAATAAACATGATGATTAGATACATTTATATTTAATCGATATTGTCTTTTTTTTTGTTTTCTTACGTATTTTAGAAATCATGTCTATATCACGAAATATTCTTTTATGTACAGTTTGTCAAAATTTATTTCATGTAAGATCAATGAGAATTCAAAAGAAAATCGACGAGAAATGCATTTGTTTAAGGATGCAAGACAATTAAGATGTGGACATTCGTTTTGTTATCAATGTATTCTTACAACTTACGATCGATTAACGGATAAAATCGTTTGTCCACGATGCCAGTTTGTTTCTTTTTATTATTATTTGAATTCAATGAAATAATATCGATTGTTTTCTCTAGACGAATTCATTCGTACGAATCATTTCAAGATTTTCAAATGACTTTAATTGTCGATGCATTTGTTATGTCCTTAGTTATCGAACATGAACGAAGAACGCGAACGATCTCGAAACCATTGGTTTTATTTACATTCGATGAGATTATTCAACGTAGTCCGAAACCGTTTCTTATTGCTAAATGTGCCGAATGTTTTATTCGAAAAGAACTTGGTAAATACGTCGATTTAATTTCTGATAAAAGTAAATCATTTTTTCTTTCAGTTGTTTGTCCCGAATGTGAACAAGTCATTTGTTTCGATTGTATATCTCAACATCAATTAATTGTAAATAATCGAGTTCAAGAAAGTTTTCGTTTATGTAAAGAAAATTGGAGTCAAATATCGAAAAAATCAAGTAGATCAATAGAAAATCATTTTCGAAGCGAAACACATTTTGTGTGTTTAGTGTTATTCGATGAACAACAATTCGATTTAGAAAGTTATTTTTATCATTTGAAAAGTCGAATTATAAATCGTTCGAATTTTCTCTTGAATCTAATTGAAAAATCTCGAGAAAATTATCTCAATAAAATTCTTCAATATTCGCAAATGTTAGAAACAATCTCTCGAGATACAATTGATCAATATCAAATTATCGAACAACAAATTCAAATTTATCTTCATTTGAAAGATCCTGATTCAATACAAAATGAATACTATATCAAAGAATTAAATCAATTGAACAAACATTTCAACTATCGAAATAAACAACTCGATGAATACATTCAACAATCGCCGAAATATTCATTTTCACCATTGGATAATTCACTTCTCGGCAAAATTTCATTTGGCACATCGATTGAACCGATAATCGATGATGAAAACGATGAAGATCCATCAATGATCAATATCGAACATGAAACTGAAAGTATTCTGTCCGATGCAAGCGAACAAACAACAATTCAAGAAACTGAAATGCCAACAATGATGAAAAAACAACTTCAATTCGATAATATTCCAAATAAAAAACTTCTTTGGACATTACATTTTAAATTCGTTCCACAATACATTTCACTCTATCGACAATCGATTTTATTCGCATCGGATCGATGGGGTTTTGTTAGGTTAGTCAAATGAAAATAATTATGAGAGGAAAAAAAACAAATTTGAGCTGGTTTTTAATGGTTGTCTAGTACTTGGACATATACAAATGCTCGAACAAAGCCGACGCCGAAGAAGACATTCGTTCTTTTTCCACAATTTCGTGTCGGTAATTGGTCACGTGTTTACGTTGAATCGTTTAGTGTTTGTACGAACGAGAAATTCAATATTTTCAAATTTTAATGTCTCTCATTTGTCTCGTTAGATAAACCATATATATGCGTTTTTGTGAAAGGATCCGATGAATCTCTTGGAAATTTTATTGCATTTTTTACTCATACAGGTCAGATACAAATGAAAGTTGAATACGAACATCGTTACACACTTCGACAATTAATCTGCGATGAAACATCGAAAGGCAATTGCATTTGTAAGTGAATTCAAATTTAACAACGAAACAAAATCAATCGTTTTTGTAAATAAAAAACAGGGACTGTCGATCGAGGTATGCATTGCATTTACAAACATGATCTACCGCGAACAAGCAAAGAAATCAAACCGTTTTTATCGACACATAAAAGTGAAACACGTTTAAATGATCGTAGTTGTGATGTTATTCGAATGGCTGTCAATCAAAATCTCCTTGCTCTACTCGGTAAACGATCAAATGAAGAAAAAAAACAAACAAACGAAGTCTCTTCGTTTTTAGATTCTCGTACACAAATCGTAACACTTTTTGATAAAACAACACAAAAAGAAATCGGTATCTATTCCATTGCCGATCTACCAACTGGTGATAATAAATTATGGCGTGTTGAAATCTTTCCTGATAATAGTCTTCTCTTACGTTTTGATGATAATGAACGTACAGGCGATCGTTCGCAAGTTATTCATCATATTGTTGTACATGTGAAAAAAAACGAATCCAATAGTAAATACGAAGCTATTTCACAAATACAAGCGACTAATGTGTATGGCTTTGCAATTGGTTCAGATTCCGAAGTTGTTATTGGCTTGAGAAAATCCAATTGTTTTGAAGGTCTTATTTCCTGTTATATTTGATTGTTCAGTTCTTATTATTATTTTCTTATTTTATTTGTTCATAAGTCAGATATTCAATTCAGAAATTGTACTTTTGTCAGATTACAGATTAAAAAAAAAAACTTCGAACAGTGTAAATAAAAAAGTCAAGCTATATTATTCATATGTGTTTATTCTTTCAGATCATGTTGAGTTTGTAGAAACAGAATGATGATCAATGCAAAATTAGTTACATGTAGTTTATGTCAGAATTATTATTCTGATCCTCGACAAATACCATGTTCACATTCATTCTGTTTCGATTGTATCTCAGGCCGTTTTAATGAGGAAACATTTCTACTTATCTGTCCGAAATGTGATAAAACTCATCAATATCAATCGATCGAAGAATTTCATCAACGTTGTATGCGTGATGGTTTTCTCTCAGCAATGGTCGCACAATTTAAAAAAAATCAAAGTCGATTAACATCACGTCCATCATCGACAACCTCTCATCTATCATCACCGATACCCCCTATTGGTATACAAGAGAATAATTCTAATCAATTCAATTCAGATCCGCAACAACAACAGCAGCAAACGAAATCCATATTAATTGCTAAATGTCAATCGTGCAATATTCGAAATGAATTAATTGTTTGTCAACATTGTGATAATGTTATTTGTAGTCAATGTATTCAAGAACATTCGAATGTATTGAGTAAGGATGTGAAAAATGAGTGGCAAATTTGTAAGACAAAATTCGAAGAGTTGAATCAACGATCAAGTAAATTCAAGTCGAATTTGATTGTGGAAATGATTTTTGTTTTGTAGTACGTTTCGATCAAGATCAAGAGGAGATTCACAAACGAACGAAACAATTACAGACGTTTGTTATTAAACATAGTGAACAGTTACAACGAACAATAGAAGGTCAAAAATTGAAATTTATTGAGCTTATGGATAATCATCGGCAAACTTATAAACAATCGTAGATGAAACGAAATTATTTTTCTTGTCGAATTCGTAGGAATTGCTTTTAGATTTGCACAAGAACAAATTATTGATGAATACGAGTCAATTGACGAACGTTTAAGAAAACTATTGGAGTAAAGATTAATTTTAATTGTAATTCGAATTAATACGAGTGAATTCTAGATCGACAGATGTTAATACGGATAAAATCAATGATTTTTTGTTCGAAATCGAACATTTAGAAAAACGATTAGACTCTATAAACGAACAATTCGATACAAATCAAATCAAAGTAATCAGAAAAATTAGTTAAAATTAAAATCATATCGATTTTTAGTTTCCTTGTTTAACATTGCCCGAAAAGATTCCAATGTCAACTCTATTCGGTAAACTCGAATATACTGATTTACATTCGACTCAAACGAATGGCGATTCAGATATTGAAACTAAACTCGATGATAATGACGACGATTACATTCTCATCGATTCAATTTCACCAAATGAACAGAAAAAGAAACTTCTCTGGCAAATCGATTACTTTTCTGTACCATACTATGTTCGAACTTTTAATAATCAATTATTCGTTTGTGATAAATACGGTTGGATGAATAAATAGATCAAAAAAGAAATTGAACAAAATAATTGTCTTTCTCTTGTAAAGGTTCGTTAGCAATTTATAAACTCAATGGTCAATCAAAGCCAAGTCTTATCCGTGAGATTAAATTATTCAAAGATCCTCTTCCAATTTCGACAACAAACGATGACGATCAAACGATAATCGATTCGTTTACGATCTACAAATTCTGGATTATTGTTTTCAAACGTAGAAAAAACGAATTACACGGTGCTATTTATCTGTTCACGCACGAAGGCAAACTGATTTCCAATGGCAAATTTCCACATACTTATCCATCGAGAGAATTAACTGTCGATGGTGAATGTGATCGTCTCTGGTCATTAGATCAAAAACAACTTTGTTTATTCTACTATAATTTACCCGATACAAAACCGGCCAATGCCGAAGCATATTTTCAAAATCGTTGTCCTCATGTTCAATTTTCGAAGCCATTCGCACCTATACATATATCGGCAAATAAAACTTCTCTCGCCGTTCTCGATAAAAATCGACAAGCTATTCATGTTTACGATAAAAAGACTCGACAACAATCGTACGAATATGTGAATACGTCTTATACAACAACGCATTTCTGTTGGGATATGGCCTTGTTTTCGGATAATAATTTACTAATTAAACTCGACGAAATGAGCACATTAAAAAGTGGACCATCGAAACATATTTATTTGCAATTAGATGCTAAACGACAATATTCAATAATTGGTTCAATCGAAGAAATCGACGCTTATGGAATGATGATAACAGCAAATGACGAAATTTTAATTGGTGTTCGAATAAATACGAAAGGAATTATCAAATGTTATGTCTAACGAAACAAACGCTCGTCTTTTTTTCTTTATGTGTTTTGTGTGTGTGTGTGCGTGTGTTTAAAATAAATAGAACACAACAACAACAACAACATGATTCCGAAGTCGAATCGATTTCCAATTTCTTCTAGAAAAGTAAAAAAAAGAAGTTGAATGGCTTGTTATTTGCCCGATCATCTTGTTCGATGTTTAATATGTAAAAATTTGTTTTCCGATGCACGTCGTCTTCGTTGTAGTTGCGTTTATTGTTATTCATGTTGTTTGAAATTAATTGATAATTTAACAATCAATTGTCATTGTTCAGCTACACATCGATTTCATTCGCAAGATGAACTTGAAAAAGTGATGAAGAAAATAACTAAAAACGTTTTCGATTTGATCTGTGTTTTGTACGTCATAGGCGTTCGTTGTCGATACGGTTGTTAATGATCTTGTTCGTCAACATATCAAACGAAATCAACCGAAATTTGTTGATGAAGAAATATCAGTTCGAAAAACACAACTTGCTGTTGTTCAACCACCTTGTTCGATATGTAAAATGAAAACCAATTTGATTGTTCTTTGTCAACATTGTCAAAATGATATTTGTGAAATTTGTATAACTAAACATTATGAATTAGTAGCCAATGTTTTGCAAACACAATGGAAACAATGTCGAGACAAATTCGAAAATATCAATCAACATGTTTGTATGTGTCGAGAGAAAATGAAATTTCGAGATTTGTTTTTTTTTCTGGATTTAGTTTTATCTCATTTAAATAAAACAAATGCTTTGGAGAAATTAAATTCAATTAAAACAACAATCGATGAACGAAGCAAAGATTTGAAATTGCTGATCAACGAACGTCGACAGAATTTAATTGCCAATATCGATGATTATGTTGAAAATCTTGAACATATGTAAGAATTTCTTCGAACAAAAAAAGAAATTTGAAATCAATTGAATGTAGAATTCGAGCGAATAATGTCGATGAAAGATATCAATTAATCAAACAACGTCTTGTACAAATACTCGAGTAGAATTTCATTTTGAATGTTGTCTTTGTGTAAATTATCGGTGTTTGATTTGAAGAGGAGAAACGAATACGTCGGATTTGCTATCATTTCTCGATGAAATCGATCAGATTTATCAAGATTTAATTCAACGTGATAAGCACATCAAACAAATGGAATCGAAAGTAACTAGAAGAAGGTTTACATTTGATTTTATTTCTTGAATAGATTATGTATCTATCTGAGGCCGATTCATTTTCATTGAATCTCAGTCAACTGATTGGTGAATTACAATTCGATGATCAACTATCATCTTTAGTCACAAAACAACTAAAAATCAATGCAAAATCTCAAGTCGATTCAATACGAACGTCAAGAGGTGGTCGAACTGTTCTACATTCTCCTCGATTTAATGTTAATAACAATCAAAATCGAGGCAGACGATATGGTTCTTCATATCGTGGTCGTGTTATGCCACGTGCTCGTCTTCCACCACCACCACCACCACCATTATTATCGATTCAATCGTACAAAAAACGATATGATATCGTTCCAAACAATCAATATCACTGGTCAATTGACTTCAAAGAAATTCCTTTTTTTCTCACCGTTTTCGACAATCGAAATCGTGCGCATACGAATTCTTATTCTAAACATGATTATCTTCTATTTATTACTGATGATTATGGTCAAATGAGTGTTTATAATTTTCCAAATCCAATGACTCACACGAAACCAACGCGCATTGGTACGAGTGAATTATTTTCGAAAAATTCTCGTCTGCTAATGGAATCATTTGCTGTCTATGAATTTGCCATTGTTGTCTACGTACGTCGATTTGAACAACGAACAAATGAAATCGAACATTCGAAATTAATCAAAGCCGGCCTACCGATTATGAAAGGCGAACAAGTTCGTTTTTCATTTCAATCCAATTGCTAAATGTTTTCTTCTCCTAGGGTCGATACAACGATCATGGCGGAATGATCTATTTATTTTCTCATACAGGTCAAGAAATCGATGGTGTTTATCAGTCACATCCAATTCGTATCATTCTTGCTGATCCGTTATACGGTCGTCTTTGGGCATTGAATCCCATGGACAATAATCTCTATTCGTACGCGATTCCGAATAATAAATCCGAGATTCGTAAATGTTTACAAGAAGAAGAGATTCTTTTCGATTTTTCCGATGAACAATTCGAACCGAATATTATGTTTCAATCGAAGGAATCGATCGGTCTTATTGACAGTGAACATGATGTCTACAGATTGTATAAAAAAGACGATCGATTTCGTTTGATAACAACTTATGAAAATTCACAAGAAACCAATTGGAAACTAATGGATGGAGTCGTTTTTAAAGATAATCGAAGTTTATTGAAATTAATCGAAGATAAATCATCGAATGATCGATTCGAGAAAAGTACTTCTCGGCGATGTCTAATCGAATTAACAGCTAACGGCGAAGAAAAACATCGCATTCAAGCTGATACACTTTACAGTATGACACTTGGTTCGTCATTTCATTGAGAAACGAATTCTTATTGAAATATTTCTTCGATATTCTAGGTCCGAATGATGAACTTATATTAGGTTTTGCTGTTCGAGGTGATCGTGGTTTGATTCATTGTTATTAAACTTACTTTAGGCACTTCTGTTTTCAATAATAATATGTAGATCTTTTTCATAATATTTGTTGTTGTTTTTTTTTTGAATGAACAGTTAGGAAATAAAGTTCAATTCTAAACCTTTTTCAGATCGAATTCTCAAATGCCGGTATTCACTCGTGAGTTTGTCTCATGTCGAGCTCAACCATGTCATCCACATTTGTACAATGATCCTGTGATGCTTAGTTGCAGTCATGTTTTTTGTCGTTCATGTTGTTTAACATTAGCTCAACAAAGCAATGATAGATCGAGTAAATTTCAATTGTTTTCTCGTTTAAAATGAATTCCTTTTCCGAATTTGCTTAAGTTCTCTGTCCGATTTGTTCGTTTCGAATAACTTTTCTTGATCCAAATCAGTTTGCTGACAATCTTATTTCACATGGAACATTAGCTTCTATGGTTAAACAATATTTACGAGAAGAAAATCAACAACGAATTTGTTATTCATGTCAAAAGAATTTTATTTTGCCGAATTCGAATGAGAATTTATGTCGAAATTGTCAAAATGAAAATGAAGATATTAAAAAGAAGATTCTCGATCGAATAAATGACTGTGATAGACTTATAGAAAATCGAAAAATCATTGCTTTGAATACAGTACATCGACAAATCAAAGATATGTATGAGATTATCAATCAACGAAAGGAAATATTTATGAATAATATTGATCAATACCAAGAAACATTGATCAACCAACTACAAAAACAAAAAGAAACAAATGAAATCAATGCGTAATTCGATAGTTTTCTTTGTTCGAATGATGAATCAAATCGATAATTATTTTGTAGCCGAAAACATCAATCGATTGATATCGAAGCAGTTTCAGCTTTAGTTGAGCCACGTCTCAATGCATTGAAGTATGAATGTATTTCAATTGATTTTAAATTGAAATTCTTTTTGTAGAAAGAATGAAAACTTTTCAGAAAATATTCAAGTCGAAAAAGAAATCAATCGTTTAGATATCGAAGCTGATCGTCAATTACGTTTACTCAAACATAAATCCGACATAGTTCATTATTTATTTTCAATTTAATCACAATTTGAATTCTTAATTTTAGGTACCAATTCTTTCTCAAGTAAATTCTAAACCATTGAATCATGTTTTTGGTGAACTTCTGTTCAAATCGCTTGAAATTAATTCAAAATTATCATCAGGTAGTTCTTCATCATCATCATCAATGGTCAATACAACAGGTGATAGAGATCTTCAATCAATTCCTCGCAAATTACCCATGTGGACAGTTGGTGTGAAAAGTCTTCCAGATCATATTTGCATTTATTCACTTGATCGATCGACTTTAATCTTCAGTTGTAGTTCATCAGGTGTTATATCATTATTAACTTATGTTTCACCGGTTACATACGATTCTCCACGATATATTCGATCGTTTCATCTCTTTCCTCAACAAACACATCTAGCAATTCAATCGTTTCTTGTTTTCAACCACTTTATTTTCTTACATCTTCAAGACAAACATCAAAATGGTTTGATCTATTTATTTTCTCATGCAGGCGCACTTGAATGTGCACCTATTGAATTATCCCATCCAGTTCATCAATATCTAGCCGATGAAAATCGTCTTTGGGCAATCAATTCTGTTACTCATTCAGTCTATTATCATACTCAACCGACATCTACTCATGAAATTGACTCAGTTTTCTCTAACATCGAAGAATTCATTTCATTTTCACGTCAATCGAATTTTCTTCCAATTCGTATGTCAATCAATCAACAATCATTAGCTTTACTCGGTCAAGATCGTCAACAAGTGTTTATCTATAATAAACAAACTCGTGAACGAATTTTTACGAGTCATTTCAGTGCTGCTGATCGAATGAATGTTTGCGATATTGGTCTCTTTCCACGAGAAAATAGTTTATTATTAAAGTTTAATTTGTTATCCCACAGTACGGCTAAACGTTCGTTATTTATTCATTTCGATACGAAAAATCAATCTGTTGGAAAAATTGAAGAACAAAATTGTTTAGGTGTAGCTATTGGTCCTAATAAAGAAATCTTAATGGGTTTCAATCTTCGAGCAGGAATTATTCGTTGTTGTATGTGAACATATATATATATATTTTTTTGTTTTCAGAATTCATTATTATAGAATTGTTTATATTCATATGTTGAAATAAAAATGTCTTAGAAATTTCGAATTTGATGAGTGTATTTGCTTTTATTTCAAAAATAATCATTACATGAGCATTTTTTATCTGGAGTAAAATGATGGATTCGATTTGCATCACCAACAATTATATGGCATTGACGAATTGCAGCTATTAATTTCGTTGTCCGGTCTACACAATACCAAACACAAAAATTACTTACGACAATCTCCACAAATACGAAGATTATTTTTAATTTCGATCAATTTGGTCTTTGGATTGAGCACAAAATTCCAAGCAATTGAGAGTTTCTCACTATGACCACATAAAACAGATTCTATTGTTTCATCTTCATTGAGTGGTCTTGTTATCAAGTTGAATCATATGTGTGACCCTGTTGTTGAAGTTCATTTGAGAGCACTTTCATTTGTGCATAAATTTCATTTGATCGAGGATGTGATCGATCATGTGCTCGGATTTGCTAAACAATATTCGTGTGATATGAAAAGACAATGGAAAACTAATTAATTTTGACAGAAAGAAAAGAAAAATTCGGTTTCATATAGATTGAAGTTCCTTATCGATTCGTAGTGAAAATAATATTCTGAATTTGATGAATAGAAACTTGAAATTGCATTTAATTTTAACTGAATAAATAGGAAATCATGTACGAACATTTGAACTGTGCTATTACGAATTGTTTGAGTATCGATGAGGAAGGTAATATGAACTAAGCATCGAAATAATCAAATATCGATAATGTGAACAGAAATAAGACTTATTAGCGAAAAAAAATATTTCTATGATATTTGAGAAATATTAGTTTCGTATACACTTTTATAATTAATCAGTCAGTATAATCGATATACGATGAAAGTGTCTCGATTTCATTGTTAATACTGATTGAGTAGCTATAGAAAAATTCTTTTTGTTATTGTTTGACATTCTAATAGTAATAGTTCTGATTCATCAACCGATTCTTCTGAAATTTTTTCTCTGTTTAACCTTGAAGAAAAAAAGCTCTCGTCACCCTCATTCTTTTTTTACGTGCTTTTGAGAGAAGAGAAGAAAAAGAAACAAACCATTAATGGCATTTAGCAACGTACTTTTTCGAATAGTTGACCTATAATATATTCTCTGTTTCATATTTGTGTTCGATTGAATTGAAAATCAGTGTGCATGAATCGTTTTGGTGATATTGATCTATCATTCAAAAGACTTCCACCTATTTATGGTTATTATAGTCAAGAGCTAGTTTCAATTGAAAAAGCACTTCAACCAATTGAATCACAAATCAAAGAATTATCTAATTATGTTAAAATAGCAAAAAAACACTGTCACTATCCGAATGAACATGGTCTATCCAAAGATCAATCGGCTTCCATTTACATTTATACGATGGAATGGGGAGATACAGCACTCTACCGTGTTTTAAATCAAGCATTGCGATCAGAAAATCGACAAACATTAAAAATCTGGTTTTCATATTTGAAATTATTTGATACAGCATTGGATCTATTACCAACTGTCAAAGGAGCTATTTGGAGAGGTGTTGCTTTGGATATTGGAAAAGATTTCACTAAAGATCAAATCTTTACTTGGTGGTCTGCCAATTCGTGTTCATCATCAGTCAATGTCATCGAAGGATTTCTTAGTAGTGCAAAAAATGCGACTCTTTTCCTAATTGAAGCTATCAATGGGAAAAAGATTTCTGGATATACTGAATATGAAAATGAAGACGAAGTTATTTTGAAAATGGGAACACAATTTCGTGTCAAATCAAATCCATTAAAAAGGCCTGATGGCTCACATATTGTTCATTTAATTGAAATCAATGATAATGATAATGATGATCAATCGTCGGCAACAACGGTGACCAATTCAGATGTTACTCGAAAACCATCAAGTGAGTTCATTTTCATTTCACCTATTTTCATTTTGTACTTGTTTTTCAATTCAAGAGCAAGAAAATATTGGACATAATCAATTATCAAACAATCTCAAATGGAAACAATTTGCAATTACGATCACTATAGGAGATGGTATTCAACTTAATGGACCTCAAGGTATCTATTTCGATGATGAACAACAAACGATTTACATTGCTGATTATGAAAATCATCGTATTGTTAAATCGAAATTTGGTACAAATAATAGTCAAGTAGTTGCTGGTGGAAATGGCGAAGGAGATAGAATCGATCAATTGTCCAGACCAACTGATGTAATTGTCGATCAAAAGACAAAGTCTTTGATTATTTCTGATTATGGAAATAGAAGAGTTGTTCGATGGTCAATGAAAGATCAACACGATCAACAAATCATCATATCTGATATTTATTGTTATGGATTAACGATGAACAAAAATGGAGATCTGTTTGTTTCAGATTGTGAGAAGCACGAAGTGAAAAGATGGAGAGAACATGAAAAAGAAGGAATAATTGTCGCAGGTGGAAATGGGAAAGGAAATCAACTTAATCAGCTGAACGGTCCGACATTTATCTTCGTCGATAGAAATGACACAGTTTATGTCTCGAATTATTCCAATCATCGGGTCATGAAATGGATGAAGAATGCAAAAGAAGGTGTTGTTGTTGCTGGCGGACAAGGTCAAGGATATAGTTTGCAATTATTGTCACATCCAACGGGAATGACTGTGAATGAAATGGGTGATGTGTATGTGGCTGATTCGGAAAATCATCGTGTTATATATTGGCCATCACAATCGAAAGAAGGTCGACTGATTGTTGGTGGAAATGGTCAAGGACAAGGATCGAATCAGTTAAATAGTCCAATAGGTTTAGCATTCGATCGTGAAAACAATCTTTATGTTGCTGATTGTGTAAATAGTCGAATCCAACGATTTGATATTGATCGAAATTAAAATTTCATCGTAGAGTTATACGATAGTTTTATCTGAAAAAGGGATAAAAAATTTTGGTCATACATAAATTACAAGAATGAAACGTGATGAAACTTTTGTGATATGTCCGACATGTCGATTTATATATTTCTTTGAGAAAGTGTAGGCATGTCATTACATGTAACTTTAAAAAAATGATGTAATTATATATTACTACGAAGTCAAATCTGATAATTTAATTACGTCATTTTCTTGCCTACATAGTATAAAAGTCGAAATCGAGAGATGCTTAGAAGGACTTTCTCTTTTCATAGATAACTTGTTGCATTTTTAATCGTATTCATGGCCAGCAAGCAAGAGCAAGACCAAAATGGTCAAGACTAGAATTTCATATTAAATCCATGCGAAATTTTCACATTTCTGTGGGCTTTTCAAAATTTCGCTTTGCTTTGCTAAAACTGACGATAACGTTCCTCAAGATATGGCAGCCGAAAGTACTGATTGGTCATATGGTCCTTCAACAGGTAACATAGTTTGTGATACTAATTCTGTTCATGATCATCTACCTAAGTTTACCAAGGATATTGACATCATTGGTTTAGAACTTGATCTTCCAGCGGAACAAAATGGTAGTTTTACATTTATCGTCGATGGTGCTCGAACGCCAACAAAACCACTTCGTCTTGGAAACGTTGCTGATCCAGGTGTTTTTCTATTAAAAAAAAGGACAGATACTAAGTTTTCAGAACTTAACACTCTTGAACTAACAAGTTATTTCTTTCTTCACGTTGATTTTTATGATGAACTACATTTTTCATTTCGTTATGAATAAATCCAAATGAAAATTTATTTAATGATGTCAAAATATTTTTTTTAAAACTGAATATTTCAATACGAGAGGAGAGTTAACACAAAAAAAGAGGAATATGTCAATAGTTCTAAGCGCAAAGATTCTTAATAATACCAATAGTATTTTCTTGATTGTGTGCAATAGCAAGATCATTTCGTCCATCATGATCAAAATCACCAACAACAATTCCCTCAGGATAATAACCTACTGGTATCGTTATACTTGGAGCAAAACTTCCATTATTAAAACCAAGGAATATATTTGTATCATTGCTTAAACGATTTGTAACAATAATATCTGCAAACGTATCATTATTTAAATCACCCACTGCAACTATATGCGGAAATATGCCGGTATGTAGTGTTGTGCCTAATACGAATGAACCATTGCCAAAACCGAAAAAAATACTAGTAGTATTTGAAAATTCATTAGCGACAGCAAGGTCTACTTGATTGTCGTTATTAAAATCACTGATAGCCACTGACGCTGGTTGATAGCCAGTTGGGAACATTGTTTGTTCCGAAAAATTTCCATTACCATCATTAAGTAAAATACTAACACTATTGTTATGATAATTGACGGCAACAATATCCGTTTTGTTATCATTATTAAAATCGCCTAAAGCTATTCTTATCGGTTGTGAACTGGTTTGAAATATTTCTGGCAGTGAAAAATTTCCAAAACTATCACCAAAATAAACGTAAACATTGTCATCGTAGAAATTTGCAACGATTATATCAAGAAAAGAATCGTTATTAATATATCCAAGTGCGAGAGCATAGGGAGAATAACCTGTTGAAATAGATATCAGTGGAGAAAAAGTTCCATTACTGTAGCCTAGATATACAGTACTCGTGTTATCACCTGAGTTTACAACAACAAAATCCAGTTGATTATCTCCATTTAAATCGCCGACTGCAATTCCTATAGGTCTCAATTGAGTTGATAATATCGTCTGTAATACAAAACTGCCATTACCATCACCCAAGAGTATACTAACAGAGTTATTCATATGATTCGTAACAGCCAGATCTAAATGACTGTCATTATTCAAATCAGCACTGATAATCTGTGCTGGATGGCTACTAACAGTATATCTAGTCATCGGTGCAAATGATAGTTGACATGTTCGTGTCGATGGACAAAATGTTGTCCATACTAATGGCAAACAAACTGATGCTGGCGTACAACATGTGTTCATCACGCAAACAGATTCATTTGATGAACATGCAAAGACTTGCTGGTGCACAATAAGCTCGATTATTGTGTGTACGATAATCAAAACATGGCGTTTGCGATTGACGACAAGTGTTGCTGTCGTTATTGATAGTGCATTGTGAAAGAAAACAATTAGTGTTTATATTTGATGCTGTATGAGAAACTGATGCAGGAGAGAGTGTGAATTCAATTGAAAAATTTTGTATAAAACATGTGTGTACTAATGATGAAATTGGTGGAACTTGAAATGAAATAAAATAACAAGTTAATTCTTTTTTAAATTGTAATAAACTCACAAAAATCCAGTAGAATAGACAATATGAATGTCAAAGACAAGATTGTTTTCATAATTTATTGATTTTTCGCCGTCGACAAAGTTTTACAAATTTATAACATCAAATGTTACGTTAGTATGTAGAAAAAGGAACTATATAACATACTTTGAATAAGTATATACCTAACGAGAAGAAAAATCGAATTTATGGCACTATATCGAATGTTTATATGTAACGGATTGATGAAAAAAGTATAAAAAATTGAATTAATAAATAAATCATGCTTATTTTCCTTTTTCTACAAATATACGTGTGCACATTGATTAGAGTGCACGATCGATGAAACAGGATTGCCAAATTTAAATTTAAAAAATCAGGATTTTTTTTCGCAAAACCAAAAGTCATTGTATGATCTTTTACTCGATATTAAACTCCATTATTTAACTGTTTAATCGCTATGAAAACTTGCCTACTTTTTTCATGACAAGCTAATTACTCAAAAACTTTTCTCAGAATTGACAATAAATCGAGTTTATCTAAGATATATTCATAGAACTAAAGATTGATTCAAGAAGAAGAGGTATATATTGGTTTGTAGAGAAAATTTTGCTCTATCGAATAGTGCAATTATTATTATCGACTTCGGCTGACTTGATTTCGATCTATAAATAAACTAAAAACAAGCAAGACATCAACTTTTACGGTTAATTGTATTTCAGAGTACGTTGATAAACCGAAATTTGATTCGCTCAACAATTTTATGTGATTTCCAGTTTCACTAAATTAACTTTTTAAGCCAGTATATTTCGATGATAGCGATAGGATTTCGTTTGTGTTGATCAACACTGTTTACTAATGAATTTATGTGTTTAAAACAGAAACAGAATCGATTAAAAATGATGTCACGAATTTATTGATAAAACAAGAAACTGATAATACCTATAATAGATATATTTTCGATTTTATGGCACTTTTTTATAGAATAGTTTTAGTCGGCGTTTTTACTTGAGTTAGATCAATCGAAAATAATCGACTACGTATGTAAATAAAATGTATAATTACACGTTTAATTGATGTTAATAGCGCATGAAAAAAAGCGTAAATAGATTGATTAGATGACTATATGAAGAAGAAAGTTGATTTTCCATGAAACTGAATAATGAATCATCTTTAATGCTGATTATGTAAGATTTGATATAAAGTTCAAACCATTTAGAATTGCATGTTCGTTTAGTATTCATTGCAGAGATTATGTCCTTGACTGTAGAATCGTATATGCATTTCTTAACTGACCACACACACACACATGTATATAACAATCAAATGATCATTTTCGTTAAGAGAAAAAGAAATATTGTTGATAATGAAGCTTTAGAATTGTTAAAGAAAACACTCGGTATGACCTTCGAATGTTTTCTTTAGATTTTATTTAATTGAAGAGTTAGGAATCAGAACAAATATTATTATCATCATCATCATCATTTTGAGTACTATTTGATGTTCACAACCTTCGTTTTGTCTATGATCACATATAATTTGAGACCATAATTTCTTAGCTAAACATTTCATTTTTATCTTCTAATTGCTTTTGACGGAACAAAAAAAAATGAACATATATAATACTGAATCATTTTCTTCCATTTATAATAACCTAGACATTACAGTATTCAAAAGACAAGTTCAATATATAAAGAAAAGAAAATTATTTATTCATTGATTGTTGCAGTAATTTTATTTGTAATATTTATGATATAATGTGAGAAATGGAAAAAGATGCATTTTTGTTTTGATCGTATAGTCAGCACGTTTGAATTCATTATTTATAATGTCTTACTTTTAGTAATTCTCCTGTGCAATCACTTGATCTATTTGGTTCATTTAGTATTAATCAACAAGTCTACATATTGAATGTTAATGTACACTATGTTCATTGATTTGAATGATTTCAAGTAGCTAGTCTAGTTGATGTAAAGAAATCAGACAAGATGATGTCTTCGTCGTCATCAAATAATTGTCGTTGACAGACAGTAGACAAATACTTTTTTAAACTCTGAAAGAAAAAAGCTGTGGGAAATAACAAATAAAACATTCATTTGACATGAAATAAGCATGCCAAATAACTAATTCATAATAAATTAAGGAGAATGATGTCCTTGCAGTTCTATCGAAGGAGGTTTGCAATTTTTCTTTGATAAGACATTTATCACCAAAAACAGGCGTATGCAAATGCGTTCACAATGAATGACATAAAATGACAATAACTAGAGAAGCAGAAGAGTTCATCGTCCAACGACATAATCTTGTCAGCATGTATAAAAGCACTAGCACGTTCGTTAATCTAACTGATCTGTCTCTCTATAGGGAGTAGATACAAGGTCAATAAGCTGGTTTGATGATGAGTGGAACGTGCTGTTCATTCATTGACTCTATTGAAGACAAGAAGTACTTGCATTTCATTTTCTAATCAGCACTATAGTTAGTTCTCAGACTTAATTCTTCATACAGAGGTGCTTAACATCGATGCATCTAATCGATTTCCGCTAGAGAACAGAATGTCAAGAATTGTTCTTCTTCTTCTTTCTTTATTTTCTGATGCAAATCGACATCCGTCGTGCGTATAAGATTTTCTACTACAAGTTAACTTGATTTATTTCATGTATGCGTACATTGATCTCGTCAGCTGACCTTCGATGAACAATAATCAATGACCCATGGCAATTGTGGCAACGATTGACACCTAAGTGTGTTCACTGTCCCTTTTACTTTAATAGTCGCACTTAGCAAGTGACATCGAAGGTGTTGCATACAGTATGTGAGCACAATTTCAATAATCACTTTTTGTATTCGATATATAAAAATCAAATTCATTCATACTCCGCCCTCCGTCATTCTTAATGTCATCGTACTATCAACTTGAAACTAATAGCTGCGTCGTCTGTCATTTGAATACGTTTTCCGCTAATATTGTCAAAGACAAAAATTTTAATGTACATATGACCTTGTTTCGGCTATTCATAAGATGTACATCCATAGAAACAAAAAGTCTATCGATTGAGAGTACTGAAGCCGGAAACAATCACTCAGTAAAAACAGCATCATCAGTATGTAATAGAAAAGAAACCTTATTGCAAATAAATATATATAGAGTGTCAACGACAATACCATGCCGCCAAACATACTCATCATATCTTCACAATCTGAAGAACGCGACATATATATATATATATATATGCTCACTTCTCATCTTTGTATTATCTTTGCTGTGTGAGTGAGTGAGTGTGTGCATGGTATCATTTGGGACTGCGAAAGCAAAAGAATAAGAACACTCTAATGACTGCAATTAGACATTCTTATTCTTACACACACACACATATACAAATAAGCATATACATATACACATGTGATGATGGTCACTTGCCGCAAGGAGCAAGAGAATGAGAGAAAGATTGAGTGAATGAAGTAGAAAACAATGATGAAAAATTCATTTTTATCATTCGATTATCATTGAAATCTCGTCAAATATGTATTTGAAATTCGAAAGATATAAAAGAGCAAACAATAGGTCTATCTCTAATGAGAATGATGAAGAAACCAAGCAAATGGTCATCATATTCTCATTGAATCTTTTATGCAATCTCATCAGTAAAGCAACAGTCGCTTGTCAGTCTTTAATACAATAGTTAATGGAGCCTGTTACGTAGTGAACAAGTTGTCATTCAGAAATACGTATATACATACATTCCTTGATGTATTTATATATATTTGCCAGAAATCCGATAGATAACGACAGGCAAACGTTAAATTAATGGAATGTCGCCACACAATGTTTGCTGGCCCTGAACAAAGTTAGTTCTCGTTGTCTCATATTCATAGCATAACGATGAAGAGATGGATTATTCTTTTCTTTTCTCTCTTGCTCTCTCGCTCGCTCTCCTCTTCTCTCTTCTTTCTCGTTCTTGCACGCATAAATTTTTCTTCTTGTTCTTCTTTCTCTTTGTCTTTCTCGTTTCTCGATCGTCTCTAATTAGGGACGAAGAGATGATTTGACTTTCGGTCTGTATCGCAGCAGCCACAACTTTTCTTCTTCCCTCCTTCTTTTATTTCTCTTTCTTATATTCTAAAGTTTATTTGTCTTGTGTAGACCCATAGCGAAAGAGCACATACACACATACGCACACGCAAGAGGGACAATCAGTGAGTAAGACGACCACTGCTCCCATCCTATATTTGTTATTTTAACAGTACAACCAACGTTCACATATTGATTTCTTCTTTCTTTCTTTTTTTCTTTTTTAGTTCATTCTATTCTCACTTTATATTCTTTCTCTTAAATCTATTTGATACATACATACACGCACATACGCACAAGGCACATACCAACACCGAACGAATTGATATAGATAGTGTGCGATTCTGTATCAACAAGTGTTTTATATGATGTTATCCGTCAATGTGATGGTGATAATTTTTCATGGTTCAAGATGAAAATGAAGATAATCATCTCGATTGTACTTTGTCTTGTCCTTTATCATCAAGGTAAGATCTTTGTCTATGTTCGTTTCTGTTTCGGTAGATTTTAATAGAATAATTTGTCATAGTTATTCGATGAAAGATGTCTGATGAGAATATCAAACGTATTCAACCGATTGCATCATTAGCATGTCGAGGCATTGTTATCTAGCGAATGTTACCAGCTGAAAAAGCAGAATTAGTCTAACAATATGACGAATGCATATTTAAATGACGGAAAAAGAAGAAGAAGAAGAAAAAACTGACAAGGCCAGTTTTATTAATAAGAGAATGTTGTTAGTTGTTCAGATTGATTTCAATGTCTATATGCCTGAGTAGTTTATATTCTTTTGTGTCTATTACCTAACTCTTTCATCTGCATAGATGTTGAAAAAACTATGAATCCCAATAGACTGATCGGTGCATAGGGAACAGCTGTATCATAGAATGAAACGAGTATAATTATTCAAGATAGAAGCTTTGATTAAATATTGTTACATAAAATGAACATACAGCAAACAATGATTTGTTTCGCATCTATTTATTTATTTATTTATGTAGGTGTATTAACGATTGCTCATTCAATCGGACCCAGTTTTATTTCGACAATAACAAGTCAACAAAGACTTTATTATAATAATCTTGGTACACGACTTGATTGTCTAGCAAATGGTAATCCATTGCCAGTAATAACATGGTTGCGGACGAATGCCAATGATGATCGTCCGTCAACAATTGTCCAGTCTTCAGAATTCATGTGAGTCATCTTATCGTAGACGTTTTATCCTTCGTTTCAGTTGTTAGCTATTGATCATTCTACGGGCATCAGCTGTAGATTGTTGTGTCGGCAAGCTCAAAGACATATTTATACATCTAAACATACATATTCGCAATAGAGCACAACGGAAATTCATTTTTAATCATTATTCGACACCTGTCAAATAGGCTAATCAACATTTAACACGAATATCGAAATAACACAACAAGTCTTATCATTAACTTCTTTGTTTTTTTTCTTCATAGTAATGTTTATAAGAATGGTAGTTTATTTATTCGACCATTTCGAGATTATTCGAAATTGATACATGCTGGTACTTATATTTGTCAAGCAGAAAATGCAGCTGGTAGTATCCAAACAATACCTATCCAATTAAGACCACGTGAGTACAAATAAACGTCAGTGTGAAATTTGTCTTGATACCATTAACATATCGAGATATGCTTTTGGCGAAACAACAAGAGAAAAAAAGAAGAAGAAGAAGGAGAAATGAAAATACATTCTTGAAATTTCACCTCCCCCGCCCTTATTGTGTGTAATTCGATCGAGACTAGTTCATAAATAAGTTGCCTGCCTATTTGAAAGGAAATGTCAATAAGATTATTATTTGTTTCGTCGTATATACGAGACAAGCATATGGCTGATCCTAACCGGAGCCACTTAAGCACTCGCAGAGACAGTAAGATTAGACTGACACATTCTGCTAATAAATCTCTCGATCGTAGATTATCTTTTCTTCATCTCGAAGCCGGAAATCAAGATGAACACAAGTATGTGTACAGTATGACTTCTTGACAAGTGCTAACGAATGAGCATATGTCCATGTATGTATACAGTGATTATCACTTGGGTAAATTTTCTCTTTCGCACTTATTTGCTAGAATTTTTTCTCTCTTCTGTGCCCAATTAAATGAACAATATACACACATACATAGGCGTGCTTATGCATCACTCGTGAGAACATAGGTTGATATTCGAATTCCTACTGTGTTCGATACATATACGTGTGGAATATTGAATTGATTTCCTTTCTACTGATTCAATTGAAATCGAACGAGAGAGAGAGAGAGAGAGAGAGAAAGGAAACTTTATTACTATGAATTCAATGTTTAGATTAGAATGTGCGTGTTGTAGAAATTAATAAATTGTTTGAGACGTACAAATGTATCGAGTAAATAGATGATCCTCGCTAATCAGCTTCGAGCTAAAGAAGAACATCATTGTGTGACTGGCTGTACGACGTGCTTCGAAATGCATGCATGTCGTGTCCAAATATTTATTGACTATATCCGGACAAAAAACCAGATGACTCGACATCTTTCTATGCATGTGT
>Ga0209922_100895_pt1 | contig 31842 bp, 26 predicted proteins | sample ThiBiot_500_biof_FD_183946 | JGI IMG/M metagenome (GOLD analysis project Ga0209922, IMG submission 183946) | Wastewater bioreactor microbial communities from Cape Town, South Africa - Thiocy_expt_500_biof (SPAdes) | ecosystem: Engineered > Bioreactor > Thiocyanate-remediating > Anaerobic-Aerobic ... | reverse complement strand
TCTCGGAGATGAAGGCGCGCATCTCGGCGCGCACGCACAAAGAGACGCAGCGTCGCAAGAACGCCCTCGAATCGTCCTCCCTCCCGGTGAAGCTCGCGGACTGCCGCACGAACGACGTCGCGCAATCCGAGCTGTTCATCGTCGAGGGGGACTCCGCCCTCGGGACCGCGAAGCACGCCCGCAACAGCGAGTATCAGGCGCTCCTGCCGATCCGCGGCAAGATCCTCAACGTCCAGAAGGCGTCGATCAGCGACATGCTCGGAAACGCCGAGTGCGCCGCGATCATCCAGACGATCGGCGCGGGCTCCGGTCGCTCGTTCGACCTCGACGCGGCCCGCTACGGCAAGATCATCCTCATGAGCGACGCCGACGTCGACGGCGCGCACATCCGGACGCTCCTGCTCACGTTGTTCTTCCGGTACATGCGCCCGCTCATCGAGGCCGGACGCGTCTATGCAGCCGTGCCGCCGCTGCATCGGGTGATCGTCGTTAACCCCGGCTCCAAGCCCAACGAGACCATCTACACGTACTCCGAACAGGAACTGCACGGTCTGCTCGGCAAGCTGCAGAAGTCGAATCGACGCTGGCAGGAGCCGGTGCAACGGTACAAGGGACTCGGCGAGATGGATGCCGATCAGCTCGCCACGACGACGATGGACCGCGTCGGGCGCACTCTCCGGCGTGTGCGCGTCGAAGACGCGGAGAGCGCGGCAGCCGTGTTCGAACTGTTGATGGGCAGCGACGTCGCTCCGCGCCGCGACTTCATCGTGTCCTCGAGCGACCGCCTCGACCGCGAGTCCATCGACGCCTGAACCGGCCCGGAAACGCGCGGGGCCCGAAACCGAGCTGGGGGGATCGGTTTCGGGCCATCACCGCGGCGCTCGCGTCTCGTCGCGATGACGCTGTCCTGATCGCAGGAACAGCGTCCCCGAAACCGCAGACCAGACTGCTGAGCGCTCGTAGAAAGCCCCGACTGGGGACCGGTGCTTTCGGCTGTCACCACAGTACGAGCGCGCGACATCAACCCGCGCCCTACGAATGGCGAGCCCGGTTGCGACTTTCGTATATTCCTCTGAGGAGGTCAGGACTCCAGTGGAAGCGATGCCGACACGACCCATCCTTCCGGCCGTCGCTCGGCCGAGAACGAGCCGCCGAACACGCGGAACCGCTCGCGGAGCCGCATGATGCCGTAGCCCGACGCGGGAAGACCGGCGGTGCGCGCCGGGGGCGAGTCGTCACGGAACTCGAGGTGGGCCCACCCGCGCTGCACCGTCAGCGCGATATGGACGTTCGTCGCTCCCGTCGCGTGCTTCAGGACGTTCGTCGAGCTCTCGCGCATGACGCGCGTCAGAGCGACGAGCGAGGTGCTCGGCAAGCGGACCTGGTCGGGGATGTCCGTCGTCACCGAGATGCCGGCTCTCGTCAGCTCTCGGGTGACGTCCGCGACCGTGCCGGGGATGCCGTCTCGGGAGGGGACCCGCTCCGGCGACAGGCTCTCCTCGCCGCGGACCATCCCGAGCACGCGCCGAATGTCGGTGAGGGCTTGGACGGCCGCCTCACGGATGGCCGTCTGGGATTGGGTACGGGTTGTGGAGTCCTCCGTGTGCTCGAGCACTGCCGCATGCAGAGCGACGATCGTGATCTCGTGCGCGACGATGTCGTGCAGCTCGTCGGCGATGAGATCTCGTTCGTGCCGAAGCTGCTCGGCGACCTCCTGTTCGGTGGCCTCGAGCCGCGTCGCCAGCATGACGGCCCTCTCGTTCTGTTGTCGGATGGCGAATCCGATGGAGCCGCTCACCACCCCGATCACGATGATGACGATGGCGGACAGCATGGCCAATTGCGTGCCTGGTGAGAACACGCCCACAACGATCCACGTCGCCAGCGCCAGTCCGTACAGCGATGTGAGCGCGAGGCTGCACGTCATCGCGACGAAGCCGACGATCAAGGCTGCCGGGATCAGACTGTCTCGGGCGACCCCCGCCACGGCGGCCACCGTACCCACGGCAATCAGCGCAACCGTGGCGGCCGGCGGTCGCCACGCGTAGAGCGGGATGCACAGGGTGATCGCGGTCGGGATGACCGCTTGAAGAATAGGCACTTCCGCCCCGCTCGTTGCTCTCAGCAACGAGTCGAGGATGAGCAACACGGCTGCCAGCAGAATCAGCAACCGTCGAACGGCCGGGCGCACTGGCCGGTATGACCAGAACGGCGCTCGGAAGTACTGGGCGACTCTCGCCCTCAGGGAATCCACCACGCGATTATCTCGCGGGCCGCCTCACCAGAGGCGCAGCATCTTGCCGATAACGTCCCATACACTCATGTTGTCACCTCCACAACGTCTCGAATCGATTCTTCGTACGGACGTCATCGCGCACGACCGACGAACGGCGAAACCACTTGCGACTTTCGGCGGATTTGTCGTGTGCAGCGAGATCGGGCGCACTCCGTAGGATGGCGATGTGACGGAGCGGATACGTGTGATCATCGTGGACGACGAGTCCCTCGTGCGAGCGGCTCTCCGCGTCTTCCTGGAGTCGGACGACGGATTCGAGCTCGTCGGCGAAGCGGACAACGGCGCCGATGCGATCGTCGTCGCCCGAGAGGTGCGCCCCGACGTCGTCCTCATGGATGTGCAGATGCCGAAGATGGACGGCATCGAGGCGACACGCCGGCTGACGCAGGAGCTGCCGGGCCTCAAGGTCGTCGCGCTGACGACGTTCTCCGCGGAGCGGGTGATCGTGCCGATGCTGGGCGCCGGGGCATCCGGCTATCTCGTGAAGGACACCTCGCCGGAGCGCATCCTCGACGCCGCGCGCCTCGCCCACGAGGGCGGGTACGTCCTGTCGCCGCGCGTCGCCAAAGAGCTCATCTCCTCGGTGCAGAACACCGAGCCGGCGCCCACGCGCACGATGGGTCGCGAGGAGGAGCTCACCGAACGCGAGCTGCAGGTCGTGAAGCTTCTCGCACAGGGAATGTCGAACGCGGAGATCGGTGCGGAGATGTTCGTGTCCGAGGCGACCGTGAAATCGCATCTCAGCCGGATCACTGCGAAGTGGGGGGTGCGCGATCGCATCCAGGTGCTGATCCGCGCCGCGCAGTTGGGTCTCGTCAAGATCACCTGACCGACCCGCGCCTCAGGAGATCGCGGCCCCGATCGCACCGACGACGGCATCGAGCGCCTGCCCGGACGCGTCGCGCTTGGCGCCCGCTGCGGGAAGCTGCCGCACGGATCCGTCCGATCCGACGGCACGGGGCTCCACACCCACCCACGCGATCGTGAGTGCGTCTTCGCCCTTCAGGAACCGCTGTGCGCGCACTCCACCGGTGGCGCGACCCTTCGGCGGGAACTCGGCGAAGGCGGAGACCTTGGCGCTGCCGGCATCCGTCCCCGCGATCGCCTGAGACGAGCCCGCGACCGTCACGACCACGGCATCGTCATCCCCGTGCACGGCCTGGAACGCGATCACCTCGGCGCCGCCGGAGAGCCGGATGCCGGCCATTCCGCCGGCGGCACGCCCCTGCGGTCGGACGGCGCTCGCGTCGAAGCGCAGAAGCTGCGCGTCGGATGCCACGAAGACGAGCTCGACGCTGTCGGGAGCGAGGCCCGCGCCGACGACACGGTCGCCGGGCTTCAGGGCGATGATCTCGACGTCGTGCTTGCCTGCGGGCAGCTCCGAGGCGGCGACGCGCTTCACGGTGCCCTGACGGGTCCCGAGGGCGATGATGTCGTCGCCCAGGGGAACGACCCCGACCACATGCTCACCGGAGGCCAGGCCGAGGTACTGGTCGGCGCGGGTGCCTGCAGCAAGCTGCACGGCGGTCCCCGGAACCGAGGGGAGGTCGACGGGGGAGAAGCGCACGAGTCGCCCGGCGCTCGTCACGGCGCCGAGGTCGCCGCGCGTCGTGGCATCCACCGCCGAGAGGATCGCGTCGTGCTTCGCGCGTCGCGTCGGCACGACGATGCCGCCCTCGCCGGTGAGCTCGGCGCGCACCATGCGCCCGGTCGCGGAGAGGAACACACGACAGGGCACGTCGGCGATCTGGAGGTCGGCGGGGGCTGCAGCGCGCGAGCGCGCGGCGACCGGTCCGCCGTTGAGCAGCAGGGTGCGCCGCGGGGTGCCGAAAGTATCCGCGGCGGCGTCGAGCTCGCGCGCGACCTGGGCACGCAGGAGGCTTTCGCTCCCGAGCAGGTCCTCGAGTTCCGCGATCTCGGCCTTCAGCGTGTCACGCTCGGTCTCGAGCTCGATGCGGGAGAACCGCGTGAGGCGGCGCAGGCGCAGTTCGAGGATGTATTCCGCCTGCGGCTGCGACAGGTCGAACACGCTCATGAGGCGCGTGCGGGCCTGCTCGCCGTCGTCCGAGGCGCGGATGACCTGGATGACCTCGTCGATGTCGAGGATCGCGATGAGGAGACCTTCGACGAGGTGCAGGCGTTCCTTCTTGCGCGCGAGGCGGAAGCGGCTGCGCCGCGTGACGACCGAGAGCCGGTGATCGAGATAGACGCGCAGGAGCGGCTTGAGGCCGAGAGTCTGCGGCTGTCCGTCCACGAGCGCGACGTTGTTGATGCCGAACGAGTCCTCGAGCGGGGTCAGACGGAACAGCTGCTCGAGCACGGCGTTCGGGTCGAACCCGGTCTTGATGCCGATCTCGAGCCGCAGGCCGTTGTGGCGATCCGTGAGGTCGACGACGTCGGCGATGCCCGTGACCTTCTTGGCCTTCACGGCATCCGTGATCTTCTCGATCACACGTCCCACGCCGACCATGTACGGGAGCTCGGTCACGACGAGCCCCGTGCGGCGCGGTCCGAGCGACTCGACGGATACCTTCGCCCGCGTGCGGAACGTGCCGCGGCCCGTCTCGTACGCTTCGGCGATCCCCTCGAGGCCGACGATGATGCCGCCGCCGGGGAGGTCCGGCCCGGGTACGAACTCCATGAGCTCGGTGGTCGTCGCCTCGGGGTTCTCGAGCAGATGGATGGCCGCCGCGACCACCTCGATGAGGTTGTGCGGCGCCATGTTGGTCGCCATGCCGACGGCGATGCCGGTGGCGCCGTTGACGAGGAGGTTGGGGAAAGCGGCCGGCAGGACATCGGGCTGCTGGAACTGGCCGTCGTAGTTCGGGACGAAGTCCACGACGTCCTCGTCGAGGTTCTCGGTGAGGGCGAGCGCGGCGGGGGCGAGTCTCGCCTCGGTGTAGCGAGCCGCCGCGGGGCCGTCGTCGAGCGAGCCGAAGTTGCCGTGCCCGTCGACGAGCGGGACTCGGAGGGCGAACGACTGCGAGAGCCGCACGAGCGCGTCGTAGATCGCCGAGTCGCCGTGGGGGTGCAGCTTTCCCATCACCTCGCCGACGACGCGGGCGCTCTTGACGTGTCCGCGGTCGGGGCGCAGCCCCATGTCGGCCATCTGGAACAGGATGCGGCGCTGCACGGGCTTGAGACCGTCGCGGGCGTCGGGGAGCGCGCGCGAGTAGATCACCGAGTAGGCGTACTCGAGGAACGAGTCCTGCATCTCGGTGGAGACGTCGACGTCTTCGATGCGGCCGTGACCTTCGGGAACGGACTCGGTGCGGGACGCTGCCATGGACCTGCGATGCCTCCGTGCGGATTGCGACGAGAAGGGGCCTCGCCCGCCGTGTGCGAGACTGGCCCCGATGTCCCTCAGCCTACCCGCGGACCCGCCCGCGGCCCGGAGCCTCACCGGTGTCGTGCCACAACTGCTCGCCTCCCTCGATGCTCGGCCCGACTGGTTCCCGGCGGCCCGATCGGCGATCCTGGTCCTCGTCGACGGCCTGGGCCGCGGCAACCTCACGGCACGGTCAGGCCACGCCCGCTTCCTCGCGTCCCACCTGGCGAAGCGGGATGCCGCACGCACGGTCTTCCCGTCGACGACGGCCACCGCGCTGACGAGCCTCCTCACGGGAACGGATGCCGGTGTGCACGGCATCGTCGGCTACCGCGCGCGCGTTCCCGGGACGATGACCGCGCCGAACCAGCTGAAGGGGTGGGAGACCGACGGCCTCGACCCGCTCGAGTGGCAACGCGCTGAACCGCTCTTCGAGCAGGCCGCGGCGGCGGGGCGCCCCGTCTTCGTCGTGTCGAAACCCCAATACGCCGCCACGGGCTTCACCCGGGCGATCCAGCGGGGCGCGACGTTCCTGCCCGCCACGACGCCCGAGGAGCGGTTCGCGGTGGCCGCGGAGGCGGCAGCGACCCACCCCGGCGCTCTCGTGTACGTCTACGTCCCGGAGCTCGACACCGTCGGGCATGCCCGCGGCTGGGAGAGCGACGAGTGGCTGCAGTCACTCGAGCAGGTGGATGCCGGCATCCGCCGCCTCCACGAACGCGCACCGGCGGACACCGGGATCCTCGTCACGTCCGACCACGGCATGGTGGACGTCCCCGCCGAGCGTCACGTGCTGTTGCGCGCCGGTGACGATCTGCTCGACGACGTCGCGCTCGTCGCGGGGGAGCCGCGCATGCTGCAGCTCTACGTCGACGACGGCGCGGCAGCGGCGGTCGTGGCGCGCTGGCGCTCCTCGGAGCAGTCGCGCTCGTGGGTGATGACCCGCGAGGAGGCCGTCGCTGCGGGGCTCTACGGCCCGGTGGTCGCCGATGAGGTGCTGCCGCGGATCGGCGATGTGCTCGTCGCGGCGCGCGGATCCGTCGCGTACTACGACGACCGACTGGTCGACAAGAAGGCCCAGCGGATGATCGGACAGCACGGTTCGCTCACGGATCAGGAGCGCATCGTGCCGCTCATCCGTCTCGGCGCCTTCGCGCGCTGAGTGCCTGAGGCGGCCTGAGCTCAGCCGTCTTCCGTGCGAGCGCCGAAGACGATCTCGTCCCACGACGGCATCGACGTGCGTCCCTTGCGCCGGGATGCCTCGCTCATGACCGTGTCGTCGATCGCCTCGTCCTCGGCGGCGTCCGTCTCGTCGTAGCCGGGCTCGAGAGCGTCGAAGAGGGCGACCGGATGCTGCGCCTCGGCGGGCTCGTCCGCCGGCATCGGTTCCCGCTGCCCGCGACGGCGACGGAGCGCTTCGAGGAGGTCCGCGGTCTCGGCGGAGGTCACCGAGGCATCCGGCGCGCGCTTGATGGCGGCCTCCTGCACGGCGGCGGTCACGGTCGGGCGGACGTCGCGGGTGACGATCTCGACCTCGGGCTCGAGCTTGCGCGGTCCGAAGGCCCCCGAGTCGAATCGCGACGAGTCCTTGAGCGGCGACGCGTCGAGGGCGCGCAGGCGCGGGATGAGGCCCTCGGGGAGCGACCCCTGACGGGACAGTTGCGTGGCATCCGAGTTCTGCGGGGAGAGGGTGGAGCGGCGCGGGTCGAAGCTCCACCGCGCGTCGTGGTCGACATCGCTCGCCGAGAACTCCAGCTTGACGATCCAGCCGGTCTCTTCGCGCCAGCTCGTCCAGCGCTCTCCGGTCGCGCCCGCGTCGGCGAGCTTCGCTCGGACGGCGGTGCCGAACGTCGGCTGGACGCCGGGCTCGAGTTCACCGGCCATGAGCACCGGGACGGCGAGGGCCTGGCCGACGATGTGCTCGCGCTCGGCGAGGACGGGTCGCTCATACCGCTCGACGTCTTCACGGCGCACACCAAGGAGCTCCGCGACCTCCGCGGCGGACATACCCGCCCGGATGTGCGACTGGATCTCGCGCGGGTTGGCGCGCGCGGCACGCGGCTCTGCGCTCTGCTGGGCGCGGCGCAGCTGCGAGCGCAGCGTCTCGTCCACGGGGAGCGCGTACCGCTCACCCGACTCGGTCGCGACGACGAGGATTCCCTCTTCGACTCCGATGACTTTGAGCTGCTCCATGCGAGACACGCCTCCAGTTCCTGCGAAAGCACGACAATGGTGCCGCGGCCATGGTGACACGGCCCGATGCGCCCGCAGGGAATATCGCGGGCGCGCCGCGAGTTCTGCTCGTGGCACCCGCCGGAAAGCGGGGTCAGCACGGCTCACATTTGCGAAATGCTTCCGCGTCGTGCAAACTATCGCCGCCTGCGACCCGAAAGTGCGGGCTGCAGACGTCAGATACTGGAAGTGAGAGCATGGCGACCGACTACGACGCCCCCCGCAAGACCGAAGACGACAGCGAGTCGATCGAGGCGCTCAAGGAGCGCGTCCCCGACAAGCTCTCGGGTTCCGTCGATGCGGAGGACGCCGACAACCCCTCGGGCTTCGAACTGCCCGGCGCCGACCTCTCGGATCTCGACCTCGACGTCGTCGTCCTGCCTGCGCAGGAAGACGAGTTCACCTGCATCGAGTGCTTCCTCGTGAAGCACCGCACCCAGATCGACCACGAGACGTCGGTCGGCGCGATCTGCATCGAGTGCGCCGCCTGATCACGACACACCCGGCATCCGCCGTGCGTCAGCCTCGCTGAGCCCGACGGATCGCCGAGACGACCCGGTCCGGGGTACGGGTGGAGAACACCCACTCCGTGACCGGGTCTCTTTCGTCGAGCACCGGAACCCGCACGACCCCGTCGATCCCCCCGCGCAGAGCGTGCCACGCCGTACGGGGCAGCCCCGGACCGCGGACCTCCCGCGCCTCAGCGCCCACGAGCCCGGTCGGATCGCCGAGGAAGCGCACCGGGATGTGCGCGCGCCCGACGCGCAACTCGCCGCCCTGCACCGCCACGACGGGCGAGAGCAGGACGAGCGCGGCGATGATGGCGACGGCGACCGCGAGCCCCGCGAGGAGCGCGACCGTGGCATCCAGCGGCACGAAGACGAGCGAGACCATCGGCGCCGCCACCGCTGCCGCAAGAAGGGTCCAGAGCGAGGGCGTGAGCCGCTCGCGGTAGAGCGGCGCCGCGCGCACGGGCGACGGGACGGCGGTCGGGTCTGCGTTCTGGGGGGCGTGCATTAGCCTCGTGGGGTGATCGAATCCGTGGACGTTCCCATCATCGCATCGCACGTTCCCGTCTACGCCCACCCCGGCGACGCGGGAGCGGACCTCGTCTCGACGCAGACCCTCACCCTCGCGCCCGGACAACGCGCTCTGGTCGGCACCGGCGTGCGCATCGCCCTGCCCGACGGGTACGTCGCGTTCGTCGTCCCGCGCAGCGGACTTGCGGCGAAGCACGGCATCACGATCGTCAACTCTCCCGGCACGGTCGACGCCGGCTACCGCGGCGAGATCAAGGTGTCGCTGCTGAACACGGATGCCGACGAGGCGTACGCCATCACGGCCGGTGACCGCATCGCCCAACTGATCGTCATGCCCGTGCCGAGAGTACGATTCCTTCCGGTCGACGAGCTTCCCGACTCCACCCGAGGAGAAGGCGGATTCGGCTCGACCGGCTATCAGACAGGAGAACCCGCATGAGCGACGAGCTCACCGCGAAGTCGGCCCCCGAGGACCGCGCCACCGTCGGACCGTTCGATGAGGCCGAGGCGAACCCCGTGCGCCCCTACATCGACCTGGGGGGCATCAAGGTGCTTCCGCGCGAAGGCCTGAACCTGCGGCTCGAAGTCGAGGAGCAGACGCAGCGCATCGTCGCCGTCGGTCTCGACTACGCCGGATCGACCCTGCAGGTGCAGCCCTTCGCGGCCCCGCGCACGAGCGGGCTCTGGGACGAGACGCGCGAGCAGATCCGCCAGCAGATCCGCCAGCAGGGCGGCCGCGTCGAGGAGCGCGAGGGCCCCCTCGGCCCCGAGCTGCTCGCCGAAGTGCCCGTCGCGACGGGCGCGGACGCGAAGCCCGGCATGCGCCTCGCGCGCTTCGTCGGTGTCGACGGTCCGCGCTGGTTCCTCCGCGGCGTGATCGGCGGGGATGCCACGAGCGACGTGGATGCCGCGGCGAAGGTCGAAGACCTCTTCCGTTCCCTCGTCGTCGTCCGCGGCGGGACGCCCATGCCGCCGCGCGACCTCATCCCGCTGAAGATGCCGGCCGCTCCCGGCACCGCATGAGCTCCGACGCGCACCCCGACGGCGAGCAGGCGGCCGATGAGGCGCCCGCGGACGCCCTGACCCCGCCCGCGGCATCCGACGTGCTCGGTCAGGCGCTCGGGGGAGCGGCGCGTCGCGCCGGGTTCGACCCCCAGCAGGACGCGACGACCGGCGAGGTCGTGTGGCGCGCCATCGGCGGGCCGCGCGGGATCGCGGAGTCGCTCCTGCCGACGCTGCTGTTCGTCGTCAGCTACATCGTCTCGGGGAACAACCTGATCCTCGCGATCGCGCTGTCGGTCGGCGCCGCCGTCGTGCTGACGGTCATCCGCCTGGCGGCGCGGCAGCCGTTCGGCTCCGCCGTCGGCGGTCTCATCGGCGCCCTCATCGCCGCCGGCTGGGCTCTCGTGACCGGAAGCGCCGTCGACGCGTTCCTCTGGGGCCTCATCCTCAACGCCGTGTACGGCGGCGGGCTTCTCCTCTCGGCGCTCGTCGGCTGGCCGATCATCGGCCTCGCCGGAGGCTTCCTCATGGGGGAGGGTGTCGCGTGGCGGCGCGACCGCCGCAAGCGCCGCGCGTACTTCTGGCTCACGATCATGTGGGCGGCCCTGTTCGCCGTCCGCCTCGCCGTGCAACTGCCGTACTACTTCAGCGGCGATGTGGCCGGGCTCGGCACCTGGAAACTCCTCCTCGGCATCCCGCCGTTCGCCGTTCTCGTGGCCGTCACGTGGATCGTGGTCCGCCGGGTCAACCCGCGCCGCGCGGTCTCCGACAGCGGCGCTGAGGCGTGATAGATTTATCTTGACATCAAGATAAATTCTTCCCTCGAGGATGCCGTCCTTCGGGTAAGGCAGACCTCACTAGCCGCCGCGGTCGCAGCCGGGGAAGATGGAGAGACGGAAGCGCCTGTTCGGCGTGCGCCGCGCCCCCGAAGAAGGAGAGCAACGTGTCCACTGTTGACAGCTTCGGTGCCAAGAGCACCCTCACGGTCGGGGGAACCGACTACGAGATCTACCGCATCGACACCGTCGCCGGTTACGCGAAGCTCCCGTTCAGCCTCAAGGTGCTGCTCGAGAACCTGCTGCGCACCGAGGACGGCGCGAACGTCACGAAGGCGCAGATCGAGGCGCTCGGGAACTGGGATGCCGATGCGGAGCCCGACACCGAGATCCAGTTCACGCCCGCCCGTGTCGTGATGCAGGACTTCACCGGCGTCCCCTGCATCGTCGACCTCGCCACGATGCGCGAGGCCGTCACCGCCCTCGGCGGCGACCCCGACAAGATCAACCCGCTCTCGCCCGCCGAGATGGTCATCGACCACTCCGTCATCGCCGACCTCTTCGGCACGGAGAACGCCCTCGAGCGCAACGTCGAGATCGAGTACGAGCGCAACGGTGAGCGCTACCAGTTCCTGCGCTGGGGCCAGACCGCCTTCCAGGACTTCAAGGTCGTCCCCCCGGGCACCGGCATCGTCCACCAGGTGAACATCGAGCACCTGGCGAAGGTCATCTACGACCGCACCGGCCGCGACGGCGTCCTGCGCGCGTACCCCGACACCTGCGTCGGCACCGACTCGCACACCACGATGGTCAACGGCCTCGGCGTGCTCGGCTGGGGCGTCGGCGGCATCGAAGCCGAGGCGGCCATGCTCGGCCAGCCCGTCTCGATGCTCATCCCGCGCGTCGTCGGCTTCAAGCTCACGGGCGAGATCCCCGCCGGCGTCACGGCCACCGACGTCGTCCTCACGATCACCGACATGCTGCGCAAGCACGGCGTCGTCGGCAAGTTCGTCGAGTTCTATGGCAAGGGCGTGGCATCCGTGCCGCTCGCCAACCGCGCCACGATCGGCAACATGAGCCCGGAGTTCGGCTCGACGGCCGCGATGTTCCCCATCGACGACGTCACGCTCGACTACCTGCGCCTCACCGGTCGCGACGAGCAGACGGTCGCACTCGTCGAGGCGTACGCCAAGGAGCAGAAGCTCTGGCACGACTCCGACAACGAGCCCGTGTTCAGCGAGTACATGGAACTCGACCTCGGCACGGTCGTGCCCTCCATCGCCGGGCCGAAGCGTCCGCAGGACCGCATCCTCCTCTCCGAGGCGAAGACCCAGTTCGAGAAGGACATCGTCAACTACGCGATGCCCGCCATCTCGCACTCGATCGTCGACCTCGAGGGGGACGGGACGTTCCCCGCATCCGACCCCGGCCCCGTGCCCGGCGATGAGCAGCCCGAGGCGGGCGAGGTCATCATCTCGAGCGGCGGCCCGGCTGCGGCATCCAACCCCGTCAAGGTCACGACGCCCGACGGCACCGCGTACCTCCTCGACAACGGCGCGGTCACCCTCGCGGCGATCACGTCCTGCACCAACACGTCGAACCCGTCGGTCATGATCGCGGCGGGCCTGCTCGCCAAGAAGGCCGTCGACAAGGGCCTGAAGCGCAAGCCGTGGGTCAAGACGACGCTCGGCCCGGGCTCGAAGGTCGTCACCGACTACTACGAGAAGTCGGGCCTCGACAAGGCGCTCGAGGGCCTCGACTTCTTCACCGTCGGCTACGGCTGCACGATCTGCATCGGCAACTCGGGACCGCTCATCGAAGAGGTCTCCGCCGCCATCAACGAGAACGACCTCGCCGTCACGGCCGTCCTCTCCGGCAACCGCAACTTCGAGGGCCGCATCAGCCCCGACGTCAAGATGAACTACCTGGCATCCCCGCCGCTGGTCGTCGCCTACGCTCTCGCCGGGTCGATGAACTTCGACTTCGAGACCGACCCGCTCGGCAAGGACCAGGACGGCAACGACGTGTTCCTGAAGGACATCTGGCCCGCGCCGGAAGAGGTCCAGCAGGTCATCGACTCGTCGATCTCCCGCGACCAGTTCATCACCCAGTACGCGACCGTGTTCGACGGTGACGAGCGCTGGAAGAGCCTGCCCACCCCCGAGGGCCCCATCTTCGAGTGGGATGCCGACTCGACCTACGTGCGCAAGGCGCCCTACTTCGACGGCATGTCGATGGATCTCACCCCCGTGAGCGACATCCACGGTGCGCGCGTCATGGCCACCCTGGGCGACTCGGTCACGACCGACCACATCTCCCCGGCGGGCAACATCAAGGCGGGCACCCCGGCCGCGCAGTACCTCACGGAGCACGGCGTCGCGCAGAAGGACTTCAACTCCTACGGCTCGCGCCGCGGCAACCACGAGGTCATGATCCGCGGCACGTTCGCGAACATCCGTCTGAAGAACGAGCTCGTCGCGGCTGTCAACGACGGCCAGATCATCGAGGGCGGGTACACGCGCGACTTCACGCAGGCCGGCGGTCCGCAGTCGTACATCTTCGACGCGAGCAGCAACTACCAGGCGCAGGGCACCCCGCTCGTGGTCTTCGGCGGCAAGGAATACGGCTCCGGCTCGTCGCGCGACTGGGCGGCCAAGGGCACGTCGCTCCTGGGCGTGAAGGCGGTCATCACCGAGAGCTTCGAGCGCATCCACCGCTCGAACCTCATCGGCATGGGCGTCGTCCCGCTGCAGTTCCCCGAGGGCCAGTCCTGGAAGAGCCTCGGCCTCGACGGCACCGAGATCGTCTCGATCGAGGGTCTCGAGGAGCTGAACAGCGGCACCACCCCGAAGACGGTGAAGGTCACCGCCGCCCCGAGCGAGTTCTCGCCCGAGGGCAAGGAGACGGTCGTCTTCGACGCGAAGGTCCGCATCGACACACCCGGTGAGGCCGACTACTACCGCAACGGCGGCATCCTGCAGTACGTGCTGCGTTCGCTCGTCTGAGCGATCCGCCGCGAGAGGCCCGGCATCCCCACGTGGGATGCCGGGCCTCTCGGCATCCCAGCCGTGTGCACCTTGCACCCTCCGCCCCGTCGACGCAACCCTCCCGATGGATGAAGCGTCGAACGATGCCGCCGCATAGAATCGAAGGATGAGTCTGCTCGAGTCGATCTCCGGTCCGCGCGACCTCGATGGGCTCACGCCGGACCAGCTCCCGCAGCTCGCGCAGGAGATCCGTGACTTCCTCGTGCAGAACGTCGCGCGCACGGGCGGGCACCTCGGACCGAACCTCGGCGTCGTGGAACTCACGATCGCGTTGCACCGCGTCTTCGATTCTCCGAACGACCCGTTCGTCTTCGACACGGGCCACCAGTCGTACGTGCACAAGCTGCTGACGGGCCGCCAGGACTTCGCGGGTCTCCGATCGCGCGGCGGCCTCGCAGGCTACCCCCAGCGCTCGGAGAGCCCGCACGACGTCGTCGAGTCGTCGCACGCCTCGAGCTCGCTCAGTTGGGCCGACGGCATCTCCCGCGCCCTGACGCGCACGGGACGCACGGACCGCCATGTCGTGGCGGTCGTCGGCGACGGGGCGCTCACGGGCGGCATGACGTGGGAGGCGCTCAACAACATCTCCGACGACAACGACCGGAACCTCGTCATCGTCGTGAACGACAACGGCCGCTCGTACGCCCCGACGATCGGCGGCATGGCCCGCTACCTCAACCGGCTGCGCACGACCGACGGGTACGAGAACCTCCGGCGCGGGTCGGACTCGTTCTTCCGCCGACTCGGGCCGATGGGGCGCGCGATCTACCGCGGCGTCCGCGGCGGAACGCACGGCTTCCTCTCGCGGTTCACGAACAACGTCGCGCTGTACTCGAACCTCGACATCAAGTACCTGGGGCCGATCGACGGACACGACCTCGTCGCCCTCGACGAGACGCTCCGTCTCGCGAAGGCGTATCGGGCGCCCGTGATCGTGCACGTCATCACCGAGAAGGGGCGCGGCTACGAGCCCGCCCGCAACGACGAGGCGGATCAGTTCCACGCCGTCGGCAAGATCGACCCGGCGACCGGCGAACCCCTCGGCTCCTCCGATGCGACGGCGTGGACGGATGCCTTCGCCGATGCCCTCGTCGAGGCGGGCGAGCGGCGCGACGACATCATCGCGATCACCGCCGCGATGCTGCGCCCCACAGGCCTGCAACCCTTCGCGCAGAAGTTCCCCGACCGCGTCTACGACGTCGGCATCGCCGAGCAACACGCCGTGGCATCCGCCGCCGGGCTCGCCTTCGGGGGTCTGCACCCCGTCGTCGCGCTCTACGCCACGTTCATGAACCGCGCGTTCGACCAGGTGATGATGGACGTCGCGCTCCACAAGGCCGGTGTCACCTTCGTCCTCGACCGATCCGGCGTCACGGGCCCCGACGGTCCGAGCCACCACGGCGTGTGGGACCTCGCGATGCTGCAGCTCGTCCCCGGCATCCGCATCGCCGCCCCGCGGGATGAGGCCCGGCTTCGCGAGGAGTTCGCCGAGGCGATCACCGTCGAGGACGCCCCCACCGTCGTGCGGTTCCCGAAGGGCGCCGTCTCGCCCGATCTGCCCGCACTCGAACGTCTCGCCGACGGCACGGACCTCCTGTGGCGCGAAGGCACCGAGGATGTGCTCCTCGTCGGCATCGGACCGATGGCGCATCTCGCGGTCGAGGTCGCAGAGCGCCTGCGCGCGCAGGGGATCGGCGCCACCGTGATCGACCCGCGATGGGTCGTGCCGGTGCAGCCGAGCGTCGTCGAACTCGCGGCCGCACACCGGCTCGTGATCACGATCGAGGACGGCATCCGCGTCGGCGGTGTCGGCACGCGCGTGCGTCAGGTGCTGCGCGAGTCGGGCGTCGACACCGCGGTCGACGAACTGGGTCTTCCGGACGAGTTCATCGATCACGCCACACGCGAGCAGATCCTGACCGATGCCGGACTCACGGCCGCGAAGATCGCGCACGACGTCGTCGCGCAGGTGCTCGGCACCCGCATCCCGGTCGCCCGTCCCACGAGCGACACCGGCGCGATCTGGGCCGTCCCGTCGCAGGACAGCGAGCCGCAGGAGCGCTGAGGCCTCGTCCTGCCGTGACAGCATGGAGGAGTGACCACCGCGAACCTCACCCGTGATGAGACGGCGGCACGCGCCGCCGTCATCCACGTCGACACGATCGCCGTCGAGCTGGATCTGCGCGAAGCGCAGCGCGCCGAGGGGGAGACGTTCCCCACGACGGCCACGCTCACCTTCACGTCCACCGCGGATGCCACCTGGATCGACTTCCTCGGGGCATCCGTCGACGAGGTCGTCGTCAACGGCGTCGCGCAGCCGGTCGAGTGGGACGGTGCGCGTATCGCGGTGTCGGGGCTCGTCGCACACAACGTCGTGACGGTCCGCGGCCACGGCCGGTACAGCACGTCGGGTGAAGGACTGCACCGTTTCCGCGATCCCGTGGACGGCGAGACCTACCTGTACACGCAGTACGAGCCGGCGGACTGCCGCCGCGTCTACCCCTGCTTCGAGCAGCCCGACCTCAAGGCCCGGTGGACCTTCACGGTGTCGGCACCCGCCGGCTGGCAGGTGCTCTCGAACGGCGCCGAGGCATCCCGCGAGGACATCGACGGGGGAGTGCGGGTGAGCTTCGCCGAGACCCTGCCGCTGTCGAGCTACATCACCGCCGTCGCCGCAGGCCCCTATGCGCGCGTCGACGGCGTGTGGGCGGGTCCGGAGGGCGACGTGCCGCTCGGGGTCCTGTGCCGGGTCTCTCTCGCACCGCACCTCATCGATTCGGGTGATGCGGCGGAGATCCTCGACATCACCCGCCGGGGCCTCACGTTCTACTCCGACGCGTTCGGGATCGCCTACCCTTGGGGCACGTACGACCAGATCTTCGTTCCGGAGTACAACCTCGGCGCGATGGAGAACCCCGGTCTCGTGACGTTCACCGAGCGGTACGTGTTCCGTGGTGCGGCGACGCTCGCACAGCACGAGGGTCGCGCGAACACGATCCTGCACGAGATGGCGCACATGTGGTTCGGTGACCTGGCGACGATGCGCTGGTGGGACGATCTGTGGCTGAAGGAATCGTTCGCCGACTTCATGGGCGCGCACGCGGCCGTCGTGGCGGGTGGCTTCCCGGATGCCTGGGTGACCTTCGCGAGCAGGCGCAAGGGCTGGGCGTATGCGCAGGATCAGCTGCCGACGACGCATCCGATCGTCGCCGACATCCCCGACCTCGAGGCCGCGAAGCTGAACTTCGACGGCATCACCTACGCGAAGGGCGCCGCGGTCCTGAAGCAGCTCGTCGCCTACGTCGGCGAGGACGCCTTCTTCGCCGGCGCGCGGCGCTACTTCTCCGATCACGCCTACGGCAACACGACGCTCGACGACCTTCTCAACGCGCTGGAAGCGGTCTCCGGCCGCGATCTGCGCGCCTGGAGTGCGGCGTGGCTCGAGACGACGGGGATGTCGCAGCTCGATGTCGAGCGGGGAAGTGACGGGGAGCTCAGCCTCATCCAGACCGATCCGCGCCCGCACCGGTTCACCGTCGGCGTCTTCGGGCTCCGCAACGGCAACCTCGTGCTGCGGGACGCACTCGAGGCCGACATCGCCGCCGAGCGCACCGGGCTCCCCATCGCCGAGAGCGGAGGCGCTCTCGAGGACGAGGGCGCCCTGATCGTGCCGAACGTCGACGATCGGACGTACGCGAAGGTGCGACTGGATGCCGGGTCGACGGATGCCGCGGCAGCCGCGTTCTCCACAATCGACGATCCGCTCGTTCGGGCGGTCGTGTGGGCGGCGCTGTGGGATGCCACTCGTGACGGCGAACTCCCGGTCGCCCGCTACCTCGACATCGTGTCGCGCCATGCACCGGCCGAGCCCAACGCCGCCCTGCTCGCCGACGCCGTCGCCCATGCCGGCTTCGCGGTCGCGCACTACGCCGCACCCGAGCAGCGGGGCGCCCTCGCGACGAGCTGGCTCGAGACGACGTGGGCGGCACTGCACGCAGCCGTCCCGGGCTCGGACGCCCAGCTCACGTGGGCCCGGGCGCTCGGCGGCGCCGCCGACGGGGCCGACGCGCGCAGTGCGGAGATCCGCGCGATGCTCGACGGCGCGCTCGCACCCGCGGGCCTGCGGCTCGACCCGGAACTGCGGTGGGCCTGGCTCACGGCGCTGAGCGCGACCGGTCACGCGACAGCGGCGGATGCCGACGCGGAGCTCGCCCGCGACGAGACCTCGCACGGTCGTGTCGCCCATCGTGCGGTGCTCGCGGCGCGCCTCGACGAGACCGTACGGGCGACCGCCTGGCGGAGCGCGTGGCAGGATGCCTCGCTCACGAACGAAGAGCTCGATGCGACGATCGCGGGGGTTCGCGCGGGCGCGTCACGTCGCTTCCTCGCCCCGTTCGACGCCGAGTACTTCGCCGGTATCCGGGAGGTCTGGCAGGAGCGCAGCATCGAGATCGCCCGGCGGCTCGTGATCGGGCTGTTCCCGGCATCCGACGATCTCGGCGACGTCGACGCGTGGCTCGAGGCGAACGGCGACGCGCCGGGCGCCCTGCGTCGCCTCGTCATCGAACAGCGCGACGGCCTCGCGCGCCGGTTGAGAGTGCGCGCGGCGCAGCCCTCACTCTGACGCGGGTGCGGACGCGGGAGCGGGGGCGGGCATCTCAGCCGCAGTCCGTGCGGCGAGGCTCCTTGCCGCGTCGTCGCGCAGGGCACGGCGGGCGGCTCTCCACCATCCCAGGGCGACGGCGGCCGCGCTGAGCGACACGTTGATCGCGTAGATCACATTGAGCGGTCCGCCGATGTACGGGCCCGGTCCGCCGGACCACGCCAGGAACGCGAGGGTGGTCACGACGCCGACGACCGCGCCCAGCGTCGCGAAGGCGATGACGTGCCAGCGCAGGGGTCGCACACGCCGCAGGAGCTGCCCCAACAGCCAGGCGGGAGCCGCGAAGACGATCGCGGCCGCGCCGGCGGCAGGCACGACCCACATGAGGGAGTACAGGCCGTAGGGAAAGGCCGCCACGGTCCACGCCAGCGAGATGAGCCCCGTCGCCCACAGGAAGGCGAGACAGAGGCCGCGGAAGAACTCGAGCCCCGTGAACGCCATCGGCTCGGCAGCGGTCCGGGGCGAGACCACGGCCGGGCTCACGGCCGTGCCTCCCCGATCATTGCGGCGAGCTCCGTGAGGGGCTTCCGCAGCAGGGGAACACGCGCGAGGGGGAGCGCGAGCCGCAAGAGCGTGAGACCGCGGTCGAGGAGTCGCCGCGTGCGCTGCTGGCCCGGTGAGTCGTCGTACACCCAGTACATCGCGAGCAGCAGGTGCGCGAGGAAGAAGACGCGCGGCAGTTCGGCGACGAGGTCTCCCGGGAGCGCGTGCGCGGCTCCGGAGACCGCGTCGGCGAAGAGCCCCACCGTGATGTCGCGCGCCGCTTCGGAGTCGACAGAGAGCGGATTCATCGACGAGCGCGGCGCCAGGGCGGCCGAGACGAACTCGGCGGCGTGCGCATGGTACGGCCCCAGCTGATCGAGGCCCGTGTCGTAGACGACGCGCAGGCGGTCGACGAGGCCGGATGCCTCCGCGAGCCGCGGTAGCGCCGCTGCGCGATGGTGCTCCTGCACGTCGAGGTACAGCTCCTGCACGAGGTCGGACTTCGACGCGAAGTGGTAGTTGGTGGTCCCCACGGAGACCCCCGCCTCCTGCGCGATGAGCCGGATCGTCGTCGCGTCGTAGCCGCGCTCCCGGAACGATCGCAGCGCCACCTCGCGCAGGTGCGCGCGCGTGCGCTCGCTCTTCGTCATCGCGCCGCCGTCCTCTGAACTGAACATGTTCAGAGAATACCAGCGGCGTGCCTCCGAGTCGGACATGGGCCGCACGAGAAACAGGGCCGGAGGCCGCGCAATGCGGCATCCGACCCTGTTCGCGTCAGGCGGGTTCGTGCGGCGTCAGCCGCCGATCCCGCGGATGACGGGGTGGTGGAACGTGTCGCCGAAGGCGCGCTCGCTCGCGCCCTCGCGGTCGAGGTACGGCGAGGCTCCACCGTCGATGAACGGCCAGCCGGCGCCGAGGATGAGGCACAGATCGATGTCTTCGACCTCGGGGACGACACCCTCGTCGAGCATCAGCTTGATCTCCTGTGCCAGCCCGTCCTGCACGCGCTGGAGGATCGTCGCGGCGGACGCGGGGGTGGATGCCACGTGCCCCTTGAGCGCCTTGTGGGCGTCCTTCGTGAAGCCCGTGACGCGGCCGCCCTTGTCCTTCTCGACGACCTCTGCGAGCTCCGCAAGGGCGTGGAAGTTCTCGTTCGCGTAGAACCGCTCGGGGAACGCGCGCACCATCGTGTCCTGCACGTGGGCGGCGACCTTCCAGCCGACCAGGTCGATCAGCTGGAACGGCCCCATCGGCAGGCCGAGCGGCGCGAACGCCTTCTCGACGTCCGCGACCGGGGTGCCCTCGTAGACGGCGCGTGCCGCTTCGCCCATGACCTTCGCGAGCAGGCGGTTCACGACGAAGCCGGGCGCGTCGGCCGTCAGCACGGCGTTCTTGCCGAGGCCCTTCGCGACGACGAACGCGGTCGACAGCGCCGCCTCGGTCGTCACCGGCGTCTTCACGATCTCGATGAGCGGCATGACCGCAACCGGGTTGAAGAAGTGGAACCCGACGAGCCGCTCGGGGTGGGCGAGCTTCGAGCCGATCTCCTCCACGGACAGCGACGAGGTGTTGGTGGCGAGGATGGCATCCTCGGCGACGATCTTCTCGATCTCGCCGAAGACGGCCTGCTTGACCCCGACCTCCTCGAAGACGGCTTCGATCACGAAGTCGCAGTCGGCGTAGAGGCTCTTGTCGGTCGTTCCCGTGACGAGGGCGCGGAGCTGGTTCGCCGTGTCGGTGTCGAGGCGGCCCTTCTGCTCGAGCTTGCCGATCTCGTCGTGGATGTAGGCGACGCCCTTGTCGACGCGCGCCTGGTCGAGGTCGGTGATGAGCACCGGCACCTGGAGCTTGCGCACGAACAGCAGCGCGAACTGGCTCGCCATGAGCCCCGCACCGATGATCCCGACCTTCGTGACCTTCTTCGCGAGGGCCTTGTCGGGCGCGCCGACGGGGCGCTTCGCGCGCTTCTGCACCAGGTCGAAGGCGTACATGGATGCCGCGAACTGGTCGCCGGTGACGAGGTCGGCGAGGGCCTCGTCCTCGCGCGCGAAGCCTTCCTCCTTGGTGCCGCCCTTCGCCTTCTCGAGGAGCTCGAGGGCGACGTAGGGGGAGCGGGGAACGGTCCCGATCTTCGACTCGAGCATGCCTCGGGCCATCTTGATCGCGACCGGCCACTTCACCGTGCGCTCGATCTTGCCGGGCACGTTCTTGCGCTCGACCTTGACCTTGCCGGTGAGAACGCCGTCGGCGAAGCGCAGCGAGTTCTCGAGGAAGTTCGCCGCGGGGAAGATCGCGTCCATGATGCCGAGGTCGTACGCCTGCTGCGGCTTCAGCATGCGGTTCTGCTTCAGCGGGTTGGAGATCACCACCTCGAGGGCGTTCTCGATGCCGATGAGGTTCGGGAGCAGGTAGGCGCCGCCCCACCCCGGGATGATCCCGAGGAAGACCTCCGGCAGCGCGATGGCGGCCGCAGAGGCATCCACCGTGCGGTAGTCGGAGTTGAGCGCGATCTCGAGGCCGCCGCCGAGCGCGAGCCCGTTGACGAAGGCGAAGGACGGCACGCCGAGCTGCGTCAGCTTGCCGAACACCTTGTGTCCGAGCTGCGCCACGAGCTTCGCGTTGGCCTTCGACCCGACGCGTGTGATGTCGGAGAGGTCGGCGCCGGCAGCGAGGATGTACTGCTTGCCGGTGACCGCGACCGCCTGGATCTCGCCCGCGGCAGCGCGCGCCTTGAGGGAGTCGAGCGTCTCGCCGAGCGCCGTCATCGTGGCGGGTCCGAGGGTGTTGGGGCGCGTGTGGTCACGGCCGTTGTCGAGCGTGATGAGCGCCAGCACCTTGCCGGAGGGGAGGGTGACATCGCGGACACGCGAGTGGGTGATCACCTCACCGTCGGTGAGCGCCGTGAGCGGAGAGAAGTCGATCTCGTCGTAGTTGGTCATGGTCGTCCTCCTCAGCGCTTCTTGCCGTTGTAGTGCGGGTTCTCCCAGATGACCGAGCCGCCCTGGCCGAGGCCGACGCACATCGCGGTGAGGCCGTAGCGGACATCCGGTCGCTCGGCGAACTGCGCAGCGAGCTGGATCATGAGACGCACGCCGGTCGCCGCGAGCGGGTGCCCGAGCGCGATCGCTCCGCCCCACTGGTTGACGCGCGGGTCGTCATCGGCGATCCCGAAGTGGTCGAGGAGCGAGATCACCTGGACCGCGAAGGCCTCGTTGAGCTCGAACAGACCGATGTCGCCGATGGTCAGGCCCGCCTTCTTCAGCGCCTTCTCGGTCGAGGGGATCGGGCCGATGCCCATGATCTCGGGCTGCACGCCCGCGAACGCGAACGAGACCATCCGCATCTTCGGCGTGAGGCCCAACTCCTTGACGGCGGCGCCGCCGGCGAGCAGCGACATCGTCGCGCCGTCGGTGAGCGGCGACGAGGTGCCGGCCGTGACCCGGCCGTGCGGGCGGAACGGCGTCTTGAGGTTCGCCAGGTCTTCCATCGTCGTCTGCGGACGACGGCCCTCGTCCTCGGTCGCGAGGCCCCACGTGCCCTCGGCGTCCTTGATCGCGACGGAGACGAGGTCGGGCTGGAACTTGCCGGCCTCGTAGGCCGCCTGCGCCTTCTGCTGGCTGCGCATACCGAAACGGTCGCTGCGCTCCTTCGTCAGATGCGGGAAGCGGTCGAAGATCCGCTCCGCGGTGACGCCCATGTTCAGCGCGCCCGGGTCGACCATGCGCTCGGCGACGAAGCGGGGGTTCGGGTCGGCATTGCCGCCGATGGGGTAGTGGCCCATGTGCTCGACACCGCCGGCGAGGGCGACGTCGTACATGCCCGATCCGATCGAGGCGCCCATCATCGCGACGCTCGTCATGGCGCCCGCACACATGCGGTCGATCGCGAACCCGGGGACCGTCTGGGGGAGTCCCGCAAGGATCGCCACCGAGCGGCCGAGGGTCAGGCCCTGCTCGCCCGTCTGGCTCGTGGCGGCGATCGCCACATCGTCGATGCGGTCAGCCGGCACACCGGCGTTCCGCTCCATCAGCCCGATCGTCGCCTTGACGGCGAGGTCGTCTGCGCGGGTGTTCCAGTACATGCCCTTCTCGCCGGCGCGCCCGAACGGGGTCCGCATGCCGTCGACGAAGTAGACGTCCGAGATCTCGGCCACACTGCCTCCAAGGTAAATGAGATTGAGTACAGCCTAACGTGACACTCAGTCTCGCCTAATCGCTTGGTTCGATTCTACGAGGCGTTCGGGGAGGCGGGCGCGGGCTCCTGCACGGATTCGACAAAGGCCGCCGCGATCACGGGCGACGTGAGCGAGATCTGCCAGGGACGGGCGCCGTGCGCGGCGAGAGCACCACCCACCGACTCCGCGTCGGCCTCCGCGGGAGGCGCCCACGCGACGCGTCGCAGCGTATCGGGCGTGAGGAGGTTCTCGGTCGGCATGTGCAGGTCCGCCGCGAGCTGCTCGACAGCGGTACGCGCGGCCTTCAGTCGCAGGTCGGCGGCGGGGTTCCGGTCCGCCCAGGCCCGCGGGGGCGGCATCCCGTCTCCGGGGACGCGCTCGACCGGAAGCGCCGGGTCGGCACGTCCGGCCTCGATCGCCGTCCACCAGCGATCGAGCTGCGTGCGGCTCGCGCGACCCGTGAAGTCTTTCACACGGGCGAGCTCCTGCTTGCTCTGCGGGTCGGCCACGACCGCGGCGATGAGGGACCGGTCGGGAACGAGGCGACCGGGGGAGACATCCTGCTCACGAGCGAAGTCCTCGCGCGCCTGCCACAGCGAGCGCGCCACGGCGAGCGAGCGCCGACCCCGCACCGTGTGCAGACCGCTGAGGCGACGCCACGGCTCCTCGCGGGCAGGCTTGTCCGGCCGCGTACGCACGGTCTCGAACTCCTGCGCCGCGATCTCCGTCTTGTGCTGCTCGACGAGCTCTGCGACGAGCACGTCGTACACGTCGACGAGGTGCAGCACGTCGAGCTCGGCGTATTCGAGCCACGGCTGCGGGAGCGGGCGCGTGGACCAGTCCGCAGCGGAGTGCGCCTTCGCGAGCGTGATCCCGAGCGCATCCTCGACGACCGCGCCGAGGCCGACCCGCTCGTGTCCGAGCAGGCGCGCGGCGAGTTCCGTATCGAAGATCGACGAGGGATCGAGGTGGAGCTCCCGCAGCGACGGCAGGTCCTGGCTCGCGGCGTGGAGGATCCACTCCACCCCACCGATCGCCTCCTGCAGGGCATCCATCGATCCGAGCGCGGGCGGGTCGAACAGGAATGCGCCGGCATCGCGCCGGAACACCTGGACGAGATATGCCCGCTGCGAATAGCGGAAGCCGGATGCCCGCTCGACATCGACGGCCACCGGCCCTGTGCCCGCGGCAAGGCGACCGACCGCCTCCATGTACTCCGCGAGATCGTCGATCACGTGGTACTCAGCCACGCGACATCCTCTGCGAGCCGAACACTGCTATCCCCTCCGACCCCGGGGGCAGTCCCGCCAACATGCAGACCAGTTCCCCCCAGGCATCCACATGCGCCACGATATCGCCCGACGGCGACCACGACGCACGCAACTCGATCTGCGCGCCGTCTCCCTCGTCCGCGAGAGTGCCGAAGCCCTTCGAGAGGGTCTTGGTCGCGGTACCGGATGCCGAGTGGAACGTCGCCCCTCTGGCCGCGAGGGCGTCGACGAGCCACGACCAGGCGACGTCGGCGAGGAGCGGATCGGTGCCGATCTCGGGTTCGAGCGGGGCCTGCGCGAAGCAGACGATGCGCCATGCGCCGCCCCAGGCATCCGGCTCGTCCTCATCATGGAGCAGCACGAGCCGGCCCGTGCCGTACTCGGAGTCGACGCCCTCCGCCTCCGGGCGTACGTCGCCGGCGATCGCGAAGGCGTCGGGGGCGAGCGACGAGGGCGCACCGATCTCACGCACAGCGAAGTCCGAGCGGAAGGTCATCGCACGAATCGCATCCACGACATCATCGAAGTCCGAAGCGGCGGCCGGGGGACGGGGTTCATCCACGCGATCAGACTAGAATGGCGGCACGATGAAGGCATCCAGGCGCGCCGCAGGATCCGGCCCCGCGGCGGTTCACCGGGCCACTCTCCGCACGGCTGCTGTCGCGCTCGCATCGGCTCTGCTCGCCGTGTGCGCGATGCTCGCCGTGGTGACCGTTCGCGTCGCACGCCGCGTCGTCCGCCCTGCGCCCCGCGCCGTGGACACCCGCATCGTCGACGTCGACGTGGCCGCGCAGACGATCACCCTCGGGCGGACGCCCGACACCGTCCTGCCGGGGCGCTACGGGCTGTTCACGGCGGGCTCGACCGACTACGTGAAGGTCGGGTCGGTGCTCTCCAGCGATGAGCGCACGGTGAAGCGGAAGCTCCTCACGCAGGTCGACGGCGACATGCAGCTGTCGGCGGAGGCCGCCTTCAGCGGGTGGTATTTCCAGCGTCCCGAAGAGCTGCACCTGCCGTTCACGACCGAACAGATCCCCACCGCGGTCGGCCCGTGCCCCGCGTGGCTGTTCCCGGGAGCGGAGACGGCATCGGATGCCGCCGACACCTGGGCCATCCAGATCCACGGCCGCGGCGCGAACCGCTCGGAGTGCCTGCGTGCCGTTCCCGTGTTCCAGGGGCTCGGCGTCACCTCGCTCGTCGTGTCGTACCGCAACGACGGCGACGCGCCCCGCACCCGCAACGGCAGCTACAGCCTCGGTGCGACCGAGTGGCGTGACGTGGATGCCGCGATCGGGTGGGCGATCCGGCACGGCGCACGACGGATCATCCTCATGGGATGGTCGATGGGCGGCGCGATCGCGCTGCAGGTCGTCGTGGGCTCGGCGCACCGCGAGCTGATCGGCGGACTCATCCTCGACTCACCGGTCGTCGACTGGCGGACCGTCCTCACCTACCAGGGGCGTCAGATGGGGCTCCCGACCCCCGTGACCGACCTCGCGATCGGCACGCTCGGCGCGGCGTGGACGGCACCCGCGACGCACGCGGACGGGGCGATCCCGTTCGACCGCCTCGACATGGTGGCGCGCGCGGGGGAGCTCAACCGCCCGATCCTCATCCTGCACAGCGACGACGACGGCTTCGTGCCCTCGAGCGCCTCCCACGCCCTCGCCGAGGCGCGCCCCGGGCTCGTCGAACTGGAAGCCTTCTCGACGGCACGGCACACCAAGCTGTGGAACTACGACCAGCAGCGCTGGACCGACGCCATCGAGGGCTGGCTGGACCGCCATCATCTCATCACCACCGAGGAGCCCGTCTCGTGACGACGATCGTCCACCTCACGGAGCGAGCCCCGCAGGTCTCCGGCGCGGAGATGGTGGCCGCGCTCGTGCCGCCGCCGCAGTTCGACGACGCGACGTTCGCGACCTATCGCGCCGATCCCGCGTACCCCTCGCAGCAGGAGGCGAAGGACCTGCTCATCGCCTTCAGCGGTGGCGGGGCGCCGGCGGAACGGGGCGGGTTCTTCCGCCGCGCGAACAAGGCGCCCGAGATGAAGCCCGGCGTGTACCTCGACGGCGGGTTCGGGGTCGGCAAGACGCACCTGCTGGCATCCGTCTATCACGCGATGCCGGCACGTCGGAAGTACTTCGGGTCGTTCATCGAGTACACGGCGCTCGTGGGCGCACTCGGCTACCAGAAGACGGTGGAGCTCTTCCGCGGCGCCGATCTCATCTGCATCGACGAGTTCGAGCTCGACGATCCGGGCGACACGATGGTCATGACGCGCCTGATCGGCGAACTCGTCCCCGGGGGCACGCGCTTCGCCGCGACCTCCAACACCCCGCCGAACGCGCTGGGCGAGGGCCGGTTCGCCGCGCAGGACTTCCTCCGCGAGATCCACGCGATGGCGGCGAGCTTCCAGACGATCCGCATCGACGGCACCGACTACCGTCAGCGGGCGATCGACGGGCACGCGATCGCGATCGATCCCGCCGCCTACGCCCAGGCGCTCGCGGATGCCTCCGGCGCGGGCACCGCGTCAGACGACGCGTTCACCGAGCTCGTCCGTCATCTCGCCACGGTGCATCCGTCGCGTTACATCCGGCTCATCGACGGGCTCGCCGCCATCGGGCTCCGGGATGTCGCGCAGCTCGACGACCAGTCCGCGGCCCTCCGCTTCGTCGCATTCGTCGACCGCGCGTACGACGCGCAGATCCCCGTCCGTGCGACGGGCCGCCCCCTCGACGAGGTCTTCGCGCCGGAGATGCTCGCCGGCGGGTACCGCAAGAAGTACCTCCGCGCCATCTCGCGGTTGAACGCACTCACGCACTCCTGACGAGGGTTTCGCCGCCGCCGCGGCACCCCTCCGGCATCCGCGAAACGTGATGTTCACACCCGCCGGGGTCTCGTAACCACTCGGAAACACGACACGCACGACGCAGGAAACCGCGCGTCGCCACACTAGGACTCGCCCGGACCGCTGCGACCCGAACCGCTGCAGAGGCCGGGCCCGAGTTACACAATCCCGAGTGAGGATCTTCATGGACAGCGGAAACCTCGCGTGGTCTGTCGCCGCGGCAGCCCTCGTACTTTTTATGACGCCGGGTGTGGCGTTCTTCTACGGCGGTCTCGTCAAGGCCAAGAGCGTCGTCAGCATGATGATGCTGAGCTTCGGCGCGATGGGCCTCGTGGGCGTGCTCTGGATCCTGTACGGATTCAACATGGCCGCGATCGGTGACGGCCCCACGTTCCTCGCCGGGAACCCGTTCAGCGACTTCGGGCTGGCGAACGCCTCGAACGACACGCTCGTGAGCGCCACCTTCGGCGCCACGTTCGCGATCATCACCGTCGCGCTCATCTCCGGGGCGATCGCCGACCGTGCCAAGTTCGGCTCGTGGATGATCTTCGCCGGCATCTGGGCCACGGTCGTCTACTTCCCCGTCGCCGCATGGGTCTGGGGTGGCGGCTGGATCATGAAGCTCGGTGAGACGCTCGGCTTCGACGGCGTCTCGGTCATCGACTACGCCGGTGGCACCGCCGTCCACATCAACGCCGGTGCTGCGGCGCTCGCGCTGGCGCTGGTCCTCGGCAAGCGCGTCGGGTTCCAGAAGGGTATCCACAAGCCGCACAACGTGCCGCTCGTCATGCTCGGTGCCGCCATCCTGTGGTTCGGCTGGTTCGGCTTCAACGCCGGCGCCGAAGGCACCGCGGGCCTCCTCGGCACGCCGGACTCGCACGTCGGTCTCATCATCGTCAACACGCTCGGTGCGACCGCCGCGGCGATCATCGGCTGGGTCGTCGTGGAGAAGCTGAAGGACGGCAAGTCGACCTCGGTCGGCGCCGCTTCCGGTGCCGTCGCCGGTCTCGTCGCGATCACCCCCTCGTGCGCCAACCTCGCTCCCGGCTGGGCGCTCCTGCTCGGTCTCATCGCCGGTGCGGTCTGCGCGCTTGCGATCGAGCTCAAGTGGAAGCTCGGCTACGACGACGCGCTCGACGTCGTCGGCGTCCACCTCGTCGGCGGCCTCATCGGCACGCTCTACCTCGGCTTCTTCGCGACCGACACGGGTCTGTTCCTCGGCGGCGGCGTGCAGCAGCTGGTCGTGCAGTTCATCGCGGCGGTCGCCGTGCTGATCTTCTCCTTCGTGGTCGCCTACGTCCTCGGCCTCGTGATCGAGAAGACGATCGGCTTCCGCGTGAAGAACGAGGACGAGATCGCCGGCATCGACACCGTGGTCCACGGTGAAGAGGGCTACGCGCTCGTCGACTGACCTCCGCACACACGGCGATGGGCGTCGGACTCCGGTCCGGCGCCCATCGCCGTCGGTATGCTGACGCCATGGCATCCAGGGACAGCGTGCTCACCGGCCTGCTCAAGGGCATCGTGAACATCTTCACCGGGGGAGCGGCTGTGGTGGACGACCAGCTGCAGCGCGCAGAGCGCGAGGATGCCCGCGCGTCGGCCCGCCCCGGTCCTCGAGCCCCTGGTGGAGCCGCTCCTGCGGCCTCTCCCGGGAGCGTCGGCGGCACGGCGACCGTCGAGGTCGACCCGCCCCGCGCGACGGGCCTGCGGATCTCGTACGCGCCCGAGCGCGACGGCGACCCCGATGCGGGGGAGGTCGTGTGGACGTGGGTGCCGTATGCCGAGGGCGACGGACGCGGGAAGGATCGCCCTGTTCTCGTCATCGGCCGCCACGGTGCCGACCGCGTGTACGCCGTGCGGCTCACGAGCAAGTCGCACGACGGCGACCGCGACTTCCTCTCGATCGGTCCCGGGCCCTGGGACTCCCAGGGACGCCCGTCGTGGGTCGACATCGAGCAGCTGTACAGCGTGCACCCGGAGGGTATGCGCCGCGAGGCATCCGCGCTCGACCGAACACGCTTCGCCGTCGTCGCGGACGCGCTCCACCGGCGCTACGGATGGGCGATGGATGCCTGAGCGCCGCGGTCGGCCATCGTGGGGGTGGCTCGTCGTTCCGCTCCTGGCCGTCCCCGTGCTGCTCACGGCGACTGCCCGAGCGATCGGTCTGTGCGGGACGGGTGATTCCCTCACCGGATCCGTGTTCTGCACGGTCGACCCCGTCGCCAGTCTCGTCACCGATCCTGCCGTGGCGCTCGTGCTCTGGGCGGCCTGGGCGGTCCTCGCCTGGGTGTGCGCGCAGCGGGCCCTGCGTCCCGCGAGACGCGCTCGGAGGGTGCGTCGCGTCGCCCGCGACACGGCGGCACGCGCCGACGGCTCCACGCCTCGTGTCGGGGCGTACACCGTCGTGCAGATCGACCCGCCGGCGCCGCACGAGGTGCGGATGCTCTACGCGCCCCAGCGGAACGGCCACCCGGACGGTGGGGAGATCGTCTGGGCGTGGGTGCCCTATGAAGACGACCCGACGCGCGGCAAAGATCGTCCGCTGCTCATCCTGGGACGGTTCGACGGCCCTCACCTGCTCGCGCTCCGGATGACGAGCACATCGCCGAAGGCCCCGCAGTTCTATCTCCCACTGGGAGCCGGTCCGTGGGACAGATCCGGCCGGGAGAGCTGGCTCGACCTCACCCGCGTGTACCGTGTGCCGCCGGCCGCGATGCGGCGGGAGGGAGCGCCCCTGCCGAAGCAGGCGTTCGACAAGGTCGGCACGGAGCTTGCGCGCCGGTACGGCTGGGTCAGCGCGGGGCGTTGAGCAGCGTTGGGCAGAGCCGACGGAGGGAACGTGGTGGGCGATACCAGACTCGAACTGATGACCTCTTCCGTGTGAAGGAAGCGCGCTACCAACTGCGCCAATCGCCCTGATCCGAAGGATCCGATCCCGGAGGACCGAGACTCGATGCTACCGGATGCGACGCCTCCTGCCGAATCGCCGCGCGTGACACGCGCGGGCTCGCCTCGGTTTGGTGATGACGGAATCGTCGGCTAAAGTCGATCAAGTTCCCGGGGCAACCAGGGAGCACGCGGATGTAGCGCAGTTGGTAGCGCATCACCTTGCCAAGGTGAGGGTCGCGAGTTCGAGTCTCGTCATCCGCTCGAGTGCAGGTTTCTTCCCCGGAAGATCCCGACACGTGGGTCGAACCACTCAGCACCGAATGGTGGCGTGGCCGAGCGGCTAGGCACCGGCCTGCAAAGCCGTTTACACGGGTTCGAATCCCGTCGCCACCTCGCTCATAACTGAACAGCCTTCACAGGCGCGATTGGCGCAGCGGTAGCGCGCTTCCCTGACACGGAAGAGGTCACTGGTTCGATCCCAGTATCGCGCACCGAAAAACCCCCGGTCACCCGGGGGTTTTTGCGTTGCGGACCGTTGTGGGCCGCAACCGTTCGAGCGAGGCGCGGGGCACTGTTTCGTGAACGGTCACTCCGCACCGCGGACGGCGGCGGCGTCGCGTAGGGTGCTGACATGGCTAGCACCCCGGAATCGTCGACGACGTCCGGTGAGCCGTCTCAACTCGATGCGCCAGTGACGCCACCTCCCGTACAGACGCGGCAGGGCGTCCCTCCCGTACCGCTGGCTTCGTACCCGCCGCCGGCGCAGTCCTACCCGCCCTCGGGTGCAGCTCCCCGGACGCCGATCCAGCCACGGTCCGGCACCGCGCCGCTCGGGTGGATCGCGTTCTGCCTCTGCTTCGTCGCGCCGATCGCGGCCGTCCTCGACCGCATCGGTGCGGGCACACAACTGCTCGCCCTGACAGCAGCGCCCTCTCTCATCGCCACCACCGTCCTCGCCATCCTGGCGCTGAAGCGTCGCCTTGCGCCGCGGTGGCCGGCCGTTGCGGCTCTTGTCGTCGTGGGGATCTGGGTGCTGGCCTGGGCGGTGATGGCGACCTGGGTTGTCCTGGGAATAGTGCAGATCGCCGTCCTGTCGTCGCACTGATCTCCGGCGCGCCGCGACTAGGCTCGCCCCATGGCCCACCTCGTGCTCACCGTCGTCGGAGACGACCGCGCCGGTCTCGTCAGCGCCCTTGCCCGCGTGATCGCCGAGCACGGCGGCAATTGGGAGCAGAGCGAACTCGCCGAACTCGCCGGCGCCTTCGCCGGCATCGTGCTCGTGTCGATCGACGACGACCGGATGCCTGCACTCACCGATGCCTTGAACGGGCTCGACGGGCTGCTGCGCGTGACGGCGCACGGCGCCCAGGCATCCGACTCTCCCGCGGACGACTCCCGGCGGGTCTCGTTCACGGTGCTCGGCAACGACCGCCCGGGGATCGTCCGCGATCTGACCGGCACGATCGCCGAGCACGCGCTCAGCATCGACAGCCTCCGCAGCCGCACGCTCGAGGCGCCGATGGCGGGTGGCCTGCTCTTCGAGGCGACCGTGTCGGTGAGTCTCAGCGCAGACCAGGATGCCGCGGGACTGACCACGGCTCTGGAAGCCCTCGCCGACGAGATCCAGGTCGACCTCACCGTCGACTGAACGGAACGCGACCGCCCGCCGGTCCGCGCGTTCGGGTCCATCCGCGCGCAGTGGCATCCGAAACGTCCGGGCCCTCCGGACACCACGAAAGGCAACCTGGACGTGCTGGCGGACAGCAGCGGCGATGTCGCGGCGG
>Ga0209922_100891_pt1 | contig 31868 bp, 30 predicted proteins | sample ThiBiot_500_biof_FD_183946 | JGI IMG/M metagenome (GOLD analysis project Ga0209922, IMG submission 183946) | Wastewater bioreactor microbial communities from Cape Town, South Africa - Thiocy_expt_500_biof (SPAdes) | ecosystem: Engineered > Bioreactor > Thiocyanate-remediating > Anaerobic-Aerobic ... | reverse complement strand
CGTTATGCATTGATCAATTGTCTTGATATTCGATCATCACCGAGAAAAGTAAACGATTGATTCGAACGAAAAATTTTTTTATTTGATTTTCCTTCAATAGAATCTTTTGCGATTGTTTATTGATTGTACATCGAATGCCGATGAAAAACGTCGTCTAGAAGAACTATGTAGTAAAGAAGGTTCAGATGTTTATATCAAATATATTCTTGAAGAACATCTGTCCATTTTGGATATACTCAATTATTTTCCAAGTTGTCAACCTGATGTTGCAATGTTCATCGGTAAATTTCACTGTCATGTTCAAGGCTTTATGTTTTGTTTTGTAAATTTAGAGTTTTTACCATCATTAATGCCACGATTCTATTCAATTTGCAGTTCACCATTAGACGATGCTCGTTCGATAACATTCGTCTATAGTGTTCTCAATTTTCAACTTAAGAACGGTCGAACATACGAACGCGCTGGTGTTTGTACCAATTGGTTAAATAAACTCGAACTTGGCAGCAAGGTTAACAATTATTCATCTCGGATCAATCGAATATATCCTCGAAATTCATTCTAGGTCCTAATACAAACAAGAATGAGTCAACATTTTCGTTTGCCATTATCACTCGATACACCTGTGATTATGATCGGACCAGGAACAGGTGTTGCTCCGTTTATCGGCTTTCTTGAACATTTGTACGATTGAATTTCAATGACAAATATAATTACGAATGTTTTGTTTTTATTCGTAGATATCTTTCATCGAAATCAATCGATGGTTTCGATGTGCATAACTTGAATACATGGCTTTTCTATGGTTGTCGTCATCGACAACATGATTATCTCTTCAAGTACGAATAGAACTCTTACTCATATCGATTCGAAAGATTCTTATTTTTCTAGAGAGCAAATACAAATGTATCAAGAAATGAACGTTCTGAAATATCTATTCGTTGCTGCATCACGAGAAGAAAATTATCCTGTAAGTAAAACAATAAAAGTTCAATGATTCTAAATGTCAATTAAGAAAAAAACTTGTGAAAAAAAAACGAACAATTGTCTCGACATTGTATTCTAAAGTTTAATAATATACTACGAAGGATTTACTTCTCAAAGGTCTAGGTTGTTTCTATTTTAGTATCGTTATGTTCAAGATCAACTTAAAGCCAATAGCAAAGAACTTGCTAATTTAATCTACAATCGAAATGCGATTGTCTATGTTTGCGGAGACATTCGAATCATAGCTCGAGATATTCGAGAAACAATCACACATATTCTCAAAGAAAATTATGGTTAATTAAGATTTTGATAGAACAAAAAATAGAAATTGAATGATTTTCTCTTTTTCGTTTGTTTAGATATAGAAAATATTGAAGAATATATGAAATCTTTGGAAACATCTCGTCGTTATCTACTTGATATTTGGAGCTAATAATTTATTTTCTCTTTCTCTTTTTTTGTTCTTGTTATAACGTTTTTTTCTTGTTTTAATAAATCAACAGAATTTGTTGATATTTGAACGAAATAAAAAGAAGTAACTTGAGATCGTCCTTGAACTTGATCATAGACACAAAGAACAAGAAGGATGAAGATCTCGTATCTATGCAATGTGCAAAGAGATTTATCTTGAATAAATCTGTCTAGAAGATTAGGATGTACAAGGTGAAAAAAACAATTAAAAGACAAACATGTCATTGTTCTCTTGATTAGTAATAAGTCTAGGCTTGTCCTACTCCTCATGACCTTGTGTGATTCATCAATGTGACATTGATAGGAGTGAGTTAAGAATTTCTATTTCAAAAGACTAAGACTTGTATGATGATGGTTTAAACTTGAAGGGTGTTTAAAATAATACGACATTTTATCGTCGAAAAGAGAGAGAGAGAGGGAGAAAGAAAAGAGAACTCGATAGAAATGTCGAGTTTCTTCCTACATTGATCATGCGGAGGATGAATTTAAATAGTGAACACAATCGTCTCATTATTACTCTAGTTTAACAATTCAATCGAAGTATCATCGATTTATTTCACTATCCGTGCGCCCGGTGTGTGTGTGTTGGATTAGTTTGAAATAAAATCCAAAAGGACTTGAGAGCTAGAATATCATTACATATATATACGTTCATACCTATATTCATATATATACACTTCAGTTCTTTTCTTCTATTTGAGAAAATCATTTCTAAGATGAAAGTCGATTCGATTCGACTTTTAGTTTTGATAATTTGTATCATTATTCAAGGAACAAAAGGAGATACATCAACAAAAAGTAAGAAAATTATCTTTCAATAAAAAGTCTAGTACGCTTGTAATTCTAGGGCAACAATGCCGTGATTTTGCTGGCGATATATCCAATTGTCAAAAATTTATTCGTTGTTTTCATAATTTACGAGTCTTATTCACATGTCCATTTGGTACATCGTATGTGCCTGAATTGAAAACGTGCGTTGCTCAAGAATTAGTAACTGATTGTGATGATTCAAAGAATCGTATCGGTAAACATTTGTTATCATTTCGTATAAATCAGAAGAAAAAAACGACGAATGTTTATTATTTTTTTTGGTCAAATAGAAATCACAGTTAATTCGAATACAAATTCAGATGAAAACGAGGATTATCCAACAATTGAAGCTGATCTAAATGCTCTTGAAATTCCCATGCAAAAATCATTTATGACCGGCGTTGATACATCGTCGATGCCAAGACAATTTGGTTGCTCATCATTTTGTTATAATCAAGGTGTTTGTGTTCTTACAGGACAAGCTATAACTTGTCGTTGTGCATCGGGTTATATTGGTCTTCGATGTCAAGTAGCGCGTAAGATTTCATGACAAAAGTTTTAAGATTCGTTTAGTTGTTTTATAATTTCCATTAGAAGCAGCTATTTCAACTAGAGCAACTTGTGCCGACAACGAGTGTGCGAACGGTGCTCAATGTGTAGATATACCATCTGCTAGTACTCACATTTGTGTATGTACACCTGGATGGACGGGTCCTCTATGTGATTATGAAGGTAATAATCAAACTAGGAAATCTATTTAGAAATATGTTATATTTCATTTATTTTAGATCCCTCAACTGCACTAACAACTCCACCAGGTACAGGAACTACATGTCCAACTAATCCTTGTTGTAATGGTGCAACGTGTTATCTTGTGGGTGAGGGTTTTCGATGTCAATGTACGCCAGGCTACACAGGTCTTTTATGTGATGAACCAGGTAATACTATTGGCGATTGGATTTCGTTGAAATTCAGCTGATTTTTTTATTGTTCTACAGTAGCCGGTACAGTTGGCTGTGGTACAGTAAATCCATGTATGAATGGAGGTGTTTGTGCACCATCTTCAACTGGAAATGTATGTCTATGTGCAACTGGTTATGTTGGAAGTACTTGTCAAACTAGTTCAGGTACGACGACAAAAAAAGAGAAATCAAACAAGTTTTATAATTAATTTGAATCATTTTTATAGCTACTCTACTTCGAAATTACTGTGTACCAAATCCTTGGTAAGAAAAAAAAACAATTAAAAAACTAAGAAAAAAAAGACGAATCAATTTATAATGTTTAGTCAAAATGGTGGCAGCTGTTATTTGAATGGAACAACGGGCTTTGCTTGTGCATGTCGTTCCGGTTTTGCTGGTACCTGTTGTGAAATAACGTTAGCACAAAGCAATCCATGTCTAGCTAATTCATGTGAAAACGGTGGTACATGTCAAGTTATTGGTACTGGTCCTAATGCTGCATTCCGTTGTGTTTGTATTAATGGTTTTCTTGGTGCACGATGTGAACAGCGTATATGTGATCCTAATCCATGTTTATATGGTGGTGTCTGTTTACCATATGGTAATTCATTTCAATGTCAATGCCCGCCACAATATACTGGACGTTGTTGTGAATTATTACGAGTCACAACAGCAGCACCAAATCCATGTGTTTCACAACCATGTCTAAATGGTGGTACATGTACAGCAACAAGTCCAACAAGTAAAATATCATTCAATTCGATTTCGATCTAAAAAATCAATGTTTCTTATTTTTTTCTTTGTTAAGCTTTTGTTTGTTCGTGTACAGCAAGTTATTATGGTCGTTGTTGTGAAGTTCGTAATTATTGTCAACCAAGTCCATGGTAATCCAATATTATGTCCTTTGTATTCGAAAGATCTTTCTTTCTTTCTTATTTAGTTACAATGGTGGTACTTGTGTAGCTACATCGAATGCCTACATATGTCAATGTACATATCCATATTCGGGCAGTAATTGTGAAGTAACATTAGCTACTCAAGCTACTCAACCAGCTTGTGCTTGTATACTTTGTCCATGTCCAACACCAACAGCAGCTGCATCAAATCCATGTTTGTATTTTCGGAAGTTTTCTCTCAATCGAATCGAGTTAACATTTAGGTCTTCCAAATCCTTGTCAAAACAATGGTGGTTGTGCTGTCGTTCAAAATACGGCTCAATGTTACTGTCCAGCATCATTTACTGGCTACTATTGTCAATTCAGTACGTTCGATTACATTGATTTCTTCGAATTTTTATATATTTTTATTTCTTTGAAAATAGCACGTAAACGATCATTAACTCACGATCCATGTAGTAACGTTACATGTTTGAATGGTGGAGTTTGTCATGCTGATGAACAAGGTGCACATTGTACATGTCCACAATCATATTTTGGTGATCGTTGTGAATTAAGTATGAAAAAATTATCGAATATAAAATGTCAAAATTAAATACGCATATTGATTTTTAGTTAATCGACCTCGAACATGTCATCCAAGTCCATGTGGCAAAAATGGTCAATGTATAACAACAAAAGAAGGTCATAAATGTATATGTAAAAATGGTACAACAGGTGTACTTTGTGAACAAACACTTATGCCACCGAATCATCGTTGGTGTCCATTGGATTGCCCATCGGGTACAAATTGTATCTACGAAGGTAGTACACCAAAATGCCGTGTTCTGTAAGTATTCAAAAGAAACACGTATTATTATTATTTCTCAAATTTTCTTTTTCTTTAGAAGCGTTTATTGAATTGTCATTTAATCGACGATTAATCTGTTATCTCTCTCTCTCTCTCTCTCTAAGTTATATAATTTAGAATTTCATTTTTTTTTCATTTCTTTTTTTTGCTGATATCATTATCGAGATATATTTACACTTAGCAAGTAGACTTTGTTTAGATATTTTGTTTTTTTTTCTTCTACTCTTTATATTTGCTCTTCTATATAAAAAAAATGTCAATCTTTTACCGTATGAAGTATTTTAAAATATACTTGTATAGAATTTATTCAATGGGAATAATGAATATGAATGAATACTTGTTGGAATTTATGAGGTTGAGAAGTACTACTAAATAATGTTTTTCACGAAATGAAGAATTCTATTGGAAATAGTAATTCATCGTGTTGTCAATGACATATTTGCTTGATGACTTGTCATGTTTGATTGAAAAAATGTTCGTTAGTTATTTGTAATTAGTTTGCGATGTATACGAATATGTTTACAGATGTTATTTGTTGACTATGGACATGCAAATGGGACCTTTTTTTTCTTTATATTTTATCAATACAAAATAAAAATTATTTGTCTGATTTATATAAATATTGATTGTAATTCAATTGAAATGCAAATATATTATGTATTGACATGTCACGAACATGAACAATTAGTTCATCTAGAGAAAAAAAACGAGTCTTTCTTGTTACTGAATTTTTATATTCTGTCATGAAACTTTTCTTTTCGTTTGTTTTACTGAGCAGAAGAAAAAGATTAAGAGAAAATTCTATTATTTTAAATAATCCCTGATGATGAATATTGATCAATTTGAAAGAAAACGGATTATTAAATTGACTTCTTGTTCTTCAATCGTTTTTTTTTGTCATAGTTTTAATGAAAGATGTGAGAAAATTTGTTTAGTTAATACGGCTGTGTGAATTAGATTATTCATGATTAGTGAACAGTTCAACAACTGACTGAATTAATTTCATTACAATCTCACTTGAATATAATAGAATTTCCGTTTGTTTCTCCTTCGTTCTTTTTGACGATTTTTCTTGTTCATATGTCATTGAGAATAATATATTTCACACGAATTTTATTCATTAATTATGTCGAGAATATAAAACAAAAGAGAAAAGTTATCGGTAATATTTAACTTATTTCGAATGAAATTAATAATTAATTCACGAATGTCATGAAGATTAGTCGTTGATTTTTAATGGAAATGTTCCTGTCGACAGTTAAAACTAAGATAAAACAAATATTTGTAAAAATAAAAGAACAAATCTCGGAAATGTTTCTTCTTTTTCTACTTTGATGCACAGTGACGATGTGTGCAAAAGAAATAACAACAACAACAACCTGTCTTTTCTTTTTCGGTGTCTTATTCGCCTTTAAAACTTAATAAGTCATCCGGAAATGCGTTGACATTCACGCATAAAGAACCAAATCGACCGACTGCAATTTTTCTTTTTCAATTATTTCTCAAAAAAAAACGATGCTGATGATGACTAATGGAATGGAAAAAAGCAATCTTCAACTATCATACATCATTCGAGTGCTTTTTTCTCTGTTCGTTCGATCCCTTCATTCAACTCCGATGTCAAATGAATTCATCTGATAATAAATAAAGATCTCATCAAGATGTCGAAGCGAAAGAAGAAGAAAAAACGGATTTTTTGTTATCTGATTTAGCTCCTTTTGTTTCTGTTTTTACCATAGGACATACACAATTGATGGCAATGTAGTCATAGAATACAAAAGAACAATAGATGCATATAAGTAAAAATGATGAGGACTGGTCTATTCAATATGGTTAACATCAACATGGGACTTTTCTGAAAAGAAAAATGGGAAATGAAGAAGAAGCAGTAGGGAGGGAGGGGGAGAGAGAGGAGAAGAAGAAAGCAAAGCAGAAGAAGAAGAGAAAGACGACCGACAATAATGATGACGGCAACATCCATCGGATTAAAAGTAGCATAGAGAATATAAGCAAACAGAACAGAGGAAAAACCGACGCAATTGGTATCGCCGTTACACGACTCGAGCAGACGCACATACATAGTGTTAGAAACATAACGCTAACTGAATGGTGATGATGATGATGATGATGATAAAAGAAAACTATCTTATATGCTTGTATTGATTCATCGTCTATCGATGTAATAAAAATCTATATATACAAGGCAATGACGAACGTAACTATTCGACTATATTTCTCATTTATCAGAATATTGACGCGTTTTTTTTCTTCTTCTTCTCTTTCTCTTAGTGAACTATTCTATCTGTAAAAAGAACAATATTATTAACAACATAAACAATAACGCTTAAGCAAATAAGAAGAAGAAACGACGTGACATAGAACTATCAGATATTTTCAAGTAAGTACACATGTATTAACTACATATACGATATATTCTTGATGAAAAATAAAATCCTATTTATTTGAGAGACAACCATTGAGTAATTAAACAAGTAAAAGACAACAAAGATAGTCAACGTATTTATATGTATATACACTAGGGTCTTAAGTCATCAATTTAATGCTAATATCAAGGAACTTGTCAGCTTTAGTTAATGAAAATTAAATCGAGTTGATAGATTTGACACATTTTTCAATTCTCTAAATAACATTATCTTTGAGGAAAAGAAGGAAAAAAAACCTGTATTTTATTTTAGCGTTGACTATATTAAACAAAATCCAGACGATAACAATTAAATCTAATGCAAATTGCCGTCGAATATTATTGGAAATATCGTCGTAGAAAAAGAAAAGATTCATTAATCAAGTTTGTTTTTCTAAACTAGATACAAATAAATAAATCAATCAAGGCGGAGAAAAAACCTTATCATGCAATTACGTCGCCGTTGTCGACGACTTTGTTTAAATCGTTTTCTAATCTATGTTCTTCTCATCTTTGTCACAAGTTCAACATTTATGTTTTCGTATAATTTCTATGTTACCGTATTTTCATTGGAATATCAAGATCGATATAAGATCTATTTCATCGATGAACGAGATCTTCAAGATGCACGTATACAATCGAATAAAAATATACATTTGATACGTGAAGATTTCTTCAATACAACCAAACTTGCTTGTCAATATCCGAAATTATCGATTGATAATTCGGACATATGGCAACATTTAGATCCAGTTAAAGAATCACAGCCTGATTGTGAAAAATCAACAAATTGGGTTTATGTGGAAAATGGCACGTTTCGTTTATCACAGCAAGCACTACAAAAACATGGACCTATCGTTTGTGCATATCGGCCGATACTTCGAGCAAAAGATGACTTTTCTACATTGGAAGGTGCTCGTTTATTTCCTGTTGTTGATAAAATGCCGCTTGTGTCGGATTTTTTCCGCGCTGATTGTCGAGCACGTGATGGCAGTTTCTATTCAAATGTTCATTCAGGCATTATGTTCGATGCTGGTTTACATATGCGGTTAGTGTTACTTTGAAAGACAAAGAAAACAAATAATATAGATTCCATTTCATTGAATAATTATTATTTGATGTTTTTTTTTCTCTAGACATGTTTGGAATCCCATGGTTAAAACTCATCTCGGTTATAATGTACTTATGTTTGGTTTTGATTCCGTTTCTCGCATGACATTTATGCGTTTTTTGCCGAAAACTTATTCATATTTGATTAAAGAATTAGGAGCCATCGTGTTGAAAGGTATAATTATATATAGAGAGAAAGAATAAACAGAACGATCGTTTTCTAATGACGTATATTTATCATTTTTGTCAGGATATAATATCGTTGGCGATGGTACACCAGCTGCTCTACTGCCAATTTTAACTGGCCAAACAGAACAAGAATTGCCTGAAGCACGACGTGGTAGGTGCTGATAGTGTCGATCATTTTCCGTGGATTTGGAAGAAATTTAAAGGTAAATCAATTGCAAAATACGGATTGACTCATTGCATATTCTCATTAGATAATGGTTATATAACACAATGGGCAGAAGATTTACAATCAGTTGGAACATTTCAAATGCGTCTGACCGGTTTTCGTGAGCCACCTGTCGATCATTATGGCCGACCGTTCTATCTCGTTGCCGAATCGATGCGTACATCGAAACCCTATTGTTTCGGTTCAATAACACGTTTACAATCGATGTTAAATTGGATTCGTGATTTATATGATATGTATCCTAGTCAACCGAAATTTTCCTTCATCTTTCATTCACAATATTCACATGATACAAATAATCGTTTGCCTTATGGTGATAATGAATTAGTTGAATTTCTAAAAATAATGTTTACACAAGGCTATTTCGATAAGACAATGTTTATTTTAATGGCTGATCATGGTGCTCGATTTTCGTCATTGAGACAAACTTATCAAGGTAAACTTGAAGAACGTTTACCATTCATAGCTGTACGTATGCCAGAAAAATTTCAACATACTTATCCTGATTTAATGAAAAATCTACGTTTAAATTCACATCGATTAACAACACCATTCGATCTACATGAAACATTCGAACATTTATTTGAATTTCATTCATCTGATCCCTATCAATCGAAAACAAATCGATCCTACAGTCTCTTTCAATTGATACCAGAAAATCGAACATGTTCACACGCTCATGTCGAACAACATTGGTGTGCATGTTTGAATTGGAATGATTTATCATTAGATAATCCAATAATTCGCCAATTTACTATTGAAACAATCGAATTCCTTAATAATTTCATGTCAGATTATAAACATTTATGTTCAAAATTACGTTTACATCGTTTAATTAAAGCAAATCAACTAGCAGCTAACGATAAATTAATTAAATTTGTTGAATCCAGTGATACAGATGGTCGTGTACCACGTTTTCATAATGAAACATCGACAAAAAGTTTCGTGAATACATTTAATATGAATCAAACGAATATTTATCAAATACAATTCGAAACTATTCCTGGACATGGATTATTCGAATTAACAGCCGAATATAATCCATTGAATGGTACATTTTTCATACAGAAGAAACGTCTTAGTCGATTGAATAAATATGGAAACAATTCGGCATGTATTGCCGATCTAAGACCGGATCTACGCGAGATTTGTTATTGTTCAAATTTGTTAAAACAAACAATGATTCCTTCGTCATCTTCTTCTCGTTAAAAATCGAGATCTTGTTTTTTTCTACTTGAATTATTCTTAAAGATTTCTCATGATGAAAAGAAAAAATAGTTTATTTCGATATGAATCTTGATGACATACAAAAAAAAAGGAATTTTCATTTTCTTCTTGTTAAAAAAAATGCGTGTTCAATGAACAACATTTCGAGAAATCAAGCGTATGCTAATCTACGATGACTTTAAAAGCCATTATTTGCTCTTCACCGAGTGCTTTTAATACAGTAACTTTAATCTGATCATTGCCTTGGTTGAATTGATCGAGCAATCGACGGCATACGTCCGAATTTTTGTTTAAGTTAATATCATTTCGAATTGTGCATGTTTGTTCATCCAATAATGTTAATGAATCATAATCGATGACATCAACAATAAGATAATCTTTTTTCTCGATATTTGGCACTTGAATCATGTGTCCAACAGGACGAACCTCTTCGTATCGACGACCTGTGAATATATCGATGCCAACTATGAATACCTTTGAATGACCGTGTTTGCCAGGTTTCGAATGTGTAACTTCGACAACTTTTAACGGACGACCGTTGAGCACGACATAATCTGACTTGTGAATGGATCCAATGTCAGCAGGTGCTGCATCCATATTCGAGTCAAATGAGGCGTCATACGAGGCGATGGGCTCGGCAAAATTGAAATCAACCGACGTCATATTATTCAATATTTCAACTTCACCAGTAATGTTTGAAAGCACATAAATCTCCGCCTTTTATACTCATCGATGGATGTTGCATAATTACGATGAAAAAAAATGAAACGTCGCTATTGACATGCAGTATCACAAGTTGCGAAGAAAAAAATTTCGAAATTACATGAAAAATACTTTTGCTTTTCTATTTTATTGTTAAAAAGCAAAAAAAATAAAGAAAGATTTTATTTAGCAAATATATGTTCCAACACTGCCACCGTTGAGTGACGTGTCATATGTTTTACCATTACATTGAATTTGAAATGATGTTTTACCGGAATTATTTTCGTTGAGAACAACGAGAACTTTTCGTTGATCATCGGGCCGTTGAAAAGCAACATTAGGAAGGCCAGAAACAAGATTCGATCCGATACGAATTGAATTTGGACGAACAAATTTCGATGCATGTGCTACAATATAATAAGCTGGATTTCTTGGCGATGGAACATTATCTCCATCGATTGTCAATGCGCCTAAACATTGCGAACATCCGCCAGGTGTATGCGGTTCTAATTTAGGATTATTTGCTAGATTCCATTCGAGAACAACTCGTGCCCAATTTCTTGTTGCACCAATAATTAAGTTTTTCACATGCCAATCTAAATCACCTTTCATATGACCTGGTGCACCGACCCATTGTTCCGTAAAATAGACGTTTTTGTCAGGATATTGATTGTGTACAGTCGATAGAGCTGAAATATCACCAGCATACAGATGAAATGCTGAACCATCGATATATTGTCGTGCATCGGCATCTTGTAAAATCGTAAGAGGATAATCCGGTCGATCACAATTATGATCGTAGATAAAGATCTTCGTTTGAATTTCATTACGACGAAATGTTGGACCTAAACTTTGTTTGATGAATTCTGCTTGCTCAGATGCTTCCATTTTCAATGATGGATTATTATTCGGATTTAATGGTTCATTTTGAGGTGTTATTGCATCAATTGTAATGCCAACTTTTTTCATTTCTTGGATAAAACGAACCAAATATTGAGCATAAACGTCATAATATTCCGAAAGTAGACTACCGCCAACAGTACCTTTGTTCGATTTCATCCATGTCGGTGATGACCATGGTGAACCTAAGATTTTGATATTAGGATTGATCGAAAGAATTTCATTCAAAACAGGAATAAGATGTGTACGAGTTGTACTCAAATCGAAATGAGTTAAATTAACATCGGTTTGACCTGACGGAAGATCATCATAGGAAAAAACTGCTTCATCTAAATCGGATGCACCAATACTAATACGAAGATAACTAACACCTATGCTATTATTTTCAGTACCGAATAATTCATGAAGTATTTCCGAACGTTTGGCATCATTCATATTATGTAAATGTAATGCACTGCCATCGGTTAATGCATAACCAAAACCATCTATGGTTTGATATGTTTCTGATGCATTGATAAAAATAACATCATTGTCTAATCGATCGTTGGTGTTTGGTGAGATAGATTTTTGTTGTTGAAAGTAAATTTGAGCATCGGGATCGGTCAACCAGAAATCGAGTTGTTGACCATTAACAAAAACCCCTACAAAAACCACGAAGAAAAACGGTATAATCATCGTTATTGTTTTAAGAGTCGTTAGAATGCTTGTCCTTTTATCAATTGAGATTACATCTTTGAGATAGTTCCAGATGGTTTCTATTGACTTAAATTTTATCAATCGATTATTTATCGTTGAATCCCTGATATCTTGAAAGTAATTTCATGTTTTTTAATCAACAGAAATAGAGTTTATACTCATTCTTTTTTTCCCACTATACACCTGTATAATGACATACTACACAGTACACAATACTGAGTCATAATGTCAACATTATAACTGAGTAATATTTTTTAAAAAAATCTCCAGTTGAGTGGGGAAAATAGCCAAAAAAAATGATTTAAATACATCTGTCAGACGATCATGTATTGTATCCTAAAAAATGCAAATGTATCAACAGTGTCTCACCTTTATACAACAAGCACTTGCTCAATGGTCAATAGTCGATGTTCGTACAGTGCCGAATGTTATGTATCAAATTCGATTTGGTCGTGATCCTAACGACTCATCTGTCGAGTATCAATTAAATTGGTTCATAGATTGTACGGAAACTTTAATTCATAATCATCGTAACTCATTCGAAACTCTGTGTATTGAGGGCGAATATGTCGAAACATCGTGGGATGTAATTCCAGATGGAACAGACAATTGCACATATAAACTTCACAGACAATCTGATGGTTCTTTGAATATAGCTCAAGTATTACCCGGTGTCCTTCAGTCTATCAAAACTCGACGTCATTTCCCTGGCAATCAAATGCACGTCGACACTGAATTGTTTCATTCAATATCTCCAATGGGTGGTCTCAACGGTCAAGCTGTTACATTTTTAAGAAAACGATCCTATTCACCGCCTCCACCGACATATGTATTAAGTTCAACTACCATGTGTATCGGGCCGGTAGAAGAAATTCGTTCAGCAACTAAATGTGAACGTGAGAAAATCTATCATAAACTTCAGGAAATTCTTATGCAAAGAATTGAAATGCAACAAACTTCAGTCAATCCAACAATATGCAAATCACGATAAGTTTTACATCTCATTCTTTTTTATGTCAAATATTTTTTTTTAAATAATAAAATATTTTATTCGAAGTTTATTTTCACATTTGTTTTTGTTTGAAGAAATTCTCGAATTTTCTTTTTACCATCTTCAGTCAAACCACATAAAGAAATATCTAAAAATGTCAATGATTGATTTTGTTTAAACATTTCAATCATTGGCTCAACAATTGCATCTGTAATAGCCGTATTCTTATGTAAATAAATAATTTGAACAGTTGAATTCTGTTGTGTGAGAACATTGAATAGATTTTGTGCACCACGATTACTTATTCCATTATTCGCTAAATCTAAGAATGTCAACGATTGATTTGTTTTCAACATTTCCACAAGTTGTTGTACACCGATATCTGAAAGATACGTTGAAGCAAGTGCAAGTATTTGCAGATGACAATTATTTTTTGCCAAAACTTTCGAGAGAAACTGTGCGCCTTGTGCAGCAACACGATTACTATTGAGAATTAATTTTTCTAAACTTCGATTGTTGTTTAATGCTGAAGCAATTAATGAAATACCACGTGGTGTTAGTTTATTATCTTCTAGATTGACTGCTGAGCATTGTTTTCCATTGATAATATGTGTAACGATCAATTCCATATCGTTATCTATTAGATTTTCACCAGCAAATTTGGCTTCTGCATATGGTTGAATTTTATCGATAATATTTTCGAGTTTTTCATTTCGATACGATGATGTTTTCGTTTGAACAGATGATGAATATGCGAGAAGTGGAAATTTTGGTTGAATTTCTTTCAATTGAATCATATAAAGATTATTTCCACAATTTAAACAAGCTGTGACTTTAAATTTTCGTGCAGCAAGTAATAAAACTTCATCTTCGAATGAAAACATCGAATGATTTCGAATGTCTTTTGCATCATCACATTCGATCATAAATAAAGTTCGTGTGCCCGATCGTCCAAGATAACCATCATTTTCAAGAACATGAATCGATGTTGTACACGATGAAAATCCCCACCAAATAAATTCCTTATTCACAGGATAGTCATGTCGTAAATCCATTTTCACACCACGATAGATCGTACCAGAGACAGATTTGAGTTTCGAAAGTGCAAAAATAAACAAACGAAGATAACGAAACCACGGTTTTAAATTCTGTCGTTTTTCAGAACGAAGTGTTGCATTAAGAATACGATAGAATGAATGTTCAATTGGCGTCCATTCCATTGAATAGAGCATGATCGATGCCGATTCATCGATAGTTAAGTTATCTTTCGGATTTTTACAATTAGTTTTAGCAACATGAACCATATTTTCAATTTGATGAACAATATCGATTAATGGTCGAACAGCTTCGTCTAGTGAAACTAATGGTTCATTTTCGAAACCTTGAATTGGTGGAAGAGCTTTTCCAGGCTCGGTACTATCATCGATTAAACGACGACTATGTGCTTTCGAAATCATTGGAATCGATTATGACTGACTGATGTATTTTTCGTTTCCACTGATTCCTCCTCCGACATTTTTAATAATGTTGTGCAATACTTGAGAGAAGAATTTTTGAAAATATAATTTCTACATCAAGATGTCACCAACTACGCATTCTACGTAAATACGAAGGGAGCTGTTTAACATTTCACACACAATGATAAATTGTGCATCGTAAATAAATATAAAATTCAGCCTTGTGAAAGAAAAACTAATACGTTCATAGTAGATGAACGTAAAAAAACAAAACAAAACTATATTTTCATCGTTCAATTAAAAGTAAACGTACATTTTATTTTCTTATAACAATCCACCTACAAATTTCATAGAAATGCACATCAATCATCGTCTTCTTTTTATCATAATCTATCTCAGTTTAGGCATATATGGTTTAGGCAAAAAAAGTAAATCTCTATTTGTTCAAAAAAAAATCATCAATTTCTTCTTCATCATCACATTATAGATTCTAACAATGGTCAAGGTCAATACAGCAATACATTTTTTTCTTGTTCAAGTATAGAATGTCGAAAACAGAATGCTGTTATTGCTGGAAGTATTGTTGGCGGTGGTGTTCTAGGAATGATAATTCTTATTTCTATCTTCGTTGTTTATCGTCGACGAAAAAATCGACCCTGTCAAACGAATGTCAAATTTGTTAGTTCGAAAACTCATCGGCCTCATTCTCATCTATCCTATGATACAAATCTATTTCAATCAGGTCTCTGGTCATATCGATATCTTCAATTGGGCATGTGGTGTGGACCAAATCAAATGACTCTTCTATTCGATTGTCAATTTTCGAAAATTACTGGCTCGGGAACGGATAGTATTGGTACGTTTTCGATCAATGGAACGTATTCAATGAAAACTGGTCGAATAGCTTTAACAAAATCTTATCCATTAGATACTATGAATCATCAAATAATCATACAACTCGAATGGAATATTGAAAAACGTTTGTTCGAAGGTAAACAATTCATTCGTAATGAAAAATATCGTGAAGTTAATCAATTCGAATTGAAATATATCAAACATCAAATTCGTTCATCAACTATGAATCCATAAGAAGTCTATTTCTATGTACAGACATTGATTATTTAATAAATAAAAATAAAAGAAAGTGTACAAGGATATTTCGAATATTAAATCGAAATATCAATCAATAATTGCTTATTTTAAATGTCTTCTTGTTGTATTCATTTCTAATCGATAAATAATACAATTTCATATATACATCAATACTGATAAGTATATACGTATTTTTACACCTATATAAACTCCTATGAAAACACATATTCAAGTGTATTCTTTGATGTTCGGAGAGGAACTTAATTGGTCCTTGGAATGCCAAGAAAGAAAAGTGCTTTTCACATCAATAACAAACTAACAATCGTCCTTGACCAGATGAAAAACGATAGTATAAATAATCTTGAATTCTTTTTTTCCTCCTAATGTGTGCGTTAACTTCGAATAGACAAATCATCAGAGAAAGAAAGAAAGGGAAAAAAAAAGAAGAACAGTCTTATTCACAACTGATAGTGAGTGTGATCGAACAGTATAAATATATACTTCTTGATTTATAAACGAGCAAGAAGGAGAGGAGAGAGAGAGAAAGAGAAGGAAAGAAAAGCGCGAATATATCCTCTTTTTCTATTCTCAAAACAGCTGAGAAATAGAGAAAAATAAGAGAAAGAGAGAGAGAGAGAGAGACAAATGGAAAATGTAGTCAATCGATTTTCTCTGTTTAGATAATACGATAGTATAAATATATCGTCTTTATTTTTCGTACATTATTCTCTCAAGTACAAATCGAAACAAATTCTAGGCCGTTTTCATCTTCCTATGTCAAATCATCTCTCATCGTAAGATTCGAATTTCAATATTAATTCAATTGAAAATGTGTGTGCGCGTGTTTTCTTTCAGTTTCATGTTGAAATTTCCACAAACGAATTTCATTTGTCAAAGTGTCAATTTAACAGATGATTTAAAAATAGGTCTTCAATATGATATTCAACAAGGTTTATTGAATATATTTGTGAATAATTCAAATACGAATACACTTCAATCATCACAAATTAATATTCATTCAAATCCATATGAAACAAATTCGAACAACTATCTATTCAATTCATCTAAAACACAACAAAGTTAGTTTTCAAAAGATTAATTCTATCTCTTGTTTATTTTTTGATTGATATCAATTTAATTGAATTGAAATATCTAGATGAGATAACCTATTGGCAAGATAATGATGAGCCTAAGATTTGTATCGAATTATCGAATATCTATTCGTATGATATTGAAGACGACGACGATGAAGATGTCGATGATTATGAAAATGAAAATAATTATTGTGAAACAATGATTACATCATCATCATCACCATCTCGATATTCTTCATCGATATCATCAGCATCCTCATCGTGCTTCGATGAACAAACAACCGATAATGATGATGGATATTCGACACATTCACTTGATGATACCGAACAACAACATCAGCAGCAACATTCACTATCAATATTACCATCAAAATGTCTCGTGTCTTATCAGTATGATGGAAATGATTGTTCAAAAGAATCTGTTTCATGTCTACGTCATCTTATCGAAGAACTTATTTGGTTAAATCCATATCGAAAATCAATCAGACAAATGATGATGAATAACTCTTTTTTCGAATGAACATTTTTTTTTCATTGAATGATCATCAAACAAACAAAACAAAAAATATCATGTGTATTTTGTACATGAATATTTTTGCTTCTGTATGTGTGTTTGCTTGTGTACGTTCTGTTTTCGTGTGTGTATATGTGTATGAATATTTGCATACGCATATTACTTTTGACAATATTATTATTTTTTGGGTTTAAGTATCCCGTTAAAAAATAGTATGATGCATTAGAATTATTCTTGTTTTCTTTCTGAGTATATTGATTTGCGGAAATAATACGCGCAAGCATAGAAAATCAAATTGATTTCTAATGAAAAAAGAATTAGTCACAGTTATGCTGTTCGTCTTTGATCTTTAGTTGTCACCTATGTATCATCATTTGATAATCGACTACTGACAAGTGCTTGTTAAATGATCAGCATCGTCATCATCATGATTTTTTCTTTTTCCTCGGAGAATTTCAATTAATCTTTGTTTTTAAAGGATTAGAATGTAATCTCATTTTTCGTTCGAAAACATTTTTCGTATGAAACCTCAAACAAAAAAGAAAAATAAACTCATCTTAGTCATATATGTTTTCTCGTTGATTGGTAGTCAAAACAAAAGGTGAAAATAAAACGAGAGCTCGGAACTTATATACCGTACATACATGTACGAGAGAGAAAAAAAACGAAACGAGAAGAAGAAGAAGAAAAATCTAAGGTGCAACCACCAAGTGCCTTTCTCTTTTTCTTCTTTTTTTTTTGCACCTTTGTTTTTTCTTCTCTCTATAGATTTTGTTGACTGACTTGCATACACTTTTATTTACCAATACAGAAATCTTTCTCTCATTCACGCATTTCGTATGTACAATGCAAATGAATCCAATCGAATATGTCTACACAAATGAACATTCGATTTCATCATCTCTTAAATGTCCTATCTGTTTGGATATTCTCGAAGAACCGTACACACATATAACATGTGATAGTGCATTTTGTCGTTCATGTTTATTACAATTGAATGAACCGATTTGTCCAATATGTCGATGGACATTAGGTGATACTCAAGCGGCTGAATACAATATTTATCTTCGAAAAACTAATCGTTTAATTCGAAATATGTTAGATGATTTAACTGTCCAATGTATTCATTGTCATGCAATTCGTCGTCGTGGACAATTCGAACATAATTGTCAAACAATTGTCGAACAAACTCATCATTCAGATTCAATTGCAAATCATACAATGTCAACAATGAATTCAAATTTATTTCAAATTCTATTTTCTAGTTTAGTCATATTTAGTTTAACTTATTTTGTTTATTTCTATCGTCATTTTATATTTGAACAAAGTCATAATCGACAACATGAAATAATTCATGAAATTGCTTATAATATAGATGATTATTTAGTTAAAATATGTTATTATTTATTTCTTCGTATTATAGAATATTCGATGATGTTATTAATATTAAATATTTCGATTTGGTTTAGTTTAGTTATGTATGGTGATCAAGTAACATCGAAAACAAACAGTCGAATATTGAGAAATCTTTGTGAAACAATGATTATGATTAATCTTCTGATTTATTCAATTTTTAACGGCTAATAAATACATATATAAATAAATAAATCGATAAAATTTTTAATCGAGATGGATCGATTTGAGAAAATCTTGTTGAATTTGTTTTGCTACTTGTAAACGCGTTTCTCGTTCGTGATCATTTTCCTTAATAATTCGTTCGAGTTTTGTTTTCGTTTTTTCCGTTTGTAAATAATCGAAAAAATTTGTTGATGCTACCGGTAGAGTTGTTTGACGTGTTAGAATTGGTGTTAAATCTGAATTGTCATTGAAAGGAATGATTGCTGGTGAATTGTAACAAATCGGTGTAGTGATTGTAGGTTTTTTAGATTTTGGTTGATCATTATCTTGAATTACTGATGATGATGAATTGGGTTTCTGGACAATTGATGCGAATGAAGGTTTACTCTGACGAGGAAGTACTTCGAATGACTCATTTTCTAGAAAATTCAACATAAAAACGTAATTTTCCGAATTTCATTGTGACGTTTTTTTTTCTATACAAACCAATGAATTCGAATGTTTCTGGTTCGGTTTTATCTAAGATTTCGAAATCGTCGCTGTCTTCGTCTGTGTTCCACTCGATATTTTTCGCCATTGGATAGCGTGTTATTTTCTGTAATATGTATACGTATCTCGAATGCAATTACGACGAATGAAATTGACTAATATTTATTCTTTGTTTTTTTTTCTGTGCATCGTGGCAAGAAAATATTGCTTCATTTTTTTATGCGTTCGGAAGCGAAAGGAAAGAAAGAAAGAGAAAAAAAGGAAGAGTAGCAGCGAGTAGTTTCGATCTACCGACCTCTGAGTTATGAGCCCAGCACGCTTCCACTGCGCCACGCTGCTGTGTTTTACCATAGAATATTTTCTCGTGTCTACAATGATTGCGTCAAGAGGAAGAACAAAATGAAAAGTTTTGTTTGATTTATTTAAAAGACAAAAAAATATTTAATTTCGTTGTGTTTTGTTTTTTGTTAAATGTTTCAATGAGACACACAACTCGGATGGCAAGTTTTCATACAATCATACGGATATTTTTCATTTAAAATTCGACAAAAACCATATTGTTTTTGTAATAAACAATCATCACGAATATCGATACATTGTGCCATTCGAGAGAAGATGATGTTTAATCCGACATAATTTGTTGTCGTAGTTGTTGTCGTTGTCGTTGTACTAGAAATCGTAGTTTCATCAGTATAAATTTCTTCAATAATCAATGATGATTGACTGAAATCATCATCATCATCATCAGTTTTCAATGCAACAATTGGTTCATTCAATCGTTGAGCAGATATACATCTGTTACATGATAATTGACAGGCATCTACTACTGATAGATAAGTTCCATTAATAAGTAAACTATAACGACTATCGCAATATTCTTGATGCATTTGGTAATTAGTACAATAGGTACTCTTATCGTAACATGCACGACCTAGGAAAGAAAATTGAATGAGATTGGCAAATCAATCGATTAACTAACTTACATTGATAGGTAGAATTGATTTGTTCACATTGTTCCGTTGATGCACATGGATTACTCATACATGTATCATTATACTAAACAAATTTCCTTAGTCAAAATCGATATTGTTTATATTTTACTTCGCAACGATCACCAATTTTTCCAACCGGACATGCGCAAACAAATGCATTCTGTGCTGCAATACATTCTCCACCATTACATACGGCTGTTGTACAAAGTGTATCTTGAGAAGAATAAAATTCATATTTATGTTAATCTATCAATTCAATTTCATAAGTACTTTCACAGTACACTCCTGTATATCCAACTGGACAAAAACATTGTGTATATAAACTTCCATTTGCACTGTATTGACCGAAACAAGTACCACCATTCAAACAAGGATTTTGAGTAGAACATGGATTTTCTAACGAATATTACAAAGACAATATTTGAAGATTTTGTTTTCTTTCATTCAAGTTTTTCTTTACGATATTGACAAGCTGGTCCAACATATTGTGTTGTACATGTACAAATACTGTTAATACATGAGCCACCATTTAAACAAGTATATGCACAAGTTGTTATTGCTGATGATGAACTGTAGATTGACACATCACAATATTGACCGGTGTATAAACTCGAACAAATACATGTGAATGATACACTTGTCGAATTCGAATAGGGTATACAGATAGCACCGTTTCGACAGATACTCGAATTGTAACATGGATTATCTAAAAAACGAATTTATTTTTAAGAGAATTCATAAGCAAAAAAGAAACGGAAATTTTCATTTACTAAATCCACAATATGTGCCGGTATATTGTGTTGGACAAACACATGAGCCATTTACACATGGACTTCTAGAATAGAGAAAAATAATGGTTCGAAATAATATCGAATCAAAATTTGATTTTAATTACTCATTCATACATAATCCTCCACAAGGATTAAGTAACGATGTTTCACATCTTGTACCTGTATATGTTCCAACACATTGACATGTGTACCATGTATTCGTTGTATTCCAATGACTTTGACAAACGGCTTGATTTAAACACGGTGATGATACACATGGATTATCTACAGAGAGTAATACAATCAAAAGCAAGTGAATAACAATAGGTTTTACCTCGTTCACATTGAATTCCTGTGTAATTACTGATACAAATACATGAATACGATGAATTCGTCGATGATAATGCACAATAACCACGTGATTGACATGGATTACTTGAACATACGCTACCATCTGTAGTTTGTCCACAGTCGGAGCCAGTATATCCTTGTAGACAAAGACAGGATACTTTTGGAGGATCGGTATTTGTTGATATACATGTGCCACCATTGAGACAAGTATTTGATGATAATACACTACAAGGATTTTCTAAATATACAAGATAAATGAAAGTAGAGATTGAACTGTTTTTTTGCTGTTGAATTTACCGTATTGACAAAATGTCCCAACTTTATTTCCAGTACATGTACAAACAGGTCCTGTTGGTTGTTCGCTACAAACTTGATTTGTTGGGCAAAGCATAGCTGCACATGAACTTATTACTAAATTGAATTTAATCATAGCAGTATCTTCGACGAATTTCGTTATTTACTTACATGATTCACAATTTTGTCCATAGTATCCTGATGGACATCGACACTGATAGGATGACCATTGAGTATTCGAGTTTGTCAATAGATTTGAACAAGCTCCACCATTTTTACATGGAAAATTGGCACATGAATCACGTAGACTACATGTTGGACCAGTAAAACCAGGTACACATAAACATTCAACCATTGTTGTAGCAGTTTGTCGACAAGTACCACCATTCAAACATGTACTCGTTGAACAGACCGATGCTAAAAACAATCATAATCTTTCATTTTCGTATTTTTCTTCTGCTATTTTTTTCTCTTACACCATTCACATCGTGCTCCAGCATAACCCGCCGGACATATACATCGAATACTTGTACTATTATAATCACAAGTACCACTATTTAAACATACACTTGAATTGCAAGTTAAACCCAAATCTATGTAATCAAACAGTCGTGACAACTAAATATACGTCGTATGTCGATTACTTACATATCGAACAATCATAATTTCCAAAACCCGGTTGACACACACAAGTAAAACTATTCTGTGGGCCTAATGAAACGCAAGTACCTTGATGAAAACATGGCTGTTTCTGGCAATAATTTGTATATTGACAACGATCGCCAACAAGATACTCAGGACAAACACATTTATAATTCGTTGAACTTGAATTTGATAAGGATAAACATGTTGAAAGATAGTGACAAGGCGAATCTGCACATGATATTAATGAATCTAGAATAAACAACAAATGAATTATTTGTGATTCTTATGCGATATACTTGAACTGCACGATTGGCCAATGACACCATTTGGACAAAGACAATAGTACGATGAATTCGAAATAGTTATACAGGTACCATTCGATCCACAAGGATTTTGTGAACAAAGTGAATTCGTATTTATTGCTGTTTGACAATTTGTACCTGTATAATCTGCATAGCATGTACACTTCAATGTACTAATGCCTGTTGTTGCATCGATATAGCAAATACCGTGATTTGAACAATAATCATTCGTACAAACTGTTTGAATTGTTTCACAACTGAAAAAAGATTTGTTTAGCGGAAGATTTTTAAAGAAAATTCTACCGAGAGCCAATTGTATTTGTTGGACATTGACAATATGAAATATTTGTTAATGAATTCGTTATACAATATCCACCGTTTTGACAAGGTTCTGTCAAACATGATGTATCGATTTGTTCACAATAATTACCTCGTGTACCATTGACACAAATACATTCAACTGAACAAGTCGACAACGAACAATTCGTTGTTGTCGCAACACATTGACCATTATTACGACATGGTGACGAAAAACAACCACTTACTAAATCAAATATGAATTTCAAATTGAAATCAACTTCGTTTTTTTTCCTGCTTACAATATTCACATTTTGAACCAATATATCCGTTTGAACATTGACATTGATATGTTCCATCGGATACATTCGTACTTCGAATACAAACACCATTGTTTAAACAAGGATTTGGAGTGCAAACATTAATAGTTAAAGCACAATTTCTTCCACCATATGGTAGTGGACATTGACAGGCATAAGTTGTTGATATTACATTGCAAGTACCACCATTTTGACATGGATTAATTAAACATGGATTTGCACCGATCTCACAATTAGTTCCTAATTGATCAACATGTAAAATTTACGGCAAAAAAAGTTTTTATTTTATATGAACCTGATGTTCCATTTGGACACAAACATGTATAACCACAAAGTATACCAACACAATTCGTTGATGCAATGCATGTACCTTGACCACATGGATTTGATAAGCAACTATTAACTAAAAATTAAATCCTTGTTTTTGTTTCGTTCATTCATTCGAATAATTTCTTTCAACATACCTAAATCACAATGTGCTCCCATAAATCCATCTGTACATTGACATTGATAACTCGTATTACTCAACGTAACACAAGTTCCATAAACACATGAATTCGCTTCACATACATTACTCACAAGAGTATCACAACGAATTCCACTATATCCATTCGTACAAGTACAAATCGGTGTGTTACAACTAGTATCCGTACACGAAACCGAACATAAACCACTATTATAACAATAATCATTACAAGGATTAACTAAATTAAAAAAAGAAATCTTTCGTTTATTCTATGATTGAAAACCATCTACCGATTTGACAGAATACGCCTCGATAACGATCTGAACATGAACAAGTTCCATTTGATAAACAAGTTCCATTATTAACACATTGGCATGTAATAGATACAGTTGTAGGAGGTGTTATTGTCGAGCCCGATATACATGATGATGGTGGAAAACACATACATTGAGCTGAACCGGTTGATATTTGTTGCAAACATGGACATGATGTTGTTGGACAACTTGTTGTTAAACAACTATCTAAAATTTATTTAATAAATAAATTACCAACATGATCGAATTTCAGTTTACTTGAAATACAATTCAAAAGATTGAATGTTGTTTGAGTTGCAATACGAAAAACATGATGTTGTGGATTGAAAGTACTGCTAGTGCTATTAGTATTGCTATTATTTGTTGATGTATACGATCCCATTGAAAACATTAAATAGAGATTTGATATGAAACTAATATCGTTTGCATCACCTGTTGTTAAAAAACGTTCGAAAGCAACATAAAAATTATTGCCTGATATATTGCTGAGAATAAGACAGAAATCTTGTTGACTATCAATCGATGGTACAGCATGAGCTCGAGAATATCTATATGAATGACAAATTTTCATAAAAAAACGAAAAGAAATTTCTTTTCTTTTTTACCGATCTTGCAGAAAATTATCACCGATAAAAAACATGGCTACATCCATATTACTCTAAGAACAACAAAAACAAAATCAATGAACAGCCGGAAAAACATAACCTAACCATAGTTGGTGCTGTATCCGACCATCCCAAAGCAAGATATTCCGAAGATAAACTTATACTTCCACTTGCTTGACCTACGAACACATCTGTGTTTTGAAAATACGAAGAAGCAGAATTGTGAATATACCTTGAATAACAAATTGAACTGTGTTCGAAGCGATATTATATCGCCATGAAACATTCAATGAACCAATAGTTGAATCTTCTATCGGCCAAATGCCACCTGAACATTGACTATCGATTTCTAAGATACAAAAACCAAACGATAATTCAATCGATTTTCATAACTAGAAAAACCTACGTTGAATCAATTCACTAATTAGAAGTGAAATAAATAAAAACGAAAATTTTCTCATCTAAAAATCGATCCGAAACAACACTTCAATACAAATTACTAACTGATAAAAACATAACATTCAAAAGATTTATATACATTCATTCTCGTTAATTTCTTTTTCATCGACAATCTAAATGCCTAATAACATCATTAAATTCGAATCTACCAAATACGTAGGCTGTATTTCATATCCAAGGATGTAAAAAGAAAACAAAATATTTTATTTATTTATTATTTTTTTTTCTTGACAAATAAAATCATGTCATACTAAGAACAAAACGAAAGAAAGAAAAATATCAATCATTTGATGATCGATTCATTGAATAGAAAACTAGATCCATGTACGGTGAGTATGCGTACAGTTAGTTCTTAATTATCACAAATAGCTAATTGATTTTCGATTAAACATCGATCAAGTAACCATGACCGATCAGGTTCAGATTCCGGTGTAATAACACACATGAATAATTGTTGTGTATGTCGATGTCTCATAAATAAACAAATCGGTGTAAATGGAATTAATTTTTCTCGTTCGACTTCATTTGTTGCTGATATATAACTGCACAATTGATTATATAATTCTGGATAATGTTCTTCAATTTCAATACCACGTTCACGTAATTCAACTTGTAGTTTAGCAAAGAAAACTTGTCGCATATGATTCGTATTTGTTGAATCATTGCCATAATTTAACGAAGCTAAATATACTGTTGGAAATGTACTCGATGGACTTACGGGTAAATCTGTATTAAGTAATTTATAAATCATTGTTCGACTAACATATGAATATGGTGTTTCAACTAAATGAAAACTCGATTTCAAAGAATATTGAAGAATCTTTTCTAGACGTACTTTTATCTGTTTCAACACGTATTGTTACATGACAAACAAATTCATTGCTTGGATCATAATTCATGCAACGTTCTTTCAAATGTTCATATTCAATCGGTCGAAGATTTTCAATAGCTCGATTCGAATTTGTTTCTGTTAATGACCAATAAATAGCCATTAAACGTGTGTTTTCAATTGTATTCGATTGTACATAATAATCAGCTTCTTTCATATTATCAAAATATAATAATGTTGCACCACGTCCCGATGATAAATAACCACTAGATGCTAATGTACTTAAACGTTTTAGTAAATAAGTATTTGTTTTCATTAAACGTAGAATATGTCCACAACATGAATACGAATTCGAAAGAATACATTGACGTTTATGCAGAGTCCAATCAGTTTTTTGACAATTTTTACTACAATAAACTTGTTCACAATATGGACATGTGATTAATGTTCGTTGAGGTATAGGCGAGGGTATTAATTGTATAAGTCTTGAGCAACTTGTACAATGTTGAAGCTAAATAAAAAAAAGAATGACAATTTTAATTAAGCAAAATTTTGAAAAGGTAAGGAAAAAAGAGACCTTCTTTTCTGTTGGAAGATTAAAATGTACACGTGGACGAGGAATTTTAAATGGTTGATTGGTTTTTTTCGATGGTAGATCATTATTTTGTACGAATTTGACAGTATAATTTGATTGTGTCGATATCCGATCTTGAGGGTGTTCATGTGCTAAATTAATTGCGAGTGGCATTGAATTTGTTCGTCGCTGTAAAATCGGATATGCATGTTCCACAAATGATTTTTCAATTGGTACTGAACGATCAGGCAATGGATTATGAAGCCATTTATCAAGACGTGAAACAAGACTTTGTACTTGTTGATTAAGTGATGGCCAATCAACAAGATCTTTATATTTATCATCATCATCATCATCGTCATTATCCGATCGATCCGAATCGGATTCGACACATAATTTCGATGATGATGCTGTCGTGTAATATCCACTATCATCTCGGTTCAATGATGAACTATTATTACTAGCCAATGTCGTACTATTTGTCGTTGTAAAACTAGCATAACCATCATCCGTATCAGGATTATGATGATGAGAAGATTTTTGTTTGATAATATTCGGTGAATTCGCTATGGAACTGTTACTTCCACTGCTACTCGTCGACGAAGCATATGTTTGTAATTTTCGTACTTTGGATCGTTTAACCAAAGAAAACGATTGAAAACTATCATCATTATTTATACTCATGACGAAATATTTCGATCTAGAATATAAAAAAAACACACGGCAAACGAAAGTGAACTCATATGACTTAGTAATCAAATCAAACAATGGCGGAATTGTTTTTTTTCTTTATATTAACAAATTGAGATTGAAGAATGAGAGCAAGAGAGAGAGAGAGAGCGAGGGAGAGACAAAGACAGAGAAAAGAATAATGTACGAAGACATCCTTGAATAAATACATGCATGTCTACTCAAACACTTCGAACAGAAAGAAAACAAAACAAAAACAGTTCAACGAATTATTGAAATAACTTTTTCAACAAAAAAAAAGAGAGAAAAGAAAACTGCTTCTAGGAATAAATTAGTTACCTAGTATTCCAACGAGAAAAGAAAGAACAAAAAGAACTCCTTTCATTCGGATAGATGTTTGCATGTGTGTGTGTATCGTATATAAGCGTATCTTTGTCAAAAAAAATGATTGAATGAAAGTTCGAATTTAATTCAAACCGTACAATTTAATTTATGGTATCGGTAACATGCATTTAAAGAGAATGAACGTGTATGAAGAGAAAGAAAAAGAAGAAAAAAAGAATGAAAATTCTCTTTGGTTTCATTTCAAGTATTGCATACATTTCAATGCGATAATGGATGACGAATGCAATTTAATAATAAAAAATGTGTTTGTGTTTGAATTGCAATAGGTGAATAAGAACGAGAAAGAATGACGAATTTGAATTCCTTTTCAGAATACATTTTACACTTTTACGACTCTCTTGAACAAACTGTTCAACACTCACAAAATGAGAAAAATGCCTTCGCAAAAGTTTTAATATATGTTCAATTAACATTTATTTTTTTCCATTTTCTGTTACGTCATTCGACGAAGAAAAAAAAACGAGAGGAAGAATCGCTTTTTTTTTCTTCTCTTCTCTCCGTTGTTCTGTATATGTGTACTAATGAAGCTAATCATCTTCGAATAAGTATATACATACTAATCACGCGAATAGCAATCCGACAGTTCTTTCTTTGTTGCTGATTATCAGAACTAGTGATATGATTACACAAGATGGATGATGCAGCTAGTCAAAAGCAAACAAAAAAATATGACGTAACCGAAAATACGAGTATTTCACTGGTGTGTACGTGTTTTTTCGTTTATATCATAACAAAAAATAGTGTAAATTCATGTGAAAACCTTGAAAACATTCTTTGTCACTTGGATATTTTTAATTCATTGTTTTTTTTTTAAATAAAACTACATAGGGGGAAAAGAAAAGCAAAAGTATGTGACTGATTGATTATGAAATAAGGGTTCGTTTACTTTATCTGTTTATCTGAGAAAACAATGATTCTCTAATCAATTAACAAAACATTTGTTGTCCATCGGACAGTAGCAGAAACACAAAAAGGAGAGAATGAATTCTACATAAGAACAACGATTGTATTCTAGTCGATCAGCATTTTCTTTTGCTGTTGAGAAAGAAGATTTGAGTTCATATATTCGGACACTATAATTCAAGACAAACATGTTTCGTGATTATTATTTTTCAATAGTGTCTCTGTTAGTTTTATTTGTCACTCTACATGTAAGTATTGAACTATGTTTTTCTTTTGATTATTGTTTTCTATTTGATTAGTGTTCATATGCATATACACTTCGGTCACTAGTCAATCGACTCGATGAGACAAATATTCAATCAATTGAACGACTAAGGCGTTGGAAGCAATTTGAAGATAGTGATGAAATTGAAATTCCACTCAATGAAACAACTTTTTCTAATGAAAATAGTACATCAATTATAAATCTCATCGAACATTTGAATAAAACACTAACAAATGAAACATATTTCGTTGATTTCAATGAAACAAATGAAGAAATTCAATTGAATACAACCAGTAGTACAATTAATGAAACAGTGTCAGATATAATTGAATATTCGAGTACAATGACTATGAATGAAACCGATTGGGAAACGATTTTAAATGATACATCGACAATATCAAACATCGATGAAATCATAGCAAACTATAGTTTAATACAAAAAGATGCGATTATTATTGATTCAGAAATTTCTCATTTTGATAATGAAATAACATCAACGAAATCAATACCAATTTGTGATCAATCATGTCAATGCTCGAAAGAATGTCGATATGGATTCGAACTGGTTAATGATACTTGTCAATGTTATCCTCCTTGTCAAGTAAAAGAATTCATTCGCAAATAAAATATGTTTTTGTTTCAATTAGAATTATCCTTGTTTTGGTAATGATACTTGTGTGATAACAGACGATGGTAAACCATACTGTCAATCAGAGAATGGTACTCAACATGGTAAAATAAAATAAACTAAAAAAGAAGAAATATTTTTGTTATTTTTTTCTTCGGAAATATAAAGATCGTCCAAATCGTTGTTATCAACCACGTGATGCTGGTTATCATGATGAAAGTATTCGTTATTATAATCGTTGGTATTACAATCCTGAACAAGATACTTGCCATTTATTTGTCTATCGTGGTTTAGGTGGAAATGAAAATAATTTTCGTACTTTACATGAATGTCATTTAGATTGTATAAGTATGTTAATCATGTTTTTGTTTTTATCAATCGAAAACTAAATTTTAACTTTTAGTATGTGCACCATCGCCTGATGCTGGCGAATGTTTTGGTCATATAACCATGTGGTATTTCGATCGACAAGAAAATACCTGTCGTGAATTTGAATATTCAGGTTGTAAAGGCAATGAAAATAAATTTTTAAAAAAAGAACAATGCATCGATGCATGCATTCATCGTATATATAATCTATAGTCGATTTCTTTTGTTTTTCGTTTTTGAACTTTTTTGTTTTGTTTTTGTTGTCTCTATAATCGATTATTCATCTGATTTGTGTGTGTGTGTGCATCAATAAAAGGACATTCGTGTGACAGACTTTCTTCTTTTCGATTATTGATCAATCAAGCGAGAAATTTATTAAACTAACACAGAATTATTAGGATTAAATAGAATGAGTAACATTGAAGTCAAAAATTAGTTTTAAAATGGAATTTTCATTGGTTTAGGTAAATGTGTTTTATGTTCTAATAACATATCCGTGTCCATAGCAATGCCAGCACATGCTGAAAGAATATTTGTGATACAACGATGTTGTTTGAAAAGTGCATTGATCACAGGTGTGCCAGGTGGTACCATTGGTGCTTTGAGTAAATAGGAAAGAATCGAAAGAACCGAATGAAATGATTGATAATCATCACTATCATTTGTTTTGTATGTAATACGTGTTAATAATTCAGTTAATATAACTAAATCAATAATTAATGGTGATGCTAACAGTGAATCTTCACATGTATTATGAATGGCAATTGTACTAATACCATTCATAAATATTGATGAAATGTATTCGTCCATAGCACGTTTAGAATCTTTAACAAATGGAACATATTTAATGACAACAACATGATCAGGATGTTCATTTTTTCGTTTATCATAAAGTAAATGATTTGCACCGACCATATCATCGACAACATTCGATTTACTGATTTCTTTCGAACGAAATTGTTGTGGTGCACTAAGATTTTTACCGTCATTATTTCCTAAATGATTATAGGAAACAATGGATTCAATTTTCATGCCAGCTGAAACAAGAAAATCGGCGAGAACAGATTTTAATTTTGTTTGTCCACTCTTGAAATCATCACCACCAATGAAAACTTGATGTTTTTCAGCAAGTTCAATAATACCCGGTACTAATGTATTCTGTGGACTACCATTGATATATGGACAATTTTCGAGAATAGCTGCACAAGCAAATATATTCGATGGACTGACTTCATCTTCATTGTCGGCAATTGACTGAAGAATTTCTTCACTTGTTTGATTCAAACCTGAACGAACATCGACATATCGTTCGGTATTGGCTGTCCAAAGGATAATAACTTTATCTAAATTATTATTTTTCTTGAACATTCGAATATCATTTCGAATATGATCTAAATCTTGTTGTTTGGTTCCTTTTGGTATTAAATTATTGGCTCGATCTTCTTGATTAGCAGCTATAAAATCTGGATAATAAATCGATGGCAATGGTTTCAATTGAATCATTTTCGATTTTAATTTCTCTTGCAATTCATAATCGAATACACAAGCACGTCGCATAGATTCATATAAATTCGCATTATTTATATCCCAACCACCGATAACAAGATCATTGGGATGTAGCATTGGAAGAATTGTATTGAACGGTATATGAACTTCTTTGCCGTCATTATTACTTCCCAAACGAATCGTTGTCGATTGTGTTAACGAACCGTAATAGTTGGCATGTTGTT
>Ga0209922_100875_pt1 | contig 32389 bp, 28 predicted proteins | sample ThiBiot_500_biof_FD_183946 | JGI IMG/M metagenome (GOLD analysis project Ga0209922, IMG submission 183946) | Wastewater bioreactor microbial communities from Cape Town, South Africa - Thiocy_expt_500_biof (SPAdes) | ecosystem: Engineered > Bioreactor > Thiocyanate-remediating > Anaerobic-Aerobic ... | reverse complement strand
TAGTTTCTAAATATGAACAGCAGGTCCATTTTTCATAAAACGATTTAAACTTTCATTTGGAGTGGAAAATTTATTCGCTGAATTTATTCGAGGTGGAAGATTTTCTGTCGATTGAGGATGAGAATCAACGATTTTAGCTGGATTATCGTATCCTGAGTGTGGAATAGTTACATTACTGTTACTTTGCTTGAGTGATTTGCTTTGATACGATTCAATAGTAGATATATTATTCGAACGTGTTTCGACAGCTCGAAGTGCTTTTTGGACATCACATAATTCGCCATAAGTAACTGAAAGTAATGGAGATCCATCTTTGTTCGATAATCTATTGATGTAATTCAAAGCTTCAAACGTTTCAAAATTAGGTTGAGAAGGTGAAGAAGAAGAAGATTCGTTATTATGTTGAGACGGTTTCGGTACGTTCGATGAGACGAGTGCAGATATAGTGGGGTTGTTTTCTTGTGGTGAAAGAGGAATGGTTTTGGTTGGAGTCGAAATTAAATTTTGAGATTTCAGTAGTTCACCAGTAACTGAAGGTCTTTTGCTTGATGAAACGCATGTTGAAGCTGGTAATTTACGATAACGTACTACACCATCTCCATCGGTTGTGTAAGGTAAAGCATCTGTATCATCGTTTTCATCTGTATAATGATTATATGATTGATCTAATAGTCGTTTTCCAGATTGACTTTTATTCAGCGAGTTCTTAATCGATCCACCGTATTGCGAAGAAGTTTGTGATGTTGGTGGAGGATAGATACGTTGATAAAACGGTGGTACAGGAGATACTTTATGATCAGGTGGAGAGTCATTATCTAATGTCCAGACATCATTGGGAATCTTCTTTTTACCACCTTTTGTTGATGTTTCATAAGTTGAGACAGGTATTACACTCGATGTTTTTTTGTCTTTCCAATATGGATTCTCCCAAGGTTTATCTTGTTGCTTCGATGTACCATTACATGAACTGGTTTTATCTTTCCAGTAAGGATTTTCCCACGATTTATCTTGCGGCTTGGCAGTACTTGAAGTTGTTGGTGCTTTATCTTTCCAGTAGGGATTTTCCCACGCTTTATCTCGAGGTGGTGCACTACTTGGAATTGCAGATGTTTTATCTTTCCAATACGGATTCTCCCACGATTTATCTTGAGATTTCGCAGTACTCGAAGTTGTTGATGCTTTATCTTTCCAGTAAGGATTCTCCCACGGTTTATTTTGAGGTGGTGCACTACTTGGAACTGTTGGTGTTTTATCTTTCCAATAAGGATTCTCCCACGATTTATCTTGAGATTTCGCAGTACTCGAAGTCGTCGATGTTTTATCTTTCCAGTAAGGATTCTCCCATGGTCTTTGTTGAGGCGGTGCACTACTTGGAATTGTTGGTGTTTTATGTTTCCAATAAGGATTCTCCCACGATTTATCTTGAGATTTCGCCGTACTTGAAGTCGTCGACGCTTTATCTTTCCAGTAAGGATTTTCCCACGATTTATCTTGAGATTTCGCAGTACTTGAAGTTGTTGGTGCTTTATCTTTCCAGTAAGGATTTTCCCACGATTTATCTTGAGATTTCGCAGTACTCGAAGTCGTCGATGTTTTATCTTTCCAGTAAGGATTCTCCCATGGTCTTTGTTGAGGCGGTGCACTACTTGGAACTGTTGGTGTTTTATCTTTCCAATACGGATTTTCCCACGATTTCTTCGTTGAATCGGAGGGTAACGATGAATCAGTAGTTTTTGCAGTAGAAGAATCCGAATTGTTTGTTTTCTGAATTGATTGTTCATTAGAGTTTTTGTCTACGGTGGACCAATAAGGATTACTCCAGGGTTTAACTTCTTTGTCGTTCGTACTCGTCAATGTTTGTTGTTGGTTTAGTAGAGATGATTTGAGATCGTTATTATTCGCAGTATTTTGTTTCAACTCTGTCGAATTCGACAATATTTCTTCTGACGGATTTAATGATGTAAGAGTATTATTGTTAGCTGGATTAACATTTACTGATGAACTATCAATAGAAATCGAAATTATTTATTCATCAAACTTCAACAAATAAATATGCTCACTTGTCAACTTTCGCCGTTTGTTGTATATGATCATCATGACTTGAGTTATCTTCACGTTCACTTTCGGATTGGTCTTCATTGGTTACTGTTTTTTTTACACTTCCGTTCCCATAGATATCATCAATAGATTTAATTAATGATTCATCTTCATCGTCATCATCATCGTCATGATTGTTATCTCGAACCTCCTCTTTTGCTTTCGGACCTGAGGCATTATCTAACTTTGCTAATTTTTCTTGTTCATTATCACTTTTAACATCATGCCATGATTCATTAGTTGTTGCTTTCGATGCACCACCAGCCGAATGTGCCGATGATGATTCACCATCAGAATCCTCGTCACTTGACGAATCACGATATGGCTGACCAAGCATAATTCGTATTAGAATCGACTAACGTTGTACTATAAAACTAATAACAAATAATCTCATTTTTATTTTATACAGAAGGAAAAGAGAGGGGGAGAGAGAGAGAGAGAGCGCGAAAAAAGCACCAAAAAGAACAAAATTTGAAGGTTATATATAAAAACGTTTGCAAATCAATGTCTATCTATAACCATAAATGCATATCAACGATAAAACAAGTGATTCCCTCTTTTTTTTTCTTATACATAGCCATGAGAAAAAGAAAACGAAATCATGCATAACCAACGCACAAAATGAATATGGTAATATCTAGTCGAAACCTGCGTGATTCATCTTAATAGTCTCCTATTATTCTTAATTTGTTTTCTTATTTTCATCGGTAGTCGAAGAAAATTTTCTGTTTTTTCTTCTTTTTTATCATTATTTCACATAGTACACTCGCGTATACGTCGATCCCTTTTTTACGAATAAGAATGCTCGATAGATTTTGATCAAGGATAACTGTTTCGTTGTACAGAACGATGCATGCCGTTTTTCTTTCTTTCTTTTTCGATAAATGACGTTAGCATATCTCTTTCGCATGTTTTTTTTTTGTATTTCTACAAGTTTATAAAAATAGTTGAGTACGTGCAAATGGATTAGAAATCTTGTTCATTTGTGGGTCAACCTCCATCCACTCAACATAGAACTGTTATGAAATAACGTTCTCTCTCTCTTTTTTATTTCGTGGTGAATTGTCATACGAGAGATTGAGAGGTATGTATGATGTAATAGAGACAAAAGAGAGAAGAAGAAGAAGAAGAAGAAGAAAGAATTTTTTTTCTCTATATATATCACGTAATCCTAAGTCGCAGTCGATTGACAAGTTTTCATTTTCACCATTTTTATACAGTCCGTCTGTAAATGTAAATTGTCATTAGTAAAACTGCACAGACGCATATTTAATCAATGTTTCGAATGAAAAAACTTATACGAGTAAGTCGAAAACTATCGATTAATTATTGACATTAATGCTGTTGATGATGATGATGATGATGATGATTGTTGAACGTGTCAATACGAAGAAAAAAAAAACGCGATTTCTGTCGTTTTTCTTTATTTAACCTCATTGATTGTGTACAATAGGAGAAGAAAGAAAGAGGTTGATATAAAAACGGACAGGTCAACTCGATTATACTATTCTTTAAATTGTATATATCAGAGATATACAAACGACAATGCGTTTTAATCGTCTTCAACGTTTGGTGAGCATATTTAAGTCTCGATGAGTTTTGTTGTTCGAGTTGTTTTCGAAAACGAGTGACTTTTTCGTTTTGTTGTTTTCTATGTCATCTGTGTATGTACTTATTTCTTTTAGCGAGCATTTTTGCTCTGTCAAGTCGAGGTAAGACAGAGTGAATGAACAGATTTGTCTTGATTGCAAGCATGATTTGATTCGCATGAGCATCTTCAATTTATTGACGATAGTTTTCAATTGATTTTTAACAATATCTTTTTTTTTTGTTCCTATAGAATCATACTGATGATCATGTTTACACAACATATGATGAAACCTTAAACAATGATTCGGTTCTATCAAGAGATACAACAAGCCATTCAAGTAAATAGTTCTTTATTGATTCATCAGAGTTTCTATTGAGTGTGATTATTTTCATAGGTACTTCATTGAGTAATCATAGTTGGACGAGTAGTCAGAGTAATGTTTATGATCAAATCGATTGTGAATCTATTCATACAAATATAAATAATAATAATTCACCACCATATACGCCACATTCACCAATGAATGATATTAGTGAACATTATTATTATCGTTTGCCGACACCTTCATGTTTAACATCTGAACAAACAAATTCGAAAAAAGAATTACATAAAGAATTAGTTCATCGACAAAAAATGTAGTTTGATTTTGAAGAATTTTAATTGACGAAAATTCTTTTTGTTATGTTTGTTATGAAAGGGGACAACTATTACCGAAAAAACCTGAATTACTCAATGTTTTTCAACAACGTCGAACTGAAGAAAAGAAACGTGCAGCTGAACAAATGCACGAACAAAGTAAACTCGAACAGATTCTTGCTCGACAACGTCAAAAAACTCGATCAAGTAGATAAAAGAAAAAAAACGAATGGAAAAAAACAAAATCTCTTTCATTTTTTAGTCGAATGCAATGTGTTCAATTGCGAATACTGAAAAGACACATTCAAATGAATTCGAATTTGTTTATCGTCGAATTTGTCAAACAAACCAAACCAAGGAATGATTGACTTTCGCGTTTTTTTTTCTGTTCATATTCATTTCCCTATGATATGTTTTATGTACTTTTTCTTGTTCTTTCTCTTTTCATCTGATTTCAGATAGAGAAAACACTCTTAATAATAATAATAAATAGAAACGAACACAGATCGAATTTATCATGTTGTTAGTTCCATTCGTATTCTTCACGATATTTCTTGCTCGATCAACATGTTCGTTCTCAAGGTTCCACAATGATCAAATAAGATTGCCACCATGTTCGATTTGCACAAATGTTGCTGAGGAATTTGTTGAAGTAACCGAACAGAATTCAATTTCGACATTGTCTATTTGTATTTTGTAGGGTTACAAGAAAACATCGCACAGCAATTTCGGAGGGTATGAATATCGAAATGAAAAGATAGTACATTTATGCTTTTTTTTTGTTTTCAGAGGCAATACGGATTGGGAAGAGAGAAAATTGAAAGAATATGCTAAAAGGTAGAAGGCTCTATTATATAGAATAGGTTTTTTGAAAAAGTATTGAGTATTGATTTCAGTGAAACTCGATTGATTGAGATCGTCGAAGGTGTATGCAAAAAAACTGATTCTCAAGTAAACATTTGATTGAATTCTTGTTGAGATTAGATTTGAATTGAATTTTTTTGAATAGTGTTCGACATTTATGGAAGAACACGAAGCAAAAATCGAAGATTGGTGGGAAACCGGTTCATTAGATACAATTGATAATTTCTATCAATGGTTATGTATTGATCAATTGAAACTCTGTTGTCCACAAGGTACATTTGGTAAGAATTGTCGACAATGTCAACGTGGTGATAACGGTCAAATTTGTTCCGGCAATGGTGAATGTGATGTACATATAATAAAATCGTTGTGGTTTGATTTTTTTTGTATTTATATGTACATAGGGCGATGGTACACGAACGGGTAATGGTCGTTGTGTATGTAATGATGCATTTAGTGGAACAAATTGTTCAAAATGTCAAAACGGATATACAACATCGATTGATGAAGATAAACAAGTGATCTGTTCAGGTAAACATCGAACAAAAATCGATGTCAAATTCAATTTGACCTTCATTTTTTTTTATAAAAAAAGATATCGATGAATGTCAATCAAATATTTTTCTTACACCTTGTCTTTTATACAAATGTAATAATACTATTGGTGGTTACGAATGTTACGGTTTGTTAATTTTTATTTTGATATAATTAGATTTGATGTTTTTTTGTTATTTTGTTTATTCAGGTGAACCATTTTATCGTGATACGTCCAAATTGAGTTCTCTCATTATACTTATCATAACTTCATGTATTTTGTCGTACAAAGAAATGTACTATCTTGCGTCAATGACTCTTATGACAGCTAGTACTTTGATAATTCTTTTTGCAAAAAATATTTTTTAATATGTAAACCAGCCGGTTCATAGACTTTATTTAGAAAATAAATAAAAGAGAAAAGCAAAAAACAAATGTCTTTCTATGCATTTCATACCGGCTAACTAATTGGTACTTCATCGAATGTAATTTCTAATGGTACAAGATCGTTTAATTTCAAATACCAATAGACATCATTATAATAGAAATAAAATCGTTTATCAACAAAGAATGTCGCATAAATTTCGAGTAAAGCAGTTAACCAATCTTCACTTGTTGGTTTACTGCTATCGAACGATCGAAAGAAATCAACAAAATCATCGTGTAAACTTTGATTTGCTAAAATTTGATCGTATGTTCCAAGCAACTGTGGTTCATACGAATATAAATTAATACGTGTATAATTTAAGCGAACACTTGAATTGAAAGTTGCACCAAATGATTTCAAATGATCGAGACCACGAATAACAAAACTAGCACAATCGTACGAATCGAAATACATCGTAGCATTTGGACCTAAATAAAATTCGTCTTTTGAGTGCAAAAATGAAAATTATTCGATTTACTAGGATCGGAATAGACCGTCCATGTTTCGTAGAAAACACCTGTATTATTATCACTAATCGACCAATTTGCCCAGGCATTATAATTATGACCGGATATTTCTCCAACTTTTAATAACATACTCAAATCAGATGTATTGAACCAAAGAGAATCATTGATTCCTTCGTAAGTGCATAGAGCTCCTACAATGAATAATAAATCAACGAACAATATTCAATGCAAAATTATGTTTTTTTCAAAACAGTTTCTACCTTGATTACACCAGACAAATGAATTGTTTTGTAAAACATGTGGAAATGTACAATTGAATAGCTGATCTAATTCATACCTAGAAAATAAAATTTTCTATGAGAAAAAAAATATTCGATTTGCAGTTGTCATTTCTACCATTCCATAGTCCAATTTCGACCGGTAGTCTTACTATGGAAACCCAATGCATCGTGCATAACTTTCTTGAAAAGAAAAAAAACAATATTCTCTATTCATCAAAATCATGTTTCACTCACAAATTTCGCAAGAAGATCACCGAATTTAAATGACCATACTGGTTTTTTCAGTGCAAAAATCTCGATTGTATCGTTGTCAGCTGCGAAAATCATTGAATCAGTAGTTTTACCCGTCGGACAAAAAGGTACAAGACCTGCTTGACAATACGGATCATTTTCTGGGCGACTCGTTGAACGGTTATACGGAACAGGCCATTCTGTTGCATGAATAGTGAACAATTTTATTAAACCAATGAGTACAAAAAGACAAATCATAGTTGGATTCTTTATTTTTTGTGCGTTGTCAAATAAAATCGAACAGATTTACAAGACAGATTTATATCGATCGTTTGGTGTGACCAAATGCCAGCTGACACAGATGAAAAATTATCAACGCAAAACCTCTTCAATTGTTTGATTCAACAAGTTGAAATAAACATTAGCTTAGTCATTATTTAATAAGTAAATCAAATATTAGTTTACGTCTAAATATAGATTATGTCCGCGTTGATTTCTACGTAGGCGTCAGACAAATCGCCTTCATGCTAATTGATATAGAAAACGAGGTTAAGCAAGAACATAACGTTTGATATATGATTTATAGATATGAGATTTGTTTCGGATGAAAAAAAGGCCAAAGCAATGTTCGATTAACTGCTTCCGTTAAATAATGATTAACTAGGCCAAGGCTAACGGATTGTCTTTGAACTTCTTCTTTCGTTTTTTTTTGTTTTCATCAAAGAAAATCGGATTAATAGAAAAAGAAATCTCATTTTTTATATATTGTAATGCTAAGATTACTGGCACAATGAATAGATCATACAACAATGACGACAACAACACATCAAAAAGAAAACACACGGCACTATACAAAAAAAAGCGAAAAAAAAAGAGAAAGGACAAAGAAAAGGGTGCGCTCAGTTATTTGTTTGTTTTTTGTTCTTCTTTGGAATGATGAAAACTTGTTTTAGTTTGTTAACATTTTTGGTTGAGTTCAAATTTTCTAAAACGATTCATTCGTTGTTCCATGCGTGGTCGCCATTCGATAGCTACTGATGTACGATCAAGACTCAATGATGTTTGCATTTGATCATAAAAACCCATGAGTAAATATTGTCGATCGAGTTTCAAACGTGGACATGAACATTGAACATCTTTACGTGATACCCAAAGCCATTGTTCACTTTCTTGTATACGATTTAAACGATCTTTATAAACGCGAATAACTGTTAATAAATAAGATACCCATTGACCGGCATCATGTCGATTTGTAACACGAGCGTGAATTGCTTAACAAACAAATAGAAGTAAATCGATTCAGAAAATCGTTTTCACTTACTGTAATCTCGTTTACAGTATTTCTTAAAATGTAAACGTCGACTGTAATATCGACATGCACCACAATACTGTCCCATATCTATCGATGAATTGTATTCTGTGATTGGTAGCGAAGTTGTTGTAGTCGTAGTTGTTGTTGTTGTTGTTGTTGATTGATAATAAGCATATTCTTCATCGTCAGCATCCTGTTCATGATAATCATCGGCAGTTTGTTGACGATGATATGTATTATATGATATTTGTGATTGAAATTCGAATGTTTCTTTAAAAGAGAAAAGTTCGACTCATTCGTATAGTCGATTGTTAACATTTAAGTGAATTTACTTATGCACGGAGCAACAGGCGATTTTGTCTGTTGATAACCTTTCATACATCGATCGCATCGTAGACCTGTTACACCATCTTTACACGGACATTGACCAGTTGTCTGATTGCAAACTTTACCACGCGAGCCGACAGGGTGGCAATTACATTCTATTAAACAAATGGAGTCAATAATCATTTAGTCACTATATTACATGAACACATTTATCAGAAACAAGGCGGGTCAGACAATCATCTCGAGATTTATTTGTCTAACTCGAACATATAGACAGAAGAATAACAATAGTTGAGAATCGATTACTAATGACTAAAACATCTCTTCACTTATCTATTGAAAATTCGCTTCGATCAAACGAACGAATGAATCAACCAACTTTTTTGTTTCTCTTTCGAGTTTATCCTTGGCAAAATGATCAGTGTTTCCTCTTATTCTTTGTTCTAACAAGCAACAATATAAAAAAAAAAAAGAAAGCCATCAAAATGGTTTCCTCTTCTTTGATACACGTATTTCTATACATTTCCGCTTGTCAACACTCTAATACATACAATATGTACATATCATTTGACTTCATAATAGAATAGTTAAACAATAGACAAAACAATAAATTCAAATCTATCAATTTGTACTTATCACTAATGAATTACGAACAAAATGTAAAAACAAGGTTAAGAGACCAGATATTCTGACAAGGTTAGATCTAAAAAGAAGAAAGACTGTACCTTTGCAAATTTCTGGATGTGTAAGAGAAAGATTAGGATCTTGATAGTATGTTTCTTTGCAATAATTGCAATGTCGACCAGCTGTATTATGTTTACATTGAACGCAGATTCCGCCTGATTTTCGACCGGATAAGAGATAAAGTTCTTTATTAAAACGACATTGTCGAGAATGGTTATTGCAATTACAAGCTATAAAAAGAAAACAAACAAATATACGTAAATCTCCCCAAGTCAATTTATCATTCTTAAACTTGTTTAGCCTATTTAAACATGTCGAATCCTTTGATTCAATTTTAATCTTTGACATAACATGTATGTTTATGTAATTTTGCAACTTACCAATGCATTCATTTGCATCACGATGTGTTGCACGAGCCCATGGTCGATCATAGTGAAAATCTTTACATCGTTCACATTCATCACCAGCCGTATTGTGTTTACAATCGCAGACTAAACGTCCATCACTAGAAACGAAAAGACAACGATTTCTTGTTAATTATTTGATGTTGCTATGGATATATATTGCTCAATGGCTTCGAGCATTTCATTTGAAAAATGATGCGAACAAATTTTCAAGTGTTTCGATGTGAATACGAAATATGATCAATGTGAGAAATATGCATCTGATTTTTGAAGTGTATTACTATTGATGTTTATAATGACTGATCATTAAAAGAACAGAGAAAAGAATTCAATGAGTTTGTCAACTTCCGTTTGAGAGAAGAACATATCTATCGAAATTCCCAAGTGAACGATCAAAATCATTAACAATAGAAACAATTGATCATATTTATCAAGAAGAAAGATTCGTTTATGCATAAATGTCTATAGAATCGATCGATCTTTCTTCGTTCAGATCTTTTTTTTTCTGCATTGAATATTCAATTGACACTTGTTCTATGTTACATCATCGCGGTAATGGCGAAACATCTTGTTTACTCTATCGAAGACAATATATTCTTGACAGAGATATCTTTCATGTCAAGGTTATAGTCGAAGAGAAGATATGATAAGTTAGTAATACGAATAAACACACAAGACAAGAGAAAATATTGTTTGAGCTTTTTTTATTCTTCAGTGACATTTGTCTATGATGAACGAAATCTCATTTATTTGAGTAAACGTTAGAGACTAAAGAAGAAAAAGAAGAAGACCGATGATTTATTTGCCTTCCTATCCTATCATTCTTTTCCTCACCTCAACATGCATATATAAATGTGATACGTATTTGGATGAACCAAATCGAGTACATAATACGAAATGTCTGATGGATTTTTGTTGTTGTTATGCTATGTTTTACAACATCGATACTTCTCACTAGATCATAAAATAAAAAACATGTTTGCAATCAAAATTCTGCCTCGTCGATAAAATTCAATTAAATATCTTTGTTCACAATGTGTCAATCATCTCATCTTTCTTTATTTTCACGGTCAATTGATTCGATAATAAGAAATTCGATCTATTCTTAAAGATTGTTTTTCTCTTAGCAATTAGAACAAAACTTTTTCGTTTGCTTTTTCTTTTTCATACCTATTTGTGAGACATTTCGATGCATGTCCATTGCATTTACATCTTCCTCCGACAGCAAAATCAGCGATCGAATAATAATTTTTCTCTTGATTAGGCGTCATCAATACGATTTTAATATCGGTTGCTGTAACCCAATCTTGTAAAACTGGACTTGTATCAAATTCATAAGCCGATGGACGACCTTCGAGTGTACTAAATGCAATACGTGTTTCACTCATTGATGATGATTGAGATTTCATATCAATACACAAAGCTTCTTGTTCGTTTGAACGTGTAATCACTTCCATCGAACTTTTATTGAAAACTTGTTCGCAATTATTTGAATAATATTGTAATGGTATCCATGATAAACCCTTGAATACGAAAAAGAAGAAGAAGAATTCTACGATTTAGAAATCTTAAATTTCAATATGAATTCATACCATATCCATACTCTTGAAAATAGCCATCGAATCCGGTTTATTATCGGAACAAAACTGTAGACTTATATAAGTTAATTCGAATTTTTTCTTCAATGGTAAAATCAATGAAACATTTTCGCCTTGTTGAATTTCATCCGATTGCCAACATGTTAAATTATTTGGATTATTTAAATCAGTTAAATAATCAATTGAATAATTGGTCGAATCACAAATATGACAAAGATGTTTTTGTGAACAAAATTCTTTCGGTGGACTGCCGCATGTTGATGATGCAGAAATTGTTTTCTGAAAAGCAGCATTAATAAAATCGGGTATACATCGTTGGTAACGATGATGCTGATCAATACATGGATCATCATGATTCGAATTAAACATTCGATACCAACGATTAGCTGTACATAATGATGTTAAATAGATGAGAAAATAGAAGAAATTAAATAAACACATTGTAAATGATTTTGTCGTTGTCGTTGATTTTTGTATGTGTGTTGTGTGTATTTGTTACATTCTGAAATTGGCAAATGAACACATATGTTTGATGAAATTTGAACAAATACGCAACTGCTTGTCTATGAAGTACTATTATTTGTATAATAGAAGAGAGAGAGAGAGAGAAAAAAATTGAATGAGTGAATGATTGATTGAAGAAAAATGAAAGAAAAGACGCGAACAAGGAATCATGATATATTGACATTCAACTTACTCGATAGTCATGTCAAAATCAAAAGGGAAGAAATAGGACAATGCTATTGCCTATTATTTATATACAAACGACAACTATAGTGATTTAATTTACTTTGATTTTTCGTAGTAGCAGAAGAAGCAATATACATATATCAACAAAAAGAAAATGAAGAACAAGGAATGATTTCTCAATGTGTATGCATATATGTGTCTCTTCTATAATCCCTTCTTGACTCTTCTCTTCTTGTTGTAGCAAGATGTGTTCATTTGCGCAAAGAGATCTTGCTTTTTCTCTCTCTTTCTTTCGATATATTTATATATGTATGACATGTTCTCTCTTTCCGGCGCGCAATACAGAGAGAGAGAGAGAAAAGAGGAGAAGAAAGAAGAGAGATGGAAGAAACGATAGCACTAGCAACGGAGACGAACGGTAGCAAAACTTCTTTCTTTTTAATTAGTTCGTTGTACGACGAGATTTTATTGATGTCTGGATGAAAATCAATCTGATTTATATATTCTCTTACCGAGAAAATAAATAATAATTTCTTTAATGTAATTTTGATTTTTATCAAAAACTCGAATATGACTATTGAAAATATATTGAATAGATCTATTGAAACTATTAACTTGTTTGCTAATCGATTTACCAGATCTCAAAAAGTTCACGACAATTAATTATGTTTTTTTCTCTCTCGTTTTGGATAGCACTTTAGTTCGATTGACTTAAGTGAACTAAGTGTCAATCTAATACTTCGCAATGATAGCCATCGTATTATTTATCAGAAACAAAAAGCCAAATCGTTGATATACTTTATTTTGTCTATGATGATAGTGATCAGAGACGAACAGAAAAAAAAACTATAGATTGTGATGAGTGATACATATAAACAGTACGGTCAAATAAAAGTATCATTTATTCATTTATGTATAAATATAAACATCGTTTATATTAGTCTGCTTTTTTGTCTATGAGGAGAGAGAATAGTTTGATTTTGTTTTTATCTTTATTCTTCTGTAGAAAAACAAAATGCTAGAAATGTTTAGGACAGGACAGTAGAAGAACAAAAAAAGTGTTTATTGGGAATTTTACTGTATGATCTACGTAAAAGGAAATGAAATTAAGAGAGATAGAAAATAAAGCAGTACTAGTCTATTTAAGTCCATGTGCTTTTTTGTATTCTTCAACACGTTTTTGATCAACGGGATAACGCATTTCTTCGATCCAATCACCGAATTTATGATCAAGTTGATGATGAACAATTGTATATGGTGTATACGATAAATCGACACCTTTTAATGGTAAATAAAGTGTTAAAGCAAAAGCTGATAACATAATACGTGAAAACCATCGAAAAACTTGAGAATTTGAATACCAAAATCTCCATGGTGTTCGATAGACTTGTCTGAAGAGAAAAAAAGCGACAAAGCTCGAAGAGTTATTCATTCTTATTTGATGATTTTACCCGAGATAATGGTAAGGTAGAACATTCTGTCGACCTTGTGATCCATAGATGATCTTCATTGTTTGAATGGCGGCAAGAGCTCGTTGACTGCTCATTGTAATTCTCTTGATCTGAAATATCGGAATTTTGAATCGAAAAAAACAAAAAGAAACTAGTTTAAGTGATCAGTTTTTCTAGTTGTTGCTGTTTTTTTTCTTCTTGAAAAAAAGGAACACGGGGAAAATAGCAAAAAAGAAAATGAGGAATCAATGGATAGGAACGATGAAGACAAAAATGAAAGAGAGAGATAGAGAGGAAATATTCGATCTTGTCTCTAACTATGAATACCAGGAAAAACACCACGATCCATTTCATCGTCCCATTTGTTGATCCATTCTTCTGGACATAAATCTTTGTAAAGATGTTTGAAATATCCACAGACTTTTTCATCATTTTTAATTTCCATACAACGATGATAATCAACATAATTAATCCAACAACGTCTGAACAATCAAAAATAGTTCATCAATGAAAACGAAATTGTTATTGATGAATTACTTGGTTTGATTCACATTTGGAAAACGTGGATCAATCGGCGCTGAACTTGCACGTTCTTTCCAATATTCTTTAAGACATTGAGCGATACCGGTTGGAAATATTGATGCCCATTTATTGTAAACACCTAGATTTTTTCGTGCCTATAGACAGATATTCGAAATTAAGGAAAGGTAAATGTGCAAACATTCGTTTGACAAACCATTTCAAAACGGTCTTCATAACTTAAACCTTGTTCGAGTGCTTCTTTATCGAGTTTAATATGAATATCTCGGCAAAGATGTGGATCGTAACGTTCTAATTTCGGATTATTTGTTAAATCCGATAGTGCTGTGAGAATGGCTGATGCCGAACTCATTTTTATTTTATTTTTAAACTAAAAATAAATCAAAAAATAATAAGAAAATCATTGTAGTACGAGAACATCTGATCAGAGGTTTATTATTTTCGTTTCGTTCTAAGCCAACAATAACCATTGAAAACTTATCCAAACCCTCGGTACATTTCTTTTTGTTTGTATACAGATGTCGCACATTGACAACGCAAGATCTTATGTTTTTTTTATTTATCAATCTTTTTATACAATAAACTGTAACGATCATGTAGACCCATGTCCGTTAGAAATCCTTGTCCATAGTCCGTATATGAACGTTCATGAATAACATGGTAGCCTTGCCGTTGAAATGCTAATTTAGAAAATAAACTTGTACAGATAACAAAAGCACCTTTGAAACCCATTTGTTTAGCTTTTTCATCGGATACTTCAATTAAACGGTTACTTAAATGCAAACCACGATAATTACTATCGACATTGATAACATCCGAATGAAAAAGTCGATCCGTTTGACATAATTCAAATAGATCATAGCCAATCATAAGATCATCAATTAATTGCATGATAAATTTTAATTTCTCGGATTCAAGATGTGGACTTGGTTGCGTTTGATTTTGTATTGATATGCCATTTAATATAACACCGATGACATGTTGATAGGAACTATTTGTGTCTAAGGCAATAAATGAACATTGATCATGAATACCTGTATCAACAAGATATTCAGCCCACGAGAGAACTTCTTGTGGAATATTGAATTTTAATCGTTCATTGATGGGTTCTTCGATGAAAAATGAACTTAATAAAAGATTAATAACCGATTGTCGATAGGCAGATGATAGTGGTAAAATTTGAATATGATCCGATGTTGACATGGAAATCAAATGAAAATAAATCAATAGATTGAGATAGTTAGTTCGATGTGAGAATAACATAAGCTGATCAATTCAATCGAAAGAATATAAATAGATTGAATATTCAATTGATTTTGACGACTTTACTCGATCAAAATCGATGTTAGAATAAAAAGCCAATCAATAAGATATAACGCTTAGTTCTATTGTCTCTCTCTTTTTTTTCTGTTATTCTTGGTAGATTGCTTCGTTTATTTATATTATTTGTCATTGTCATGCAACAATTTGCTTTCTTCTTTTAGTCGTCGAAGACCGACAGGAACAAATGTTTTCCAATGTCACGAGTTCTTCTTTGTTTTATAGAACAATAGATAATATACAAAACTATGTTTTTTTTTATTTAAGATCAATAAAATTATATCGCTGAACTATATACGTATGAAAAAAAAAACAATCGAATAATAACCGTTCCAAGACAATGACCTTTTCGTATATTTACTATTTACTTGAGAATATAAGATCATGCTTTGATCTGAAAAACTTTTTTTTTATTATCGTTTAACTAATGATTAACCTTTGTCTGTCTAGTAACATATGTGTGTTCAACTGGCGGGTAATAGTTGTCGCGAGTGAGAGTGAGAGAGAGAAAAAAAAGAACGATGCGTCATCGAATATAGACATGCATACAAGAAAGAAATAAATATATATATATATTTATGTGTGTGTGTGTGTTTGACGATGTCTCTAGCCGAGTAGTTCGGAAGAATCTAAAAGGAGGAAAAAAAAAGAAAAAAAAATGCAGGATGAAAAAGAATCTCGTAGTCATAAGAAAAATATATAACGTTGATAGAAGGCGTGTAGAACATAGTTTTGTTTTTTTTTTCTTTTGCTTGAGTGTTACTTTTTCTTTTTAACGTTTCAGATAAAAAAACACATGCGTAACACGACACACATGATGTTATTTTATATTTTTTCTATTTTCCTATATTTTCCACTGATTAATTGTGCAACTGAAGATTCAATCAATTTACTCGTACGATCATCGGTTAATTCGACAGTTCGTCGATATTGTATCGAACTTGCTGCATTACCCAACGGTCATGTGATTGATATACCTGCATTCGGTTGGCATCAACCGTATCTTGCATCATCATCTGTCAATGCTTGTAATATATCGAGTTTAGCTGAATATTTACCAGCAAGTTTTCCTGATCGTACACTTCTTATTCTAACTGAACATCAATGTAAAATAACTGAACATGCTTGGCATGTTGAACAACGATATAAAGAAAATATTTCGCTAATGATATTAACAAATCGAACAAATGTTCATTATGAATTAACTTATAATACAACGGCAATGCCTGTTGCTATACCTGTACTCATATTTTGGTTAAATGATTTCTATCGTGTGAATCAAACCTATGGTAATATCAATGAATTACAAATGTCAATTAGTTATCCACTTGTAATGCCGAAAAAATTTCGACCAAGTATTTTATTAATGTTTGTACTTGTTTTCTTGATTTTACTCGGCGGAAATCTATGGGCAGCTGATGAATTTGTTCGGAAGATTCAAAAGCATCATAAATATACTCGAAATCTTTCAACAAATTCGAATGCAACAACAACAACAACAACAATTCAACAGCCAGATTCACCAATAAATAATAACGGTCAATCGACTGCACTGGCAACAACAACAACAACAGAAAATACAAATAATCAACGAACGAAATCAACGTCAAGCAATAATGATCCAGCATTTTTCTCGATACATTGTTGCAGCATTATACTTCTCTTAGTATTTGCTGTTGGATGGCTTTTATTGATTTATTATTTTCCTAAAGTGATGATCTATGTTCTTCAAGTTATGTTTTGTATTGGAGCATTTTCATCGATGAGTACATGTTTTGTTCGTTTGAGTTATTTCGTTCCTCGAATTCGTCGTTTTAGTATACCATCACATAGTTGTCAAAAACCATGCAAATGCACACTAGGACCATTGAATGTTTGTACTTTATGTGCGATGATTCTCTCGTTAACATTAGTTATTGTTTGGTATATTAATCGACAAGCTGATTGGGCGTGGATTTTACAAGATATACTTGGCGCAGCTGTTTGTTTAACAGTTATATCAGTTTATCGTTTAGGAAATATGCGTGTGATTACATTGATTTTACTTGGATTTTTTCTGTACGATGTTTTCTTTGTTTTTATTACGCCATACATTCCATTTTTTCAACCATCGACACAACCAACAACAACAACAACGACAACAACAACGACGACGACGACAACAGCAGTATCAACAACTGCACAAGTACCATTCGGTGTTCCGATTACTCAAATAATAGGAATACGAAAATTAACAAGAAATCCATCAGTTATGGAACAAGTTGCATTAGGTATTGGAACTGATGGTGAAGTTGTACCACTTCTATTTGTTTTGCCAATGTTTATACCTGAATCAGAAGTTGATCCCTGTCTAACAGCTAGAAGATCAATGCTTGGCTTTGGTGATGTGATTTTACCAGTAAATTAATTTTCTATTGAAAAATTCTTCTTCAAAACAAAAATTTTCTTTCTCAGGGAGTTTTATTAACATTCTGTAGAATCTTTGACATTGTTGTTGCCAATCGTTGGCCGATTTATTATATTCAATCATTAATATCCTATTTCGTCGGTTTATCACTCACACATCTCGCACTCTATTTGATGAATACAGCTCAACCTGCACTACTGTATTTAGTTCCATGTATACTTCTATCGACAATACTCACTGGTCTATGTCGTGGTGAATTAAAAGAACTCTATACAGGACGACGAATTCAAGCGCTACGAGATGGCCTAGCGAAAGATCAGAATGCAGCATTATTAGCTCATTCGGAAACATCGTTAGCTGCTGAACAAGCTACCGATCAAACACAAGATGTTGCGATTGGAATAAGTGATACTGTTAATGAAGTGGCAAATCGATGAATTTGTATTTTGTAGTTAAAAATCAAATAAATAATTTCTTTTTTGTACGGCAAAAATGAATGAAAAAAAAAGTATTCGAAGGTTTTTCTTTTCATTTCATCGTGTCAAGTTATTCGGTAGGCTTAGAAATCGATTCCATAAGAACAACAAAAAAAAAGAAAAACAATACATTTCATTGCTTGACAAAATGAAGCCTTTTTTTCCCTTCTTCGATGAGTCAAAACGGAGAGAGAGAGTCTTTTATTTTTTCTAAATATATGCACTAACGGTCAATATTTCTCGATGAATATACATCTTGTTTTGTTTGCACTCGTGTTGCTGAAATAGGAGTAGTACTCTCATGTGTATGTACGTATAGATGAGAGCACGAAACAATTGTAAGGCTTTGACAATGATGACAAAATTCATCTGGATATGCTACTTCATATGACTACCTGTCTAAGCAAACATTTGACCATCAACGAACAAAGAGAAACGAAGAGAGAAAGAGGAGAGAAAGAGAAAGAGAAAGAAAAAGAGAAGAAAAATATGAATGGTAAATAAAGAAGAGAAACATAATTTGACAACGAAAACGAACGTTTGCAATAGGCCTCATGACATGCCTCTTTTTTTCTTCGTTTCGTCGTCTTCATTTTCTTTTCTTCTCATCTGATGGTAATAGTAAGTAGTCTATTTCAATGTACACGTATTTGCTTTTCACGTCGACAACGAAAAAAAAAAATACGTCGAAAAGAAAAGAAACAGAAAAGCTTGTGCACTTTTTTTCTTCTTTTCAAAAAAAAATCGTTCGATAGCAGTGGCACATAGCAAAAAAGAAAGGGAAGACGAGTGTATGTGTATGTATGCGAGCGAAAAAAGAAAGTCGTTTTTATCTTTTGTCGTTTCGATGACTAAGCAAGAATAAAATCTGCCTTTCGGTCATAAATCGAAAGCGAACGAGGTAGAAAGAGAGATATTGTCCATTTATCCACTTTCGACAGCAACAAAAAAAAAACGAGGAGATCGTTTTGTATTGATGGTGGTCAGTCAGTCAGTCATCGTTTTCTCTCACCGTTGCTTGAGGCAACTTTTTTTTCTTCTTCGTCTTCTTCGTTTCGTACAGTATAAAAGAGGCTACACATCGACGAAAAGGTGAAATGTCGCAGAGAAAGAGAAGAAAAAGAAAAGGAGCGATATGAATTAATGCAATTATATGCATACACACATCGAACACAGAAGGAAGAGACAACACACACACACACACACATATACACTTCGACAATAGGAACATTGAACAGATTTCTAGTAGTTGAGTTCTTCTGTAGTGGATTAGCTTTATCGTGAACATTTTCAATTTGTCAATTGTTGGAGTTGTTGTTATTCAAAGAAATTGGATTATTTTGGAAAAATTGCCATTCAACCGGTTGATACTCACTGAGCGCGAATGTTCGCAGTCAATTTGTCATTAAAATCTATTGACTAGAGCACTTCGTGCTTTGGGAAGTCCGGCATTGTCGTCGATATTCGGCATGAAACCTTTTCAAACGACTTCATTAATTACTAGTTTATTTAGATTGAAAACAATAGATGAATAACAAAAAAAAAGACAATCGACTATATAATTATAAAAATTGCTTTTTTTTGCTGGATTATTGACAAAGTATAATTTCGATTGAACATCTATTCATCGTCTTTTGTTTGTTGAACAATACAATTGAAATTTTAGAATTCTTTTCATTTGTTAACGTAGATTTATGTTTTTTTTTATTTCTCGAAATAAATTTAAAAAAGAAACTACTCTTGGATTCTAAATGTACAATTCTTTTGCAAATAAACTACGGATTTGATCTATGTTTTCAAGTTGATTTGTTAATGACAACAAACAAATAAATTAATTCGTTCGTCCCTAAAATCAATAGTTGACTAGACGAACATATGTGTGACTTTTGTCTGTTTATTGTTAATTGTTTCACACGTTGTCTCTTGCTTATGAGAAACAAAAAAAAGCTTACTATACTATTGTTGAATGGTTTTTTTTTTGTCGTTTCATCTCAAAGCAAGAATTTCTCAGTACGAAATGAATGATTCCTGAGTGATGATAAGATTAGATCATACTTTCAGTTTTCTCTTTCAATGAGCTTAACAGTTCTTTTCTTTTCTTTGCTTATGTTCACTGATTAAATTGACATAGAAATTGGATCACAGATGCGCATGTTCTCATCTATTCAGCCCAGGATCGTGTATCATCATAGAAGCATTTCTTCTTCCTTTTTATATTTAATCATTTTAAAATACTGTAAATCCTTCTTTTATACATATCGTGCATATTTTATATTTATTGTTATTACAGTTAGAATATGTATCCAACACACTCGATAGTTTATTCGACACGAGAAGAACGTTTCAGTCGAAAATTTCCGTTATCAATTGTTGCAACAATTGCTGTCATACAAATGCTGACAACATTTGCTATATTTGCACTTGAAATCGGCCATAATATTCTTCATATGAAATTAACCAATTTATTTGTTGGCTTTTGGACAACAGTACCGTTTACTGTTCTTTGGATTTCGATGTTTTCTGTTGGTAGGAAAATAATTGTTGATTTTTTCTTTCGAAAGAAGAAATCTTTTCTTTGTCTTTTTTGTTCAATTTTGAATCTAGTTTGTTGTTGTCGTCGGCAAAGTTGTGCAACACATGCTGTCATACAGAATATTCTCGGATTGATTTTTGCTGGAATTTTAATTTTTATTAATTCAAATTTTATTCAACATCCAAATAAATGTTTTTTCTCGGATGGTATCTGTGGCGGACTAACATGGACAAGTTACATCACCGAACCAATCGAATGTTTAGTCGATGGTCGAGCATCAGGCTGTGGTAATGCACGAATTTCACTGATTATCGGTCAATTATTCGCCGGAATTCTTATGGCATTGAGTTGTATCATCTATTTAATTATTTATTCAGTTGTTTTCTATCGAACATCGAAAGCTAAACAATGTCCAGCAATGAAAACACCTGAAACTGCAATGAGCACTCTATATTCAACAAATTCGAAATCTATTCCCATGGCAGTGAGTCATCATCATCATCAAACATATGCCTATGCAAATCCAATGCCGATTTATCCGTCGCAAACGGGAACATTGTGTTCGGATGGAAATTATATGAACTATATCACACCGAATCCGTATTCGACTATTTATCCTTATATATCCAATGAACGATTTTAAGTTTTTTCCTAAATTATTTTATTGTCAATCCAATGGGAGTAACGAACAATTTGCTTTTCCTAACGATTTAATTGATCAAATATAGTTTCAATTCGATCTTCATCGATCATACCCGTAAAACGAGTCATTTCTTTGCCATTTTTAATTGCTAATACTATTAAAACAAGAGTAAATCAAAAATAATCTGTGTGTTTTTCTCGGCCGCTCTACCTGTTGGTACAGCTTCGATCTTATATCGAATACATAAATCACTGAATTTGTCTACATCAACTTTGGCTAATGTGATATATTGATCACCTGCTGAAATATTCACATTTCGATTATATTTTTCTAAGAGTTTCTCTAATCGAGGTTCTAAATGAAAAATAAAAATACGTACATAGGATCAATTTGTTTTAGTGATTTCTATCTAACCTAAGATTCGACATGGTCGACACCTTAAAACGAATCCATTGACTTAACATATATTCAATCATTGAAAATCCTTACCAAGTTGCTTGAAAATCAACGAGAAACAGTTTTCTACTTTCAATAACTTGTTTCTGAAAATCATCTTCATCTTGAACATAAAAACTCTCTTTCGATCGGCAGATACTCGTCATATGAATGTATCTCGAAAGATGTTTCAATTCCAAACATCGTTTCAATGTTAACAGCATATCTACAAAAAAAAACGGTTTTCAAAAACAAAACAATCTTGTTCAATAACTAATAACTAATTTTCACATATCACAAAAAAGAAATTTTGTTTTTTTCAAAGATTAGAAAATTTAAAAAAAAAATAATACTAATGACATTCAATTTGGACCTATGAGTCGATTTGAAAATGGAAGACGTTTTTTACTAACATTTGACTGTTGATTATCTGACCTGAAATTAATATTTTTTTTTGTTGGGCAAATTTTCAATAGATATGCGTTTGTTTTACTTATTGAAATCAATTTGATCGATTTCATTATCATTTGTAAACCAATTTGAAAGATCTTGTTTATAAACAAGTACAGATTTAGCTTTGTCTAATTCGAGAAAGACATTTGTAACCGGAAAGTAATGTCGTTCGAGAATATATCGAACGAAATCGATTGTATACAAACAAATTCGTTTTGAATTAACAAGACACGAATCAAGTTGATGAAATATCTCCGAATGTGATAAACGTGTGAGAGTTATCGGTTGATATTTAATCATTAAAGCCTAATGTTAAAAGAAAAAAACTCGAAGACAATCTGTTCGTTTCGAATCTTACATAATCTTCAATTGTTTGAATATTAATATTTGAATTTATGTTTTGAAGTAATGTACAAATATTAAAATCCGGTATGTAAATTTGTTCATTGTGCTGAATGAAAATAAGCGGATATTTTTGTTCGATATGAATCAATTTAACTAACAATTGTTTACAAGATCGTTTAAGAATTCTAAAGACATTAATTCTTATTTTCTCAAGTCAAACAAAACTCGTACGCACTCTCCTAATCGATAGTACAAAGCGATAACCGGATGAATATTCGGATTGGTATAATTACCATCGAATTCACGAGGTTTCTCCTCTTGATTTTGTATCATTGGTTGTGCTTTCTTTATATGAATCATGTAATCATTAACGCAAATATATTGTCCTGAATTGACAACAAATAAGTTCGTTTGATAACCACCATCATTGTCCAAGGAAAGAAATTCGATTTCAGGCAAAACTTGATCGATAACCGCAAGAAATTGATCGATTGCATCTGATGGCCATGTCGAATCGTTTTCATTCGTATTTATCGGTGCAATATGTGAGAGACGACATGTCAACGAACAAACTGGATATTCATGAAAAGATTCAATGAGAAAACGAAGACGATTGATTGGCACATATTCTTCCCATGTGCCTAAATCAACGTAGAATAAATTGACCGTTTGATCGGTAAGATCATAGTCGAGTATTTGTGAACGATTCCAAATGAGATCTTTCTCGGTCGAATTCGGATCTGCACAAATAACGCAAAGATATTTGGCAATTGTTTCAATTGGAATTAAATATCGAGTTTCATTTCGAAATTCATTATAAAATTCATTGATATCTCGTTGAAAACGATCGAATTCAATAGCATTTTGTTTCAATTGAATAGTAAAACAATGCGGATTAAATGCAGCAATGATCATACATTCGCATGTTTGTTTAACAAGTTGATTTGAAATATGATATTTATATGAAAATGATTTGTTAACAATGGATTCAAGTTGATATTCGGCGAGTTTCGATGATTTATTATCGATTGTATTTTGACAGAAGAGTATCTGTTCGGTTGCACATGTGCTCGATTTTAAACATGATTTCGAACGAATTCGAGAATTGGAATAATCGAATTTCGTTTGAGAAACATTCGGATGAAACGAAACACGCGGAGGATAATTTGCTAAACGATGAGAAAACGATTGACCTAAAAACAAAAAGTAATGCAATACATGATGTTTTCTTATTTCTTTTTTTTAACCATTTCGAAATTTCAGTTGATCAGTTTGTTTAATGATATCGTTTTCATCTTTATCATCACAATCGACTAACATTCGACAAACAAGTGTGTAACCATTGCACAATTGTAGAACATAATCATTGACATAGATTATTGTTTGAAATTCGGATTTTTGTACGAATGTTTGCGCATCAAGTTGATTTCGAAAGATCACATGAACTTTACCGCTAAATGTTTGATTCGTTCGTGTTGATGTTAACATTTTGATACTCAAAATCGGATAGAATCGATTGAAAAACTCGATCAATTCATCAGGTTTAGCATCGCGTGGTAGACCATTAACAACAACTGTTTGATATAAATAAGGATTATCGAGTACACTCGGTTCTTTCAATGGTTGTCGACGTCGTCGAATGGATATCGGCCGACAAAAATCAATTTCAATAATATTCGATTTTTTCGATTGTAAAGCATTGAGTATAGTTTCATATTTATATGTTGATAATTTATTAAATTGATTCAAATGATCCAATGGTATCCAACCGTTATTATAATGTTCATATTTCGATAGATGATAATCAGTTTGAAGATTTGTTTCACTGAGATAAGTTTCAACTAGAGAAATTGTTTGTTGATTTAGTAGATTAGATGATCGACAAATCGATATTTAACTTACTCTGTTGAATTATTTTCGATTGTAGAACATCCATTTCGGCCATAAATTAAACATAGTCTTTTATTATTTTCTTTTTTTGAAAAGGATTAACAAGAGAAAAAACCAAACTATTCGAATACTGAAGTTATTTCTTCCCTTTCTTAACAACAAATATTCTTTTTTTTATTAGTCAAAACAGATCTAAAATAAAGATTCGAAACGAAAAAAAACGAAAGTAAATTCGAATGAAACACAAGAGAAGGAGAAGAACGAAACAAACAAAATCCGTCCAGTTTTTCATCTTTTTCTTTTTCTTTTTAGATTAAACACAACTAATCCAAATGAAAAATGTTCAAAGTTCTTTTTTCTGTTTTTCTTCTTCTTCTTCTTCTACCAAACGTTGATGTTGTTCATCGGAAGCTCTCGGTTGATTGCCCATGCCAAGATCTTTATTAACGAATTCTTTTCGTTGACCTTTGGGTCGCATTTGAACAGTTATACAACCGATTATATAGAACATAAATATAACAATATGACCGCAAAAATAAACACTCTTCCAATATTTCCATGTGTAATGAAAATATTTCAAAATAAAACCAATTGACATGTAATCGAACATACGTGTTCGAAACAACCATGAACATGCATCGTAAACACGAAGTAGCGGACTTGAGGGTCGAAGACGACGACGTACACCAGCTTCCATAACATTTTCAGCCATAATACATGGAGTTGTCGTCACCATACCCATATAATAACCAAGATGAATACCGTGCCAATAAGCTGAAACCGACATTGTTGCTGGATGACTAGAATAGATCAAAAGTCAAAGTTTGAACTATGATTTTGTTTGTCATACGCTATTTGTCTCCATTTAATTCGTTTGTAGACACATGTTGCCATCCAATATTGTACGGTCATATTCCAATATCGAAGTACTTCTTTAACTGTCAATGCTGATTCACATTTCCATTCGTCGATATTATGAATTGTTTCGAAATCATATTCGATCGTATTCGGAGCTTGTTCATAACTGAAATAGAATTGAAAATTTTCGTTCTTTTATTTTTTTGAAAAACAAAAAATGATTTCGTTTACGCGTGTTTCAAAGCAACGAGATCAGTCGGACCTTGACCTAAATTTGACATAATAAATAATTTCGAAAAAAATCTCTTCAATAGAACAAACCTGGCCGAGGTTTGCTCGCCAATGGGTATGCACCAAAGCCAGCTGACATACACATCGATTCGGCTAATAACCAAGCCGAATAGAATCGAAAACGAAACAATGTAAATATAAGTGGCATATAGAGTAATCGATACCAAAATGGATTGTCATAGAATTTATCATCTAATGCATCCTATATTATTTTCACACACGAGAAAAACAAAACAAAACAATGAAATCAAATTGGAATTTTGTTTTTACATTAAATGACACCATCGTTGATAGTAGAAGATAGGTGAGAATATAAATCGAACCGAATATAACACGTTTTCTCATAAATGCGAGACCATTGATATGAACTCCGTGTTTCATCTCAAGCCAGTCATGATATGTTCGATAGCGGTAATAGGGACCTATGAAATGTCAACGAATTTTTTGTTAAACGACAAGAAAAATTAAATTCTACCGGTCAGTAAACCGATATAACAAAAAGCATATTGAAAAACTCGAATAGTCGATGGTTTGATCGATAGATACGTATCTTGTAAATGTAATTTTTCACTTTCTTCAGCATTTTTTTGTGTTCGAATGGTTTTCAAACGTGTGTACGAATCGTGCCATTCAAATGCAACACCAACAAGCTACAAGCAAATGAATTTCATTCTTATTCTCCTCCTCCTCTTCGATCTTTTGTTTTACTTTCAATGTTAACATTAATTGAATAGCATTACTATGTGCAACAGGTAATCGAATAGAGAAGAGATTCGTTGTACGAAAAAATAATAAATATGAAAAACACCAAATAAATGTTGCAATATGAACATATCTTGAAAATAATGCGATTTAGTCAGTCTACCTTGCTGTTACACTTGCAAGAATAAGACATGTAACTGATGTAGTTATTAATGAATGTAAAATATCCCATCGACAAACGATTAACGCAAATATAAAGCCGATTAATGTCGATGAATAAGCTTTATAATTAGTTAAGCGTGAATTTTTAAAGATAAATCCTATTGGAATCGAAAGTAGAAGTAAACAGACATAGATAACTTCGTCGGACAGATACATCTTTCTTTCAAACAACCAACAGTAAATCTATTGGAGTATCAAATCTAAAAGTTTAGTCATTATATTTTGTTTTGTTTTATTATTATCAAAAAAAGGTACGTACGTATATCTATGTTAAGTTCTGCTCTGCTAAACCAAACCTATTAACCTATTCGATAGAATAGAACGAACCAATTAGATTTATTTTTAATATGTATGTATTTGAACAGAAAAGATGGAGGCACCAGTAGATAAGCAAACTCTCTTCTTTCGCGCAAATAAAGAATTATGTTTTAATGTTTTCATTTTTATATCGTTCGAGTCAAGATTTCATGTTGAGTTTAATTATATTTCTCCTAAGATTTTCTAAAAAGTTCTTCAAATTTTTTCGATTAGAAAATGTTTGCTAAACAACACGACTGATTAATTTTCACTCTCATCAGCGGTTAAAGAATAGAAGATTGAAGAGATTTCTTCTATTCCAATCAAGCAGAATATAGTAGATAGAAATAATCTTGAAAAACTACGTATATATGCAAGTAGTTTGGCAATAGTGTGCTGTTTCTCATAGCATTTGTTAGTCATCTGAAATCATCATCGTTTTTCTTTCTTCATCTCTCGTAGGTCGTTTTTTTCCTGTTGCTGCTGCTTCTTCTTTTTTTTCTGCCTAGAGAAAAACTGGATCACGAGAGAAGGGAAGTTTTTCTTTAACAAATAGAGTAAGGAAAAAAAAACGCAATTTACACCACATAGGACTTTTTATTTTTCTGCTTAGTCAGTAATGATTTATCAACAGTTAATGTCAGCGAGTATTATTTTTATGAGTTTTTTTCTTCAATCAATTTTAACTATATCTGATCAAGAGTTATATATTAACATTGAACAAGAAACAAATGAAACAATTTTTCTAAACTATAATCTAACTACTAATTATTCTTATTATCTAACATTTCGTTTATTTGGTCATGAACAAACTAAATACGGTCCCTATTTACCAGTAAATCGTTCAATTGAACATACAATTCCCATTCAATCTCGGTCAAACATCTTAAATGACATCACTCCATTATTTATAATTTGTTTTCATTTTTTTATTTCATTAAATAATCTTCATATACAATGCAAAGATATTCGTTCGGTGAAACAACAATTTGATGATGAATCCACTGATTTTCTTCCATCATATAATCCACTATTTGTTCCTATGATGTATGCATTGAGCGTCCTTATGTTACTACCAGTTATTATTCAAAATCATCGTCATCGACAACTACAATCTGTACGTCGACGAAAACAAATCCGTCAACTATCTGTATCGATTGCACAAGACAAACAAAATCCCAAACGAAATTTCGCTCAACGTATGTTATCATATTTTAGTGAGAACGAAAATCTAAATTATTCATCGATACCAATCAATATCGAATTACAATCGATGCCATCAACAAAAACTTTACATGATGTTATTGACGATAATCCCAATCCAACAAATGTCACATTTACTCTCGAACATAGTCCATCGTTTCAACATCAATATGATGATTTAGATTTAAATCAACAGTCGAATATGGATGCACATGATTGTATTGCACATTTATTAGATAATACACCTTGGAATGGAACTCATTCCGATCAACCATTGCATCGAAGTCATTCGATACGTTCAGTGATTCGTGATTGTGCAGTGGCGATTAAAGAACAACATCTACCAACGACAATAATAACATTTCATGATGATCAACAAAAACCGAATTCAACAGTTTATTTTGATCTTCATCAAGTCAATCGAGCTTTTGTAGAATCGGATGTTTAGATTTTTCTTTAGCTATTATTCGAAATACGAGAAAAAGAAAAATATTTGTGAATAAAAAAAAACGAAATTCAAAATAGATCAATTTGTTTCTAGTCGATATTAAGAACAACAACAACAAAATAAACGACGAATACTAAAACCTTCATTCTTTTCGATTAATACTGAATTAGCTTGAGGTTGATTTTGTGCGATATTTTGAATGTCACTCGGAGGTAATGTTCGTTCATTGTAATTATACGCGAAATTATCTCGAACAGGTCGATGTGATTGAAGCTAAATGAGAAAATCAATTTCCGATCAACGAAAATTTTGAGATTTACAATTTTCGGATTATGTTGTCGAACAAGATCGGATGCAATTTGTTCGAATAGTTCATTGATATTCTCTCCGGTTTTACAACTTGTTTCGTAATAGATCATACTATTTCGTAAGGCGAACTGAAACAAAAAACGAGCATTTTTTAAAACAAAAAATTTCGAAAAGTTTACTCGACGACCATCGTCTTCATCGACGGCACGATGTTCAACAAGATCGATCTTATTTGCAACTAAATATCGACGTTCAGTGTCTAATTTCGCCTAGGAAATGAATTTTCGAAAAATAAATTCGAAGTTTTCGTTTGTATCGAACGAACTTGTTCAATAAAATGATTGAATTGTTCGATTAAACGAAATGTCTCTCTATTCGTCACATCATAAACAAGTATAAATGCTTTTGTCGATGCATAATAACTTTTCCCGATAGTTCGAAAGTTTTTCTGACCTGCTGTATCCCTAGAAAATTCATTTTTTTTATTCTCATTCAATCGAATTATCTCATCTTACCAAACATGTAAATTAACATGTGCTTGTTCAACGGGAATAATTGTCTGTACAAAATCAACTCCTAGAAAAAGAAAAATGGACGAAATTATTTGATCAATTTTTCTGTTTTTGTTGTTGTCTTTTCAAACCAATAGTCGATCCAATATCAGGTCGAAAAGCATTGCCAGCTATATGCCGTTGAATCGATGTTTTTCCTACGAGAGTATCACCGAGTAATAGAACTTTGTATTTAACATCATACGATGTTAGATTGGCTTCGTTTGTCGACATTAGTTTTTGATTACTAAATACACAGTAAAAACCGTCAAGACTTTCGTATGAAAAGAAAAGGAAAAAAACTAAGATATGACATAAGAGAGACAGATATGATAATGATAATAAAAATAAATAGAGAAAGAAAATAACATCGGCAAATCCACCTGATCTTTCGTATTGAACAAAGTGATGTTTTAGCATGATAATCAATGACAAAACCAGCATTATCATAGGCAATTGTATTGAAAACCATGATTGTTCTGTTGTTGTTATTATTATTGGATTTTTTCTTATAAATACATCAGATGCATTACATTGTATTCAGATATTTGATGAGAAGCAAAAGAAGAATGGATGATACATTCTTATCTCTATGAGTGCGTCTCTCTCTCTCTCTCTCTTTTTCATATCTGTACATAGTCAAATTTGAAGACGAGAACAATAAATACATCAAAGTCTAGACAAGCAATACATACTTCGTTATATTCTTTGGCGCCATTTGATGATTTTTATACGAATGAATTCGAAAAAAGAAGAATTCAATATGTAAGATCAAATTTCATATATACAATAGAACAGACAAAAAAAGTCAAATCATAAAATATTTCTCGTTTAGAGAGAAACTATGTACGTGCGTTTGATACATTTCTTCTCTCTCTCTTTTTTTGTTTAAAATGATAATTTAACTCTGAAATTGAGACCATGAATGACCTTCAATTTAATTTAAAAAAAAAAATGAGCGATTTATATTCCTTAGTAACGTTATTTTATTAAAACTAAACATTTCTCTCTCATTCATCTATTATTTATTCATTTGAATTTTTATCAAAAACAAAGAATGAAATCAAGTATCATTGATCCAACATATCCAGCTGTTTATTCGAATTTTAATCGAGCGAAAACATTCATCTATTTTAGTCTTCGACAATTTGTGATTTTCATAACCATCTACGATCTTATATTTTCATTGTTAGGCACTTGTTTTGGTTCAATCTATATTTTCATTGATTATCTCAGTCGAATTGAATTTTCTCGAAATTGGAATTTAATTCAATATGTCATTCATATACCCGTTGGAATCTTTGTCGATAGTCGAGTTATTTTCCATTCATCATGGACACTTGATTTCATGTCAAAATATGCAATGAGTATTCTCTATTCACATTTATTTTTAAATCTTTTACTATTATTTTGCTCATGGAATATGTATTATGCTATTCAAAATCATAAACCAACTCGTGGTATGAGAATAAAACTATCGATTAATTATTTGAGATTTTCATTTTAGCAATATGTTATTTCATCAGCAAGACGGCGTATTTTGTTCATACGAGTACGATTTTCATTCAATGGATTACGAATCGAAATGAACAAGATTTGCGAACGTATGAATTTGAATTTAAAAGAAAACAATAAGATTTGATTTCGTTCTTCTTCTTCTTCTTCTAAATAGTATTCAAATCTTCTATGGCGATGGTAAATGGGGATTTTTAACAGCGGAATTGAATGTATTTTGTTTGATATTATTGGATTTTCTTTGGAAAACAACGACATTAATAATTTCTTTTCGTTCAATACAATATCTACGTGATTATCGTCTTCGAAATGAACATGATTCAGATAAAAATTCATCGTCGACACTTGTTGTTATAGAAGTCAATGGAAATAATAAATGCTTAAATATTTAGAAGTTTTGTTTGTTTGCAAAATAAATCTATTTGTCGAAGATGATGATCCATTCATCTGTCAAGTCAAAAGAAGAAAGAAAATAGATTTTTATCGGGTCTCTTCTTCTTGTTCTTGTTCTTCCATGTCGTCTGTTCTTTTTCTCTGTTATTTGAAAGAAAAATTCGACTAATTAAATTAGTCTATCTTGCATAGATGATGGGTACTGTGCTAGTAGAAAATCAATTTGTATTTTTCTCATCGACATAAATTCGATCAATCGGGCAAAAGAGCGAGAGAGAGAGAGAGAGAAACTCTTTGACGATAGTTTTCTGTTGTTACAAATTCGACAGTGAACTCAATAGAAATATTGATGTATATTTGCAACCGATTAAACAAACTATAAGTCTTGTACTTACATAAAAATGACAGGTATGAGTTTCTTTATTTTTGAATAGAACGAGAATAAAATTGAACTAATTTGTTTTGGAAAAAAGACACGAAAGAGAGAGAGAGAGAAAGTAAATAGTATTTTTTTTTCTTTTCTATAGTAATTACACCGAATAAAGTAGGAGAAAAGAAACACATATCCAACGACAAGCAAATGTTAGTCACTTATTGAACGAATTTCATTTCCTAATTGTTTCTCGAATGCGCGTAACGGCTTCCGTTTGTGATCAGTCATGAGTTCTCGTTTTGCTAAGGGAAGAATAGAGTGAAATGACTAACGTTGACTCAAAATACATCATTGATCAATTTTGTTCAACAAAAAGAAGAAGAAAAAACTAGAAAACGACACATCATTATTCACACGCATTTATAAAGATGATTATCGAATCGATCTTTAGCTTGAACGAATGATGATGATGATGTTGACGACGACGTACAATGTCAATATCTTGATGTCGTGAGCTACAAACATTTTTTCTTCTCGTTTTTTCTTCTTCTTCTTCTTCTTTTTGGTTTTACATACAAATTAATTCTTTCT
>Ga0209922_100873_pt1 | contig 32473 bp, 33 predicted proteins | sample ThiBiot_500_biof_FD_183946 | JGI IMG/M metagenome (GOLD analysis project Ga0209922, IMG submission 183946) | Wastewater bioreactor microbial communities from Cape Town, South Africa - Thiocy_expt_500_biof (SPAdes) | ecosystem: Engineered > Bioreactor > Thiocyanate-remediating > Anaerobic-Aerobic ... | reverse complement strand
AATCCGTGAATAGAAAAGCAGAAGAGTAACACATCTATACGAAGCAAAAAAAAGGAGAAGAAGAAGAAAAAAAAGAAGAAGAAGCAGAAGAAAAAAAAAAGGAAGAATCGAGAGAAAGAGAATTCATTTTTTTCCATTTATATGTCCGGTAGTGTTCGATGTCGATCATTGGGCGAACAAGTAAGGTGGACCTTTTTTTTCATTTGTTCACAAGGTAGGAAGAGAACGACATCGAATCACCGTCAGTTCTCTCAACAGGTGAGAACCAATCGTCAAACTGTCTCGAAATATGTTGCATATTCGGTCGCGTCTCTCGCCCCGTGCCTCGGTTGGACGGAAGAAGAGTCAGTCGTCTGTTTATGTAAATCAGTGTTCGGTCGGTGGTCGTGTAATGACGTTAGTTTGTAAAAATAATACGTCTTCTACGCGCGAGCGCGCGTTTGCATTCGCATCTTTCTCTCCCTCTCTATCTCGCGCACAACGCTTCGTGTCCGTAGATCGATTAGGCAAAAGAGTAGTACTACTATTACTGCTGTTGCTCTTCCTCGACCAAAGTAACAAATTTGATTTAGTCGTATGTGCTATGCTCTTCTCGTTTTTTTTCTCCTTCTTCTTCTTCTTCTTCGATGGCATTCACACTAATATCATCGTGTTTTTGAACACCGCATGTCATTGTCGATGTTGATTTTGATAAATCGAAAAAACATTTTTCACATTTCATTGTGAAATGAAAATTTATGTGTAAACAGACGAGAATAAATGATGATCATGTTACATATATTGAAACCAGGTGGATAATAACAATACGACCTCCTGATGTTTTATTTTTATTTCTTCTAGATTGAACAAAGTTACATTAGCTAGAAATATCCTATATAAATATATGTTTGTTTAATTCAAATGCAATTACCGATGATCGGTACGATGGAAATCGATTCTGGTAAGAGAGAGATAGAGATAAATTCATGCAAAAATATTTTTTTCTTTCCTTTTAGTTTATGAAAATGGTAATCATTCAACCTATCAAGATGATGATGAATGTGATAGCAGTGCTGCACATCCAGGAAAAATTTCACTTGATGAAGATATTCTACCCTCAGCAACAATGCCAGTTGATGAAGATGACGAAGAACCTGGTACGATGATTAAAAGAATAACTAGCGAAACAAAAGAATAAAAGAAAAAGAAAAACTACTCGTCTCTTCTATCAATAATGAGTACTAGATGAACAGAAGGTTCATCCGTTTGATCAATAGTATATCCCATGAGCATTTTTCTCTTATTGACTGTTGATCTGTGACGACAAAAGATGAGACAAAATGCCGATACAAAGAAGAGTAGTGACCCCCATTGTGAACAAGAAACTATCCTCTCGTTCTGTTTGATAGACACACACTACCGACACACGCATAAAGACAGAGAGACAGACCTAACTAGATCATCGATCATCAAATGAGACCATGTGCCACGACAAAGTATACTCATCCCACCCACTGTGAACAACGACTGTAGTGGAATTTTTTTTTTCGCTCTCTTCCTCTGTATTCAAGTGATCAGAGACAGGAAAAAAAATCAGTAGACAGATGGATGATAAGTTCCACTATTGAATCTTACAACATCAAAAAAAGAAAAGGTTAATTTATTTTATTTTATTTTCTCCTTTTTTTTGCAGAAACAAATTCATCCAATCAACAACAATCGTTCAAATGTCCCTATTGTACAGATGAATTTCTCCAAATAACTCATCTACATTTACATACGAGTCAATGTCATCCTGAACAAACCGAAAACTTAATCAGTTGTCTTCATTGCAATGCCGTATTTACTAATAAAGTAAAGATTTGTTCTTCGTCTTCTTCTTCTCTTTTTATCTCAAGATGAAAACTATTTCGCTAAATATTCAAATTATTTGCCTACGTAGGATGATTTACATCAACACGAATTAAATCATAATGCTAGTCAAGTAGCATGTCATTTATGTAATAAAATTTTTGCAAATATTTATCGTCTTCAACGACACATGTTAAGTCACGAAGTCGATCCTCAAACAAGAAAATTCAAATGTTCGCATTGTTCGAAAGCATTCAAATTTAAACATCATTTAAAAGTAAAATATTTCATCATTTATTAAAATCTCTAACGATTCGATTTGCATTTTTCTAGGAACATGTTCGCATTCATACAGGTGAAAAACCGTTCGTTTGTGCTAATTGTGGTAAACGTTTTTCACATTCGGGTTCCTATTCATCACATATGACATCAAAAAAATGCTACGCTTACCCACAAGCAACATTAAACAATAATCTACATTCATCTCCAACACAAGTACCACCAACAACGAATCCTTCCATAGCTGCTCTACTTGCTACACGTTCTATGTTGAATTTCGGCCCGTTTGCATTGGCTGCACTTGCTGCTGCTGCAGCTCAACAACAACAACAGCAAAAGGATTCGTATTCATCAACACCGAAATCTCATTCACGCAGTCCATCGCCATCGACTTGGCCGTCAATTCCATTGACAACACCACCGTCGTCATCGTCGTCCGATCGAAATAACAATCCCAATCAAGAAATCGAAGCTGGTGAAATTCCAACAATAACATCGCCAATACGCAAACGTAAACGACGAAATCCTCTACCCAATGATCACGACAATCATTCGTTAATTTCACCATCATCATCATCAACATCAACCGATTTACTTGATAAACAACAATTAAATATGTTACGTGCGCATTACGCTCTCAATCCATATCCAAATGCCAATGAATTACATGAAATTTCCAAACGTGTTGGTCTCAGTGAACAACACGTTCAACATTGGTTTCAAGTTCTACGTACGAGTTATGCAACTGCAAATAATATCAAATCATCAATCGATTCATTCATTCCATCGGCATCGACCAGTGCCAATTCAAGTAATAACAATGCAGCAGCAACATCACCGTTTCTGCCACTTGCTTATTATCATTTACGTGCATCGTTAATGGCTGCTGCATCATCGAATAATTCAACACTAACGCCGTCAGCAGCCATTCCATTTTCATCAATCAATTCAAATTCATCATCGAAAGAACAAACTGAACCACTCGATTTAACAGTAAAAAAATCTCATCTCAAATCCGGTGAACAACAACAACTAGCTGCTCATCTGCATATGACAGCAGCAGCATTTAATAATGAACCGAATTGGTTTGATAATAAAAACGAATGGATCAAAGTACGAGTTTATACATTTTCTTTCGGAAAAAACAAACTTTTGATAAATTTAGAATGAAAGATTCAGTCCTGATAGTACAGCTGATAATTGTTCATCTGAAACAAGTCTTCTATCGAATGATGAATCGTCGCTATGTGGTCAATATCTCGACAATGATCTGACACGTAAACGAAAATCCTGGAAAAATCATATTCAAGGTGAAATGTACGCATGCGACATGTGCGATAAACGCTTTAGTAAACAAAGTTCATTAGCCAGACATAAATACGAACATTCAGGTAAGAAAATACAAAAAAAAAACACTAAATGTATCATTTTTTTCAATATGAACTTTTTCAGGCGTACGACCATTTGTTTGTGATGTTTGCACGAAAGCATTTAAACATAAACATCATCTCGCTGAACATCGTCGTTTACATACCGGAGAGAAACCGTTTCAATGTACGAAATGTTTTAAACGTTTTAGTCATTCGGGTTCATTTAGTCAACATATGAATCATCGATATAAATACTGTCGTCCGTATCAAACCGAAGTTGCAGCAGCAGCTGCAGCGGCGGCGGCAGCAGCGGCGGCTGGAGGCTCGGTATCGGAGAATCCGTCTGGATTAAATGATGAAAATCGAAATATGATTATGGAAGATGATGAACTCATTGAAGATGAAGATCTTGAAGATAAACAACAAAACGAAGATGACGAAGGAGAAGATCTATCGAATCAAGCAAATGAGATTAATAATGCTACAATAAACGAATAATTGTCGAGTCTTTCGTTTTTGTTTGACACATCAGACACATATTTCTGTGCCATATTCCACGAAAAACAAAAACATGAAGATTTCGTTCATCGAGTTTACTTGTAGCCAGATAGAACCTTATCAATTGTCTCATATCTCAAATTCAATACAATATCCAAACGAAGAAAAAAACAAAATCAAGCAAAAAAATCGATTCAATTCTTTTAGTCAAATGAACATTTTCGTTTTTTTTTCTTTTCTAGTCGCTCTCTATCCTTCACTGTTGTTGTTGTTACTATTGATGTTCATTATTTATGAATATATATATATATATATCTATAGATGTTTCTTTTTTTTCTTCTCCTTCCCATCACTTGTTTGTGTATGTACGTTCTTCTTCTTTTTTTTTTCTTCTTGTGATTATTTTTCGCCGTTGTATGTCGTCTATTGTATGTGTATATCTATCGAAAAGCAAACAACAAATAACACTAACAGAGTTCTTCCATATTATCTGTGTACAGATTTTCTTTTCTCTCTACTTCTGCTACTGCTGCTATTGAGTTATATTTACTCTTGAAACACCCGACAAACGTTCATTGTGATTGGTGTGTTTCGAACTCTTGTCTCTCTTTTGCTTTCTTTCTTTCTTTCTTTCTTTTTTTTGCTGTTGTCTGATGATGTTTTATGTTTGTAAGTGTGTGTGGTATGTTGTCTTAAAGAGAGGCAGAGAACCTTTTTTGGAAAGTCAAATGATAGAAAAAATAAAAAAAAGAAAGAAATGGTCACCTGTCCGACCACACACATATTCATATCTTTGATTCTACATTGCAAACCAAAAAAAAACAGATGAATGCAGGAGAGAGAGAAAAAAACTTGAACGAATATTTGCTCATGGTGATTCTTTATGGTTTAACGCGTTGAATTACTAATGTGCAATGGTATATACTCATCGGATGACTGAATATATTTTATCATAGCTAATAGAACGTGTAGAAATACTCATTATCCTTCTCTCTTTGGCCCTTTCTCCTTCGTTTTTTTCCTTCTTCTTCAATCCGTACATTTATTTAAGTACAAGTAACCAGTCGAGCGCAAAGAATACACTTTCAAAGACTAATCCTGCTCACATTTGTCCTTGTTCGTAAAAAATTCAAATAAAAAAATGACTTCGTTTCCATTACAATTGACAACAACTCAAAAAGATACACTCGACGATGTCGTCGAAGAATTAAAACACATCGAATGGGAACATGGCGAATATGTCTTTCAAGATTTTATTGAATATTTTCAATTACCACAAATCATTCGTATCAGTCAAACATGGGAAACAAATCTTACAAAAAACGATATTCTTTTCTTACATTCAGTGCATGATAGACATTTAATTACAGCAAAACCATTATCAGCAGACAATCGAACATTTATTATACCTGATTGGTTTCAAGGTCAATGTCGAATTCTGACAACAAGTCCAACGTACAAGGCTCGTTGGTGGGAATTTAATAATGCAATGGAATTGTTACGTTTTGAAATGCCACGTCCACATGTACGTGTACTTCAAGCAACAGCCGTTCTATTGTTATTACCAACGAATCAGACAATACCTGTTGTATTAAAAGAAAATACTGAAATAACATTAAAACGTATCGAAAAATCATCAACAATAACAAATGGCAGAGAAATGTTTGTTTTTGTCGATAAAAATGATCAAGAATTTCTATTCGATCCAACCAATGAACCTGATAAATTTCATTTTGCTACGAAAATTCTCGACAATGAATTCGATAATTCTTATCATAAAGATACGGTTGAAAATCAATTTACATTGCCTGAAGTTATCATACGTTATGAACTACCAATTGATATCGAAATTACTTCAACAGGAACTGTAATTCCAATTGAAAATTTTCCTATGAAATTACGTTTAGAAAAATTCTGCATTGCTAAAGCAGTTATGGCTTTTTCAATTGGAGATTCGCTTCAACCACGAATTCTTGAATTCTCTTCTATAACACAATTTTCTCTTCATTGTGTTAAGTAATTGATTTTCTTCAAAGAAAGAAAGAAAGAAAGTCAATCTGTTTTGCTTCAGATGTTTAACAGTTGGTCTACCACGAGATGCAAGTATTCATGATGAAGATCATTCGTTTGATGAAAGTGCCTATCGTAAATACGAAGAAGCTCGCGAACGACTTGGCCAATTATTTGACGATGCTGCATTTCAATATCTTCGTACACCATTTATTGGAAATACTGATGAAGTATTTCGTCTTTCTTTGTTTGTTAAATAAGTATTTTTACTACGTATTTGTCATAGGTTGATTCTATTGGCAAAGTTTATGATATTGGTTTACAATTAAAGAATGAAGAAAATAATCAAACGTATATTCTACTTGATCAAATTGATACTCTTACTGAAAGTAACGAAGTTGATCGCTTAAAATTATCGATTAACAAACAACCAGCACGATTTACCGTTCATTTGCCAGCTGATTTCAGTTTGTTATTTTTTGTCATCAAATTTTCGACTTGTCATTTTTTTTTCGTTGTTTAGATAGCCCGTATAGCAGTACAATGGAAACTAATGATGGCGACGAAGATTAGCAGAAAAAACTAAACTATGAACTAATTCAGAGACATTCAATAAAAGATTTTCGTTTTTTTATGCAATAAAAAAATCCTCGTTTTTATTCGTGATTTTTTGCGTTAATTTTGTCGGATGAATATAGCATAAGAATCTTAAACAAACACACACACGCAGGTACATATGTAGAGATAAACATGAGTAAAAGAAAAACGAAAACAAAAAGAAAATAATAGTTTTATGTTTAAGCAAAAGGAATGATATTCCATTGACTAGAAAAACAGAAATAAATCAAATGAACGTTTTTCTATTTCTTATTTTGAATTGAACTTACGGATTGACAATACGTTTCATCGCTGTTGATTGTCGATAATCAACAATGAGAGTACCTGATGGTGTCAATGAAATATTACGATTGTTTTGCATTGGACTTGTTTTATTATTCGATGATAATGGTGATGAAAGATTCGTTTCCGATCGTGTCGATTTCATAAAACTTGTATTTCCACTTCGTGGACTTTCGATTAAACTACGATTTATCGAACTGTCTCCACTGCTATTCAATGAACGTTGATGATATGCTGAACGATAATGTTGTCGATGACGGAAATTTGAATTCGGTGTTACGGGTACAGTTCGTTTAGTCCAGATTTGACTTGTTCCTGGACTTGTTGGATTGATTTGATGATCGAGAATAGAATTCGTTGTTTCATTGAATTCTGTCGAAGGCGATGGTTGAATTTTTAATAATTTCATTAATTCTTTACGATAAGTTTCTCGTTCTAATTTTTCACCATCATGAATTACTTTTATAATAGCTGGATCGCTATCGATTTCAGGCAGGATAAGACTTGGCTGACTGTAGTAAAGCGACACTAGAAAAAAAAAGAAATCATTGAGAAAAAAAACTTCGACGACAAGTCACGTATCTTACTTACTGGTCGTGTGAATTCGAAATGTTTTTAGATAAATATATCTGTCGATTCACTGGATAGACGATCTAACGGTCTATTTTTCTTTGTATAGTTCTAGAGATATAAGCCAATACAAGCGAGAAACGTACGTCCGTCCTAAATAGATAGAAGACATGTGATCTGAACTGAAAGAAAAATTCAACAATAATCTGAAGACATCTATAATGTGTAATATTCCGAACCAAGTTTTGTTAAATTCAATTAGTTTTTTATTCGATTAATTGTTTAATCATAATAGAGAAAGTATTTGTAACTTAGTCGCTTCATTTCCATTTTAAGATCGAAATCAAACAATGAAACTTTTTAATTGAGTTGCAAATTAAAAATTTTGCCAAGAAAAAATTGTTTTCCAATAAAACGGAAATTATACGTGTTACTATGAAGAAATAGAATCGGATATTGGATATTTATCACAGTAAATACAATGAGACTTCGAATTTCTTGAGTCAGTAACTGTATGAGTGCATCACTTTGATTCAATCCTGAAGTACATTTTCCAATGTTTATTCGAATTCGAGTGAAGACATTGAGACCAGAAAGAGCAATGCAAAGTAGAACAGAACACATAGTAGTATATGACAATAATGCTTTTAAAAGGAAAAAAACCATAAATAATCCATACAAGACATTCCGCATGTTTGAGAGTCGACGTGGGCGGGATTACCAGTTACATGATTGCAAAATAACATGATTTACATCTGATGCCGAAAAGATTAGCTAAGCTCAAAAAGTTGCAATATTTCTATCGTTACGGAAAAAACCCATGACACAATCATTTTGGGTTTTCTTTTCGTATTGATATATATATAATTATTATCAGTTTCACCTTAGAAGTGAGTACGATAGTGATAATTTTATTTTTTCGAAAAGAAATGCTAATATTTATTCATGAAAAGAACTTTGAAGTTTAACATCGGCATTGTTTGCTGAAGTTGAAATCCATACTGTATAATCACCCGGTGCTACTATCCATTGTTGTTTGACAACATTCCAGTACGAAATATCTTTTTGGGTTAAGACAAGAGAGACTTGTTTCGATTGGCCAGGACCTAAATACACACGATCAAAACCACGTAAGACTTTTCGTGGTTGTTGTGCTTCAGCAGGAAAACCAAGATATAATTGAGGAACTTCTGAACCATTGACTTTACCAGTATTGGTAAGAGTAAATTTAATTTCATATACTGGATCGTATAGACCTGAACTGCCAAAATTAGAATAGGATCTCGTACGAGTTTGTCGATATTGTGCTGAAGCCGATTGTTTATTTTCATTGTTCGATTTTGAAATATCGAGTTGACTAAATGTAAACGTTGTGTATGATAAACCGAATCCAAAATAATATCGTGGTGTAATATCCTTTTGTTCGAAATGACGATAATCCAAGAATACACCTTCGGTATATTCTGACACCATAGTCGTACTAATATCAGTACCGAAGTCGGTATCTTTTTTAGCTAATGTAAAGACAAGTTTACCACCGGGATTGTAATCACCAAAGAGAATATCAGCAAGAGCTGGACCATATTCTTGACCTGGCATACCTGACCAAAGGACACCAACCACATTTGGATGATCGATCCAAGGTTCTAGATTAAGTTGAGCAACACTATTGACAATAACGATTGTCTTTGGACAATTGGCAGCAACAATTTGTACGAGATTTTCACCACCATCTAATGAATAAAGATCATGTCTATCAGCACCTTCTGAAGAGAAAGCACTAATAAAAACAAGACATTTAGCACCAGTGAAACCACGATCATGAAACGAACTGTTAATTGCACCAAAATCATTTTGATTGGTAACATATCGAATTTGTACATGGTTATCTCGACTTTTATGCATAAGCGAACTAAGTGGATCGATACCATATGCTGGATCAACAAAACCTGAGCCACCACCTTGGTACAATGCGCCAATATGCTGTTGTGATGATCCCGAACGATAGCCTTCATCGGATTGACCTGCAGCACCGCCATAAACATAGACCATATTATCTGTACTTGGATTGATTGGTAAAGCATTATTTGTATTTTTCAATAGGATCATGCCAGCAGCAGCTACTTCACGATTGACAATATAATTATTTCCTGAAGCATCTCGATCTAAATCAAGTTGTGGAAAGCCTTCATCTTGTCCGAGAAGATAGAAAGGTGCCATGTTACGAATGATCATATCAGTTATTCTTGATTCAGACACTGAACCATTTTTAACAGCTGGTAGAATTGCACTGCCAAGAAAATCACCACCTCGTGGCATATCAATATCTAAACCACCGAGAGCAGATTCGACGCCAGATTTCGTTGCACCCCAATCGGACATAACATTGCCTGGAAATTGTAATTCACCTTTAAGAAGTCCATTCAATGTCTTATCATTTTGACAAGCTGGTGTGCCATTGACTTGATTGTACGAACACATAATTGAACCAAGACCAGCAGCAACACTCGATGCAAACGGCCACAAATAGATTTCATGCATTGTTTTATCATCCAGATTCGCTGAATAAGCAATGCGAGCATTTGGATTGACTCGATTCTCTCGAGCTAAGAAACCGGGATTACGATTCGTTTCTTGTTCATTACAAATATAATGTTTAGCTGTCGCAACAACACCTTGATCTTGAACACCTTGAACATAAGCAAATGCATTTTCACCTGAAAGATATGGATCAGCACCGAAACCTTCCCAATCACGGCCGTGTCGAGCATTTCGATCCATATTCATCATTGGACCCAAGGCGAAATGAACACCTTTACCTCGAAATTCTCGGCCAATCGCAGCAGCACGTTGATAACCAAGATTTCGATCCCATGTTGCTGCAATATGAATACCAGCTGAGAATGCTGTCGAATGTGCAACTCGATCGCCAACACCTGATGGCGAATCTTGATAGCACATGCCATTGAAATTAAGACGAGGTATAGGAAGTACATTGCCAACACAACCACCGGCAACACCACCGGTCATATTGCATTTTTCTTCGAGTGTTAGTTTAGAAACAAAATCTTTGGCAAGACTAATAGCTTGAGCCCATGTTCGATTTTGAAATCCGACATTACCAATCCAAATTGAATGGATACTCGTCGTGCACGTAAACGAAACAAGAAGCACAGCAACAATGAAATGACTATTAACCATTTTTTACTGTAATAACAACAACGAAAAATGCGGTGTATGTCGACGTTTATATACACATATGGAAAGATAGAAAGGAGGAGAGAGCTTTGCTATCTGTTCTAAGTTTTTTTCGTAATCTAGTATTGTGTATTTAAAAGACAAGTACAAAGAATTTTTCAAGGTTCTATCAAATTATGAGGGAACAAATAGCCTACGCACGGTTTTTTATCTTTGTTTATCGCTAAGATTGATAAAAGCGTACATACTGGGTCGATATTTTGCTCCATCTATCGAAACTCAAGCATATTTGCCAGCGTATGCAGCTGCATATCTTCTTCGAATCAATGAATTCTACATATTATTTGTTTTGTTTTATGTTTCATTGACAATGTCATCGTTGGCATCCGATCCTATTCTTGTCAGTTATCATGATTCAATTGTACGTTCATCAAATTTAAAAACTCTTGATAATTCTAATTGGCTCGATGATAGTATAATAACGTTTGCATTCGAATATTTGCAATACGACTCAAAATTTACCAAAAATCATGATCAAATATTTGCATTCGTTTCGCCACCTGTTGTACAATTATTAAAAATGACTGACGATTCATTTGCTGAACAACTCCTTCAATCAATCGAATTTACTAACAAACGTTTTCTTTTTCTACCAATAAACGATAATAAACAAGTGACAGTATTCGGTGGTACACATTGGTCTTTACTAATACTCTCAATTCAAAGTAATACATACGATTTCATAGAAAGAAAGAAATGAAACGAACTTTTCTTCAGACAAACGTTTGTATCATTTCGATTCGATGTCATCAGGAAATGATCGGACAGCTCGAGAAATTCAAGGCAAATTTCGAGTTTATTTTCATGAAACAATTGAATTGATAAATAGTCGTTGTCCTCAACAGAAAAATGCGTTCGATTGTGGATTATATTTGATCGTGTTTGCTGAAGAATTCTGTCGATTCTTCGATGAAAATGCCGATAAACAATCGAATGAAAAGGAATTTTTCGACGAATTTATCAATGAAATTCAACGAACAATTACATCGAATTACGTTACTCAACGACGAAAAGATTTCAAATCATTACTTGAATCAATGAGTATCGAGAAAAAGCAAAACATATGATTATGAATAAACTAGAGAGCGTCTTTCTTTTTTTTTAATTTGATTTTTTCATTGAGATTAAGTTCGTATTCATAGAATTCTAAACACGACTGTTAAGTATTGAGTAATGACGATAGACGTTTTTTTTTTTCGTTCTGATTTATCAATCCGAAGGAACAGATGTGACAGAAAGAAAAAGAAAAAGAAAGAAGAAGGCAACAGGGAACGTAAAAACATTTTTCGATTCGCATTGCATTAGTCTCCAGTTACGTTTTTTTGTCGACTGCAAACGAACCATGAATCTGGACTATGAAAAGTACGTGTAACGAAAAATAATTTCCTTCGTTTTAGTTTCTTATTTCGTATTCGAAATCGAGAACATAAGAAATATTGATTCGTTATGTTTTTTTTTGTCTTCAGATTAAACTCATTCGACAGAAGTTCTGAACAAGTTTCTCGATTGATAAAAATGTCTGGTCGAACGCCGAGCTTTATTGTTGTTGGTTTGGTTATTATTATGTTTCTTCTCGGCGTTTTTTACATGTCATGTTCATCGAAAAATACCGAACTTCGAACGTCTTTAGATCAATTGAAGAACGTATTCGATCGGTAGGCTCATTTTCGAAATGAATATTTAACCTTGACGCTTTTTTTGGCTTTTAGTTAACTCTGAAAAACAGCGATGCAGACAAAAAATATGAAAATCTTCTAACACGTCAACGTGAACTCGAAGAAGAGAAGTTAACTATTCAAAAACAAATGGAAAAGAAAGATTCAGAAATCAATGATTTAAATACGAAATTGAATGAAAAACTCGCAGAATTACAGAGTTTAAATTCAGATAAGAAAGTAGCTGATGAACAAATAGTAAATTCATTTTGATTGTCGAGCATTTTTGTTTTTGCAATTCATCGAAAATATTTTTTTTAGAAAGAATACAAATCACAAAGTGACACACTTGCCTCGAAAAACTCTCTCATTGAAAAATTACAACAAGAATTAAATGAACAAAAAGGTAGAAGACGATTTTGATTCGAGAGAAATCTAATTTCGGAAATATTTAGAAACTTTACAAAAAGAAATCGATCAATTGAAGAAAGAATTAGAAACATCGAAAGCTAATCCAGCGTAAAACTTTTAAATAATCAATTTTCATTTCAAACTTGTTGTTTTGTTTGTTTTCAGAGCACAAGGTAATCAAGCACCTGCAGCTAATGAACCAAACATTTCCTTCGCTATTCCACCTCAACGTTATCGTCCACTTGAAGCTCAAAATTTTACTACGCGAAGTATCGCTTCTTTATTTCAAGATCCAACAAATAATTCATCCAAAGAAATTAAAGCACAAATGGTCGCAGCTGCTTACGATACCAAAGATAAAGTTCTCAATGCATTTGGTATAAATAAGGAAACGACTACGACAGTCGGTAATCAAGAACAACAACAACAACAACAACAACAAGGGGATCATGTTGAAGCTGCTCAAAATGCACCCCAGCATGAGGATGATCGTAAGTAAATCGATCAGTGAGAATCAGGAAATTTTCTATTCTATTTATCATAGCGAATAAACCAGCAAAATAATATATAGAAGTAAATTTTCGTTTTTCTTCTGGAGAGAGAACTAATTCTATCGACTAACTGCTTTTAATGAGATTTATAATTACATAACAATTGAATTACTCATTTTGATTTTCTAGATCAAGTTGCAGCAGCAGACGATGCACAACAGCAAAAGAATGTAAGACAAATATTCGAAATAGATATATTTGAATATAAAATGTGCAACTATTTAGTTACTATCTGATAATAATAATGACAAATTATCCAATGTAGAAGAACTCGACGATGAAGAACAACAAATAAATCCTGATAATAACGTTCGACAGAATAATTTCGGAGATAATCGTCCATCATACAGAAAATCCAAACAAAGAAATTATCGTATTGGTAATCGTGGCAATTTCGGACAACGACAACGATTTGATAATGAAGGTGAATTAAATGAAGGTGAAAATCGTGATGATTATCGTCAAATGCGTAAACGAAATACTGCATAACACACTTTTCTGACATCGAACTAGTTTGATCATGTTTGTTTTTTTTTTGATTGTTGTGGATTTCTGCTGCTGTAACGATAAATATGTATTTATTTCAATCAATTGTTCGTTTTTTTTCTTTTTGAGTGGCCGGTTTTTGTTTCTTTTTTTTTTCTTCCTAATTTACTCATATATACCGAACAAATCGTGTAGTTATCTTTTAATGTTATACAAAATAAAAGCAAATGTTTTATTTAAAGAATTCAAATTTTTTCGATTTTAGAACATGTAAAACTGCGCACGAATCATTGAGAGTCTCTAATACCTTAATATAAGTTAAACTACGGCATTCATTATTTTGTCAATTCTATAAGGTCGTTGATGAATAATATATTTGAAAATGGATCGAGGACTTAAGTGCATTAAATAGACCATAAATATCCTATTTGATTGTGGGATGGAAGCACGAAAGAAAAATAAACGAAAGCAAATATCTCGCACTGAATCAATATATCGTGTTGTGCGCTTTTTAGTTCTCTTATTCAGATGATTGTATACGATTTTTTTTCTGATATCGCCCAGGTGAATAAAATACACTTTGAGTATATACAGATGGAAGCAAAAAAAAAGAGAAAAAACATCGAGCTTATTCATAATTTGTTGAGTATTATTAGTTTCGATCTGTATATAAACGAGAGTAAATACGTCAGTTAAATACATTTTCTCTTGGCAATAAAATCAAAGAAATATGCAAGGACATATTCTCGTCGTTTTGATTCTTTATGTAGCATTTACTGATGCTTTTATCTTCTGTGAGTTAATCTTACTTTGAATTCTTTTCATTTATCGGCTAATTTTCTAGCGAAAAATAAATGTCCAATTAAAAAATATGGTTCAAGCAAAGTCTTGCCTGGCGAACCGTTATTAGTTAATGAGAATTTCAAAGATCGAGTAAAATCCATTGAAAAAGCAGCAAAAGACTGCAAAGTACATGTCTATATCAAAGGATCTTATTATCAAGTGGCTAGTTCATCTCAACAAGTTCCCTATGCCGATTATGATATAGTTATTGGTCATGGTTTTCGATTTGAAATTCGTGATGAAAGCAATGCACTTCTCTGTAATAAAATCTGTCTTTCGCGAAGTAAATTTTGTTCTTTCGAAAACAATTTCATCATGGAAAATATTTGTTCATGTACGTAGCTCCAACGGACACGGAAGAAGTCAAATGTTTCTTACAATCCATTGCTAGTCACGGTTTAACATGGTCACGTTACAATCCCGATGTTATCAGTGATAATACGTATGCTTCGAATACAGCCGGATATTCAGCATTGAAAGAAGACGTACAAACGAAATGTCAAGGTCAAAGTTTTAAACGTGAACTCATGCGAGCACTTCGTCGAATGTACGAAGAAGAAGAAGCAGAAAACGAAGATTTCGAAAAGAAATAAATAATTATTTACTAGAGTTTGACTGACATTCATAAGCTTCTCTATATTTCTCTCTCTATCTATCTCGTTTTAATAAATAAATCATTTATATCACTTGATTCGTTTAAAATCGAGTTTATTCAATAAAAAAAAACAACAGTAACATTCTTCTGTACGTCGAAATGTCTGCTAAGCAACGAAAAAGAAAAGATCTAAGATCATCACATCATACAATGGCAAGAAAAAAAAGACTGGAGCAAATTAGTGTGCAGAAAGTATAAAACGAACACAGACAAATATCAGATCAATGAATAGAAAATACTCTTCATTCATTTCGGAATAGATTCAATAATGTTTGTCGAATACGTGTTAATTCATCGAAATTTTGTTCCCAATCGGTTTCAGTTAATAAATTGAGTACTTGTTCAGATTTATCATCGGTATCATCTGGAAAGAAATCATCCGTGTACATAATACATGTATCGTAGAGATTTTGTGCGGCTTGTCGTCGTACCCACGGATAATTATGTAGAAAACATTTGGTAATTGTTTCTAAGACAATTTGTCGGAATTTATCATGATTAAATTGTAATAATGAACAATATAATTTAATGAAATGTAAATATAATGTTGGATTATTATTTAAAATTTGTTGTTTTTTCTGTAGAATATCGTCGAATGATGTTAATAAATTCATCCAATATCGAATGAATTCATCGGTATTGATTCGAGAGAAATTTTCGAATGTCGATTGAGATAGAAGACGTTCACATGCTTGTATACATGGAATAAGAATTCTCATTTGTTGTGTTTGTTTATCCGAGAAAATCTTTTCTAAATCATTGAATAACAATCGTATTAATTCATGATTTGTTTGGTGCCCGATTAAATACGAATATAAAGCTTGACTTGCATTACCTAATTCGCCTGCTGTTAATAAACAATTCAACCAAATTATCGAACGATATTTATCATAGATTAATAATTGAACAACTAACGAAAAGACAACTTGTGCATTTCTCCAATCGATTGAATCAATATTTGAAAAGATCGTTTTTAGTTCATTTTTATTCTCAATCGATTGTTCGAAATCAATATTTAAAAATTCGACTAATGCTTTACCACTTGTCATTCTTAGATCATCGATTTTCGAGCAAACATTAGCTAAAATAGCATTTAAACATTGATGTAAAACGGTTGATGTAAGAAAATATTTCGTTTGTTCATTCGATTGAATTGCTTTAATCAAACGAACTAATTGTGTACATGCTGTTTCACGTACAAGACGACCTGAATCTCCAAAACGATCGTTTGTATAATCTCTTGTACATCGAAGAAATGAATTAATCAACTTCTTAATTAAATCTTCATTATTATTAAATGGAGATAACGAATGTAAACAAACATTTTCATAGAGATTTGAAAATGCAATTAATACATCTCGACGTTGTTTGATTAAATGCTGTGTTGTATTATTAATAACAATTAAATTAAATAGACAATCGAGTATTTGATTTATTGTTTGACTTGTTAATAACATTTCTGATGAAAGTAAGGACAATGCAAGTGCAAAACCTTGTCGAACATGTTCTTGAGATGTTGTATTAATTTTAACGAGATAACGATTGATGAGGTCAGATGAACTGCTTTGTGAATAGAATGCTTGTGAAAATGGTTTTAAAGCATTGAGACCAGCTTGTCGAACATCATCATCGATGTTTGTAATACATTCATCGAGAATTGTTTGCCAACAATCGATTGTTTCTTGTGGAAAACAATTGATCGTTGTCGATGATGAAAAATAATTTATCGATTGAGATATATTTTCAATAAATAAACAAAGTGCTGGTCGTATTAAATCACCTGAATAACCTTCTAAATATCCGAGTGATTTGTATTCATTTAATAGATTCGAAACTTTTGTTTGCAGTTTTTCACGGTATGTTTTTAAATTTTCACATTCATTTGGTTTCTAAATAACAACAAAAAATCGAAGTGAGAAAATGAAAATTTTGGATTATCAAAAAACGTACTTTTTGATAACGTTGATAAAGTCCGTAGATAATATATCCGCAACTAACTAATAGACCATGTCTTGCAATACCATCATTTTTCTTGTCTAAACATCGATCAAATAATGGAAATAGAATTTGTTCATAGATATCCTCGATTGTTCCGTAATCAATCGTTGTTTTTTCTAATAATTGACCTGTTAATAAACGTGTTTCTTTTTTCCAATGTAGAATCTTATATTTCAACAAATGTTCAATCATATATCGTCCGTAAATATCATAATATTGAATCAATGAATGTGCTAAATTAATGAAACAATAATCGAATTTACCGATGAGATTGTAATCTGTCTGTTGAATAATATCAATTCCATGTCGAAAATATTCTCCTTGTCGGCCGACATTTTCTTGTAAAGCTGCTGATGCAGCTCGTCGACATTGAACATTCCAATCGAAACAAATAATACACAAGAGCATGCCAGCTAAATCAGTTGTATACGCTCGAAAGTCAATTGGATCAAAAGCACGTGCAAATGACCAACAAACATAACAAGCAGCATCTCGAACAATGTGTCCGTAAGTTTGATGTCCGAGTTTTTCATCGTAATTCAACGATTTATGTACAATAGGCATGACAGAATCTAATCGTTCGGGTAAGAGTAAACCACGACGTGCAAGTTCAGCAAGAGCTAAACAGCCACCTTGCAATGCGTAGTGATCACAAGCAAGTAAGGCTACTGAAGATATGCGATCACATAAATGTGAGACAAGTTGAACGGCATAGGACTTTCGTAAACGATTAGTTATACGACCGAGACCTTTGGCTGATGACCATCGAACGTATAATTCTTTATCACTTAAACCGGACATTAATAAATCAAGTATAGATTCGACCAATGGTGGAACAGTCAATGATTCTTCGCCATTCTCTTGTACTTCTTGATAATGTCCATTTGTTGTCATCGTTTGAGTTGTTGTTGTTGCTGCTGGTTTAACAAGTGTAGTTGATTGATTAGTTGCTGAATTCTTTTTCAATGTCAATGAATCTAAAAGATTTCTCACGCCACGACGATATCGCCAAGCAGCACCATGTTTAGGCATTGGTAGTAAAGTCATCGCAAGTTTTTGTAATAATTTATAAGCCATTCGTCTTATCACAATACGTTTCGCATATAAAATCTTTTGATTAACTAGAAATTGATAAGTTTTGTCAACATATTCGATCAGATTAGTTCGTTGTCCGAATTTGAATATGTACGATAATGTTTGTAACGATGCCGTTAAAAACAAAATATATTTTTCATCATTATCTTTTTCATTAAACGATTCTAAGTGAGGAAAAATTTCACCGGTTAAATAATCATTCAAACATAAACGAATCGAATCTTGTCGAGAGAAAAAATGTCCGAGATTAAATGCTATCATACGCGTATAAACTGAATTGTGAAGAAAATGTTTATAAATATTTAAAATCTGTGACATTGTCGTTTGTTGTCGAGCTTTCGAATCGAATCGACAAAGATCAAGTGGAACCATGCATGTCGTTCCTAGCCAAACGAGTAATGAGTAGAGTGTTGACCAGGCATTTTCTGATGTTGAATTTTCTTTCATTTCACGTTCGATTAAATTTAGAACAAGAAGTAAATGATGAGGTTCATGAGGAAGAAATCTTGTGATAATCACTTTAAATCCTCGAAGTTTAATTATATGATGAAGAAGTAAACCCGATATATGATTTTGATTTCGATTGTGTTCAATATATTCGAGTAGTTTTTGAATCATCGATGGTAAATATGAATCTAAGAGTTGAGGTTGTTCTTGATATTGATTGAGAATATATTGAAATCGATCATAAATACGTTCGATATCGGTCGTATTCGTAGTTGTTTGAATTTGTTCGATTAATTGTTGAACTTGTTCATGTTGTTCGAATTCATTTAAGGAAAAATAAACGGGATCATGATCGTAAAGATCAGTCGTCGAGTCCGCAGTCATTTCGAACAAAAAAAAGACAGAATCTTTTCGATTTATTCGTTCGTTTTTTTTTGCTTTCTAAACATAATATTAAATCAATTTCTTATTCCAAAAACAAAGAACAAAAAAATATTTATAATATTATTTATTTGTATAGATGATTATATTCAGACCGTACACAATTCAATGACAAAACAACACCAACAAGAAAGAAAAGAGAGAGAGAAACAATTATTATTTATCTTTCTTTCTATTACAAATCGTTCATATTGCTCAGAAAAACTGAAAACAATAATCATTCAAGTACGATCAGTAATAGAAAGAAAAAAAGAGAGAGAGAAACAATTATTATTTATCTTTCTTTCTATTACAAATCGTTCATATTGCTCAGAAAAACTGAAAACAATAATCATTCAAGTACGATCAGTAATAGAAAGAACAAAAACCCACGCATTCTCATAATAGATGTCAATTGATTGATTTTAAATGCAGTGCATCTGAACACCAGTTAGTTGTGCGAAAGAGAAAGAAAAAAAAATGAATTGAAGTCGAATAGATGTTGATTAATTACATAATTCAGTTTCATGAAATGATCGTTTAGGATTAATTTTCGATTTACGCATGTTAAGTAAATCGCCAACTTCTTCTGCATGTTTAAGTACCTTTAGAGAAAACAGGAGAAATGATCAACAGAATTGAAATTATTGTGAAGTTTACTTCATCGAGTATTTCTTTTGTATGCGACGCTGAAAGACAGAAACGAACACGACCAAGAATTAACGGCGTTGCCGGAAAGCCGACAGTTACAACAGCAACACCACGTTTCAACATTTCGCGATTGAATGCTCTAGAAAAAAAACAAATTAGCAATTGAAATACCGGTCAATTCGTCCTACGCTATTTTCGATGGACTATATAGCAATGCTGGTACAACAGGTGAATGCGGATGACCGTAAACAATAAAACCCATTTTAGTCAATCGATGTCGAAAGTATCGAGTATTCCAAGCTAATTGATTGATTTTTTGTCGACCTAAAAACGAATCTTTTGATTCGAAAAGTTTTCTCTTTCAACGAACCTTCGTGTTCTTCGTTTTCATCGATTAATAAATTCAATACGGATATAATCTGTTCAGCAACAGGTGGACTCATCGATGTCGCATAAGCTGCTGCATGCGAGGTAATACGTATATGATCAACAAGCTCCTTTTTGCCGGCCATGTAACCACCAGCTGCAGCAAAACTTTTCGTAAATGTGCCCATTAGTATGTCGACATCATTGACATCGCATTTCCAATAATCAACAACTCCACGACCTCGTGAACCCATAGCACCAATGGAATGAGCTTCATCCAAATAGAGATAAGCTTTGTATTTCTTTTTAAGCTCGATTAGTTCAGGTAGTTTGCATAATGAACCTTCCATACTAGAAGAAAATCAAAGTCAAAATCAACGTATATTTTATCAACAAGCAAACCTATAGATGCCTTCGACAATAATTAAGATTTTTCTCCATGGTCGATGTGTTCGTGGTTGACCAGACACAATCGATTCTCGTAAGAGTTTTTCTAAATGTTTCATATCTGCAAAGAAAGAAAATATGATGATCAATTAAACTTTCAAATCGTTTCCTGACAAACCATTGTGTTTGTAAACTTTGATTGTAGCACCAGATAAACGAGAGCCAAGCACAAGAGATGTATGATTCAATTCATCACTCAAAATCAGACAGCCCTACAAACAAAACAAAGATTCATATTGTTTTCTTTTTCCCAAATAAAAAAAACTGTGGTATCATTTATTTATAGATTAGTAAATAGACCTACTTTGCTAACTAGTGATGGTATATTGAGTGCATTTGTTGCAAATCCCATACCGAATGCAATAGCATCTTCAGTACCAAGATATTCAGCAAGTAAAGTTTCAAGCTTACGGTGTTGTGTTAATGTGCCTGAGACAAGTTAGTGAATTAGACATATGTGAAAACATTTTTTTTTAAACAAAAGTTAGTTTAACAAACAACAAAGAAACTCCACCGAATGTGATCAAACCAATAAAATTAAACTTACCGAATTCTTGAACGGCACTTGCAGTTGCAACACCAGTGGTTTTTATTGAATTAATGACATTTTCTGTAACATGTCCACTATTATTTGCAAAACCGAGATAATTGTATGAACCGAGATTGATTGTCTTGATTTTACCACCAGTAAATCTAAATATACGAATTAGTTTTCATTGAAATTGTTTTGTTCTTGTGTTTTAGTACTTGAATGACCAATTATAATCTTCAGTGACACGTTCGATTAAATCAAGTTTTCCACCTGGTACACTTCCAATTGGTCGATTGAAACAATCAGCAATACGTTGATAAACATTTCGAGTATAGAAACTTTCGTAACTTTGATACAATGGTACAAAACCCTTCAGAAAAAAAACAATATTTAAATAGATTTATGTGTTTGTGTTTTTTTTGAATTCATACCGGCGGATTATTGTCAGCTGAACCTTTTCGATTTTCTATTCGAGCATTTCGAAGTAAATCTCGTAGCCAACCGAAGATATTCAACATAATATAATTCAAATAAGTCCAAAATGCTTCGGAAAAAGGTGTTTCTTCATAGACTTCTTCTAATGATGGATGTTCAGCAACTGGCTTAACATTTTTAATATCTTCATAGATGCTAGTTTCTTCATTCGTATTCATTTGTATCATTCTATTCGAGATGTATCGTCGTTTACAATTTCAAACTAAAAATACGAGAATGTAAAAATGCGTAAAAGATTTAAATGCGAATAGAAAGAAAAAGTATGAAGTAAATAAGTCAAAAATAAATAGAAGATATGATTTTTCCTTCTTCTTTATCTCTTCGAGTTTCTTATCAACCTTTGCACTATTCTTTAGTTCTTAACAAATTTCGACTTCTGTTGATCTATTTCTAGAAGTGAAAGAGAGAAAAAGAACAAAAAAAAAAGAGTTTCTCTCAATTCAATGATAAGAATAAATGTTCTCGAAATACATCAGTCTCCAAGAGAAAAAGAAGAAAAACAAAAATGATTACTACTGCATATTTATTCTTCTCTTAAGACCGATGATTAATCAAGACATGAATCACATGAGAATCTAAGTACGATGAATGATTGAAAAAGAAAACAAAAACCAAAAGTATCATTATCATCATTTGCTGATCGCAACTCATTGTGTGTCCACACAACAGACGTAGTAGCAATGACGACACAATAAACACAAAGCCAATCATTGACAAGCAAATTTTATTCGATGTCATGTGTCGACATCTAATTGTTTATTATCATAAAAATAGATTCCACTTCAACTATTCACTGAGAATTTTATATATAATATATAAGATTGAGTTTCTTCGAGTCATAAATCTGTAAAACTAATATTGTTCTTTTATTTTTATTATCCTATTGTGTCAAGGTTATTAGCCCAGCTTGATTTACACGGAAAACAAATAGAATCTATTTTTTCCTTTCACATAGGAATATTAAATTATACTCTAATAGTAACCTTGGAAACAAGCAGTGGCATGAAATAACTAGATGATAAAATGTCAATTACATTTATAGGGCATAACAAAGAACAAATTCAAATTTGTATATCAATAAGTATAATTTTCCCTTTTCAAGATAGTAAATGAGTATAAGCGTTTCAAATAGTCACACGCAATTATTATGCAATGTGTATCCCGTACTGAAAGTGCGACGACGAACACAGCAGGCTCGATGTTGTTTTTGATTGAAGTGAAGAAGAACAAATGTTCTGTAAAGTACTTTTTTTCTTTTTTTTGAATGCAAGGACGTTTTTTTTGTTTATATTCTTTTTGTAATTCAACATAAATCGGTAGCTTTTTCTTTTTCTTCAGTAAGCATATTCAAATATTTTTTGGGCTCATAGAAATCAGCACGTTTCATATTACAAACTAAACTGCAGAATCAGATTTTTCTGTCATTCAACAGATCGAATTTCGTATTTCTTGTTTTGCGATGAGTTTAAGCCTTGAATTCGCACGAAATATTAAATTTTGAAATGATTCACATAAACATTCTAATTAGATTTGTTGTTTTTTCTTTTTTCGAGTATCATTTATAAAATGACGTCAATCATGATCAAATTAATTTTTGATAGTTCTGGCACACGTCTGAGGTGATCATATTCAAAACATGTCCTTTTTGACATTGACATGAGTTGAACTTCTTAGAAAAAAGAGACAAACATTATAAAAGATGTTCCTATTTCCGTAGTAATAAAAATTTAAAACTCTTTTTCTTCTTGAATTAGAATATAAAAATATCTGTTTTCTTTCTTCTAATAATACCAAAGTAAGTGTGCAATGAAAAAAAAGGATAATAAGGGCATTTTTTTATCTCATGTCAAGCATGAATCTATCGCATCATGAAATAGAAGAAAAAAAGTATAAGCTTGTGATTGAAGAGCAGATATCGTAAGTAGTTGGATCATAAAATTATAATTGTTGCTTCGTTACTTGCTTACTTTCTTTCTCTCTCTCCTTTTTTTTCTTCTTCATCGGCCGTGTTCTTCGTCTTCCTATTATTTATTCTTCCTTTACCCTTCTTTCCTTTTACTTCTTCGCACTAGATTTCTTTTTTCTTCGTTTTTTTTTATTCATATACGTGTATTACCAACCCACGATAGACATATGCTTATATTCGGTTGTATATAGTGTCGAAATAAAGGTATTCGATATGCGACGCGGTCACGTTTCGCTACACTCGCTTTTTCGCCTCTCTCTCACTCGCTATTTCTACGTTTAGAAAGTGAATATGAAGTCAATTGGAACAGCCAATCGAGAGCTATATATGTATGGTACCATACTTCATCAATATAGAACTGAATCAAAGAAACTATACGATCTCTTCGATCGTGTTGATTAGGCGTTGAATCAGAGAAGAGATGCACTAGGGTCGTAACTATGTTATTGTTAGTTGGCGAGATTGATTTTGGTTGCTACTCTTGACAAATGCATTCGCCGTTGTTCTTCAAGTAGTGTGACGCATTCATCCTTTCTTTCTTTCTTTTTCTTTCTTCTCGTTCTGTTTTAATTCTTGAAAAAAAAGTCCAAGTACAATATTACATAGGCATCGTGCAAATAATTGCGTGCTATGGTGCCGCACGTTAACTTTGAAAGAAAATGTTGATAGAAACAAGTTAGTCATGATGCGAAGGCGGCCAGAATAAATACGAACATTCACGATTCTTTTTTTTCTACTTATTTATAAAAAAAAAGACGAGGCGATCGATGTTATTAAAATTCGAACTTTTATTTCAGATGTCACCAAATACGAACAAAAACGACAAATCGAGTATCGAAATGAATAAATCAAATCAAAAACAAACTCCGTCTACAATCAAATACTCGAGTCACGAAGAATTCGAAGAAACACCAACATGGGCCGCCGTTATTACCGTTCTTGGTTACGCGATACTCAGCGCATTAGGTTGGTTACGTGATTTTCTTCGTAATATCGGCATCGAAGAAAAGAAGACTGCCCATGATCCTAATCCAAAAGTATGTCGATGTCGATTTTTGCACAAAACATTTGTTTCTATTTTTGTTTCGACCAGGATTTCGTTCCACTTTATGAAGGATATGAATGTTTTTATACTCGAAATTTATATACACGTATTCGTGATGTTTTTAATCAGCCAATAGCGAGTGTTGCAGGCGCACAAGTTAACGTTATGGAACGTCTTTCCGATGATTTTAATTGGACATTTAAGTATGTGAAATTTAAATGAGAGAGAATGAAAATATAAAATATTCTTGTCAATAGATTTAGCGGCAAGAAACTTCCATCGATCAACTTAGGCTCGTACAATTATTTGGGCTTTGCCGAGAATAAAGGTCCGTGTTCTGATCAAGCGATAAAATCTATTGAAAATTATGGCGTAACAACATGTAGTACACGTCATGAACTAGGCAATCAACGATATATGAGTGAACTCGAAACGCTCATGGCTGAATATTTAAATGTTGAAGATTGTATTGCATTTGGAATGGGTTTTGCAACAAATGCGTTGAACATTCCAACGTTAGTCGGCAAAGGCGATTTAATTCTTAGTGATAAACTTAATCATACATCGTTGATTCTTGGTGCTCGATTATCGGGAGCAACAATTCGAACATTTCAGCATAATGGTAAATAATTGTTTGCTCGAAATAGAAAGATAATTCATCGACGATAATTGTAGATATGGGAGATTTAGAAAAAGCTTTACGTCATGCGATTATTCATGGTCAAGATCGAACTTGTCGTCCATGGAAAAAGATTTTGATTATTGTCGAAGGAGTCTATAGGTATTTCTTCTTTTGTTGTTGTTGTTGTTGTTGGAATTTGTCATGTTTTTGTTTCGTTCAGTATGGAAGGTTCATTATGTAAATTACCGGAAATAATTGCATTGAAGAAAAAGTACAAAGCTTATTTATATGTTGATGAAGCCCATTCAATTGGTGCTATTGGTTCACGAGGTCGTGGAGTTGTTAATTATTGGGAAGTCGATCCGAACGATATCGATATTCATATGGGAACATTTACTAAAAGTTTCGGATCAGCCGGTGGTTACATAGCTGGCAAGAAGGTATTTCAATTTCGAATTTATTTGATTGAATTCTTATTTGTGTGTAAAGGCATTGATCGATCATATTCGTATTTATTCTCATTCTGGATGTTACTCATCGAGTATGTCAGCGCCTGTTGTTTATCAAATCATATCTGCATTGAGTATAATCATGGGCCGTGATGGAACAAACAATGGTAAAACATCAGTGGATTGCAAATATTGATTTCGAATGTCATTTATTCTTCCATAGGTCAAAAACGTATTCAACAATTAGCTTGTAATGTTCGTTATTTTCGTCGACAACTTGTTGACATGGGTTTTATCGTTTACGGTAATGACAATTCACCGGTTGTGCCTGTTATGATATTTATGCCGGCGAAAATAGCGTAAGTGCTATTCGAGAATTGAATATCATTGATTGCTTTTGTTTGTTTTTCTAGTGCGGTTAATCGAGAAATGTTAAAACGTGGTTGTGCAGTTGTAACTGTTGGCTTTCCAGCAACGTTGTTGACTGAATCACGTGTGCGTTTCTGTTTATCTGCTGGTCACACAAAAGAAATGCTTGATCGTGTAAAAGTTTTAGTTTTGATTGAAATTGAAATTCATTTTGTCTTTTCTTAGGCTTTGAAAGCCATGGATGAAGTCGGTCATCTCGTTTCTCTTCGTTATTCAAAATTAAATCGCCACCGTCGTTGGGATGAACTTAATCACGCTGAATACGATAAAGAATATTCAAGTTTAGAATTATAAAATCAAAATATATCGTCAATCTCATTGTTTTCCTACTCAGCTGATTGTTAGATGATTTTATCTTTTCAAGATAAATGATATCAGCTCAATACAAACTATCTCTTTTTCTTTTTGTCTTCATGGTTTTTTTTTACTCTCTGTCCGATATTTAAACAATCTTTTTGACGTTTTCATTTTCCACTTTGACAATATATATATATCTGTGATAATCATATATTATATTGTTCACTAAAAAATCATTATCAAACAATTTTCTCAATAAATCATAATAAAATCAACAAAAAATGTCATAGTTTTGCAATCCGTCTTTTGTTTTTATTCTAAGAAAAAGAAAAATCTTAACAGCTATAGAAAATTTTTACGATCGTAGATGAAGTAATTCCATTTGACATTGATCATCTTTAATTGATGGTGGTGCATCATCGTCAAAATATTCGTCGTCATCACCATCACGTATTTGTTTCGTTCGTATTGACGTTCTCAAAGCAAGCATATTCGAATTCCTTTCATTTGGTTTCGAATATCGACAACAAAATCGCCATCGTGGAACAACATCAGCGAGATCTCGACAGAAACTTTGATTTAATATTGCATATAAATACGGATTTAAACATGAATTAAAATAGGCTAATGCATGTGTAAATGCTCGAAGTCCATAGAGAACTCTTGGATGTGAACGAATGAGTGAATCGAGTAATTTTGGATTCGAACATTTGAGTAATTCAAGAATATGTATAGGTAACCAACAAATTGCAAAGGCTAGTGTAACAGCAATAACCTTTCGAAAATACAAAATAGTCGAATGAAATTGTTCGAAAATTTATTTCACAAATTAGAAATAAAACAAGTCGATCATTTTCCAACTAGATGATTCCAACGAGGCATATTTATTTTAATGGATTTTCTTTTTTTTTCTTTTGTAATTTCCTTTTCTTTTTAATGTCGGTACTTCAGTATTTTCACATAGATTTTCAAGGACATCGAGTCGACCCTAGCTCAAGAATCTTATTAATATTTCGGATAAATGTGATATGTGGAGCTCAATACTTTTCCGGTATTTCCTTGACCTTTTATTTGACTTCCTAATTCTTAAATCTTCAACTGAGGGATGTTTCCGAAACGCCTTCTAATCATAAATGTTTTACAGAGTATTAGCCGATGCATGATGGCTCATATTATTACTAAAACAAAAGAAAAGTTTCACTTACCACTCGCGTCACTCTTCGTTGTTTTTTCTGTACTGTCTTATGAAAATGCGCCTGAAATACATGTCAAATGAAAATAAAAAATCTATTGATTTAATTCGAAAAATTACCTTATCCATATAATCGGCCATTTGTTGACCTGTCCGAGTAACATACAATGCTAAGTTTGTATAACAGACAATGATAATTATTAAAGGAATAGCGTAATAAGAACAAAATGGAAACAGACAGACAATTATATTTCCATGTTCATTCATACCACAGACGGTATAATCGGGTGTTACGATACGAGATATAAGATGATAGGGAATGATTAGAATCAAGGAACCTGAATTTAAAAAAAAAACAGAAAAATATAAGAAGGAAAATTTGGAACTTTGACGTTATATTTTACCGGCCCATGTGAGAATGCAAATTAAGAAAGTATTACGTGATGTTCGCCATCTCAATTGAGATTTCGGTCGAACAATGTACAAATATCGATCGACGCTCATTACTGCTATGATATTACAAGTTGCTTGTAGAAAACCCTTGAAAATAAAAACAAAAACAAAAACAATAAAATTCAAAATTTTATCATCGATTTTGATCGATTCTTACATAAGCTAAGTATGTATAGATTCGACAAACAGTGATACTAAATGGATAATCATTAGTCACACCTAAATATGTCGTATATGGAATCGATAATGTTAAAAATAAGAGATCAGCTATTGCTAAATTTATAATATAACAATTGGTGATATTCTGGTAGTTTTTCTTTCGAATAGCAACATAAATAACCATCGAATTACCTACAAATACAAAACAAAATTCAACAAATATTATCAAGTATATTTCATTCATAATAATTCAAATACCAAAAACACCAAAAACAAATATTAAACAATAGAATATTGGCAAAATTCGGCTTGCTATTATTGCCAGTGAATCCATTTGATAAAGTGATATATTGGATACATTCGATATATTTGTTCTATTGGTAAAATCCATTGATTGAATTCGTTAATCTATTTTCAATTGGCAAATTTTAATAGTTCATCTACAAAGAAAGAATTCCATTCGCTAGAGTTACTCTTTGAAATTGATAATAAAAACTAATGAATAGTATGCTTCTACGATATTAATAAGTTAGAGTATAGATGAAATGTGCTTTCAACGGTGAGCTCTATCAATAGTAGAATGAGGTTTTTGTCATAAAAATTTTCTTTTCAGGGTCTGAAAGGAACTGTGACCAGAAGATAAGATAAATATGGTTTTCTCAGCAAACTACTTGAGTCAATATACGCAGATTTTACTCGATTACGGTAACATTTTATTATCAGGTAAAAAAGTATGTCAAAAGAGGAAAATAAGAATGTCTCCTTTTTCTTTCCTCTCCCCCTCTTTCTATCTCTCTTATTCAAAAATAATATTCCGTAGAGAAAAAAACAAAGCCCAAGGTAAATCAATAGAAATATAAGAAAATATTAAATTAATAAAAATGTTCTCGAAAGGTAATAAAATAGTATTAAAATCGTACTAAGATTCTATTTCCTGCTTCGAAAAAAAGATACTTATTACCACGTTTAATAATATAGACGAAATAGAACCCGAAATAAGAAAGAGAAAAACAGAACCAAATAGTTCCTATTATCGTCCGGTTCTTTCTTGAGCAGTACTTCAATGCTTTATTGACATTATAGCAATGTGGGTAACTGATTTTTGTACTTGTCGAAAGCTGAAGTGTATCTTAATAATCAACTTCTATTATCTTCTTTCGGGGAACGATCATTATAAAAAGAAACCATCAATTTAAAAGCTAGATTTTTATTCTATTAATGCGCTTCTGTATAGAAAGTTATTCTCAAATTTGACAATTCATTATCGAGAACTAAACCATCTAAATATGCGTGAAGATTATTAATATTTTACAATAAAAGAACACATTTATTTATAATTGTTACCACTATTTAATTGAAATTACGATGAATTAAGTATTTACACTATATTCCAATGATAATAGATTCATACTGTGTTCATTCATAATGTCTTTCTTGTCTTGGATAAGTAAAAAAAATGTTCTCATCTATCGCATCTACACACATTGTTACTTATTTATTAGCGCATAAATTATGCTGACTAGTCGTTTAACAGATGTTTCTATTTTTCATTCTCAAAGAATGTTCTTTGTCATCACAGTACACATTTAATGCGTTTGTCCATGACCTTAATTATTATTGTCAATATTTTCTGACAAATATTGCCAAAACAACGATTAAGTCTGTTTACTGTTGTCGAACATATTTAGAACGTTAACTAACCGTTAATGATTCGAACTAGGTGCCTTGATGTTAAATCGTATTCATATGCGCTCTTCTTTTCGCTTACTTTAGAATGAAGAAGTAATTTTTCTATCAAATTATAAACGAAAAAAACAACAACAAAAAGAAAAGATTTTATTTTTAGGTCAAGAAGATAGGTTACTAAGAAAATCTCACTGAATTTTACTTCATTTCCTAATAGCATACTTCAAATAATTATGTTGATCTTAAGCTAAAAAAAAACCTCTGTTTTGTTGAGAATGACAGATTTCATGATACTCCAGAGATAAAACAGAAATACCGTCAGCAATGACATATTTACGCACAGACAGCTTTCACTGGCATAAAATCAAGTACAGAGCAAAGTTCTAATCTTTCTTCTGTTGACGTAAATTGATAATTATTATTGATACTTGTCACTCTACTAACCCTCTCAGTTAAATACTCGTGTGAATCAGACGACAACAACAACAAAAAGAAACGATATCGAGAAAAATAATTCTAACGAATTCAATAGATATACTCGTCTGAATGCTGTCGAATTAACATATTGAAATATATATCTAAAAGATAAGCAGGTATTTACTTTCTATAAATGGAATTTAGCCAATATTTAACCATTTACTCACAAACTGTATATATACAAAAGAAAGTTAACAATTTTATTAACTCAAAAAAAAAATGTAATTATTTTTTAATATTTATATTTGTATACTACTTGAGATAAGTGGCAAAGAAAAATAAATCGATATTTGCTAGAACTAACTTGCGTTTTTGTTCATAATTAGTGAAAGAAAAAAAAATAGAATAAATTGAAAGAATTCGCTCGAGAGAATTATTCTTTGTCTTATCTTTTTTGAAAGCAACTATCGAAAATTGTGCCAATACTTATAGTGAACACGAGAGCCGAAGCAAATAATAACACATGCGGAGTTACTCCGAGTAGATTATTTTAAAGACGTAATAGAAGTTTCTTTATTTAAAAGAAAGATAAAAATCTTCACGCTGATAATTTAAAGATCAAAACCATACGACAACTCAAGGATATTCTCCTTTATAATTAATTTATACTGAATAACCGCTGAAAATTTTTTAGATCATTCTTATGAATAAACCTATCGGCACTAAAAAAGCTTTTACTTAAGTACTAGTCTTCATTTGATCTGTCTAACTGTCTTTTGAAAATAAGAAAATTTTATGTTAACTTGTATTCTGTCTTATTAAATTACTGTCATTAAGTGCACGACAATGTATAGGCATGACAAATCCCAAAAGATAAGATCTTTTTTTTTGTATCTCTCAATTGTTTTTATTGTTTTGTATTTTTTATTTATAGATGGTTAACAATAATTCCCGTTCTGTTGCCTTATTGTATAGCCAAAAAAAAACAAAGAAAAGAAATTGCACTAAGAATGAGTCCTGTCAAAGGAATTTATATCTATCTCTATATATTAAAGGAGTTTTTTTTCTTGTCTCACGCTCTCTATTTCGATATATTAACAATCAGATGAAAAGAAAAATAGAAGAGAAAATTAATAAAAATATGATTACGTTTTTGTATCAAGAAAATGTAGAAAAAAAATAGCTATTTTCTTTTAAAATGATACTCAAATAATTAATCAACTATGCTCAGTTAGCGAATGTGATGACTGAATGAATTATATATGGATATATTTGAAATTATTGTGACATTTATGATTTCGCAGAAGGTTTCCAGATGATTAGATAATTGAAGGAATTGTTTACTGAAGAAAAGAATTTGACGGCAATGTTTTAAACTATTTTAGGTATTTTTTTTTCTAAACCGATGGTATTGATGTTATTTTAAAAGATAATTGACAACAGGATGTCTGTTTCTTATCAAAAAAAGAACAAAGACTGTCAATTAGTTATGTTCAAGAACATTTCAAAAATTTTCAGAACAACTATAATTGTAAATCTGATCGACGAAGATGACATAATGTTAATATCTTACTATTTCAATTTCATTCACTAAATGAAAGTCGTTAGTATAAACTATCGGCTATGTGCCGAAGCAGTAGTTCTCACTTTGATACAATTCAAAAGTATATTTGCTTGTTTCTTCACTTTTCTCAAGTTAATTAGTATAATGTATAGTTATCAAGTTGAGTAATTTATTAAATAATTTTCATTTCTATAATAGGTACCAACAGTTTCTAGGTATACTTTGTTACGATTCTCATGGTAAGTATCTCGGAAAAAAAAATAATCACATACATTTTACTTACAAAATAAAGTAATTGTATCGATGATGAACAACAGCGAAGCAAATGAATTTAATTTATTCGTTCGTTCGTTCGTTCGTTGACAATGTTATGAAGAGATGTAGTTATTATTTTTTTTTCGAAATTTGATATCTAAAATAAAAACTC
>Ga0209922_100868_pt1 | contig 32560 bp, 25 predicted proteins | sample ThiBiot_500_biof_FD_183946 | JGI IMG/M metagenome (GOLD analysis project Ga0209922, IMG submission 183946) | Wastewater bioreactor microbial communities from Cape Town, South Africa - Thiocy_expt_500_biof (SPAdes) | ecosystem: Engineered > Bioreactor > Thiocyanate-remediating > Anaerobic-Aerobic ... | reverse complement strand
CCGGCCCGTTGACGTCCATCGGGTGGACCGTCAGCGTCACCTTCGCGGTCGCCGTCCCGCCGCGGCCGTCGTCGGCGGTGTACTCGAACGTCGCGCTGCCCGTGGCATCCGCATCGGTCGTGATCTGCAGGGCGCCGCCGTTGCGGATCGGCTCGACGGTGCCGAACGACGGCATCTTCGACACCGACGCGACGAGCACGTCGCCGTCGGCATCCGTGTCGTTGTCGAGCACGGGGAGGACCGTCGTACGGCCAGGGCGGATGCCGTACTCGTCGTCCTGTGCGATCGGGGGCGTGTTCTGATCGGTGCGCTCGGGGAGGGTCGTCTGCACCGTCTCTTCGGTCGTCTCCTCCTCCTCTTCGCCTTCGCCCTCGGGCGGCGTGATGTCCTGCCAGTTGTCGACGCGCTGCATCGACTCGGATGCCATCCACGCGGCGCCGCCGAAGACGTCGTTGAGCACCACGACATCGCGGTTCACGCGGAAGCGCAGGTCGCTCGTCGGTTCGATCCCCGCGATGTCCTGCACGACGTCGTCGGCCGTGCCGGGGCAGTCCCGGACGAAACGGCCCGACCCCGACCATGCGCCGTACGCGCAGCCCGCGACGAACACGGGCTGGGCGGCCTTCCCCTCAGCTCCCCCGGCCGGGGTCGACACCGGCGCACCGCCTCCGACCGGCACCCGCACGAGGGCGGTCGGGGTCGCGAGCGTCACGGCGTCGGATGCCCCGGACGGCTGCTGCAGCGTGGCATCCGCGGGCACCTCGGTCGTGGACCCGTCGCCGCCGTAGAGCGTGCGGGTGTCCGCATCGAGGACGTATGCGGTCGTGCCGACCACCGTGATCGACAGGTCGTGGTCCTTCGCGATGCCGTCGAGCGTGCGGGAGGACTTCTCCTCGGTCGTGCCGTCGCCACCGGGGCCGTACGAACGCAGCAGACCGGTTTCGGCGGAGACCGCGTACACGGTGCCGTCGACCCCCACGGCGATGCGCGCCTTCTCGCCCTCGTCCGCGACGGGCTCGGAGCCCTCGGCGCCGATGCCGCTGACCGCGGTGAACGGGGCGATCCAGAGGGAACCGGCGGGCTCGATCACGGCGACCGTGTCGGCCCCGAGCGCGGCCGATGAGCCGGGGGCGAGATCGGCGGAATCGGACAGGATGACGCGTGCCGGATCGATCGTCGAGATGGTGGATCCGACGGGATCGGCGACCAGGATGCGCGACCCGCTCTGCAGGATGTCGTATTCGGAGGATGTCGTGCGCAGCCCGCCGTCGAGGACACGCGAGGAGTGGTTGAAGTGTCCGACGAGCAGGCTCGACTGCTTCGTCACCCAGACGCCGCCGTCGTGGAGGTCGACCTCCGTCGTGGGCTTGCCCTCATAGGTGACGGCGAAGAAGCCGACGGCGAGCGCCGCCGTCGTCACGACAGCCGTCGAGATGAGCGTTTTCGGGCGCGCGCTCAGCCACGCGAACGACCTCATGATTGCTCGGCTCTCCTCCGGGCTCATCGTGTTGCGTTGCGTCGGGACCCGTTGCTGAGGCGGGCGCACACACGTAGTGCAGACCCCGACAGCCTACGTCACCATTCTGTGTGCGCCGCAATCGTCTCGGCGACGCCGCCGAGCACCGTTTTCAGGCACTGACGTACCGGGCGAGGTGCTCGGCTGTGAGGGTGCGGCCGTGGGCGACGAGGTCGGCCGGAGTGCCCTCGAAGACGATCGTCCCGCCGTCGCGACCGGCGCCCGGACCGACGTCGATGATCCAGTCCGCGTGCGCCATCACCGCCTGGTGATGCTCGATCACGATGACCGAGTTGCCCGCCTCGACGAGTCTGTCCAGCAGCGCCAGGAGCGTGTCGACGTCGGCGAGGTGCAGACCCGTCGTCGGCTCGTCGAGCACGTAGACGGCGCCCTTCTTCGACATCGAGATCGCGAGCTTGAGGCGCTGTCGCTCCCCGCCGGAGAGCGTGTTCAGGGCCTGCCCGAGCGTGATGTAGCCGAGACCGACGTCGACCATGCGGGAGAGGGTCGCGTGCGCCGGCCCCTTCGCGACGAAGGCGAGCGCCTCCTCCGCCGACATCGCGAGCACCTCGGCGATGTTCTTGCCGTCGAGCCGGTACTCCAGCACGGCGTCGCTGAACCCGGACCCCTCGCACAGGTCGCAACGGGTCTCGACACTCTGGGTGAAACCCAGGTTCGTGATGATGACCCCGAGCCCGCGGCACGCGGGGCACGCGCCTTCGGAGTTCGCGCTGAACAGCGCCGGCTTCACCCCGTTGGCCTTCGCGAACGCTTTGCGGATGTCGTCGAGGATGCCCGTATAGGTCGCGGGGCTCGACCGACGGGACCCCTTGATGGGCGCCTGGTCGACGACAACGACGTCCTCGTCAGCGGGCAGCGAGCCGTGGATGAGGGAGGACTTGCCCGATCCGGCGACGCCCGTGATGACCGTGAGGATGCCGAGCGGCACGTCGACATCCACGTTCTGGAGGTTGTGGAGTGCGGCTCCGCGGATCTCGAGCGCGCCCACGGCGGGGCGCACGGACGGCTTCAGCGCGGCGCGGTGGTCGAGGTGGCGGCCCGTGATCGTGTCGGAGGCGCGCAGGCCGGCGACGTCGCCCTCGTACATGATCCGCCCGCCGGCACGGCCGGCACCCGGGCCGAGATCGATGATGTGGTCGGCGATCGCGATGACTTCGGGCTTGTGCTCGACGACGAGCACCGTGTTGCCCTTGTCGCGCAACAGGAGGAGGAGCTCGTTCATCCGCTGGATGTCGTGCGGGTGCAGGCCCGTCGTCGGTTCGTCGAAGACGTACGTCATGTCGGTGAGGCTCGAGCCGAGGTGTCGGATCATCTTGGTGCGCTGCGCCTCGCCGCCCGAGAGCGTTCCGCTTGCGCGGTCGAGGGACAGGTAGCCGAGCCCGATGTCGACGAACGAGTCGAGGGTGCGTCGGAGGCCCGCCACGAGCGGCGCGACGGAGGAATCGTCGAGGCCCGCGACCCAGGCGGCGAGGTCCGTGATCTGCATCGCCGCGGCATCCGCGATGCTGATGCCGGCGATCTTCGATGAGCGGGCGCCGTCGTTCAGGCGCGTCCCATCGCACGCGGGGCACGGCCGGAACGTCACCGCACGGTCGACGAAGGCGCGGATGTGCGGCTGGAGACTCTCGCGGTCCTTCTGCAGCATCGACTTCGTGAGCTTGGGGATGAGCCCTTCGTAGGTCATGTTGATGCCGGCGATCTTGACCTTGGTGGGCTCGCGGTGGAGGAAGTCGTGCAGCTCCGACTCGGAGTAGTCGGCGATCGGCTTGTCGGGGTCGAGGAACCCCGACTCGGTGAAGCCCTTCACCATCCAGCCGTCGACGGTGTAGCCGGGAACGCGGATCGCCCCGGCGGAGAGCGAGAGGGACCGGTCGACGATCTCGTCGAGATCGAGTTCGCTCGACACCCCGAGACCCTCGCACGCCGGGCACATGCCGCCAGTGATCTCGAAGGAGCGCTCCTTCGTGCGCCCGCCGTCCGCACCGGCGGCGATCGTGACGGCGCCCGCGCCGGAGACCGACGGCACGTTGAACGAGAACGCCTGCGGCGACCCGACGTGCGGTGTGCCGATGCGGCTGAACAGCAGGCGCAGCATGGCATGCACATCCGTCGCCGTCCCCACCGTCGAGCGCGCGTTGGCGCCCATCCGCTCCTGGTCGACGACGATCGCCGGGCTGATGTTCTCGAGCGCCTCGACGTCGGGGCGACTGAGCTGCCCCATGAACTGCTGCACGAAAGTGGGGTACGTCTCGTTGATGAGCCGCTGCGACTCGTTCGCGATCGTCCCGAAGACGAGGCTCGACTTGCCCGAGCCGCTCACCCCCGTGAACACCGTGAGCCGTCGCTTCGGGATCTCCACGTCGACGGCCTGCAGGTTGTTCTCCTGCGCCCCGACGACACGGATCACGTCGTGCGCGTCGGCGATGCGGGCGGAGGGGGATTCCGGTGTCATGCGGACATTCTGCCGGTCGACCTGCGGCGACGCGACGACCCGGCTGGTGAGACCGGCACCACGTCCGGTGGCACCTGACGCGGTCAGCGGAAGCGGGCGGCGAGGCCGGCGAGGAGGATGTCCAGTTGACGGGCGAAGCGGGCATCCGCGGCGCCGCGCGCGTGTCCCGCCTCGGCGACGAGCGGCGCGTCGGGGCCGACGGCGGCATCGCGGGCCGCGACCGAGTAGCGCTCGGGATCGGATGCCTCCGACTGCGCGCGCTCCTGCTCTTCGATCGTGAACCCAACGACGTAGGAGGTGACGAGTTCCGCGGCATCCATCGCGTCGCGGAGAGTGAGGCCCGCGCCGGTCCACCGACCCAGCCACGGCTCCTGTGCGCGGAGCACGTCGGGGTCCGTGAGGCGGGTACCGCTGAAGGTGCGGGCACCGTCGCGATGGGCGAGGTACTCGGTGCGCAGAATGCCGGCGTAGGTGCGGAGCGCCTCCGTCCAGGCGGTGTCGGCGGGCACCTCGGCGAGCACCGCCTGCACGCGCCGCTGGATCTCCGTGCCCATCTCGTCGAGGAGATGCTGCTTGTTCGGCACATGCCAGTAGAGCGCGGGGGCACGCACATCGAGGCGCGCCGCGACGGTGCGGAGCGTCACGGCGTCGATGCCGCCCTCGTCGAGGACGGCGAGCGCCGCGTCCACGATGCGCTCCCGCGTGAGTCCCTTCGCCATGCTTGACAGCTTAACAATGTTAAAGGATGATCGACGCATCATTTAACTTAGTTAAGGAGCCATCATGCGCGCCGCCCTCGTCACCTCGTTCGATGCCCCGCCTCAGGTCGCCGACATTCCCGTCCCCGTCCCGACCGAGGGCGGCTCGCTCGGCACCGTGCTGGCATCCGCGCTGCACCCGCGCGTGCGCTCGCAGGCCGACGGCTCGCACTACACGACGACAGGCGATCTGCCTCTCGTCCCGGGCGTCGACGGCGTCGCGCGGGACGAGAACGGCGACCTGCGCTACTTCGTGCAGGAGACGGGCGCCATGGCGGAGCAGGTCGCCCTCGACCCGCGCCGCAGCGTCGTCCTGCCTGCCGGTGTCGACCCCGTCGTGATCGCGGCCGCGATGAACCCGGCGATGTCCTCGTGGATCGCCCTGCGCCGCCGCATCGAGGTCGCACCGGGATCGCGCGTGCTGATCATGGGAGCGACCGGGAACGCCGGCCGGATGGCGGTGCAGATCGCCCGGCGGCTCGGCGCCGCGCACATCGCGGCGGCGGGCCGCGACCCCGAGCGTCTGGCCGCGCTTCCCGGGCTCGGCGCCGATGACGTGATCGAACTCGGCGGAGAGGCCGACACCGTCCGCGACGCCCTGGCGGAGGTCGGGCGGGACGTCGACGTCGTCCTCGACTATCTCTGGGGCGAGCCGACCGCCGCGGCGCTGCGGGCGATCGTGCCGGCCCGTGCCGACGACTCGCGCCCACTCACCTGGATCGAGATCGGCTCCGTGACGGGCCCGGAATCCCCGATCCCGTCGGCGGCGCTGCGCGCGACGAATCTCCGGATCGTCGGCAGTGGCCAGGGATCGGTCGCACCCCGCGACATCCTCGAGGAACTGCCCGGCCTCGCCGCGGAGATCAGCCGCGGCGGCTACGACATCGCGGCCCGCGCGGTGCCGCTCCGCGACGTCACCGCGGCCTGGTTCGACGCCGCGACGACGACCGAGCGACTCGTCATCGTGCCCGATTGAGACGCGTCAAGCCGCCCGGCGACAGGCTGGCTGGCGTCAGGCTGGCCGGCGTCAGCCCGCCCGGTGGCAGCCGACGAGGTGGTCGTCGACCATGCCCGCGGACTGCATGAGGGCGTACATCGTGGTCGATCCGACGAAGCGGAAGCCGCGCTTCTTGAGCGCCTTCGACAGCGCGTCGGATGCCGCCGTCACGGCCGGCACGTCGGCGAAGGCGGCGGGTCGCTCGGCCGTCGGGCGCGCGTCGGGAGCGAACGACCACATGAACTCGTCGAACTCCCCCGGCGCCATCGCGCCGACGAGGCGGGCGTTGCCGATCGTGGCGAGCACCTTCGCACGGTTGCGGACGATACCGGCATCCGCCATCAGCCGCTCGACATCGGCCTCACCGAAAGCCGCGACCTTCTCGGGGTCGAACCCCGCGAACGCCTCGCGGAACCGCGGGCGCTTGCGCAGGATCGTGATCCACGACAGCCCCGCCTGAAAGCCCTCGAGCGACATCTTCTCGAACAGGGGCCGATCGCCGCGAAGGGGTCGCCCCCACTCCTCGTCGTGATAGCGCCGATACTCCGGGTCATCCCCGACCCACCCGCACCGGGCCAGGCCGTCCTCCCCCACGCGTAGATCGCTCACCCCGCCAGCGTAGAGCGGGGTGCCGACACGATGTCGCGCAGCGCCTCCTCGAGGTCGGTGTGGGCGAACTCGAACCCCGCATCGAGGAGCCGCCGCGGCACGACCCACCGGCTCTTCAGGACGAGTTCGGGCTCGGTGCGGAGGGCCCACATGGCGGGCTCCAGCATCCATCGGGCCGCCGGCAGCCCGACCCGGGCACCGACGACGCGGCGCAGCGTGCGCATGAGGGTGCGATTGTCGGATGCCTCGGGGCTCACGATGTTCACGGGGCCGGAGATGTCCTCGCGAGCAGCGAGGAAGAGCACGGCACGGACAACGTCGTCGAGGTGGACCCAGCTGAACCGCTGCCGGCCGCGGGTGCGATGACGCGGTGCAGCACCATCGCCGGTGGGATCCACGCCGATGCCGCGGTAGCGGCGGTGCGGGAACCACCAGCCGTCGAACTGGGGGCCGCCGAGGCCGGTCCGCGCGAGCAGGGCGAGCATGCGGGTCGCCGGCCCGTCGCCGAGGACGATCGCGATGCGCAGTGCGACGCGACGCGTGCCGGGGAGCTCGCCGGCGAAGAGCTCCGCCTCCCAGGAGCGCGCGACGTCGACGGAGAACCCCGTGCCGATGCGCCTGTCGTCCTCGCCGTTCGAGCGGTCGGTGCTGTGCGCGTAGATCGTCGCCGTCGACGCGTTCAGCCATACCCGCGGGGGCGCGGAGGCCTGAGCGACCGCTTCGCGGAGCGCGTGCGTCGTCTCGACGCGGGAGCGGAGGATCTCGGCGCGGTTGCGGTCGGTGTAGCGGCAGTTGACCGACTTCCCCGCGAGGTTCACGAGGACGTCGGCGCCGTCGACGAGGCGCGCGATGCCGGCGGCGTCCGTCCATTGCGCGTCCGCCTCTGTGGCATCCGTGTCGCGATCGGGACCGCGGCCGATCGTGCGCACGTCGTACCCGTCCGCGCGGAGCGCGTCGGTGAGCGCGCGACCGATGAACCCGGACGCGCCCGCGATCACCGCGCGGGGCGCCTCCGCGTGGCTCCATTCCGACTCGCGCATCTACTCATCCGCCTTCTGAACACGTTCAGTTCAAGGCTACTGCGAAGCCGCGAGCGCCACCATCCGGGCATTCGACGAGGACAAAAACCCGGCGCGCGACAACGCGTCACGGGCGCCGCATCGCGGGCCCGTGACGCGTCAGGGCGTCACTTCTTCTTGAGCGACTTCTCCGAGACGGGCGCCTCGCCTGAGGAGGCCAGCGCGGCGTAGTACGCACGCGCCTCGTCCTGGCGGGCCTGCTCGGCGCCCGACGCGATGGGCGCCCGGACGTGCTCGGGAGCGAAGCCGTAGGCATCCACCAGGTCCTGCGCGTGCGGGCGCAGCCGCGCCGTCAGCCGGTCGATGTAGCGCGAGACGGATGCCGCGCGCTGCGCCGACAGGCGACCGTTGATGAGGTACCAGGCGAGATGCTTCTCGATGAGGTGCATCCCGAAGAGGTCCCTCAGCCACGTGAGCACCTGCGCAGTGCCCTCGTCCTCGATGCGGGCGACGCCGTCGCTGAAGGCCTCCCACTGCAGCAGTTCTCCGTGGGCACGGGCCGCCTCGATGAGCTCGGCCTGGTTCTGGTTGAAGATCTCGGCAGCCTCGGCGGGGGATGCCTTGGCGGCCGGGCGCAGGCGCCCTGCGATGTCGGAGATCATCTGCTCCACGCGCCCCGCGAGCAGCTCGTGCTGCTGCTCGGCGCGAAGGCCGAGCTCGACCGAGCGAGCCGTCGAACCGAGATCGGCGACCGACTGTCCGAACTGCCGCAGACCCGCACCGTGGAACACCCGGCCCGCCGTCTGCCGCGCGGCGAAGGATGCCAGCTTCGCGGCATCCGCGCCCTTGAACTGCTTCGCGAAGTCGGCGAGGAGGCGCTTGCCGACGAGCTGCAGGAGGATGTTGTTGTCGCCCTCGAAGGTGACGTAGACGTCGAGGTCCTGGTGGAGACCGACCATCCGGTTCTCGGCGAGGAAGCCTGAGCCGCCGCACGCCTCGCGGGCCTCCTGGATGGTGCTGAGCGCGTTCCAGGTCGAGAGCGGCTTCAGCGCTGCGGCGAGGGTCTCGAGGTCTTCGCGCTCCTCGGGGGTGTCGGTGCGGCCGGAGAAGACGCCGTCGAACTTGCGCAGCAGCTCGTCGTTGGAGAAGAACTGCGCGTAGTTCTGCGCGAGGAGCGGCAGCAGGCGGCGCTGGTGCTTGCCGTAGTCGAGGAGGACGACCTCGTCGCTGCCCGAGCCGGAGTCGAACTGGCGGCGCTGGTTCGCGTAGGTGAGCGCGATGTACAGCGCGAGGGCCGTTCCGGTCGTCGCGGCACCGTCGAGCGAGACGCGCCCCTGGACGAGAGCGCCGAGCATCGTGAAGAACCGCCGGCCGGGCGACGGGATGTCGGACGAGTACGTGCCGTCGGCCGCGACGTCACCGTAGCGGTTCAACAGGTTGAAGCGCGGGATGCGCACATGGTCGAACGCGAGGCGGCCGTTGTCAATGCCGTTGAGGCCGCCCTTGACGCCGTCGTCCTCGCTCTGGACGCCGGGGAGCATCGCACCCTCGTCGTCGCGGATCGGCACGAAGAAGCAGTGCACGCCGTAGTTGACGCCGCCCGTGATGAGCTGCGCGAACACCGTGGCGGCGCGCCCGTGCAGGGCTGCGTTACCGAGGTAGTCCTTCCACGCCCCGCGGAACGGGGTGTGGATGACGAACTCCTCGGTCTCGGGGTCGTAGGTCGCCGTCGTGCCGATCGCGGCGACGTCCGAGCCGTGGCCGGTCTCGGTCATCGCGAACGCGCCGGGGAGGTCGAGCTCGATGACATCGCGCATCCACGCGTCGTGGTGCTTCTCGGTGCCGAGCTGGTAGATCGCGGAGCCGAACAGGCCCCACTGCACGCCCGACTTGATCTGCAGGCTCGGGTCGGCGAGGACGAGCTCCATGAAACCGGCGAGGTTCGCTCCGTTGTCCTCGAACCCGCCGTACTTCTTCGGGAACGCGCGGCGCGAACCGTCGTTCTCGACCAGCAGGCGCAGCTGCGCGAGGACCCGCTCGCGGTGCTCGGGCACCGGCTGGCCGTCGATGCGCCAGAACGCCGGGTCCTTGATCATCTCGCGTGCTTCGAGGCGGGTCTCGCCCCACGTGCCGAGGAGCAGCTTCGTCACGGCGGCGACGTCGATGCGCGGCTCGTGCGCCTCTTCTGCGCTGTGCGCCGCGACGGGTGCGCCGCCGGCGGGCGTGCGCTTGCTCGTGGCGGGTTTCTTCGAACGGACGGCGGCGTCGGTCATCGGCGTACCTTTCGCAGGCGGGCAGGGGAGGTCACCCTCGACGGTAGGTCGACCACAATGCCGCCGCAAACCCCCTGCCGATCACCTACAAAAGCCTGCACACCCGTGTGCAGGTCCGGTTGTATGACACCCACACCCGCGTCGGGTGAGACTCAGTGTCACCGGCCCGTGTCACCCTCCGCTGCGGGGTCGCGTGCGCCGGTGCACCTCCGCTGAGCACAGAGGCGGATGGCGCTCAGTGCGCGGCGATCACGGCGAGGACGGCGTCGCCATAGGCTTCGCGCTTCTTGGCGCCGATGCCCGTGATGCCCTCGAGTGCCGCCACCGATGCCGGGCGCCGGTCGGCGAGTGCGCGCAGCGTGGCATCCCCGAACACGATGTACGCCGGGACGCCCTGCTCTTTCGCAGCGCCCGCGCGCCAGGCCCGCAGTGCCTCGAACAGGTCGCGGTCGCCCTCGGCGACGGCTTCGGTCGCCGCCGCCTTGCGTGTGCGGGATGCCCCGCCGCCACGGCCGAGCACGTCCCGTCGCAGCGGCACGGGTGCCTCGCCCCGCAACACGGCGGCGCCCTCTTCGCCCACGGCCAGCACACCGTACTCGCCCTGCGCGACGATGACGCCGCGGGCGAGCAACTGCCGGATGACGCTGCGCCAGTCCTGGTCGGTGAGGTCGGCGCCGAGGCCGTACGTCGCAAGGGCATCGTGACCCTGCTGGCGGATGCGGTCGGTCGAGGCTCCGCGGAGGATGTCGACGAGGTGTCCCGCCCCGAACGCCTGGTTCCGCTCGCGCTTGAGTCGCACGATCGTCGAGAGCAGCTTCTGCGCGGGGATCAGCCCGTCCCACGTGTCGGCGGGCTGGAGGCACGTGTCGCAGTTGCCGCACGGGTCGGATGCCTGGCCGAAGTAGCCGAGCAGGTTCTGTCGTCGGCATGACACCGTCTCGCAGAGCGCGAGCATCGCGTCGAGATGCTGACCAAGACGCTGCTTGTAGGCGCGCTCTCCCGGCGACTGGTCGATGAGACGCCGCTGCTGCACGACGTCGCCGAGGCCGTACGCCATCCACGCGACCGCGGGCTCGCCGTCACGGCCCGCGCGTCCGGTCTCCTGGTAGTAGCCCTCGACCGACTTCGGCAGGTCGATATGCGCGACGAAGCGGACGTCGGGCTTGTCGATCCCCATGCCGAACGCGATCGTCGCGACCATGACGACGCCCTCGTCACGGAGGAACCGCGATTGGTTGCGGGCGCGCACCGCGGCATCCAACCCCGCGTGATACGGCAGGGCGTCGACGCCCTGCGTGCGCAGATATTCGGCGGTCTGCTCGACCGACTTGCGGCTGAGCGCGTAGACGATGCCGGCGGAGCCCTCGGGCTGCGAGCGGACGAACTGCAACAGTTGCCGACGCGGGTCGACCTTCGGCTCGATGCGGTACTGGATGTTGGGTCGGTCGAAGCTCGCGACGAAGTGCTTCGCCGCCTCGAGGTGGAGGCGCTCGGTGATCTCCTGGTGCGTCGCGCGGGTCGCCGTCGCGGTGAGCGCCATGCGCGGGACGCCCGGGAACCGCTCGCCGAGGTCGCCGAGCGCGAGATAGTCGGGCCGGAAGTCGTGACCCCACTGGCTGACACAGTGCGCTTCGTCGATCGCGATGACACTGAGCTTTCCGCGCGTGAGGAGCGCGGTCGTCGCGGCCCCGCTGAGGCGTTCGGGCGCGACGTAGAGGAGATCGAGCTCGCCCGCGAGGTAGGCCTGCTCGACGCCCGCACGCTCGGCCGGCGACTGCGTCGAGTTGAGGTATGCGGCGTTGACGCCGTTCGCGACGAGCGCGTCGACCTGGTCGTGCATGAGGGCGATGAGCGGCGAGATGACGAGCCCCGTACCCGGCCGCACGAGCGCGGGGACCTGGTAGGTGATGGACTTTCCACCGCCGGTGGGCATGAGGACGATCGCGTCACCGCCGGTGACGACCTGATCGACGATCGCCGCCTGATCGCCGCGGAAGTCGTCATACCCGAAGACCTCGTGGAGCACGGCGCGCGGGTCGGCGCCGGTGTGATCGCGACCCGTGCGGACGAGCATCGGCGCGCGGTGGTTGGGCGTGGCGCGGTGGGGTGCGTCGCCGTGGTCTGCGCCGCCGTGACCCTGCCGCGGGGCTCCGGCAGTCTGGCGCGCCAACGCACCGGCGTATCCGTCGAACTCGGGCGGCGGCGGTGCGTCGTAATCGTCGGGAGGCGCGAGCTCGTCGACATCCCACGGCACGTCCGCGTAGGGGTCGAAGGTCTCTCGGCTCACCGTCTCAGGCTAATCGTGACGGCGGACACCGGGGGCACGTCATCCACCGGCTCCGCTACAGGCGCAGCACCTCGGTCACGCGGACGACGGCCGTGCCCGCCTCGGCGGATGCCGCGAGGTCGACCTCCGCACGGATGCGCCAGTCGTGGTCGCCGGCCGGGTCGTCGATCGTCTGCTCGACGCGCCACACGCCCGACGCGGCATCCGTCTCGTCGATCATGCAGAGCCGGGGCGAGCGCGCCGGGCCGCCGGTGAGGATCTCGTCGTGCTCGTCGTAGTAGGCATCCAGCACCTCGGGCCAGCCCGCGTCGGGGTCGAGCGCGACGAGCGCGTCGTCCTCCTGCAGGGCGGCGAGCTGCACGCGGCGGAACAGCTCGTTGCGCACGAGCACCGTGAACGCGCGCCGGTTGGTGAGCACCGACGGGGGTGCGGGCGGCACGACGGGAGCGTCGTCCTCGGGGAGGTGGGCGGTGGCATCCACCAGTGCGGACCACTCGTCGACGAGGCTCGAGTCGACCTGCCGCACGAGCTCGCCCAGCCACTCGATGACATCCATCAGCTCGTCGGTGCGCGCCTCGGCGGGGACCGTCTGACGGATCGCGCGGTAGGCGTCCGACAGGTATCTCAGCACGAGACCTTCGCTGCGCTGCAGCTGGTAGAACGAGACATATTCCGCGAACGACATGGCCCGCTCGAACATGTCGCGCACGACAGACTTCGGGCTCAGCGCGAAGTCGCGCACCCACGGCTGGCTCGACGCGAACACCTCGAACGACTGGTCGAGCAGCTCGGCGAGCGGCTTCGGCCACGTGATCTCTTCGAGCCGCGCCATGCGCTCGTCGTACTCGATGCCGTCGCGCTTCATCGCGGCCACCGCCTCGCCGCGCGCCTTGTACTCCTGCTGCGAGAGGATCGCCCGCGGGTCGTCGAGGGTCGCCTCGATCACACTCACGACGTCGAGGGCGTAGTGCCCCGTGCCGACTCCGGCCGATTCCTGGCCCGAACTCCTCCGATCCGCCGCCGATTCGGTCGAATCGGCCGGCTCCGGCCCTCCGCCGCGAGAAATGGAGGAGTTCGGGACATCCTCGTCGGGAGACAGCAGCCCGATCGCGGCGAGTGCGAACGGCGACAACGGCTGATTCAGGGCGAAATTCGGCTGCAGATCGACCGTCAGCCGGATGAGCGGGGCACCCGGCCCGCCGGGCCCGGCCCCGGGCCGGGCATCCCCGGCAGGGAGGATCTCGACGATCCCGGCATCCACGAGCGTGCGGAAGATGGCGATCGCACGGCGCGCGAGCTCGTACTTCCGTGCGCGGGGCTCGTGATTGTCGAACACGAGCGAGCGGACGTTCCCGAAGACGTCACCGCCGCGCCCGATCACGTTGATGAGCATCGCCGCCGTCAGTCGCAGCTGCGGCACGAGCGGCTCGGGCGGCGCCGCGATGAGGCGCTCGTACGAGCCCTCACCCCAGTTCACGACGCCGGTCGGAGCCTTCTTGCGGACGATCTTCTTGCGCTTGGCAGGGTCGTCGCCCGCCTTGGCGAGGGCGACCGCGTTCTCGATCTCCCACTCGGGCGCCATCACGACGACGTTGCCGTACGGGTCGAACCCGGCGCGCCCCGCCCGGCCCGCGACCTGATGGAACTCACGGGCCGAGAGCTGACGCATCTTCGTCCCGTCGTACTTCGACAGCGCCGTGATGACGACCGTCCGGATCGGCACGTTGATGCCGACCCCGAGGGTGTCGGTGCCGCAGATCACCTTGAGGAGCCCCCGCTGCGCAAGCGTCTCGACGAGGCGGCGGTACCGCGGCAGCATGCCCGCGTGGTGGACGCCGATGCCCGAGCGCACGAGCCGTGACAGGGTCTGCCCGAACCCCGTCGTGAACCGGAAGCCTCCGATCGCCGCGGCGATGGCATCCCGCTGTTCGCGAGTCGTGAGCGTGACGGATGCCAGGGCCTGCGCCCGCTCGAGCGCGGCGGCCTGGGCGAAGTGCACGATGTAGACGGGAACCTCGCGCTCGTCGACGAGCATCGTGAGCACCTCATGCACGGGGCGCCGCTCGTACGAGAAATGCAGCGGCACGGGCCGCTCGACGCCCGTGATCTCGGCGACCGCACGTCCGGTGCGGCGCTCGAGATCATCGGCGATCGGCGTGACATCGCCGAGCGTCGCCGACATCAGCAGGAACTGCGCACGCGGCAGGAGCAGCAGCGGCACCTGCCAGGCCCACCCCCGCTCGGGGTCGCCGTAGTAGTGGAACTCGTCCATGACGACCTGGTCGACCGCGGCATCCGTGCCTTGACGGAGCGCGATGTTCGCCAGGATCTCCGCCGTGCAGCACACGATCGGGGCATCCGGGTTGACGGACGAATCGCCCGTGACCATGCCGACGTTCTCCGCCCCGAAGACCTCGACGAGGGCGAAGAACTTCTCGCTCACCAGCGCCTTGATCGGCGCCGTGTAGTAGGAGCGACCGCCGGATGCCAGGCAGATCGCGTGCGCCGCGATCGCCACGAGCGACTTGCCCGTGCCGGTCGGGGTCGACAGGATGACGTTCGCGCCCGAGACGAGTTCCATCACGGCCTCGTCCTGCGCGGAGTAGAGCGTCAGCCCGCGGTCGGCCGCCCATCCCACGAAGCCGTCATAGGCGGCATCCGCCGTCGCGCCGGTCGGCACGGCGTCGGTCAGGGCGGTCACACCTCGAGTCTGCCGCACCGAGGCGGCCGCGGGCGCACCTGCAATGGCTTAGGTCATGTCTGATAATGCGGAGCGCCGGCCCGTGCAGATCCGTGCGGTGCGTCGGTGAGGCGAGTCTGGCGCTGTCGGCGGCCCTGGCTACAGTGAAGGCGACCCGCGCGGGGAGCAGGTCCCGTCTGCCGGTGAAGAAGGGATCGCGATGACAATGTCTGAATCTCTCGGCAGCGGCCCGCAGCGACCGCCACTTGACAGCACGCTGAGTGGGAGCGAGTTGCTGCGGTGGTACTGGCTCAAGGACGAGCTCGTGTCGTTCGCGCGGGTTCTCGGCGTGCGTACAACGGGCAGCAAGGACGTGCTCGCCGCACGCATCGCGGCCGAGCTCGACGGCGTCGGCTTCGAGGAACCGGCCCGCTCGAAGCCCGTCGCCGCCACCCAACTGAAAGGACGCCTCACTGCAACGACAGTGATCCCGCGCGGTCAACGGTGCAGCCAGTCGGTGCGGGAGTGGTTCGTGATTCAGGTCGGGTCGACGTTCGGGTTCGACGCCGCGATGCGCCAGTACTTCGCCCACGCCGACGGCACTCAGACACTGCATGACGCACTCGATCACTACCGAGCGACCCGCAACAGTGAGCCGAAGGCGATCGACCCGCAGTTCGAGTACAACCGCTTCACACGGTCTTGGCACCAGGCCAATCCGAACGGAACCCGAGCGGAGCTGCTCGACGCGTGGCGGCACTACCGCGCGACACCGTCCGACAGTCGCGAGCGCGCCTGAGTTGTATCTGACAGGGCTTTTGTCCAGGCCACCGCGGTGTGGATGAGTACGGCGGCGCGGTAGACGGTCGCGAGCTTGTCGTATCGGGTCGCGAGGCCGCGCCATTGCTTGGTGTGGCAGAACCGTCGCTCGATCACGTTGCGGTTCCGGTAGTCCTCGGCGTCGAGATCGACGGGCCTGCCGCCGCGTGATCCACGCCGTTTGCGGTGTCCTTGCTGATCGCGTGGCTCCGGGATCACGGCCTTGATCCCGCGGCCACGCAGGTGCGAACGGATCGCGCGGGACGAGTAGGCCTTGTCACCGCGGACGGTATCCGGGCGGGTGCGGGGCCGCCCGGTGTCGCGTGCCACGCGCAGCTGCTCGAGCATCGGGATCAGCATCGGTGAATCGCGGCCTGACCGGGCGTGATCAAGGTGACCAGCGGGAGCCCGTTGCCGTCGACGAGCTGATGGATCTTCGTCGACAAGCCACCCCGGGAGCGGCCGATGCCGTGATCAGGCGGCTCGACGGCCGGATTCGTGTAATTCGATCCAGCCCCCCGTGGGATGGGTCGTGTTCGTCGCGTGCTGATGCGCACGAGCGATCGTGGAATCCACCGACACCGACCAGTCCACTAACGCTTCCGCGTCGGCCTGCGCGATCAGCGTCGACGCGATCTTGTCCCAGGTCCCCTCGGTAGCGAGACGGTGATGCCACGTCCACACCGTCTGCCAGGGCCCGAACACCTCCGGCAGATCCCGCCACGCGATCCCGCACCGGTAGCGGTAGATGATGCCCTCCAACATCGACCGCGCATCCGAGAACTTCCGCCCCGGACGCCCCGTCGGCTTCGGCAACATCGACTCGATCAACGACCACTGAGCATCAGAAAGCAACTGGAACCGCGACACAGTCCCACCTTTTCAGCCGACGCCACCAACCTTTGTCAGACACGCCCTAGCGGGAGGCGAGCTTCGCGTGGACGATGCGGGTGGCGGCGGCATCCACGATCTTGGCGAACGCAGGGTCGGACTGCGCCTTCGCGAGCACGGCGTCGTACATCGGCGCGAACACCGTCGGGTCGGCGGAGACGAGCACCAGATCGACCCCAGCGGAGAGTGCGAGGATCGCGCGATCGGCGGGCGCCCAGGGCTTCGCGGCCGCGGCGGCCGACAGGTCATCGCTCATGATGACGCCGTCCGGCCCGATCTCACGGCGGGCGAGCGCGACGACGGTGGGCGAGAAGACGGCCGGGGCAGAGGCGTCGATGTTCTGGTAGAACGCCGTCGAGACCATGATCGCCGACGGCCCCGCCCCGGTCAGCGCGCCGTAGATCGTGACGTCGGGGCTCTGCGGCGTGACCGTCGTGTCGACGACGTTCGCCGTGGTGTCGGTGTTCGCCGTGACGTGTCCGAGGCCCGGGAAATGCTTGAAGACGGGGAGGATGCCGGCGCCGCGCATCCCCGCGGCGAACGCGCCGGCCTTCGCCTGCACGGTCGGACCGTCGTAGCCGTACTGGCGCCCCAGGGCACCGATCGACGGGTTGTCGAAGCGGCTCGCCTGGCTCGTGACGATGTCGGCGACGGGGGCGAGGTTCATGTCGACGCCGGCTGCGGCGAGCTCGGACCCCCACTGGCCCGCCTGAGCGCGCAACTGGTCGTCGGGGAGGTCGGCCTGGCGGATGGCGTACGGCATGTCGCTGAACCCCGGCCCGCGCAGCACCTGGACTTCGCCGCCCTCCTGATCGGTCGCGACCCACAGCCGCACACCCCCGGTCGGGCCCGCGCCGTCGGGCACCGGGGGTGCCGGAGCGAGCGAGGTGAACTGCGCGACGACGGATGCCACGGCGGCCGTGCCCGCCGTCGTCCGGCCGTGCAGGAAGATGCTGCCGGCGTGCCGGTCGGTGATGGCAGCGAGCGTCGCGGGCGTCGCGCTGCTGACATCCGTGCCCACCATGAACAGTTGCCCGACCCGCTGCTCGAGGCTGAGCGCGGCGACCGGATCGGTCGGCGTGGGCGTCGGGGTCGGGCTCGGCGTGGGCGTCGCGCTCCCGGTGGTCGCGCTCGGGGTGGGGGCGGGCGGCGATGCGGCGCACCCCGTCGCGGTGAGGACCGCGGCGATCAGGAAGGCGAGCGTGGTGCGTCGGCGCATGGCATCCATCGTCGCGGACGGCGCCGCCCGGTGCCACCCCGAATCGGGGTGTGGGCGGTCGGGTGGCTGCCAGGCCGGGGCAGCCTCCGGATCCGGGTAGCCGCGATCCTGTTCCGAAAGCAGGGCCAACCGCACCATCTCGGGCGGTCGGCCCCTGCCCGAGGCGATCGGCCCTGCTTTCGCGACGGCTCGGCCCGGTGATCGATTCGGACGGCACACGGTGACAACCGGCAGCCCAGCCTCTCGTCCGATCGCCGCGCGCGGCGATGCCGGCCAGCGGTCGCCCGCCATCAGCAGCCACGAGTGTCGCGCAAGCAGGCTCAACCGTCCCAGAGAGTGACACCAGCCCCGTGCCAGGCCGATCGGCCCTGCTCCCGCGGCAACACCGCCCACGACCGCGTCGATGAGGACGGCTCACGCGGACGCCGCTGGCTCCGCCTGGCGCCAGACGCGGATGCCGAGGGCACACGCGAAGCCGCACTCACCTGGCGGAACACGCCCGCGCGCGCTTACGTTGAAGAGAACGCCCGAGAACAGGAGCCGCCATGACTGACGACATCGACGTCACCCGCAACGATGGCAAGAGCCGCTACGACATCACGGTGGACGGCGTCCTCGCCGGTTTCACCGAGTTCTTCCACGACGGCGGTCCGGGCCGCCTCATCTTCCCGCACACCGAGATCGACCCCGCGTTCGGCGGCCGTGGACTCGGCACCACACTCGTCGCGCGGGCGATGGCTGACGTCGCCGAACGCGGCGAGATCGTCATCCCCGTCTGCCCCTTCGTCGTGAAGTACCTCAAGGACCACGAGGTCCCGGGGCTCACGATCGAGTGGCGGCCTCGCGACCGCGAGGTCGGCGAGGCCGCACCGACCGACGAGCCGACCCCCGGCGACGAGGGCGTCGGGAACTGGCGCGGATGACCCGCCTGGATGCCGGCGGGGTCGACACCGAAAGCCCCGCCGACTGCGACGGGCCGCGCGCCCTGCTGCTGGAGGCGCGCGAGGTGCCGCTCGGCGGCGTGCGCGGCATGGCCGTGCACCGGAGCCTCCCGCAGCGCCCGCTGCCGATGGTCGGCGCCTGGTGCTTCCTCGATCGGTTCGGCCCGCAGACGGCGCGGATGCGCGTGGAGCCGCACCCGCACATCGGGCTGCAGACCGTGACGTGGCCGTTCGTCGGCGAGGTACGCCACCGCGATGTGCTCGGCAGCGACGTCGTGGTGCGGCGCGGCGCGCTGAACCTCATGACGAGCGGCGCCGGCATCGCGCATTCGGAATATTCGCTCGGTGACGAGGCCGTGCCCCTCGATGCGCTGCAGCTCTGGGTCGCGCTCCCCGAATCGCGTCGGCACGGCGACGCCGCGTTCGAGCGGCATGAGAACCTTCCGGTCGTCGAGCTCGGCGGCGGCGCGGCTGCGACGGTGGTCGTCGGCTCCTTCGCCGGAGCGACCTCACCCGCGACGATGTACACGCCGATCGCCGGCGTCGAGGTGCATATTCCCACCGGGGCATCCGTCGTTCTGCCGCTCGATCCCGCGTGGGAGTACGCGCTCGTCGGCGTCGACGGGGCGCCGGAGGTGATGACGGATGCCGAGGCATCCACCATCCTCGACGACCAGAGCCTGCTGTATCTCGGCATCCGCCGGAGCGGGATCGAGATACATGCCGATCGCGACACGACCCTGTTCGTGCTCGGTGGGGAGCCCTTCGAGTCGGACATCGTCATGTGGTGGAACTTCGTCGGGCGCACGCACGAGGAGATCGTCGCTGCGCGGGATGCCTGGGAGGACCCGGCCGCCGCACGCGCCCGCTTCGGCCATGTGACGGGCCACGGCGACGAGCGCATCCCCGCGCCGCCGCTGCCCGCGGTGCGCCTCACACAGCGGCGCCGCCGCTGATCAGCCGGGTTTGTCCCGACGCGGTCAGGTGGTGACGCGCGGGTACGCTGGAGACGTGGCCCGGAACCCGATCCTGTCGACACGCGTCCTGCTCGTGTGCGCGGCGATCGGCGTCGCCACGGGCATCCTCGGCGGCATCGCGGGCCTCCTGACCCCCGTGCTCCTGGCGACGCCGCTGGCCGTCGCGTACGGGTTCCTTCTGGGTGTGCACGTGCTCCCCGGGATCATCGCGCAGGAGGTGCTGCGCCTGCCGCTGGTCGCCCTGCTCTCGCACGTGATGGCGGCGCTCATCTCGAGCGCGTTCAACCCCGCGTGGGCGGTGCGCTTCATCGGTACGGCGCTGCTGTTCGGGGCGATTCAGGAGGGCGTCGCCGCGCTCACCCGGTACCGCGCCTGGGGGCCCTGGCGCTTCTTCATCTCCGCCGTCATCATCGGCGCGATCGTCGCCGTCGCGGTGTTCTTCGTCGCCCATCTGTCGTCGCTGCCTCCCGTGGCACAGATCGCGTACCTCGCTTTGTCGGTCCTCGGGCCCGTCGCCTGGACCGCGGTCGGCCTCGGCATCGGGTCGTCGCTGCGACGCGCGGGCGTCGCGCGGCAGTCGGTACCGCGGTAGACCCTTCGACCGGGATTGTCCCGAAGGTTAGGCTCGCCTAAGCTGAAAGGACCTGCTCTTCCGACCCGCTGGGATGACCCGTGACCTCTGCCGTCTCCGGAGCGGCCGCGGGGGACCCCGTCGAGCCGCGTCCGCCGCTCGTGAGCGTGCGCGGGCTCGGCATCCGTCACGACGGCGCGACGACGTGGTCGCCCGCCGACGCGAGCTTCGACATCGCCCCCGGCGAGGTGGTGCTGCTGCTCGGGCCGAGCGGCGCGGGAAAGTCGACGCTCACCCTCGCCCTGGACGGGCTGATCCCCCACGCGGTGCCCGCGGCCCTCGAGGGGAGCATCGTGGTCGACGGTCTCGACACTCGGGAGTCCCTGGTCGCGGAGCTCAGCACGCGGGTCGCGATGGTCTTCCAGGATCCCGACGCACAGCTGGTCACGGGGACACTGCTCGACGAGGTGGCGTTCGGTCCGGAGAACCTCCGGATGCCTGTCGACGACGTCCTCGCCCGCGCCGAGGATTCCCTGCGCCGGGTCGGCCTCTGGGAACGGCGGGGCGAGAACCCGGATCGGCTGAGCGGTGGCGGCCGGCAGCGGCTTGCGATCGCGTGCGCGCTCGCGATGGGTTCACCGCTGCTCGTGCTCGACGAGCCGACGGCGAACCTCGACCCGCAGGGCATCGAGGAGGTGTACGCCGCGCTCGGCGAACTGGTCGCGGCGGGAGATCGGGCGATCCTGCTCGTGGAGCACAATCTGGATGCCGCCGCGCGCCTCACCGACCGGGTGGTCGTCCTGGATCAGGCCGGGCGGACCGTCGCCGACGGCACCGCCGACGAGGTGCTGCGCGGTCGGGCGGACGAGTTGCACGAGATGGGCGTGTGGCTCCCCGTCGCGACGCTCGCCGCGATGCGGCTGCGCTCCGCCGGCTGGGCGCTCGACCCGCTCCCCCTCGACCCCGACGAGCTGCGTGTCGCCCTGGATGCCGCCACGTCTCCGGCACCCGCAACCGCCGTCCCGAACTCCTCCACTTCTCTCGCCGAGACGGGGGTATCGCCCGAATCCGGGCCCGACGCGACATACTGGAGGAGTTCGGGTCGGGCGACGGGAGATGCGGCGCCCCTCATCCGTGTGCGGGGGCTGCGCACGCGACGCGGACGGGCCGAAATCCTGCACGGCATCGACCTCGACGTGCGCGCGGGCGAGTTCGTCGCGATCGTCGGGGCGAACGGTGCGGGCAAGACGACGCTCCTGCAGTCGATCGCCGGGGTCGTGCCGGTCCCCCGCGGGCAGGTCACCGTCGACGGGGTCGACGTCTCGCGCACCGACCTGCGCTCGCTGTCGCGCCGGATCGGGTTCGTCTTCCAGAACCCCGAGCACCAGTTCATCGCCCCGACCGTGCACGACGAGCTCGCCCACGGGCTGCGCCTGCAGCACCTTCCCGAGGCGGAGGTCGAGCAGCGCGTGCACGACGTGCTGCGCCGGTTCGGACTCGAGGACAAGGCCGATGTGCACCCGTTCCTCCTGTCCGGCGGGCAGAAGCGGCGACTGTCGGTCGGGACGGCTCTCGTCGCCGGTGCCCCCGTGCTCGCCCTCGACGAGCCCACGTTCGGGCAGGACCGCGCGCGGGCGGACGAGCTGCTGGGCCTCCTCCAGGGCCTCAACCGCGACGGCACAACGGTGCTCGTCGTCACGCACGACATGCAGCTGGTCACCGAGTACGCGACCCGCACGATCGTCATCGGCGACGGCAGGGTCCTCGCGGATGCCCCGACGGCCGAGGTCTTCTCGGACGAAACCCTGATCCGCTCGGCCGGACTGCGCCTGCCGCCGCTGCGACGGGCCTTCGCGGGTCTCGAGCGCCACCCGGAGCTTGCGGGCATCACGCGCCTCGCCGACGTCCCGTACGGCTCGGGCTTCGACCCGGCACCGGCCTCAGCCACCCCCACCGAACCCACGGCCGCCCGATGACCGCCGCAACGATCGACCCGTACGCGACGACCCCCGCCGGAGGGCGGTTCCTGTTCACGCTGAACCCGCTCGCGAAGTTCGCCGCGCCTCTGCCCCCGATGCTCGTGCTCGTCTTCGTCCGTGATCTCGCGACGCCGCTCGCGTTCCTCGCGCTCGCGTACATTGTGCTCCTCGCGGGCGCCCGGCTCACGGTCCGCATCGTGCTGCTTCTCGCCGTCGCGCTCCCCGTCGCCGCCCTCGTCATCGGGCTCGGAATGTCGCTGTGGGTGGATGCCTCACGCGTCGACACCTCGGTCACCGTCGTGGAGCTCGGCGGGTGGCGGCTGTACGGCGGGGCCGTCCTGATCGGCATGGCGACGGGCATCCGGCTCGCCGCGATCGTCGCCCTCGCGCTCGTCGCAGGCCTCACGACGAACGGCGCCGACCTCGTGCGCGCGAGCGTGCAGCAGCTGCGGGTGCCGTACCGCGTCGGCTACACGGCGCTCGCGGCGTTCCGGTTCGTCCCGCGGTTCGGCCACGAACTCGATGTGATCCGTCAGGCGCACCGCGTGCGCGGGTCGCACGGCGGGCGTGGTCCGTTCGCCGCCCTCGCGCGCTGGTGGGGCTACATCGTGCCGCTGCTCGCGGGGGCGATCCGGCATGCCGAGCGCGTGGCCCTCGCGATGGATGCCCGCGCCTTCGGCGCCTACCCCGACCGCACGGAGCGGCACCTCGTGCCCTGGCGGCCGCGCGACACCGCGTTCGTCGTCGCGTTCTGGATCGTGAGCGCCGTGCTCCTTGTCGCCTTCTTCCCCTGGACCCTCTGAGCGTCACCGTCGAAAGGATCCCCATGGCCCGCGACTCCGGCCCCGTGAAGCCCGCCTCGCAGGATCTGCTGCACCTGACGGTGCTGCGCACCGAACGCCTCACCCCGCACTGGATGCGGGTCACCCTCGGCGGCGGCGACATCGCCCGCTTCACCCCGATGGGCTACGACCAGTGGTTCCGCATCTTCCTGCCGCACACCGGCGCGGGCGGGGATGAGGGGCTCGAGCGCATCCCGGCGAAGGCGAACAAGATCTTCGGCTACCTGAAATACCTGCGCATCCCCGAGGGCATGCGGCCTGTCATGCGCAACTACACGGTCCGCGCCTACGGGCACAGGGCGCGTCGGGCGGCGCCGAGATCGACGTCGACTTCGTCTTGCACGGATCGGGTCCGACGGCGGGCCCCGCGTCGCGATGGGCGGATGCCGCAGAGCCGGGCGAGTCCGTCGTGATCATCGACGAGGGGGTCGGCTTCAACCCGGCCCGCGGGACGTCGGGCGTCCTCCTCGTCGCCGACGAGACCGGCGCACCCGCCGTCGCCGGGGTCTGCGCCTCACTGCCCGCGGACGCGACCGGACTCGTGATCCTCGAGGCGCCGTCGGAGCACGACGTGCTCGAGTTCGCGGCGCCGTCCGGTGTCGAGGTGCGTTGGATCGTCCGGCCGGATGCCACGAAGCCTGGCACCCTCGCCCTGGCGGCGCTGCAGGAGCTCGCACCACCGGCATCCGACACGCATGCGTTCGTCGTCGGCGAGCAGTCGCTGCCGACCGCGGCACGGCGCCACCTCGTCGCGCAGGGACTCCCGAAGGACCAGGTCAGCTTCGTCGGATACTGGCGGGTGGGCGCGGCATCCCCCGCGCCGAAGTCCCAGCAGGCGCAGCAGGCGGACGCGCACTGATGGGCAAGGTGACCACGGCGTACCTGCTCACCTGCGCCGCGATCGGTGTGGCGACCGGGCTGCTGATCATCCCGGCGACGGCGTTCTCGACGCTCACCTATGCGACGCTGCCGCCGCTATCGGCTCTCGTCGCAGGGGCCTGGGTCGTGGGGTTCGTCGTCGCGATGCGGCTCGTCGAGCGACCCGGGGCCGCCCTGCTCACGGGCCTCATCTCCGGACTCGTGGCCGCGCCGTTGTCGGCCACGGGCCCCGTGATCGTCGTCACGAACGTGATGTTCGCCGCGTTCATCGAGCTGCCGTTCCTCGTGACGCTGTACCGGCGGTGGTCTCGCTGGCTGTACTACCTCGGCGCGACGGCGCTCGCGGTGCTGTACGGCGCGTGGACGGTGACGGCGGCGAACATGCAGACGTTCCCCTTCTGGGTCGTCGCCCTCTACCTCGTGACGCTGCTCGCGTCGGAGCTCGCCGCGGTCGCCCTCGGGATCCTCATCGCCGACCGGCTGCGCGCCGCCGGCGTCGCCCGTCTCGCCCGCCGCCGCGTGGTCGAGGCGGCGGGCTGAGACGGTCGAAGCCGGGGCCTACCGCTTGCCGACGATCTGTCGCGCGACGAGGTCGCGCATGATCTCGTTGGTGCCGCCGTAGATGCGGTGCACACGGGCATCCAGGTATGCGCGGGCGATCGGGTACTCGGTGATGTAGCCGTATCCGCCGTGCAGCTGAACGCCGATGTCGAGGAGCTCCGCCTCACGGTCCGTCGCCCAGAACTTGACCTTCGCGGCCTCTTCGGCGGTGAGCTTCTGCTCCGCGTAGAGCTCCATCGCGCGGTCGACGTACGCCCACATGACATCGACGGTCGTCGCCATGTCGGCCAGGCGGAAGCGCGTGTTCTGGAAGTCGGCGATCCGCTCGCCGAACGCCTCCCGACTGATGACGTAGTCCCGCGTCCAGTGGAACGCGGCCTCGCCCGCTGCCGCCGCGGCGACGCCGATCGACAGGCGCTCGAGGGGCAGGTTCATCATGAGCTGGATGAAGCCGAGGCCCTCCTTGCCGCCGATGAGGTTCGCGTCCGGGACGAAGACGTCGGTGAACGACAGCTCCGCCGTATCCCACCCGTGGAAGCCCATCTTCTCGAGCTTCTTGCCGTGCTCGAAGCCCTCCATGCCGTCCTCGAGGATCAACAGGCTGAAGGCATCCGGCCGGTTCCCCTCGCCCGTCTTCACGAAGGTGACGACGATGTCGGCGGTCTTCCCCGACGAGATGAACGTCTTCGCGCCGTTGACGAGGTAGCCGCCGTCGACCTTCTTCGCCGTCGTCTTGATGCCGCGCAGGTCCGATCCCGCACCGGGCTCGGTCATCGCGAGGGCACCGAGGATCTCGCCGGTCGCCATGCCCGGGAGCCACTTCTCCTTCTGCTCCTGCGTGCCCATGTGCACGATGTACGGCACGGCGAGGTCGTCCTGGATGCCGAAGGCGCCGGCGAGCGAGCCCTGGCCCGCCCCGATGACCTCTTCGAGCACGATGGAGCGGAAGCGGTAGTCCTGCAGCATGCCTGCACCGCCGAACTCCTCCGGCACGCTCAGCCCGATGATGCCGGACTCGCCCGCGGCGAGCATCGTGGCGCGGTCTACCTCGCCGTCCGCCTCCCACTGCTTGCGCTTCTCTTCGGTCGCGTAGCGCTTGACGAACTCCCTGACGACGTCGCGGAACGCCTCGTGGTCCTCGTCGTAGATCTTGCGTTCCATGATGCGTCGTCCTCTCGTGCCGAAAGCTCGTCACGGCGTCGCACCTCGGCCACGCCGCCGAGAAAACTCTACGCCGACTGGCACCCGAAATGGAATCGGATGCCGCGACATCTGGCACTCAGTGTCGCTCTCGTGCGCACCTCCTGATGACCCCTGTTGCAGAATCATAGAACATCTGTTCTCATATTCGTATGCGATGGCAGGGGCAGAGTATCGAAGAAACGGATGCCTCCGCACTGCCCGGTCTGGAGTCGATCGAGGGTCTCGTGCGCACCGTCCGCACCCCCGACTTCCAGGGCATCACGTTCCACGAGGTGCACGCCAAGTCGGCGCTCAACCGCGTGCCGGCGATGTCGGCCATGCCGTTCGCGTGGACGGTCAACCCCTATCGCGGCTGCTCGCACGCCTGCGCGTACTGCTTCGCCCGCAACACGCACACCTACCTCGACCTCGACGCGGGGCGCGACTTCGACAGCCAGATCGTCGTGAAGACGAACGTCGCCGAGGTCCTGCGGCGCGAGCTCGCCAAGCCCACGTGGGCGCACGAGGGGGTCGCCCTCGGCACGAACACCGACCCGTACCAGCGCGCCGAGGGCCGCTACCGGCTCATGCCCGGGATCATCGAGGCGCTCGAGACGAGCGGCACGCCGTTCTCGATCCTGACGAAGGGCACACTGCTGCGGCGCGACCTGCCGCAGCTCGCGGCGGCGCGCGTGCCGATCTCGATCGCGATGTCGATCGCCGTGTTCGACGATGCGCTGCAGCAATCGCTCGAACCGGGTACGCCCACGACCGCGGCGCGCCTTTCGACCGTGCGCGCGGCGACCGACGCGGGCTTCACGGTCACGGTCTTCCTCATGCCGATCCTCCCGCACCTCACCGACTCGGTCGGCGTGCTCGACGGGGCACTCGCGGAGATCCGCGCCGCCGGCGCGACCCGCGTGGTGTTCGGCGCGCTGCATCTGCGGCCCGGGGCGAAGGAGTGGTTCTGGGAGTGGCTCGAGCGAGAGCACCCCGAGCTCGTCCCCGCCTATCGCGGGCTGTACCCCGGGGCATCCGCGTACGCGCCCCAGGGCTACCGGAAGTGGCTCGCAGGACGCGTGCGTCCGTTGCTCCGCCGCCATCGACTGGCGGGCGGTGCCGAGACGGATGCCGAGTCGGCGGATGCCTGGCGGCGCCCCGCGCGCAAGGGTGTCGCCGGCGACGGAGCGGGTGCGCGGGCGACGGCGCCGCCGGCGGCACGCCTGTTCTGAGCGCTGGTTGGGGTGAGACTCAGTCGCGGTTGGCGGCGACCACGGCATCCATCGCCGCGTCTCCGATGGGGCGGATGCCCGCCGGCGTCAGTGCGCCGACGGCGGTGACCCATGCCGTCTGGTCGAAGATGTACGTCACGGCGTACGAGCCGATCTCATTCTCGAGATCGCGCGTGAACGAGATCCGCGCTCCGGTGTCCTGCTCGGTGAAGGTTCCCGCCGTGCGCAACGACGAGATCAGCGACGTCGCGGCGGCGGGCGTCAGCTCGGCCGCGACGACGTGGAATCCACCGTCGGAGTTCGGGATGCCCCACGCGCAGATCTCCGACGACACCGCCGCCGACACGGCGTCGGCCGCCGCAGGCCCCGCCATCACCTCCGAAGCGGTCGACCAGACATCCAGCGCGACCGCGTTGGGGCCGAACTGGGTCTGAACGACCGACATCGGCAGGAGGTCCGGGCACGACGGAAGGGTGAGCGGTCCGCGCAGCGCGACGCTCGCGGTCGGACTCGGACTCGCCGGGCCGTCAGCGGTCGCGGACGGTGCCGGCGCCGCCGTGGACTCCTTCGCCGTGGGCGAGGAGGACGGGCCCGGAGCCGCCGACGGCGTGCACCCCACCAGGAGGGCAACCGCGACGACGGCCGATGCGACCATGCCGAGCCCTGCCCTGCGCCTCATGGCCAAAAGGATAGCGGGGAGGCTCCGCCGCCGCCCGGGTCAGCGGTCGACGTCGGACGCCTGACGCCCTGCCAGCTCCTCCAGCAGATCGTCACCGGGACGGGCATCCTCGAACGGCGCGTCGATCTCCGCACGCTCCAACATCTCCGTCATGCGGCGACGGCGCTGGCGGGCGACGAGAGTCACGACGGTGCCGCTGCGGCCCGCGCGACCGGTGCGCCCCGAGCGGTGCAGATACGTCTTGTACTCGTCGGGGGCATCCGCCTGGATCACGAGATCGATGTCGTCGACGTGGATGCCGCGGGCCGCGACATCCGTCGCGACGAGCACGTTCACACGCCCCGACGTCAACCGCTCGAGGTTGCGCGTGCGCTTGGCCTGGTTGAGGTCGCCATGCAGAGCCACCGCCTTGATGCCGGCGTCGTCGAACTGCTCGGCGAGCATCTCGGCGTACGCGCGGGTGCGGGTGAAGACGAGGGTCTTGCCGTCGCGGTCGACGAGGCTCGTGAGGATCTCGGCCTTGTCGCGGTGGTCGATGACGAGCACACGGTGGTCGATCGTGCCGGAGTCCTGGTCTTCGCCCGCGACCTCGTAGACGGCCGGGTCGACGAGGAACTCGTCGACGAGCGCCGCGACCTCGCGGTCGAGCGTCGCCGAGAAGAGGAGCTTCTGGGCATCCGGGTCGACGAGGCGGAGGATCCGCTGCATCGGCTCGAGGAAGCCGAGCTCCGACATGTGGTCGGCCTCGTCGAGGACGACGACGCGCACCTCGGAGAGGTCGAGCTTGCCCTGCTCCTGGAGGTCTTCGATGCGTCCCGGGGTGCCGATGACGATGTCGACGCCCTTCTTGAGCGCGCCGACCTGGCGGGCTTGGGGCACGCCGCCGTAGACCTGGGTCGTGAACAGGCCGACGCTGCGCGCGATCGGCTGGACCGTGCGGTCGATCTGGAGCGCGAGTTCGCGCGTCGGCGCGAGGATCAGGGCGCGCGGGCTGCGGCCGAACTCGCGGCGCTTGCCGGCCTGGCTGCGCAGGACCGCCTCGACGAGCGGTGCGCCGAACGCGATCGTCTTGCCGGAGCCGGTGCGCCCGCGCGCGAGCACATCCTTGCCCTCGAGGATCGGGGCGATAGTCGCGGCCTGGATCGGGAACGGCGTCTCGGCGCCGAGTTCGGCGAGCGAGCGCACGATGTTGTCGCCGAGGCCGAGCTCCGCGAAGGTCACGTCCGCGACGGCTTCGGCCTGGATGGCCTCGGCCTGCAGCTTCTCGTGCACCGTGTCGGCGTGCTCCTCGTAGGCCTTGCGCTTGGCGGCATCCTTCGCGTCGGCGTGCCAGTCGGAACGGTTGCCTCCGTACGACGGCCGGTCGTCCCGCCGCGGCCGGTCGTCGCGGTGCGGCCGGTGCGGCCGGTCGTCGCGGCGCGGCCGGTCGTCGTGGTGCCCAGATCGGTCCGAACTCCTCCAATCCGAGCCGTTTCGGGCCGAATCCCCCCGGAACGGGCGACTCTCGCGAGAAGTGGAGGAGTTCGGGCCACCCCGCTCCCCCCGTGCTCCCCGGTCGTCCCGATAGGTCGACCGGTCGTCGCGGCCGGACCGGTCATCCCTGCGGGGCCGGTCATCCCGGTAGGCCGGGCGGTCCTCGCGGCGGGGCCGGTCATCCCTGCGGGGCCGGTCATCCCGGTAGGCCGGGCGGTCCTCGCGGCGGGGCCGGTCGTCGCGGGCGGGACGGGCGTCGCGGGCGGGACGGGCCGAACTCCTCCAGTCCGAGCCGTTTCGGGCCGAATCCCCCCGGAACGGGCGACTCTCGCGAGAAGTGGAGGAGTTCGGGTCGCGGCGAGGGCGATCCGTCGAGCCGGGGCGGTCCTCGCGGCGGCCCGCACGATCGTCACGGTAGGCGGGACGGTCGTCGCGACGGGACCGGTCATCACGGTAGGCCGGACGGTCCGAACTCCTCCAGTCCGAGCCGTTTCGGGCCGAATCAGCCCGGAACGGGCGATCCTCGCGAGAAGTGGAGGAGTTCGGGTCGCGGCGCGCGCTCGAGCCGGAGCGGTCGTCACGATACGGACGGTCGTCGCGGCGCGGGCGGTCGGCCGACCCGGCACCGTAAGGGCGGTCGGCCGAACCCGGCCGGCCGTCACGACCGGCGCGGTCATCACGGTAGGGCCGGCCGTCACGACCGGCGCGGTCATCACGCTGGGCACGGTCGTCGCGGTGCGGGTCGCGAGCATGGTTGCGGATGCCTCGGGCCTCGTCGCGGCCGGCGCGCTCCTGCGCACTCCAGCGCTGCTTCTTGGCGGGAGCCTCGTCGGCGGCGGGCTCGGGGCGGTAGCCGCGGTGGCTCGGGCTCTTGGAGCCGGGCTTGCCGGCCGACGACTGGCCGGGGCGACGCTTCGCATCCTGGTACGACGTCTTCTTCGCGCCGTAGCGCGGCTCGAAACTCTGCGCGCGGCTGCCGCCGGCGGGCTTCTTGTTCTTGGGCATGGGGTGTCCTCACGGGGATGTCTCGCACGAGAACAGCGCCCACCGGCGCATCGCGCGGCAGGCCACCCGGGCGTTCATCGGCCGGGGCTGTTCAGTGATGGTTCATGCGCGTCGATCGACGCTCACCATCGGCCCCTGACTCACACAGAACATCGCTCACAGGATCCGCGCGGGCGCGCGGCGTCCGAAGCCGACCGACACACTGTAGCGGTCGAGTCTGAGAGCACGCCGCGCCCGCCATACACTGGCGCCATGACTGCCGCCGATTCTCCCGTAACCGCGCACGCCGCGCCGACCCTCCGCGTGGAGGCCGAAGCGATCCTCGCCGCCAGCGTGTCGGGCATCTCCGGTGCCGTCATCGGACTCCTCCTCGGTGTGACCGGGGCGGCCACCCAGCTCTGGGGTAACTGGAGCTTCGCCGTCTGGGCCGCGCTCGCGGCGGCGGTCGCGGCAGCAGTGTCTTCAGCCGTCGGATACTGGCGCGCCCGCACGACCTCGAGCGTGCAATGGCGCCGCGAGATCTCGAGTTGGCGCTATGTCGTCTCGACCGTGTCGGTCGTCATCGCGCACGTCGCCCTCACGGCGATCGCGACCCTCTCGATGTTCGCCGTGCTGGCCCGCTCGTTCATCGGGGTGCAGTTGAACTCCTTCTGGACCACGGTGCTCCTCGGGGTGACCACCGGGATCGCCGCGTGGCTGACGTACCTGTCCGCCTCGCGCATGACGACCGCCCGTCTCACGACACTGCTCGTGAGCTTCATCGCGATCGGCACCATCGCCGCGATGCTCACGGCGAGCGACCCCCTGTGGTGGGAGTACCACTTCAGTCAGCTGGGGACGTTCGGCGACCTGTCGAGCTTCCTGTTCAACGGCACGCTCATCGCGGGCGGCCTCTTGGTCACGACGTTCACGCTGTACGTCGGCGAGGACCTCCGCGCGCTCGGCGAGTCGGAGCGCGGCATCCGCATCGTCAGCACCGCGCTGTTCATCATGGGCGTCATGCTCGCGTGCGTCGGCATCTTCCCGGTGCACGTGCACCTGCTGCTACACAACCTGGCGGCCTCCGGCATGGCGCTCATGTTCCTGCTGCTGCTCGTCGGCGGGCCGTGGATCATGCCCCGGATGCCGCGGGCGTACTTCCTCGCCTCGTGGGCCTTCCTGGCGGCCCTCGTCTGCTCGATCGTGCTGTTCGCGGTCGGCTACTTCGGGCTCACGGCGTTCGAGATCATCGTGTTCGCGCTGATCTTCGGGTGGCTGTCGGTGTGCATCCGGTTCATGCAGGTCGCCGGCGAGCCGGACCCCCTGAAGGGCTGACGCACCCGACCGGGCACCCCGCGACCCGACGCCGGGCCGCCCGGCCGAGCTCGGAGGACCGGCAGACCTCAGAGGACCGGCAGCGTGCCGGTGTACCCCTCGCGCTCGCGCGCGGCCTGGAGGATCCGCGGCCGGTACGCGTACCAGCCGATCACGAGGAGCGGCGCGAGGACGACGGTGGATGCCAGCACCCACCGCCCTGTCTCCGAGAACCCCATCGTCACAAGCACGAACGCGAGGAACGCGAGCGTCAGGTACGACGTGAACGGCGCCCCGAACAGCCGGAACGTCGGCCTCGTCGCGAGGCCCTGCTTCGCCCAGCGCTGCAGCTTGATCTGGCAGAGGATGATGGTCGCCCACCCTCCGATGATCCCGAGCGCCGACACCTCCAGCACGATCTCGAACGCCTGCGAGGGCCAGAGCGCGTTGAGCCCGACGCCGAACAGCGTGATCACCGCCGTCAGCAGGATGCCGCCGTACGGCACGCCGTTCCGGCTCATCACCTCGGTGAAGCGCGGCGCCGAGCCGTTGACGGCCATCGAGCGGAGGATCCGCCCCGTCGAGTACAGCCCCGCGTTGAGGGACGACAGCGCCGCCGTCAGCACGACGAAGTTCATGATGGATGCCGAGATCGCGCCCGCCTCGGGAGACCCGATGTGGGAGAAGAACGTGACGAACGGCGACTCCCCCGCCTTGTACATGGTGTACGGGAGCAGAAGCGACAGGAGCAGGATCGAGCCGACGTAGAAGACCGCGATGCGGATGACGACGGTGTTGACGGCCCGCGGCATCACCTCTCGCGGGTTGGCGGTCTCTCCTGCCGCAGTGCCCACGAGTTCGATCGCGGCGTACGCGAACACGACGCCCGAGATCGCGAGGACAGGGGCGACCGCTCCGGTCGGGAACCATCCGCCGTTCTCGGCGATGACCGTGAGACCGGTCGCCCCGGCATCCGTCTTGCCGTTCATAACGAGGAAGACGATGCCGATGATGAGGAAGCTCACGAGCGCGAACACCTTGATGAGCGCGAACCAGAACTCCATCTCGCCGAAGACCTTGACCGAGACGAGGTTGAGCGACAGCACGACCGCGAGCGCGATGAGGGCGATGAGCCACTGCGGGACCGACTGCAGCGGCTCCCAGTACTGCGCCCAGAACTTGACGTACAGGGCGACGGCGGTGACGTCGACGATCGAGGTGAACGCCCAGTTGAGGAAGTACAGCCACCCCGCGGTGTAGGCCATCTTCTCGCCGTAGAACTCCCGCGCGTACGAGACGAAGGATCCTGACGAGGGGCGGTGCAGCACGAGTTCCCCGAGGGCCCGGAGGATCAGGAACGCGAAGAATCCGCACACGAGGTAGACGAGCACGAGGGCGGGGCCGG
>Ga0209922_100859_pt1 | contig 32784 bp, 27 predicted proteins | sample ThiBiot_500_biof_FD_183946 | JGI IMG/M metagenome (GOLD analysis project Ga0209922, IMG submission 183946) | Wastewater bioreactor microbial communities from Cape Town, South Africa - Thiocy_expt_500_biof (SPAdes) | ecosystem: Engineered > Bioreactor > Thiocyanate-remediating > Anaerobic-Aerobic ... | reverse complement strand
ACAATTATTTCTCTAGAAAAAAGTAATAGACTTAAAACCGTTGATTTTAATGGCTCCCCGGGACGGGCTCGAACCGCCGACCCAGTGATTAACAGTCACTTGCTCTACCGACTGAGCTACCGGGGAACATATAATGTAAGTGTGTATAGCAAAGTCTAAAGCCTTAAACTAGTCCTAAAATTATTAATCTTAGAAAAGTGGAGGCCGGGACCGGAATCGAACCGACGTACAAGGATTTGCAGTCCTCTGCATAACCACTCTGCCACCCGGCCACAGGCATTAAACTGAAAGGAATGTAGCGATTAACGTTCTATGGGTCAATGCTTAACTAAAATTCAAAATGAATATTTTACCTTAGTTATTCAATCAACCGTTAGATTTACAATATTGTTCCTGAATAAAGAGCGCGGTAAAACCTTTTACTTTCATTGGATTATCTCTTTTTTTCACGCCATTTTTTTCGCAGATAAAAAATTCCTAAACCAATAACCAAAAAACTTCCTACTCCAATAAACGCAATTTTTTGGTAGTGCCCCACTTTGTGAATAACATCTTCGATAACATCTGCGAAGAGATAACCCAGGAAGTATCCTCCCAAGCAACTTATAACAGTCCAAATTACAGCCGCGCAAAAGTTCAAAATCGTAAAACGCCTAATATCTACCCCTGCTGCCCCTATAATAAGGGGGCTTGCCGTCCGAATCCCATACACAAACCGGAACCCTAAAATAAAAGGGGTATTATATTTATGAAGAAGTGCAAAAACACGTTTAGATTTTTCTTTTAGTTTAGGATATCGCTCTAATAATCCTGGACCATAAAATCTTCCAACATAAAATAAGGTTTGATCTGCAAAAAGCGTTGCAACAAAAGCAATCGTCATCACCTTTGGAAGTGACAAAAACCCTGTATAAGCTAAAAAACTTGCCGTTAAAACAATGGACTCGCCTTCAACTAAAGAGCCTAAAAATAGAATTACATACGCAAGCCAAGGACCATGCGTTGTGAAAAACTCAATCAATTTATCCTCTTTTCATTATTACAATAGCTATCAAAAAAATTCTCTTTATTAAAATCTCTTACTTTTCCTCATATTATTAGTTAAGATAGCACAATTTTAAAATGAGGGGTGGCTTTTTCATGAAATTCAACATAAAAAACTTAAAGTATTCAACTGTTTCTATAGGGATACTATTAATCCTCATTACAGTCCTCTTGTACAAGTTTACTTTATCCTCTTTCTTCAATAAGAACAGTCAAGACCATCATAGCATGTTAGCGACCCTCGTTTCAGCTCAAAAACCTATTATCCAAGATGTTGTGGATATTGCTGAAGCTGTTGGCACGCTGCGAGCAGATGAATCTGTTATGATACGCCCTGAAATTGCAGGAAAACTCGTTTCTTTCAACTTCCAAGAAGGGGAGCTTGTCAAGGCAGGCGATATTCTTATCACATTAGATAGTGAGATGTATAAAGCACAGCTTGCGCAAGCAGAAGCTAATTTTGCTTTAAGTAAAATTAATACATGGCGAGCAGAAGCTTTATTAAAGAAAAACTTTGGAAAAAAAAGTGATCGTGATGAAGCCACCACAAAACTAAAGGTCAATGAAGCGCAAGTCCTTTTTGAAAAAGCGCGCTTAGAAAAAATGTCTCTTATAGCGCCTTTTGATGGAATTATTGGCCTCAGAAAATTTAGTCTAGGGGACTACGTTCAAGTAGGGCAGGATCTTGTAAATATTGTAAAAATTAACCCTATCAAGGTGGATTTTACACTTCCTGAAATTTATGCCCCTCGCCTAAAAGCAGGACAAGAAATTGAACTAGAAGCACCGGCACTTCTTAACCAAAAATTCAAGGGGAAAATTTATGCTATTGATCCACATATCGACGAAAATGGGCGTAATCTTTCGATAAGAGCACAACTTGAAAATTTAGATTTGGCTTTAAAGCCTGGCATGTTTGTTAAGGTGAAGATTATTTTAGGCATTCGAAAAAACAGCTTGATCATCCCCGAAGAAGCTCTCATTCCTAGCCATGATAATGTTTCTATTTTTAAAATTGTTGATCAAAAGGCACAACTGATAAAAATTAAGTCTGGTCTACGTCAAAAAGGAACGCTTGAAGTTCTTGAAGGAATCAAAGCAGATGATCTCATTATTACAGCTGGTCATAATAAACTTATACCTGGCATGAATGTCCGCCTAGAAAAAACCTCTGGAGCTTCCTCATGAAATTGCCTGAACTTTGTATTCGGCGACCTGTCTTAACTCTTGTTTTAAACTTCTTAATCTTATTGGTAGGAAGTATTTCTTATACACGGCTTGCAGTTCGTGAATATCCAAATATAGATGAACCTGTTGTTACTGTTGACACGACCTATACAGGAGCGAGCGCTGAGATTATTGAAAGCCAAATCACCCAGCCACTCGAAGAAACTCTAGCTGGTATTGATGGTTTAAATACTTTAACGTCGATCAGTCGTCCAGAAGACAGCAAAATTACATTACGGTTTCGGATCACAAAAGATCCAGAAGCTGCAGCAAACGATGTGCGAGACAGAGTAAGCCGCTCCCGCAACAAACTTCCAGATGGTATAGATGACCCAACCATTGCAAAGGTAGAAGCTGATGCACAACCAATTATTTATCTTGCTTTTTCAAGTGATCGTTTTAGTCCTTTACAAATCTCTGATTATGCCGACCGCTATGTAAAACCTCGTCTCCAAAATATTGATGGTGTCTCTGAAGCAAGATTATTAGGCGAGCGCCGATACGCCATGCGAATTTGGCTTGATCCCCTAAAACTAGCCGCCCTCAAATTAACGCCTGATGATGTGATTTCATCATTAAGTAATCAAAATCTCGAAGTACCTGCCGGGCGAATTGAAAATACGAAAAGAGAATTCACAGTTCTTGTGAATAGTGACCTTGCAACGCCAGATCAGTTTAATAAATTAGTCCTAAAGAATGTCAACGGGTTTGCTGTAACCTTAAAAGATGTTGGCTATGCACAATTAGGGCCAGAAGACGAACGTATTATCGCGCGTTTTAATGGAAATAAAGCTATTGCGATTGGTATCGTCAAACAAGCAACAGCCAATCCTCTCACTATTTCCCAAGAAGTGCAAAATGCGCTTCATACTTTAAGAACTCTTCTTCCAGAAGGTATGCATGTCGATGTGGCTTATGATTCATCAGTCTTTATTGATCGTTCAATTAAAGAAGTTTACAAAACAATTCTAGAAGCTGTTGTCCTTGTCGTTCTTGTTATTTTTCTTTTCTTGAGAAACTTTCGATCTATTTTAATCCCTCTTGTGACAATTCCCATCTCTCTTATTGGAGCGCTTACGTTAATGTATATCTTTGGATTCACAATTAACACCCTAACGCTTTTGGCAATTGTCCTTGCGATAGGACTTGTTGTCGATGATGCCATTGTTATGCTTGAGAATATTTATCACCATATTGAAAAAGGGACCCCTCCTATTAAAGCTGCCATTATTGGAAGTCGTGAAATTACTTATGCTATTATTGCGATGACAATCACGCTTGCGGCTGTTTATACCCCCATGGTCTTTTCCCAAGGGCGCACAGGAAAACTGTTTATTGAATTTGCCTTAACACTTGCAGGTTCCGTGCTTGTCTCTGGTTTTGTAGCTTTAACACTTTCGCCTATGATGTGCTCACGCTTACTTCGTGAGGTAAAAAATGAGGGTAATTTTTCCCTTTGGATTGAAAAAAAGCTTGAACAATTAAGAAATTCCTATGAAAAATGGCTCTCCATTTCCATTCATAATCGTTCCTTTGTGTTAGGTGCGGCTGGGGCCATTCTTATTGGATGTGGTGTATTATTCCATATGACGCCTTCTGAACTAGCTCCTATTGAAGACCGTGGAACAATTATTGGCATCGGGGTTTCTCCTGAAGGTTCGACCATTGGATATACTTCAACTGCAGCTCAGAGCCTTGAAAACATTTACCAAAAAATTCCTGAAATAGACCGTTATTTCGTTGTCGCTGGCTATCCTGTCGTTTCTCAAGTGATCACTTTTTCTCGCTTAAAACCTTGGGAAGAACGCTCAAGAAAACAGCAAGATATTGTTCAAGCCTTATTCCCTCAGTTTTTTTCGATTCCAAGTATTCTTGCCTTTCCTATTAATCCTGCTTCTTTGGGACAAAGCGCCATAGAACGTCCTGTACAGTTCGTTATTAAATCACTTTCTTCTTATGAGCACCTTGATAAAGTTGTTACACAAGTTCTCCAAAAAGTACGTACCTCTCCTGCTCTCGTTAATATCGACTGCGACTTGAAATTAAATCAGCCACAATTGAACATTCTTCTTGATCGAGAAAAAATTAACAATGTTGGTGCTGATGTTGCTGCTATCGGCAGAACTTTAGAAACTCTTTTAGGTGGGAAAAAAGCAACTCGCTTCAAGCAAGATGGGAAACAATATGATGTTATTGTCCAAGTTTCCGATAATGAACGCCTAACACCACAACAAATTAATAATATTTTTATCAAAGGCAAAAACGACGTTATGATTCAACTCTCAAACCTTGTGAGAATAGAAGAAACTGTTGCACCTAAAGATTTAAATCGCTTTGATCAATTACGTTCTGCAACAATTTCGGCCACTGTTGGGGAAGGCCATTCTCTAGAGCAAGCCCTTAAAATTCTTGAAGAGGCAACCTTAAGCTTAGGAGACAAAGAGATTCAAATCGATCATGCGGGAGAATCTCGAGAATTTAAAGAATCGAGCAAAGAAATATATTTTATTTTCTTGTTAGCCCTTATCTTTATCTATCTTGTCTTAGCCGCACAATACGAGAGTTTTCGCGATCCATTAATTATTATCTTCTCAGTGCCTCTTTCAACGTTTGGGGCTCTTTTAGCCATGAAATTAAATAATATTACCCTTAATATTTATTCCCAGGTTGGCCTTGTAACATTGATTGGGCTGGTAACAAAACACGGTATTCTTATTGTTGAGTATGCTAATCACATTCGTTTACAAGGAAAAAATAGAATTGATGCCGTTTGTGAGGCGGCGAGCCTCCGTTTAAGGCCTATTTTAATGACAACGGGAGCTATGGTTCTAGGAGCTGTCCCCTTAGCATTTGCTTCTGGCGCCGGAGGCGAAAGTCGCAACGCTATTGGCTGGGTTATTGTTGGAGGGTTGACGATCGGTACGCTATTTACCCTTTTTATTGTCCCCATTGTTTATACTTTTCTTGCAGCACCTCACCTCAAAAAAGAAATAGATTAAATTGTTAAGTTTTAAAATGCCTTCATGGTATAGTATGATCTTATAGAGAAAAAGTTTCTGGTCTTAAGGAATCTTTAAGATGAGAAAAGCGATCACACAAGAACACGGAATGGGATGTGCTGTTGCTTGTACGGCATATGTCTTAAATTCTACCTATCAACAAGCACTTAACCTATATAAAACTCCTCAATATGCTTGGAGTAGAGGGTTTTACTGTCAGGAAATTGTTACAGCTCTTTCAAATGCAGGAAAATTGTATCAGTATAAACAGATTAAAGATACGAATGATTCGGTCTTAAACCTGCCAGATACGATCGTTTTTATCGAACCATCTTCAATATATCCTGCAGGGCATTTCTTAGTATATACACTTGAGGGATGTTGGATGAATCCTTGGATTAATTTTCCTTTGATTGCACCTGCTAAGAGTGGATTTCAACCGATATTACCAGGGAATCCTACTTATGCTGTATTTCCTTTAGAGAAAGACTATTTTATCTCTCAATAATAACACTTAAAGAGAAAATTACTGTTTGCTTCCTTTAATTCTTTTAAAATTTTTTGAATGAAAAAGCTCGCGGATCCTTAGTAAAAGTTTCATATACGGCTTGATCCGCTGGGGTAATTGTAGAAGTTAATGTTTCTGGCCCTCTTCCATTGTGGAAGATTGTTGCCCGCAAAAAAATAACCAGCTCAGAAACAACTCTTTGATCACTTTTGCTTTTAAACAAAAAATCTAAGAACGGTATATTTAAACCCTCAACTGTCTCTGTTATTCCTGGAATACTTGTTTGTTCATTATCAGAACGTTCCTCCATCAGTCCCCCCATAATGACGATTTCTCCCGATTTCATATGGACAACTGAATCAAGCTCTCGGACTTGAACTTCTGGAACCAAAGATTGCTGCTTTTGCTCTGAAACAATTGCAACTGCTGGATCTTGCTTTTCATCAACGATACGTGAAATCGTTGGTCTTAATGTCATCGTGATTGATTCATTCTCGAGATTGATGGCAGGATGAACAACCATAACAAGTCCAATAGGGATTGTTTGAATTTCGCTTGAAACATACTCATGCTCACGACGAGAATCATATCCATAATCTCGATTATAATCTATTCGAAAAAAGACATGGTTTGTCGCTACTTTAAGAACGGCTGATTGGTTATTCATGACTGTTAATCTTGGACTAGAAAGAGTCCTTACAGTCCCGAACTTTTCCATAAAATATAAAAAGCTTGTAAACTCTGGCCCACCAGCCCCCATCGTTAAAACATCTTTTTGTACCGATGTCTCCTTAAAAGGCCCTGGTGTTCCAAGTCGCCCCAAAGGGGCTTGTAGAACAAATTTTTCCTTAATTATATTCCAATTAATCCCACTTTTGAATTCATCTTTTAATAATACTTCAACCACTTTTGCTTCGATAAGAACTTGAGAAACCGTATTTTCACCTAACAGGTGTAAATATTTTTCTACTTGCTGGTGTTGAGCCTCAGTTGCAAAGATTGAAACAATTCCGGCTTGTTTATGAATCGCATAAGAGGGTTCAGTTTGCTCCACCAGCATATTTTCAGGCAATAATATTGTGGCTAACGTATTTTCTACCTCTTCCCAGAAATCTGTTTTAGTTTCTGCCTTGAGAAGGGTATTAGAGCCATTATCAAGTTCTGCTTTGCGACTATCAACGGCAGTAAACACATCTGTTGCTATTGAAAGACGATTCTGATTTTCTCGCGATAATGATAGGAATTGTACATTATAATTTTTTAAATATGGACGATCTAATTCTATACGCAAAATGTTGTTGCAGATTTTATAACGAAGACGTGCTATGGCGCATATCTCGTGCACGACTTCAATCACTTCTTTATTATAAACTTGAAAATTAATTCCTCCTTTAATAAGAGGATCAAGTGCTATATCTACTTTTGCTTGTTGGGCAATTTGCATAAAAATATCTTTTAATTGTACCGTTTCTGTTGTCGAAAGGGTTACTTTTTGCTTCAAACTAGGAGGAACATTTCCGCTCGTATTTTTAGGTAAAATTGATATGGGTTTACTTTTTTGTTGGGGAAGTTTTTGTATAAGTTTACTCTCATACTCATGCGGATGTAATTTCGTTATCTTATCATATTGAGAATAACGCTCAGCTGTTTTACAGGCGGGAAGCGCTAAAAAGATAACAAGAGTCACGAAATAATGACGCAATACTTAAAATCCTGATATTTTATTATCTCTAATAATTTATCCGGAATGTACGGAAAAACATTCACAAACTCTAGGTGAATTTCAGCCCATGATTTTATTTTTTATTATTGGACTCACTTTAGGAAGTTTTGCCAACGTTCTTATTAGACGTCTTCCACAGAAGAATATTAATTTGTCGACTCCTTCACATTGTTTTCAATGCGCACATCCACTTAGTTGGTTCGAACTCATTCCCATTATCTCATGGTGTATTCAAAAAGGTCGATGCAAACACTGCAATTATTCGATACCTTTACTTTATCCACTTCTTGAAGGAACTATTGCTGTAAGTTTTATAATTTGTTTTAATTTGTCATCACACCTTTTGGTGGCTTGCCTGCTCTCTTTATTAAGTTACTTTTTTATTCTTGTGATCGTGATCGATTTTAGAGAAAAAATCATCCTAAATTGGCTCAATATTGCAATTTCGATAACAATTTTATGCTTACAACTTGCTGAAAATAAAGATATTTCTTTAGTTTTTCCTGCAACTTTTATAACTGCGTTTGTCGGGTTAGGACTTAAAACTGCGTTTGTAAAAATAAAAAATGTTCATGCTTTAGGAGGAGGAGATATCAAGCTCATGAGCGCCTTATCTTTAGGCCTCGAGGTGCAGCAACTTCCCTTTTGGTTCTTTCTCTCAGGTGGTTTAGGACTTTTGACAGCAATTATATGGACTAAGATCAAACAGGAAAAAAGATTCCCATTTGGTCCAGCACTCGTTATTGGGTTTATTGTCACATACCTAACGTAACTACGCTCAATTTAAGTTAGTTAAATCGAGAATTTTACCCATTTTTCTGTGCTGTAAAAGTAGGACTTTTACCTTCACGCATGAGCTTTAAAAGACCTTCTATTTGTCCACCATTTTGGCTAATAATGCCCCCATATTCAGAGCGTTGCGTAATACTCATGCTGACTCCATTAATAATAATATCATAGACCCGAAGCCCTCTTTTCGTTTGAAAAATTTTCCAATCAATTTTAAGAGGTGGCGCTCCTGTTTGGCGTTTAATGATACTCATCACTAGGACTCCTTGATCAGAGTCTTCACGAACATTTTGAACTTCAAGCATTTCATTTTGATAATTATCAAATTGAGCAGCATAATTATCAACAATCGCATTTTCAAATAAGACTAAGTATTCTATTTTTTGTTGATCTGTTGCTCTTCTCCAATATCTTGCGAGCACAAATTTCCCAATTTCTGGAATATCAAAATAGTCACGTAAAACTTGACGAAATTTTTCTTTACGTTCTGTCAAGGGTGCCTTTTTATCCACCAAAATTCCTATAATATTATTTCCAAGAGTCGTAATAAAATTTTTATATGTTTGACTATCTTGGGTCGCAGGTTGGGAAAAGGATTGATTAACAAACACGATAAAAAAAAGAAAAAACCTTAATTTTTGATGTAACCACAACATATTAAATTCCTGTATTTATTTCTCTGATGGTCTTGGAGAATCCAATCCAATAGCAGTATCGCCTTGTATCATAAATCTTCTATTTTGCCCATAAATACTTTGAAGTGTCAGATAAGGATCATGAGCATTGTTTACACGTTGCCAAAGAGCCTTGGCATTCACTCGAGCATCAATAGCTGTGGCAGCTATACGCGTATAAACAAGATAAGACGCATGTTTTCTACGTGCTAAGTAATTCACTGGATCAATGATGAAATCTAAAACTTTTCCTGTAAAATCTCTCGCCGTCGAAGGCCCCAAAATAGGAATCATTAAATAAGCACCATCATCAACCCCATACTTTCCTAGAGTCTGCCCAAAATCGCTCACATGAGAATGGATATCAAAAACTTCAGCAGCTGGGTCAAAAAGACCTCCTAATCCTAATGTAGTATTGATCAAAAAGCGAGCGAGTGAATCAATGGCCTGCTCTTCTTCACCTTGTAAAACATCATGGATAAAAGTAAGAGGAGTACTGAGGTTACTTAATATACTATGAACCCTATCTTTAATTTCATCGGGTAATCCTTCATCATAAACTTCAGCTAAAGGATTGAGGACATATGTATCAAGATCTTGGTTAAAATTGAAAATGCTTCGATTAAGATCTTCTAAAGGATCTTCCATAGGTGTTGTTTCTTCAATTTCTCTCGTGGCATCTTGATCGCTTAAACCTAAACTAGAACTATAACCTGGTGATAAAACAAGAAAAGTTAACCCTACGAAAAGGATAAAAAAAGGACACTTTTTTATAAAAAAATTAAATTTATGAGTCATGAAATTATCTAAATTTGTTTCTACCAATTTTAATGTACCTGTGAAACTATCACTAAATTCTTAACAACTAAACATTATTTTTGATGCGCCATAATAAAATTTTTGAGGAAATCATAACAAACATTCAACTTGAAATGAGCATTTGTTTTCTTCGTTAGCTGAGCTATAATCCTTTAATTTTAAAAACTCGAGCACCCAATAGATGAGTCGTAAATTTTTTATTTTTCTAATTTTCTGCTTTATAAGCCATGGCTCTACAGAAAAAGCTCTCGCAGAAAAACAGAAACAAGTCCTTGTCAAAGCCGAAGACATCCCCGAAATTGTTGTTGGCAAAGACACTGCCCCTATTACCATTATTGAATATTCTTCTTTAACATGCGGGCATTGCGCTGAATTTCACGTTCACACCTGGCCACAGCTAGAAAAGAAGTATATTGATTCTGGGAAAGTAAAATTTATTTTTCGCCATTTTCCAACGGATGCAACTGCCCTGAAAGCAACTGCTATTTTAATTCATGTGCCTTTACCGCGGCAACCTCAAGTCCTTCAGCAAACGTTTAAGACACAAGCCCAATGGATTGAAACAAAAGATTTTAAAGAGCTATGTCGTATTTGTGGCCTAGAAGAAAAGTTTTGCGAACAGCTTATTAAAAATCCTAAAGTTTTAGACGCCATTATAAAAAAGAGAGTAATTTATGAGAAAGCCCTTCCTATTGAAGGAACACCAACTTTTATTATCAATGGCAAGGTTTATGCAAAAGACCTTAAATTACCAGAATTAGAAAAAATTCTTAATGGTCCTGTAATTCATGCAAAGTAACTTAAATTTTAAGCTTGCTGCACAAAAAACTTTTGAATCCCTTTCGTCAATGCTTGAGGAAATTCTAGAAGACAACGGAGAGATTGAAGATACAGGAGATATCTTAAAAATATTGCTTTCCGATAACAAGACAGTTTTATTGAATTTTCATACGCCCAGCAGCCAAATCTGGCTTTCATCCCCCTTAAGTGGTGCGCTTCATTTTTCATGGAATGATCAACACGAAAAATGGCTATCAACGCGCTTTCCTCATGAAGATCTTTTTACTTGCCTCGAACGAGACCTGTCTCAACTCTGTGAGTTTCCAGTTGACTTAAGATGAAGAAAAAAGATTCTCAAAATGCTTCTTTAAAACTTTATTCCCCCTTAAAAGAACTTATTCCGTATATAAAACCTTATTCTCGCTCTCTCCTAAAAACTTTTATTGCTCTTTGTGGCGCCGCTTTTTCCATTCTTGCTATTGGGCCAAGTCTTCGCTTTTTAATAGACAGTGGCTTTCAAACGGAAAACCTAGAATTTCTTAATCAGGCAATTTTAATTCTTATCGCGCTTAGTTTAGTGTTAGCTTTTTCTGCTTATGTTCGGCTTTCGAGCACCTCTTGGCTTGCAGAACAAATTGTCACCGACTTAAGAAAAGACTTTTTTGCTCATCTTTTAAAACTTGATGCTCATTTTTTTGATAATGCTCGCTTAGGCGATATAATTACTCGACTTAGTGATGATTGCACTCTTCTTAAGACTCTTTTGAGTGCTTCTGGCGCTATCGTCATTAGAGGATTTATCCAATTTATGGGCGCTTTAATTCTTATGTTTTTCACAAGCCTAAAATTGACGTTTTTTTCTCTTTTAATCATTCCTGTTGCTTTTTTCCCTATTGGATTATTAGGAGGTCGCTTAAAAAGAAAAACGTTAGAAGTGCAAAATGCCCAGGGTAAACTTATCGCTTTCTCAGAAGAGCGACTTTCAGGAATAACGACCATTCAAGCCTTTACCCAAGAAGAAGCCGTCATCCATCAATTCACGACATTAAGCACTGCTAATCTTAAAACGAGTCAAAAAAATCTTCGGATGAGAGCTCTTCTGATTTCTCTGGTGATTGGATGTGTTTTTATTGCTCTTAGTATTATCCTAAGTTTAGGAGGATATAGTGTCCTTTCAAAAAATTTAAGCCCAGGGACATTTCTCTCTTTTTTATTTTATGCTCTGATTGCCGCAGGTTCTTTAAATGAAATTGCAGAAGTTTTAGGAGATTTTCAGAAAGCAGCAGGAGCAATGACTCGGCTTCTTGAAATCTTAAGGACACCTTCTAGGCTTAATGATGTGCCCTCTAATTCTGCCCCTAAAAAACAGCTTCAAGGTCATCTAAGTTTAAAGAATGTTTCTTTTGCTTATCCTACACGCCCTCAAGTACAAGCCCTTGAAAATATTTCTTTTGATATTAAAAAAGGTGAAAAAGTCGCTATTGTTGGGCTTTCCGGTGCCGGGAAAAGTACTCTTTTTAAACTTTTGTTGAGGTTTTATGACCCTCAAGCAGGCTCAATTTTTATCGATGGCCATGCAGCAACCACTCTCAACCTCGAGGGGCTCCGGCAAACCTTTTCCTTAGTGGCTCAAGAGACAACCATTTTTCATGATACGTTATACCAAAATATCGTCTTTGCACGTCCTGAAGCAACCTATCAAGAGGTTATGCAAGCTGCTGAAGCCGCTTATGTGAATGAATTTGCTCACTCTTTACCTCAAGGTTTTAATACAATTGTTGGCGATCAAGGAAAACAGCTTTCAGGCGGGCAACGTCAACGGGTTGCAATCGCTCGTGCTCTATTAAAAAATGCGCCTATCCTTCTTTTAGATGAAGCAACGAATGCTCTCGATCCTCAAAGTGAAGCCCTGATTCAACAAGCGATCTCTCACTTAGTGAAAGATCGTACGACACTTGTCATTGCCCATCATCTCACAACAATTCAGAATTGTGGACGTGTCCTTGTTATGGAGAAAGGAAAACTCGTTCAAGAAGGAACACACCAGGTATTAATAAAAGAAGAGGGACTTTATAGTAAACTTTACGCCAAAAAATTCCGTGATGAAGAAAGCTAACATGTCTCTATCATTATATCTTTATCCCTCTAAGTCCTTAATTTAAATTTGTATTCTTGTCATGCGTCACAAAACATTCATAAAGATATTATCTTAATGCCTTCTTTAAAAAGACTCTTAAACACAGAAAACTCTCAAGAAACTCATCAATTTAAACAAGTTGTTACAAAAAATTCACTTATTATTATCGACTTAGATGGAACATTAATTCATGAGCAAGCTGCCTTAAAGCATCCAAAAAAGATCAGGCTTCAAAAAATTTAATGCCTTTAAAACATTATGGCTTTTTTATCAAAAGAGAGATGATGAAATTTTTTTATATCAAAATTATTTCTTATTTTTCTTCTTCACATTTCTAACCTTTACATTTTTTCAGGGATTTTTATTCCCAGCAAAGATAAGATCCTCTCAAGAAAAAAGAGTGTAAGATTTGCAAGCGCCAGCCAAGAGGCTGCTTGCTTTAAATCCTTGTTACTCAAGATGGGGCAAGTTTGATAAAAAGTGCTGAATTTCTGAGCAAGCGTATAAGCATATTCACATAAATGGTGAGGTGCTCTTTCTTCATAACTTGCTTTTAACATCCGCGGCAATTGAACAACATTTAAGATAATATCTCGTTGCTTATCGGTTTCGATCGTAATTGTGCCGGGGGTTAAGCCTTGCTCTTTTGCTTTTGCAAGAAGCGATTTAATTCGAACTGCTGTATATAAGAGATAAGGTCCCGTCTTTCCTTGAAAACTAACAAACTTATCTAAGTCAAAAATATAATCCGACATTCTTGGAATCGTCAGATCTGAAAATTTAATGGCAGATATCGCAACTGCTTTTGCAATTTCTTCACGTCCTTGAGGAGAAATATCTGCGCCCAAATCAGCTTCCTCAATACGTTCTTGAGCCTTTAAGATAGCTGAATCTAATAAATCTTGCAATTTCATCACGCCACCAGAACGTGTTTTAAAAGGTTTTCCATCCGGTCCATTAAGCGTTCCAAAAGCAATATGCTCTAAGCTTATATCTTCAGAGGATTTTATTTTTTTAGCTGCTCGAAAAACCTGCTCAAAGTGAAGACTTTGGCGATTGTCCACGACATACAAAATATACTGTGGATTAAACATTTCACGTCGTTGAACAATCGTTGCAATATCAGTCATCCCATAAGTTACACTGCCATCTGAGGTCATTAATATAAGGGGTGGCATCGGTTTTTTATCATCATCGGTCGCAACTTCGACAATCGTGGCACCATCACTTGCTTGAGCGATCTGGTGATCTTTCAATTCTTTAAGTAACGCGGGCATGATGTCATTGACACTACTCTCCCCCAACCATAGATCAAAATGAACATCTAAAGGCTCGAATTGTCTCTTGATATCTTCAATAGAAACTTGCCTAAAACGCTGCCATAAAGCTTGATAGCCTCGATGCCCCGATTGTAAATCTGCAGTTGTTTTCCGCGCTTTTTCACGAGCTCCCGCTTCTTTACACCGCTCTGCAGCCTGGGGATATAAAACCTCAAGTTGTTCAATTGTTACAGGAGACGTTTCAAAAGTATCTTCGTCAAAACCTTCTTGAAAGTAAGGCCAATCGGGATACAAAAGCTTGAATTCCTCAATCAGCATTCCGATCGGAAGTCCCCAGTCCCCTAAATGAATATCACTGATGACTTCATCGCCTAGAAAACGTGCTATGCGCTGCAAAGACTCCCCGATAATAGATGATCGTAAATGGCCGACATGCATGGCTTTCGCAATATTAATGCCGCCAAAGTCGATAACTATTTTCTGCGGCAACTCATTCAAGGGAACGCCCAGCCGCTGATCCTCAAAAATGCGATTCCCATACTCAGCCAAACATGCATCATGAACAACAATATTGATAAAACCTGGCGCACTCACAGAAACATCTGCAAAAGTTTGCAAAGAAAAAAGATTTTGTTGAAGTTCATTTGCTAAAACCAAAGGTGCGCATCCTTTTATTTTAGCGCCTTTAAAAGCCCCATTACACTGATAATGATAGTCGGCTTGGCCTGAAGGAACAACACGCCCTAAAGTCGCCTCTAACCCCAAACTTTGAAAAGCGTTTTGAAGATGCTGTTCGATTTTATCTGCTAATGGCTGTATCATTGAAACTTAATCTTTCTCATTTTATCGTGTTCTTTATAGCGTCTTCTGCAGAAACACTCTAGAGATTTAAAAAAGAATCAATAAAAATCGTAGAATAAAATTTTAGTTTTACTTGAATGAGCGCTTCGCTTATGTTAAGCCTTCTTTGTCTTTCAGACGCCGGATTAGCTCAGCTGGTAGAGCAACTGATTTGTAATCAGTAGGTCGTTGGTTCGAATCCGACATCCGGCACCAGTAAAATCAAATACTTATTTAGGACTCTCTCAAATTGCATTTCCTTCAGGGGAGCACATGGGGAGCAAATTTAAAATAAAGCCAGCAGGATTATACCTTCATAAAATTCATTCGAATGCCTAACCAAGAATTGTTTTAACAGAACCTATAAATCTAAAATAATTGTATGAGACCAATGCTTACGCTCACCATATAAAGGTTGAGTCTCTCTTAGTTCTATGTAACCAAAAAAATCTTTGAATAATAATGATTTGTTGGATAAAAGTATAGTTAGCACCCTGGGAAAGTGGTAAAAATGCAAGATGAAAGACAATACCCACACCTTAAAACTTCCTCTATTTTATGACTTGCTCTGGGTCGGGGGTATTACATTAGTAGCCTTAGCTGTCTTTATTTTCGCCTCTTATAATATCAAAACCTTTTACAGAGAACAGGACTACTCAACTTATATCCATAATCTTAAAAACAGCATTGAAAAGAAACTTGAGATCCAACTATCCATACTAAAAGCTATTGAGACAAGAATTTTATCAGTTTCTCGTCTACAATATGAAGAGAAAATACCTTCTCTTCTTAAAGAAGACTATAAGTTTATTGCTCAAGATTCATTAGATGTTTCTTCCATGATCAATGAAAAATACTTTCTTTTTAAAGGTAATACGGATCAGCTTATTGCCTCTTACGGTAAAATCACACATCCTGAGATAGCTTTAAAGGGAGTAAATTTAAAATCTGCAAGCCTCTTTAATAGCAAATATTTTCTTACTTATACACAAGACGAATTGTTTTTAGGACTTTGTTTAAGATCAAATGAGTATGTTTTTATTAAGTCTTTAAAAGAATCCATTTTAGGAAAGGAAGAGAGCCATAATTCTGTAATTATTAATATTCAAGATATGAAGCATATTTATAAAAGATCTCTGAAAGCTGTGGAGACTCTAGGATCTCCGCTTGTTTACCAGGGTAAAAGCTTTAAATCTTACATTTATTTCTCCCAACTAGGGACAGTAATTCTTCTGAGTGGCCCTCAACCCTACACATTAAAAAGCTATTTACAGCAAACAATCTGGCCTATTATCTTTATCTTGTCTTTAGGGATGTTATTTGTACTGTATTTATTGGTTGCTTACCGAAGAATTGAAACTAGGATTAGCCAGCGTTATGAGACAAGAATTCATTCTCTCCAAAATGAACTTAAAAACCACCAGGTACAATGCAACTCTTATAAAGATCAAAATGAAGATTTAAAGGCTTCTACAAACCAATGGCAATATATGTTCCAGTCCTTATGTGAGTTTTTAGGAAGATTTCAACAATTAAGCTCTGAAAGCCAAAAAATCAGTCAAATGTTCGTGAGAGACTTATCAGGAAGAATGATCTCAAGGCTAACCCCTGAAGAACACCTTAAACTCTCAGCCAAGATTTATGATAATTCAAATCATATTATGTCTGGAATGATTAATGTAAGCGATATTGTTAAATACTCTTTAGAGAGCATTATTACAAAATCACTAGCGATGTGCTCTCACCTCATTTCTAAAAAAAATATACATGTCGATCTCGATCTTACTCATTGTTTCAAAGAGGCTTATGCAGATGAAACCCTTATTTTACAGATTTTCTATAATATCATTTATAAAATTATAGATAGGTTACCACAACGTGGCACAATAAAATTAAGGATGTCTGAAAGTAGAGTCTTCCATAGCCTTGCCTTAAGCCTAAGCATCGAAGATGATGGCTATATTTGGAATGATAAGGACTTTGAAGCTTTCAAAGCCAAAGAACACCAATCAAAATTTAAACTCTACTCTAATCCCCTTAATCTTTCATGGGATGATATAGAAGTACTCATCAAAAATGCTGGGGGCCAATTAACGAACAATGCAAGCGACACCAAGATAAATAGGCTTGAGTTGAAAATTCCAGTACGCTTGGAAGATAATAAGAAAAAATCCTCTTCCAGCAATGTTGTAAGTCTTCGAGGAGATCATGTTAAGTAAAACTTTTGTTTCAAGTCTCTTAATTCTGGTGAGTATTCATCTAACAGCTCACTCACACCCCCCTAAAATATGGAATGTCTCCCTAAAAAATGAGAACTTTATAGGAAGAACTCAAGAGTTAGAGAAAATTCAGCAACAGCTTATGAATAGCTCTATGGGGAGATATCTTGTCATTACAGGGATTGCAGGAATTGGTAAAACTCAACTGGCCAAAGAGTATGCTCATAGGAATTACAATAACTATGACATTATGTGGTGGTTTGATGCTTCTAAGGATATCCCCAGCCAAATTGTAAAGTTTTGCGAGCAATGGAATAATGCAAATCCAATTTCTGAGATGATTCAAATTAAACAAATAAGTCTCAATACCCTTATAGAGGTTGCAAAGAATAAACTTAGAACAACTGATCAATCTTGGCTGTTAATTTTTGATAATGCTTCAGATATAAAAGTTATTGAGAAATATATTCCTGAAAAACATTCTCAAAAACTCAATCATATTCTCATCACTTCTAAAAATTCTGCAACATGGAATAATCAACTTTTATTAAAGAATTTTACACGGGCTGAATCTCTAGAGTACATAAAAAGAATACTAGATAACCAAGATATAAAAAATGCAGAAGACCTAGCTGAAACACTAAAGGATTATCCTTTGGCTCTTGCCCAAGCTGCAGCTTACCTTAAAACTCATCCTTCAAGTGATATAGAAAACTATAAGAAAATCATGAATGAAAGTATAGTACAAGAAGCCAGAGATAAAACAATATATGAGGGTGATTTTATGGACAATTACAGCGAGACTGCTTCTAGGGCATTAAAAATATCCTTTAATGAAATTAAGAAAAGTAATCCAGAAGCACACGCTCTCTTAATTTTTATGTCCTATCTCGATAGCAAGAATATTTCAGCAAATATCATTAAAAAATGGATTCATTATGCCAAAATAAATTCTGACTATCACTCTTTAATTGCTACGCTTTTAAAGCACTCGTTGATTGAAATACATAAACCAGAAAAAACAATAAAGGGTGATAACACAAGCTATAATATTCATGAGATTGTTCAGAATGAGATTCGAAGAGAAGCTACAAAAGACCAAGCTGAACAAATAATTAAGTACGGCATTGAAGCTTTTTTAGAGCTTCTAAATCAAGAAACAGATGTTATGGTTCAGAATCTTTTAGAAAACCGCGACACTCTTTATCACCTAGAAAAACTTGTGATACATGCCAACGCTATCGGCATAAAGACACCACAATTATTAACGCTTCGAGTTTTACTTCTTGAATGTTATTTAAGTGGACTAAGAGACCTTGATCTAGCTGAAATGGAAGTTAAAGAGATCTCATCACTGAATAAAAGCGTAAATTTTGCTTCAGACTTTATGCACGCCCTGTACCTCATTAATCTGGGGAATTATTATGCTTGGAAAATTAGTGATATTCATCTCTCAATAAAAAATATGGGAAAAGCTTTATCTATTTTTTTAAAATTAGATGGGCAGAATAATGAAAAACTGAGGACAATTACAAACTTAGCCCAATTTTATACAGTATTTGGTAATATTAAGACTGCTAAAGAATATGCTCAACAGGGAGAAAAATTTTACGAGGCCGCTAATAGTAAAATTTATAAATCTTTGTTTCGATTTGCTAAATCCTTAATATTAACTGACGAGGGTAATTTACAACAAGCTTATGAAGAAAGCATCACAGCAGAACAGCTGATAAAAACCATTGAAGAATATCCTGTCTTAAAGTTTGCACTATACATCCAACAATCTGAGATTTTATTAAAGCTAAAAAAGGGCAAAAATGGCCTAAAAGTTGCAGAAAAAGCTTACCATCAATGCCGAGAGTTTTTTCAAACAGATGATCATGCTATGCCTGCACGTGCCAGAGTCATGTTGGCTGCTCTTAAAGGTCTTAAAGGGCAATTAGATGAAGCCATTCTTATTCTTAAGCAATGTATTGAAACTTATAATAAGGCTTATGAAGGAGAAAGTAAGCATACCAATCAAGCATTTGCACACAAAGTATTAGGAGATATGTATTTTAAAAAGGGAGAGCTAGGAAGGGCTTATGATGAATACTTATGGACAGAAAAGATTTACGATAATGTCTGTCTTGTAAAAGGGCTGGATGATATTAGTGATTTATATATGAAACTCTCTTTATTAGGCTTAAGTATTAAGGATAAGTTTTTAGCACAAAAATATCTCCAGAAACATATTCAAGAATTTGGTGCTACCCATCATCGCACTTTGGAAATTATAAAAAACTTTGATTCTCGTAAAATACCGCTTTCAGCGACTTAAATTTCATATCTTTATTTACTCTATAGAACCAATAACCCACCCTGCAAAACGCTCGTCTGGATTTTCAAGGTTATTCTTCTGAGAGTATAAGTAAACTTGTTTGACAATAGCCAGTGTTTGCTCAAAATTATGTGAAACCTGTAATTGATTATAAAGCTTTAAAACAAGTACAACGGTTTTTTCAAATAAAACACTATTGAGCTTTTCCGTTATTTCTTGCGTAATATCCTGGTTAACTTTTAATTCTTCATCATCAATGCTACTTCTTTCTATCAATTGTCTGACTGAGCATCCTAATGCATCTGCCACTTTCTGCATTACTTCTAGAGAGGGCTTTTTATTTTGGCCCTTTAGAATTTGTTGAACAGCATTGCGATGTAAGCCTGCAAGGCGCTCGAATGCTGCAATAGTTAACTGCTTTCTTTTTATTTCTTCTCGAATCAAATCTTTCCGAATTGCAGCCATAAAAAAATCTCAAATTCAATATTGACACATAAAACTTACAATGTGTAAGATATAACTTACATATTAACAAATACATAAGCAACAGGTGCTTAAGTGTATCATAAGAATATACAGCTAATAAACACCAAAAGGTTAAAGCTTCTTAAGAAATTTGGCATCCCTCAAATGCCAAATCGTGAGGAACAGAGTATTCCTCAACGTAAAACCTCCCCCTCAACTTGGCTCAGTCGCTACTCAGTGGCTGAGCCTCTTTTTGTGTTCGGCTGGGTAGAACAAAATGTTCACTTTTCAATTCCCAGAATAACCTTTCTTTCCTGCATTAGTAGAATAATTTTATGAATCAAGTTAACTTAATACCTCCTATTGTAGATTCGGTAGAGAGTGCAGCTCATTTACTCCAGGAAGCTGCTCTCAAACACCCGTTCTATGGACAACTAACAGATGGAAGTTTAACAGCAAAGCAATACGACTTATTTGTTAGACAACAAACCTGGATATGGCATGAGCTTTCAAGGAACTTGTTACCTCTATCAAGAGCGTTTCCAACAACCTGCATTACTTCTGCTCTCTTAAGAGTCGCGAATATTTCTCTCATTCTAGCTGATAATCTTAATGATCAGGTGAATAACTTTAAGATAGAGACCTATAAAGCTTCACCAGTGTGCAAAGGATATATTAGCTTTACTCGCTCATTAATTGATGGAAAGCAAATATTATTGCTCCTTGTCGCGATCATACCTCGGTTTGGGATGATGGCTATGTCTTGTCAGCGCTATTTAAAACTCAAACCACTTGAACATCCTTATAATAAGTTCATTGAAAATTGTATTTCTCTGAATACAGAAGAATACTTAACAAGGATTATCAATATTCTTGATGCTCAGCGCCAATCTATTACTCAAAAAGATAATCCAGCAATAAAGCAAGTTTTTTTGGAAGCCGCATTGCATGAATATAAGCTTTTGAATGAGGCATATTATCTAACGACTATGTAGGACTTATTTCTTTAAAGATTACAGACATAAAAATAATTTTCTAAAAATTACAGGGTATAAAAATGAAAAAAATCGAAAGGCCGCATCAACAACTATTTCCTTTAACAAGTTGGTTTAAGAATAATCAAGCTATTAGTATTCATGAAACAATTTCTCTTGAGTTATTTAAGTCGTTAATTGCTTTTTCTCACCCAGGCAGTACAAATAGTTATATCAATGAGGCTAGAATTAACATCTCTTCTAAACTGATAGGCTCTTTAAAAGAAGATATTCGTCTAAGAATCAACCCTTATATCACACTTGTTTATGAGCAAAATACGCTCGAACATTCAGACAATCTAGTACAGGGATTTAAAAATATAAGCTCTACAATAAAATTTGATTCCTCAGTCAGTTTAGTGCTTCGAGAGCTGCTACCTTACCTGTATGGGGATTATACCATTAGAGAAATTGCAAGACTTCATTCGTCCTCTGAAACAGAAGTGGTGCAAGCTTTGCAACCTCTTTATGAAACAGGTTTTTTAGTTCTGTGCAGTAAAAGTCTTGTCCCTGCATCTTCCTTTTATACTCATCTTATGATCACTGAACGTGCTAAAAGAGTTGAGAAAATAAGCGCTGTCAATATGGATAACAAGGAAAGTCTTAAGGAAATATTGAATCGGCATCTTTTTACTCTCTATCACTTCACAGATTCATTTCCAGATCATTTAAGCGCAGCTATATCACAAACAACCAATGCGAATTTAAAGGAACAATTGTGTAGCACACTCTCAGAGAGTTATTGGTATAGCAATATGCTCTTAAAAGGACTTATGGCACTAGGGTATAGCAAAGAGCAACTCAAGCGGATAACCCCTTGGCCTGCCACTTTAGGCGTCATTAACTATCTGAGGTGGCTTGCAAAAACAGATTTGTTATCTTACGCCGCTTGTCTTGGGATACTAGAATATCCAGAAGTATCAATTCATCTATCTTACGATATCTTTTCCTTTATTCAAAAAGAATGGGAGCAGATTGAAGCTTTAAATCTGGTTCCAAAGGAAGCTTTAGAGCCTTTTAGAAAGCAAAAGAAACTAGAATTCCTGAGTCAAAAATCTCATCTCTCAAAATACTTTTTTGAGGCTGAATCTTATTTAGCCCCAGAGCGCCAGGAAGAAATCAAGAAGCATGTTGTTGGGTTTATCCAATGCTTGGACGCAGAAACTGCTTACATAACGGGAAACTTTAATAAGCTATTTCGCTAGCTAATCAGCGATTTAACTAAAACTCTGTTCAAAATCCCCATCCTTATCTATAGCTATGCGAATTGTAAGGAACATTAAGGATTTTGTAAGGACTGAGCCAACCAATAGTTTAGTGATAAAGCCTATTTAAAAACTCTTCGTATCCATCACCTTTAAGCATTTTCTCCATTATTCTCTAACAAATAAACTATCCTATAAACGAAATATGCTTTAATGGATTAATCTGTTTTAGCCTTTTGGATTAATTTCGCCCCCTGCGCTTCAATCTCTGGGTAGTCGTTAATACGTACAAGAGTTGCAATGCGATAAGAAGCTCCTATTCTTCTAGCAAAGAATCCTGATAACTTACCTTCTAAAGATTGGTAATTAATAATCTTAAAGGAAGAACCTTCTCCTAACATTTGGGTAAGATTTCGATTAATATCTGCAAAGATAAACTTTGTAAAAAAGTTCAAGAGTTGGCGTAAATATGAAGGCTGATGGCCATCATCAATAAGCTTTTCCATTATCACAACTCTTCCTTTTTTCTCAAGGACTCGCTCAGTTTCTTGCAGTGCTAATGTAGGATTTGGGATTGAAGCTAGAGAGAGAGGAAAATATATTTTATCAAACTTTTCATCTTTAAAGGGTAAATGCTGAGCATCCCCAATAAAAATATTTTCTTCTGGGATATCAAACTGGCGAGCCTTCAGTTTAGCTTGCTTCACCATTTCAGGGGAAAAATCGAAAGCTTGTAAATTTTTCTTATTAATGTTTTCTGGAAGTACTTCAAAATCGAGGCCTGTTCCTTCTCCGACAAAAAGGACTCTATCATTAGGTTTGATATCTAATTCATTGATTGCAATACCCCTTCCAGGCTTAAAACCACTCATAAGAGGATCCCAAAATGTTTTTGCCATGACTTGATAACAGAAGTTCTGAGATGCTCTAACAGCGCGACCAAACATCGTTTGCTCTTCTTTAAATGTATCTGTTGCTTGTAAAGGAGCAACTAGAGTCGTAAAAACCAAGAAAAAGAATGATTGTGATAGACGAACTTTCATTGAGACCTCACTTTGTTGCATTTCTTAATAAGAGTAGCGCAAGATCCAAAAATATCAAATCAAATTTTGTTTACTTTACTAGTGTTGAATCTCCAAAGAACAAGTAATTTTTATTAGCAAATAAAAACTTCTAACCAATATTTATGATTAAGAGGCTATAATTTTAAGACGTTCTTGTTTTATTGGTGTTAAACTTGATGTCTCTTCTTGTTGTTTAGCTTTTTTCTCTATTTGCGATTGTTCTTCTTGTTTTTGTTTTTCCTCTAGTTTTTTTGCTTCTTCTTCAGCTTGTTTTTTTCTAAACGCTGCAACACGATGTCGACGGGTTGCTTCAGCTGGGATCGTTGACACGATCCCAATCATAATGACCATGAATAAGCTTACTATTTTCAGCATTCTGTCGCCTCTTGTTGATGGCCTATTTCACATTTACACCAAAAGGGACAAAGATTTCTTTACCTGCCAGTTTGATCTGTAACCATATTTTATAAAAGCCTGACTTCTCTGGCATAAAATGAAACATTAACTCAGGTCCTCCTCTTTCCTTTTCATCTGTTGGTTCTTTACCCATAGGATGGACGTGAGCAATCGTATTAAAATCTTCGTTAATGGCAACAATATGCGCAAAAGCCCCCATAATTGGCTCAAGATCTTTCACATCTTTTCCTTCCTTATTGAGAACTTTTATCTTGCCCATAGCGGCTTGGCCTTTTTTGAGTTCTTTGATATCAAACGCTAAAGAATAAAGATTATTGTCTACCTTTGCTTCCTGACTGAGTTGCTTGTCAGCAGCTTTGCTAAAGCTTCCAACTGTTGCAAGAGACGCTGTAACATATTCTTCTTTTCCTGTTTTAAGAGGCACAATATCGACCCATATCTTATAAGCTCCTTCATTCTTAGGCGACCAACTAAACTCATAAACCCCAGGCTCTTTTGTTGGCTCTGGATGGACATGTTGATAATCAGTTAAGGTTTGATCAAAAATCAATACATGGATTTTCTTGGTATGGACTTCTTTTAAATCAGAAAGCAAAATTTCCTTATTATCCTTAATGGATGTCAGTTTTATTCTTGTTGGTATAATTTTGTCCTTTTGCGCTTGGCTTGAGAGCAAAACATCAACTTTAATTGTAGACTCCTGTTGATCTTCATGTGAACAATGGTTCATTTTCATGTCAGATGCCATTTTAAGTGACTCGCCTTCATGGGATAATGCTTGAGAGGCTACGGTTGTGATTCCAAGCGTAATTCCTAAAGCGTTTAAAAACTTCTTTTTCATTTAATACTCCTTCTATTCTACAATGAGTTTTTGTGTTTTAACCAAACGCTGGCCAACCAGCCAGAAAACAATTGGTGTTAGGATTGTATCGAGTAAGGTTGAAGAGATCAAGCCGCCAAAGATCACTGCCGCAACAGGGTGAAGGATTTCTTTACCAGGTTGATCACCGCCCATTAAAAGAGGAATAAGAGCAAAAGCAGCCACAAGTGCCGTCATAAGAACAGGGGATAATCTCTCGAGTGAGCCACGAATGATCATTTCCTTTGTAAATTTCTCGCCTTCATATTTCATTAAATGAAGATAGTGAGAAATCTTTAAAATACCATTGCGGGTAGCAATTCCTGTCAACGTGATAAATCCAACAAGGCTTGCAACAGAGAGTGTTTGATTGGTTACCCATATTGCAACCACGCTTCCAATGAAAGCCATAGGCACATTCGCCATAATAATAAGTGTCAAGGGAGCCGATTTAAAGTGGCTATTGAGAAGGATAAAAATACCTATGAGCGAGAGAAGAGACAAAAGGAAAATAAGCTGGGTTGCGGACTTTTGACTTTCAAACTGGCCCTCAAACTTAATAAAATATCCTTCAGGGAGCTTGAGAGAGGAAAGCTTTTTTTGAACATCTTCCGCAACATCGCCTAAAGCACGATCTTTGGTATTAGCAAAGACAACAATACGTCTTTGGGTATTGTCCCTGCTTATTTGATTAGGGCCTTGGGTTTCTTGAATGTCAGCCACAAACCATAAAGGGATTTTGCCTGCAGGGGAGTCAATAAGCGTGTTGCGGATTTTATCAAGATCTGCTCTTTCTGCTACGGGCAAACGAACAACAAGATTGTATCTTCTAGCCCCTTCTAAAATTTGAGTTACAATTTTTCCTGATAAAAGGGTTTCAATTGTCTCGCCTAAGGTATTAACATTAATGCCATACTTAAGTGCTTCTTCTCTTTTTGGGATAATTTGGACTTGAGGAATTAAGGTTATTTGTTCAACCTGCAAATCTGTTATGCCTTTTATATCCTTCAGCAGAGACTTCACTTTATCAGCACTTTCTCTTAAGTAATTAAGTTCCTCTCCAAAGATTTTAATGGCAAGCTCTGCTCTCACGCCTGAGAGCAAATGATCTAAGCGGTGAGAAATTGGCTGCCCAATATTGATGACTGAATTGGGAAGGGTTGCAAGGCGCCTGCGGAGATCACTTAAGACTTCTTCTCGCGAGCGCTTTGAAGGTTTTAAATCAATATCAATTTCAGAAGAGTAAACTCCTTCTGCATGCTCATCAAGTTCAGCACGCCCACTTCGGCGCCCAACAGAAATTACTTCAGGCACTTCTAAAACAAGCTTTTCTGCAATGGTACCCACTCGATTGGTCTCCTCAAGGGATGTCCCTGGGGGAAGCCTTAAGTTAATGGTCACCGTTCCTTCATTAAAGGAAGGAAGAAAGGCCTTTCCTAAGAAAGGAACGGATGCAGCTGCTAAAAGGGTGAATAAGACTGTTGTGAGAATAGGAATCTTAGGGTGTGCAAATGACCATTGAAGAACTTTAGTATCCAACTCTTTAAGGTGCCTTACAAGCCAGCTATCCCCATGCTTTATCGCCTTTATACGTGGAAGCAAGTAATATGATAAGACAGGCGTTAAGGTAATCGACACAAGGAGCGAGGCTAGAATTGAGACGATATAAGCAACCCCTAAAGGGCTAAAGAGTCTGCCTTCAATCCCGTTTAAGGCAAAAAGAGGCAGAAAAACAAGCACGACAGTCAATGTTGCATAAATGATCGAACTTCTGACCTCCACTGAAGCATCTTTAATCACTTGAATAATGGGTAAAGGGTTAGTGAGCTTGGTATTTAATTTAAGGCGCCTTAGGATATTCTCAACATCAACAACAGCGTCATCCACAAGCTCTCCAATGGCAATAGCAAGCCCCCCTAAGGTCATGGTGTTAATGGATAAGCCAAATTGATGAAAGATAATGGCTGTAATCAAGATTGAGATTGGAATTGCGGTAATACTGATAAAGGTTGTACTGAAGTTCATAAGGAACGCAAATAGGATGATAAGGACTAAAAGTGCACCATCTCTTAAAGCTTCTTCTACATTCTGGATTGAATTTTCAATGAAGGTGGCTTGTTTAAAGAGAATTTGATCCACTTTGACATCTGCAGGCATTGTTTTTTGAAGCTCTTTAAGGCTTTTTTCAATGTCGCGCGTCAAAGACGCTGTATCAGCACCTGGCTGCTTCTGAATTGATAGAATAACAGAAGGCTTGCCATTAATGCTAGCATCTCCTCTTTTAACAGTAGGCGCAAAGACAACATGACTTACCTGATCTAGGGTTAATGCGTGAGCGCCTTGATATTTAAGCGGCGTCTTTTTAAGATCTTCAAGCTTGTTTGTAAGGCCTAAGAAACGAATCAATGACTCTGTTTTGAACTTCTCAAAATATCCACCTGTTGTGTTTTGAGCAAACCCTTCAAGACTTTTTAAAAGATCATCTAAGCTTACATTGTATCCAAGCATCCGGTGGTTTAAAGGTTGAACTTGATACTCCTTTACTTCACCCCCAATTGGAATGACTTGAGCAACCCCTGGAATACTTAAGAGTCGTGGCCGCATTGTCCAGTCTGCAATGGTTCTTAAATCCATAGGAGAAGTCTCGCCTCTTTGAGAACTCACACCAATTAAAAGAATCTCACCCATAATGGAAGTCACAGGCCCTAAAGCAGGGATAACATTGGTAGGAAGTTGTGAGAGTGTTGTATTAAGTCTTTCATTCACAAGCTGCCGATTACGGTAAATATCAGTGCCCCAATCAAATTCAACATAGACAATTGAAAGCCCAATGCCAGAAGTGGAGCGGACACGCATCACGCCAGGAAGACCATTCATGGCTGTCTCTATAGGGAAGGTTACTTGCTTTTCTACTTCTTCAGGAGCAAAGCCTGGTACTTCTGTTAAGAGCGTTACAGTGGGCCTGTTGAGATCTGGAAAAACATCAATTGGCATTTTAGGCACAATCAAAGAACCATAGATGACGGCAGCCATATATAAGAAAATGATAAGCCATCTATTTTTTAAGGAGAATTCAACAATCTTGGTAAACATGATGTGCCTATTTCTTAAGGACTATTGCTAAAGTTTCAACATTTTCAATAACACGTTCGCCAGGTTTTAACCCTTCAAGGATTTCAGCTTTATCGTCAAAGAATATCCCAACTTGAATGGAGCGTGAAAGAATAAGCTCAGGTTCTGCAAGGATAAATACATTATAAGTCTTACCATTTTTAAAAAGGGCTGTTTGCGGAATGACAACCTTTTTAAAGGTTGAAGGAAGCGAGATCATAACATCGACAAACTCCCCTATCATGAGGGCAGGAGCTGTTTCTTTTATGCTAAATAAAATATGACGGGCTTGATCATTTTCACCCACCTTTGGGCTTAAGCCTTTAAGGGTTAAGGGATAAACTTTCTCAGGCTCTAAAGAAGATCTGAGAGAGGCTTCTTTGATTTGATTGGTGAGGGCGTAATCATAAGTGTAAGCCTCAATTTGAAAGGACGTAGGGTCGACAATTTCTGCAATAGGCTGTCCTGGCTGAACAATTTGCCCAGGCAAGAGATGTGAATCACTAAGGATGCCTGCGATAGGTGATCGAATAACCTCACGCCCAAGGCCAGTTGTTAAGATTTGTTGCTTTCGCTTTTTAGCGCTTTCTAAATCTGTCTTTGCATCCTCAAGCTTTTTACGGGCAGAGAATTTTCCTAAAGTGGTTAGTCGTTCAACATCTCTTTCAAGTTGTGCAATTTCACCTTCAATTTTATAAAGCTCTGTCTTTTTGTCCGTTAAATCAACAGAACTCACAAGAGGCTCAACAATAGCAATTACTTGATTGGCCTCAACCTTATCCCCTGTCGTGGGCATGGGATAAGTTGGATCTGCAACCACTCTTGAGGCTTGAGGAACATGCACTTGGGCATAGCCATTAGGGCTTGCAACAACTTTAGCAGGGAGAAGCACATACTGAGGACGATCAACATCATGTGCTTGTAAAACTTTAAGATTAGCCGCACGTTGCTTTTGTTGAGGCAAAAAGACTCTTTGAAGCAAGCTTAAATCACTGGGAAGGGACTCTAAAGTCGAGGTACTCTCCTGCGGAGAAGGCTTACTTTCTCCATGGTCTTCATCCCCATGGGCGAGCCCTTCAAAGGTAAAGAGCAAAAACGCAAAGACATAAATTCCCACTAAATTAAATATTTTGTTCATAGCCTTCCTCCCTCAAATATTTATTATTAAACTGAAACTCTTAATAGTTTGCTAATATAATTTATTAAAATTTTCTCTTCCTTAACTTTAATACATTCCAAATAACTGAAACCGAACTTAAGGGAACTTTGCAAAAAGTTAGAAAATTATTGGATGGATGATTTTAAGTGCCGTCACTTCCAGGTGACATTATTCTTGGCTGTGTTCGCTGGTATTATAAGTATGGGATCAGTTATAGGAACCTTGAAGAAATGATGACAGAGCGAGGTATTGAGGTTGACCCTGTAACTTCTTTATCGATGGGTTATTAAATATGCTCCTGAACTTGAAAAGCGTCTTAGGTGGTATTCGAAGCCAGGACTTGATTATAGCTGAAGAGTTGATGAAACTTACGTAAAGGTAAAAGGCAAATGGGCTTACCTTTATCGAGCTGTTGATAAGCGAGGGCGTACTATAGACTTCTACCTTTCATCTACAAGAAATGTTATTGCTACCAAACGTTTTCTTTCAAAGGCTTTAAGGAAATTTAAAGAATAGGAAATGCCAAACACCATTAATATAGATAATGCTCCGACTTATGCTATCGCTAAGAACAGCTTATGCAACGATTAAAGGATTTGAAGTTATGCCTATGTTTAAAAAAGGGAAGATGGATCTTTGGAAGTATGATCAAGGACTCAAGGGAGAAATCCGTCTAGTTAAACAACACTTCAACGTCTATACTGCTTAATTTAAAGCAGAGCACACCCTAGCTGCAGCTTTAGAAAGTTTTTGCAAGAGTGCTATCTCGACAACCTTTATTTCACTTAAAATTAGAAAGGCTTTAATTTTTTTTACAAGTAAAAATTAAAAATATGAATTATTCCCTTTTTTTTTGTACTAAGATGGCTCCTTAAAATAGATAAGACCCAAGCTTACATATGATTAAATTCTTCTATATTAATCAGATAGTCTCCCTTCATATAAGTATACACTTAGACTGATTCGAAAAACATTTTGACTTTTTATTGAATGCTTCTCCTAAATCTGTTTCTTGATTTTGATCTGGATTTTTAAGAGTTTCTTCACTTACATCTTCACCGTTCAGCATAGGCATGGAACTTTGGATATTTGGATGCTCAATAAATTCCTTTATTTCTTCTTTAGGTGTAAGGCTAATAATCTTAGTCAGTTTTTCAATACCTTGAATGAGGAGAGCAAGTTTCTTTTTACTGTTTTCTCCAAAAGATCGTGTATATTTCAAGAGAAGATCTTCAATTAAAGAATAGTTTGTATAAGCAGAAAAGAGGAATGGACCCATAAAACCTCCTACTGCAAAAAATAAAGAGTACTCTTGTTGGGGAAGGACTTCTTGGATAATATCTACAACCATAAATCGGCCAACATAGGCTGTTACTCCCGCTAATGGTATACAAAGATATGGAAGCACCCTGGAGAACTTAGGATAAAGTGAGTGTAATAATGAAGGCTGAGGGTCTCCAGAAATACGATAAAAAGCAGCATCATACAACGAACGTCCTGTTTGAATGGTAGCTTGTAGCTCAAGAATAAAGATAGGGATAGTCGTTATGACAGCCATTGGTATATCAAAATTAGGGTTCTCATAAAGGAATTCCCACCCTTTATAAGCACAGTAACCATTATGGAAAATGTTAATAACAGCCGATAGACTTAGACCGCTTACAAAAGCTATTTTAGGATATCCTTTCTTCCAGGTGTCTGGAGTTTCTCTAGAAGGGGGATTAGAAGAATTAAGACTCAGCATGGATTTAAGATAGTTCTCTACTGTAAGGTTCTCTTCTTGATAAATTGATGTGATAAAATTATCTCTTTCCTCATTCGACATCGTAAGGAGAGCAGAGATAGTTTTACGCGATAGATGATGTATCAAAAGCTGCTGTATGTTCTGAAGGTAGGACTCTAATTCGAGATTTTCTTGGCTCCCACCTATGCAGCTCTTAACCTTGCTTTCTTGAGCAGTCAAGCTCTTAAAAAAATTAAGATAGCCATTTGTCTTAAGGCTATAGTCTAAGCCGTAACTTATGCCTGCGAGCCATTTATGGGTATTATACAGAGAAGCCATGTAAGCGGTAGGAACAGCGACAACGAGACCAAGCGTATGAGAAGCAAGATGGCCAGGAAGCGGTAATTTACTTTTTTGTAAAAGGATCTTTTCCTCGTCTGATTGAGGATCAAAACCTTCCAAAAGATTAAAGTAGGCCCAAGCGCCCGTTCCTGATGTTGCTATCGTATTTGTAATTCCCATTCCCCAAGCTAAAATTCCATTCCCACCTCCTGCTTGCCGTGCTATTTGAAAGTAAGGGACGCCTGCTGAGCTGCCAAGCACAACGCAAATACCTTGAGCCCCAGAACGTAGAATTTTTTTAAGCTTGGATTCTGGTATACTTTCTTGTTGAACAAGATATTTATGAATGAAAGAATAAAGATGACTCTCTTCCTCTTCGTTTCCTCCCCCAATAAATGGGGTTAATTCTATATCATACGATTCTACGCTTTCAACTTTTATAAGACTACGAGAGGAAGCATTGGATAGAGTTTCTTCTTCATTCAGCATTGTGGAAGCATTGCTAGAACTTAGAAACCCAAGAAAACAAAGCATGGAACATATTATAAGAAAATGATGAAAAATCCGCCTTTTAATTATGGGTATTCTGCGATTTTTATTCATTTCTATTTTCCTTTATTGCAGTTTTTGGCGTACTAACCAGCTCCCAAATTTGAGAATAAATTTTTATTAAGATAAAGCCATTTTCTGCTAAAAAAATGAGTAAACTCATACTGAGCTAACGTCAGCATTAGGTATTTTGGCATTATTTATCCTTTTAAGCAAGCCAATGGACACAGATTTCCCTAAATGGATAATTTTATTAATAATGAAGCCTCTAATCATAGCTTCCATCACTTGGAGAGGCAAAGTTGGCTTTGTGGCGTAAATCAAATGACAGGTTAGAGTTACCCTTATAGTTTCCGCTTCAAGCAATTTTAACTGACTTTGACATACCAACTTAGTCACTTTGTTAAGAAGGCAACATATTAAATGTGCCTCTGCCTGCTGATTATTCCAGTTCCTTGAATTAAGCTTTCTACCGAAAAAATTTTTAGACGATAAAAGGTGTTCTCAACCTTATTTCGACGGCCATAGTAATTTTTATGATACCAGGCCCGATAACCTTTCTTCTTAATATAAACAATACTTTTGATGTTAATCAGATTCTTATATCCTGAAAGGTTTTGAGCAAAAGAAGTAATCTCTTTCTCAAGCTTCTTAAGGCTTTTCCTGATGGCTTCTAAGTGTTCAGCAATAATATCGATCTCAATCTGTTCTAAAGAAAGCCAAGCGTGCTCTTGAGTCACACGCTGAAATCCTTCTTTAGAAGTGAGCACTTCTTTCTTAATCTTGATGCCATTCCTATTAGAAAGGCCATGAACTTTATTGATCAAAGAAACACGTAATTTAACAAGTTGATAGCGTGTTTGGATTAAAGAGGCTAACTGAGTATATTCTGGTTTTTTAATACGTGCTTCTGGCAGCATATTTTTACTCAAGAATAAAGCAATAGCACGAGCGTCAAATCAACAGAACTCACCAGGGGCTCTATCACAGCTATTACTTGATTCACCTCAACCTTATCCCCTGTCGTGGGCATGGGGTAGTTCGGATCTGCAACCACTCTTGAGGCTTGAGGAACATGCACTTGTGCATAGCCATTAGGGCTTGCAACGACTTTAGCTGGGAGAAGCACATACTGAGGACGGTCAACATCTCGTGCTTGGAAAACTTTAAGATTAGCAGCACGTTGCTTTTGTTGAAGCAAAAAGACTCTTTGAAGCAAGCTTAAATCACTGGGAAGGGACTCTAAAGTCGAGGTACTTTCCTGCGGAGAGGGCTTACTTTCTGCATGCTCTTCACCGCCATGTGCAAGCGTCTCAAAGGTAAAGAACAACATCGTAAAGACATAGATTCCCACTAAATTAAAGATTTTAGGGAGTATTTAATGAAGTGTGTCAGTTCTGATAATAATGTAATTATTGTAAGGAAAGGACTGACAGATGGAAGTAGAGAAGAAAGATCATTCATTTAATTTTGAGGATTTTAAAAGCCAAGCGATTT
>Ga0209922_100855_pt1 | contig 32839 bp, 27 predicted proteins | sample ThiBiot_500_biof_FD_183946 | JGI IMG/M metagenome (GOLD analysis project Ga0209922, IMG submission 183946) | Wastewater bioreactor microbial communities from Cape Town, South Africa - Thiocy_expt_500_biof (SPAdes) | ecosystem: Engineered > Bioreactor > Thiocyanate-remediating > Anaerobic-Aerobic ... | reverse complement strand
GACCGACGACGCGCGGGGGATCGTCTTTGCGGTAGATGACGACGACGTCACGGACCTTGCCGAGCCGGTCGCCCGCGGGGTCGAAGACGGTGCAGCCCACCAGGCGTGCCACGAAAACCCTCTGCGTACTCACCCGTCCAGCGTAGTCCGCACAGGCCCCGCCGCCCGGTTGCGTCGTGAGAAGATGGGCCGATGAGCATGATCGGCGGAGCACCGCAGCACGACGGCGAGAGGATCGCCGAGTATGCGACCTACCAGGCCGCCCAGGAGGCCGTCTCGAAGCTCATCCAGTCGGACATCCCGGCCAGCGAGATCGCGATCGTCGGTCATGGCCTGCGCTCCGTGGAGACCGTCACCGGACGCCTCGGCTACGCCGCCGCCGCGAGGTCGGGAGCCATCAACGGCATCCTGCTCGGGCTGCTGTTCTCGGCGATCTTCGTCCTCGGAACGCCCAACGCGGCCATCCAGCTGTTCATCGGCGTCATGTTCGTCGGCATCGCCGTCGGAATGCTCCTGAGCCTCGTCATGTACGCGCTGCTGCGCCGGCGTCGCGACTACACGTCGGTCACGCAGGTGCTGGCCGACCGGTACGAGATCACCGTCCTCGCGACGAGCATCCACCGCGCGCGCGAAGTGCTCGGCCGCACGGTCGCACACCCTGCGCCCGCCGCAGAACCCGTCGACCTCTCGATCCCGCCGCAGTACGGCGAGCGGATCGATCCCCACACGGCGCCCGGGCAGAACGGGTCGGGGCAGGGTGTGCCTGGTCAGGGCGCGTCCGGTCAGGCCGGCTCCGATGGGGCGAGCGGCGGCGACCAGCACCGATGACCCGCCTCGCGGTCGCGCTTCCGAACGGCGAGGTGACGGTATCGGCCGAGCTCGAGTCGCCGGCATCCGAACCGTGGGCGGCGCTCGCCATCGCGCACGGCGCGGGTGTGGGGATGGACCACCCGTTCCTCACCGGGTTCGCCGGGGCCCTGCAGGCATCCGGTATCGCGACGCTCCGCTTCGCCTTCCCGTACCGCGAGGCGGGACGACGGATGCCCGGGCCGCCCGCCCACGCCGTCGCGACCTGGGCTGCGGTCGGCGCGCACCTCACGGCGACGGTGCCCGGGGTGCCGTTCGTCGCGGCCGGGAAGTCCTACGGCGGACGGATGGCGTCGATGGCGGCGGCCGAGGGTGTCATCGATCCCGCCGCCCTCGTCTACCTCGGCTACCCGTTCCACGCGCCGGGGAAGCCCGACGCCGAACGCGGTGAGCACCTGGCCGACGTGCGCCCGCCGCAGTTGTTCGTCGAGGGCGACGCCGACCCGTTCATCCAGCCCCTCGACCGCTTCGAGCGGGCCGTGGCGACCGCGCCCGACGCCGAGATCGCATGGCTGCCCGGGGCGCGGCACTCCTTCGAGGTCGCGGGGGTGAAGCGGACGCCCGAGGAGGTGGGCGCCTCACTCGCGGACGTGGTCGTGCCGTGGCTCTGCCGCCGACTCGGGGTGCCGACCCGCGCGTAGGCGCGCCGAGGCCGCCGAGCTCCGACGACGTGGCCGCTCACGCGCGCAGTCGGGCGATCCAGGCCTCGACCTCGTCGGCCGTGCGCGGGATTCCTCCAGAGAGGTTCTCCACGCCGTCCGCCGTGACGAGGACGTCGTCCTCGATGCGCACGCCGATGCCACGGTACTCTTCCGGGACGGTCAGGTCATCGATCTGGAAGTACAGCCCGGGCTCGATCGTGAACACCATGCCGGGCTCGAGCACCCCGTCGTAGTACATCTCGCGACGCGCCTGCGCGCAGTCGTGGACGTCGATGCCGAGGTGATGGCTCGTCCCGTGCACCATGTACCGGCGGTGCTGGCCGCCCGCATCGGCATCCAGCGCCTCTTGCGCAGTCACGGGAAGAAGGCCCCACTCCGCGGTGCGCTGCGCGATGACGGCCATCGCCGCTTCGTGCACGGCGCGGAACTTCACGCCCGGCCTCGCGACGGCGAACGCCGCATCGGCCGCTTCGCGGACGGTTTCGTAGACCTTCCGCTGCACGTCCGAGAACGTGCCCGAGACGGGAAGGGTCCGCGTGATGTCGGCCGTGTAGAGGCTGTCGACCTCGACGCCCGCGTCGATCAGGATGAGGTCTCCCGGGACGACCGCGCCGTCGTTGCGCGTCCAGTGCAGGTAGCAGGCGTGGGGCCCGGATGCCGCGATGGTGTCGTAGCCCTCGCCGTTGCCCTCGATGCGGGCCCGTTGGTGGAAGATGCCCTCGACGGCGCGCTCGCCGCGCGGCGTGGCGATGATGCGGGGGAGGTCCGCGATGATGTCGTCGAAGCCACGGGCGGTGACCTCGACGGCGAGTCGCAGCTGCGCGATCTCGTAGGCATCCTTCACGAGTCGGAGCTCCGAGACGAACCGGGTGAGCTCATCGTCCTCGTCGAGGACGAGGTCGCCGTCGCGCGCCTCGAAGGCGTCGATGTGCGCGGTCGTGAGCGCGAGATCGGATGCCACACCGCGCAGCGCCGGGCGAGGGCCGATCCAGAACTCGCCGATCGTCGCGTCGCCGTAGAACTCGGCGGTCGTGCGGTCGGCGCGTTCGCGGAGGTGGAGGGTCACGTCGTGACCGCTCTCGCCCGTCGGCTCGAACACGAGCACGGAGTCCGGCACCGAGTCGCTCGCCCACCCGGTGAGGTGCGAGAACGCCGAGTGCGCGCGGAACGGGTAGTCGGTGTCGTTGGAGCGCTGCTTGTACGCGCCGGCGGGGATCACGAGGCGGCGGCCCGGGAAGGCAGCCGACACGGCGTCGCGGCGGGCGGCGGCGAACGTCGCCTGCTCGCGCGCGGGCGGGACCAGGTCGGGGCGCTCCGCCCAGCCCGTCGAGATCGTGTCGAGGAAGCCCCGCGGGAACGGCTGCTTGCGGTTCTGGTTCTCGACCGGTGCCTCGGCGGTCTCGGGGGAGGTGGTCGCGTCCGTGCTCATGAGTCCAGTCTCGCACTCCTGCGCGGGTTCGGCCGGTGTGCGCTCGCCTATCCCGCGCGCTCGAGCTGGACGACGAGCGGGCGGTGATCGCTGCCGCTCTCATCGAGCGAGGTCAGCACGACCGAACCGGTGGGCTTCCAGGCATCCGTCGCGAGGACATGGTCGATGGGGGAGCCGAGCAGCGTCGGCCACGCCGTCGTCCAGGTGCCGACGGCTGCCGTCCCGGTCGCGACCGCGGCATCACGGCAGTGGCCGAAGTCGGCGCCGTCGACGCCGAGACGGTCCATGTTGTCGATCGTGGCGTTGAAATCGCCCGCCATGATGACGTCGGCGCTCGCACACTGATCGGCGAGCCACGTGAGCCCCGACCGCCAGTGCTCCATGTCCTCGGGGCGAGGTGCGATCGCATGAGCGGCCACGATCGTCGGGCCGGTGCCATTGACGGGCATCGCCACCACCGAGGGCACCGTCGTCGTGTTCGATGCGCCGCCCGACTCCGACCGCACGACGGCGTAGTCCCCGAGCGCGGGGGAGATGAGCAGCGTCGTCGAGTTGGCCGCCCAGCCGGGGTACGCCTCGTGATGCGCCCACATGGGCGAGCCCAGTTCGCGCATGGCGACGGCGACGGCCTCGCCCGTCTCGATCGTCGTCTCGGGCAGAGACACGACGTCGGCGCGCATCGCGATTGCCGTCTGCGCGATCAGCTGCGGGCTGGTCGCCGAGCCCGCCGTGTTCCACGTCATGATCCGCAGCGACGTCGCCGTCTTCTCGGGCAGCCCATCGCCGCCCGTGCCCCGGAGCATCAGGATGCCGCCGTTCGCGGCGGCTCCGAGGACCGCGATCACGGCGATCGACGCGGCGAAGGCGCGGAGCGGCCGCGCGAGCGCCGTCAGCGCGGCCACCACGAGGACGACGACGAAGACCACCACGAGAAGGCCCCGGAGCGACACGATCTGCGCGAACGGGAAGGTCCGTTCCAGCCGGAAGAACTGCGGCCACGTGACGATCGCGGCGGCGATCGCCGCGAGGACCGTCACCAGAAGACCGAGCAGGCGGAACACGGTCGTGACTCTACGTCACACAGCCTGGGAGCAAGCCACACGATGCGACCGGATACGCTCGGATCATGTCCGTGCCCTTCCACGGTCCGAGCGATCTGCATCTGCATTCGGACCGCTCCGACGGCACCGAGCCCCCGGCCGGTGTCATGGCATCCGTGCACCGTGCGGGTCTTCGGACCGTCGCGCTCACCGACCACGACACGACCTCGGGATGGGCGGAGGCGGCCGACGCGGCGGTGTCACTCGGGTTGACGTTCCTCCCGGGGATGGAGCTCTCCGCACGCCACGAGTGGCGCAGCGTCCACGTGCTCGGGTACCTGTTCGACCCCGACGACGAGGCCGTCCGCGCGGTCACGGATCGGATCCGTTCGTCGCGCCTGACGCGTGCGCGGGAGATGGCCGACCGGATCGGGCGCGACTTCGACCTCAGCTGGGATGACGTGCAGGCCCAGACCGCCGTCGGCGCCACCGTCGGACGCCCCCACCTCGCCGACGCCCTCGTCGCGATGGGCGTCGTCCGCGATCGGGGTGAGGCCTTCGCCGGCATCTTGCACCCGCGGAGCGACTACTACGTCGCACTGTACGCGCCGGACCCCGTCACGGCCGTGGCGGCGATCACGGATGCCGGGGGTGTCGCGATCATCGCGCACCCGGCGGGGCGGGCGGGCCTTCTGCCGAAGCGGATCGTCGACGGGATGCTGGATGCCGGGCTCGCGGGGTTCGAGCTCGGTCATCGCGAGAACGTCGAGCCCGCGCTCGGGGAGCTCCGACGCCTCGTCGCCGAGCGCGATCTCATCGTGACCGGGTCGAGCGACTACCACGGCCTCGGGAAGCCGAACCAGCCGGGCGAGCACACGACCTCTGACGAGATGGTTGCGCGCATCATCGCCGCCGGAACGGGCAGCGCCCCCGTCCACCCCTGACCGCGGGGGTCGGAGGGGACGAGGGCGCTGGGAGGATGTCGGTCAGGCGAGCGCCTTGGCCTTCAGCGCCTCGAACTCCGCCGCGGAGATCGTGCCCGCGTCGAGCAGCGCCTTCGCTTGAGCGATCTGGTCCGCCGGGGTCGCGGTGCCGGCGACCGACTTGATGTACGAGTCCGACGCGGCCTTGTACTCCGAGACCGCCGCCGCCTGACGGTCGGCCATGCCGCCGCCGCGCGCGATCAGGTAGACGAGCGCCGTGAGCACGGGCAGGAAGATCAGGAAGATCAGCCAGACCGCCTTCGCCCATCCGCTCAGCTTCCGGTCACGGAAGATGTCGCCGATGATCGAGAACAGCGCCATCAGGTAGGCGAAGAAGACGAACACGAGCAGGAACCACCAGACGAGGTCCCAGAAGGAGCCCCAGAATCCGTGGTATTCCACGGTGGTGTCGATGAACCGCATGACGTGCCTTTCAAGAGGGAGAGTCGCGGCGAAATGCCGCTTGGGATCACCGTAGCGCGGTTGGGTGGGAGCGATTGCATCCGACGGCAGGCCTCACGCGCCGCGGGTGACCTGCGTGGATGCCCGCGGCGATGGCCGACAGGCGTCAGGACTGCGGAGCCTGCGCCGCTGCGCCCGCACCGCCCGAACCGCCGCGGCGGCGGCGACGACGGCGCGCCGGGGCCGGCTTGCCGTCGTGGTGCTCCTTGCCGGCGCCGTCGTGCGTTCCGCCGCCCTCGGCGTCGCGCTCCGACGAACCCGCTGCGGAGCCCGAGACATCCGATCCGCCGTCGGCGCCCTCGGCGAAGGTCGAGCCCACCGGGGTGCCGCCCGAACGACGACGGCGACGGCGACGCGTGCCGCCCTCGTCCGTCCCGGCCTCGGCGGCGTCCGCGGCGCGCTCCGGAGTCCGCGCGCGCTGCGTGCGAACGGTGTCGGTCTTCGGCGCCTTGGCGATCCGGCCCTTGGTGCCGGCGGGGATGTCGAGGTCCTCGTACAGGTGCGGGCTCGACGAGTAGGTCTCGACGGGCTCGGGCTGACCGAACTCGAGCGCGCGGTTGATGAGGGCCCACTTGTGCAGGTCCTCCCAGTCGACGAAGGTCACCGCGATACCGGTCTTGCCGGCGCGGCCCGTGCGGCCGGCGCGGTGCAGGTAGGTCTTCTCGTCGTCGGGGATCGTGTGGTTGATGACGTGCGTCACGTCGTCCACGTCGATGCCGCGCGCGGCGACGTCGGTCGCGATGAGGATGTCCTTCTTGCCCGCCTTGAACGCGGCCATGGAGCGCTCGCGCGCCTCCTGGCTCATGTCACCGTGGACGGCACCCGCGTTGAAGCCGCGGTCGTTCAGCTCGTCGACGAGGCGCTGCGCGGCGCGCTTCGTGCGCGTGAACACGACGGTCTTTCCGCGGCCCTCGGCCTGCAGGATGCGGGCGATGACCTCGTCCTTGTCGAGCGAATGCGCGCGGTAGACGAGGTGCTTGATGTTCGCCTGTGTGAGGCCCTCGTCGGGGTCGGTCGCACGGATGTGGATCGGGTTCGACATGAACCGGCGGGCGAGCGCCACGATCGGGCCCGGCATGGTCGCCGAGTACAGCATCGTGTGGCGGACGGGGGCGACCTTCTGGAAGATCTTCTCGATGTCGGGGAGGAACCCCAGGTCGAGCATCTTGTCGGCCTCGTCGAGCACGACCTCGGTCGCGTTCGAGAGGTCGAGCAGGCGCTGGTTGTTGAGGTCGATGAGACGGCCCGGGGTGCCGACGACGATCTGCGCGCCGGCCTTCAGCTGGTCGATCTGCCCCTCGTACGCCTTGCCGCCGTAGATCGCCACGACGCTCGTCGAGCGGTTCGAGGTCAGCATGTCCATGTCCTCGTAGACCTGGACGGCCAGTTCGCGCGTCGGAACGACGATGAGGGCCTTGACGCCCGGCGCCGGGTCGAGCCCGAGCCGCTGGACGACGGGGATGCCGAAGCCGAAGGTCTTGCCGGTGCCGGTCTTGGCCTGCCCGATGATGTCCTGGCCGGGGAGGCCGAGGGGGATCGTCTGCTCCTGGATGGGGAACGCATCCACGATGCCCTTGGCCGCGAGGGCCTCGACGATGTCGGCGTCCACGCCCATGTCGGTGAAAGTCGTCACTGATACATGCCTGTCTGGCGGTGAGAAGCCGCCGGGGTGAGGTGTCCACGCCCTTCACTCAGCCACAGGCGCGGTGGTCCCGATCCGTCGCCGGGACGGCTCCAGCCTACCCGAGGCCGCCCGAGGGGCTTCGATCGTGCGCCGCGCGTCCTAGGCTGTACCCGTGGTGACATGGCCCTGGCAGCGCGATCGCAGCGCCGCGCGAACGCTGAAACTGCGCTCCCGCGGAGACTACGGCGACGTCACCCGCGTCGATTTCGAGGAACTCGCGCCCCTGATCGACACCTATCTCGGCCAGGCCGCGTACCTGCAGCTCGGCTTCTTCGAGACGCTCAGCCAGCTGATCGCTCCCACGCCCGAGCTCACGCAGAAGGAGTCGCTCTCGGTCGCGGCGGGCACCGCCCTGACGAAGCACCGTGAGCTCGTCGGCGTGATCCGGGGGCGCGGCGACGACCCGCTCGAGCTGATGCTCCCGTTCCGCGAGCCGCTCGATGCCTTCCGTCGGGCCACGCACGGCGCGCGTCCGCTCGAGACGATGCTCTCGGTCCACATCACGGCGGGGATGCTCGACGACTTCTACCTGTCGCTCTCGGCGAGCTACGGCGCGACGGGGAACCGCGTCGCCGAGATCCTGCACGGCGACGGTCGCGAGGGCCTCGTCGGGATCATCACGGACGCCATCGCCGCCGACGAGCAGTGGCGCGACCTGCTGGCCCTCTGGGGGCGCCGCCTCGTGGGGGACACGCTGCTCATCGCGCGAGGGGCACTGCGCCCGCAGACGCTGGATGCCGCCGAAGAGAAGAAGGTCGAGCCGGTGTTCACGGCTCTTCTCGCCGGGCACTCGCGGCGGATGGCCGCCCTCGGCCTCGACGCCTGACCGGGGTCCGCTCAGGCGATGCCGAGGCGCAGGCGCTCGCGCGCGTCGTGCGTCGCACGCGAGCGCGTCAGGGCGATGAGCACCAGGGGAACCACGACGATCGGAGCGCCGAGCGACGCGAGCCAGAGGCGGAGGTCGTCCGCCGTGACGCCGACCCACGTGAGGATCGCGTACACGAGACCGCCGAGGACAGCGCCGAGCACGGGGGCGAAAGCCGCTCCGCGGGCCTCGCGCCCCGGCATGAGGAAGTGCAGCGCCGCACCGTAGGTCGCGCCGAAGATGAGCGCGAGGAGGATCTGCACGGGATCAGGCCACGAAGCCGACGCGGCGGGACTCTTCGGTGCCCACCTCGACGAACGCGATGCCGGCCGTCGGCACGATGAAGGTGTTGCCCTTGACGTCGGTGAACGTCACGGCCGTCTGACCCGATTCGAGCGCCGTCGAGACGGCTGTGGTCACGGCGTCCGCCGACTCTCCGGACTCGAACGTGAGCTCACGGGCGGTGTTCGCGATGCCGATGCGGATCTCCACGATGCCGGCCTCACCTTTCTGAAGAGGGTGTCGCCCGAGTCCGGGCGCTCTCAAACTCTACGACACCCGGGGCGTGTCGGCGCCGCCCGCTAGCGTGGTGTGCATGCCCCTCGACCCTGCCCAGCGCGCCGTGGCGGAGCTGGCGCGGGATGCCTCGGGGGTCGTCGTGGGCTCTCCCGGGTCGGGCAAGACGGAGGTCCTGATCGAGCGCGTGCGGCACCTCGTCGCGGGCGGCCTCCAGCCCGATGAGGTCCTCGTCCTCACGCCCAGCAGGCCCGCCGCGACGCTCCTGCGCGACCGGCTCGCTCTCGCCGTCGGTACGGCGACCGGGGGCGCCATGGCACGCTCCGTCGCGGCCTTCGCGTATCAGCTCGTCCGGGCCCACGCCGTGCACACGGGCCAGGAGAGCCCGCAGCTTCTCACAGGCCCCGACGACGATCAGCTCATCGCGGACCTCCTCGCAGGCGACGCGGAGGACGAGGCGTCCGGATCGCCGCGCTGGCCCGACTGGCTCCCGGTCGGCGTGCGCGCCACCGCCGGCTTCCGTGCGGAGCTGCGCACGCTCCTGGCGGAGTGCACGACGCTCGGCATCGAGCCGGGCGAGCTCGATCGTGGCGCGACGCGCCACGACATCGAGGTGTGGCACGCGGCGGCGTCCTTCGCGGGGGAGTACCACGCGGTACGCGACCGCCTGCGCGGCGCGCACCGCGATGCCGCCGGCCTCGTGCGCGAAGCGGTGGGACTCGTGCGGACGCTGCCGGATGCCTCTCCTGCGCTCGGCGTGCTCACGCGATTGCGCGTCCTCCTCGTCGACGATGCGCAGGAGCTGACGCTCGGCGGCGTCGAACTGCTCGAGGCGTGCCGCGCCCGCGGCGTCGCGGTGCTCGCCTTCGGCGATCCCGATGTCGGCTCGGGGTCCTTCCGCGGCGCGACGCCGGAGAACTTCGCCCGCCTGGCGGCGAGCGGCCCCATCCACGTGCTCGGCACGCCGCACCGGGGCACCGCGGCGCAACAGGCGCTCGTGGCATCCGTCACGTCTCACATCGGCGCCGTCGGCGTGGTCGCGCACCGTCGGCCGCCCCTTCCGGCGACGCCCGATGACAGCATCCGCGTGCTCGCCGCGCGGTCGCCCGCCGAGGAGCAGGACCTGATCGCACGCCTGCTGCGGGAACGGCACGTGCACGAGGCCGTGCCGTGGCGTGCGTGCGCCGTGATCGCGCACGACACGCGCCAGGTTGCGACGCTCGAAGCGGAACTTGCCGCGCGCGAGGTGCCGACGCGCGCGACGGGGCAGGGGCGACCGCTCGCCGCCTCGAGCGCCGTCCGCGATCTGCTGCGCCGTGTGCTGCTCGCCCTCGAACCGCCCGACACATGGGCGCCCGCCGATGTCGCCGACGCGCTGCGGGGCGGCGGCATGGACCCCGTGGAGATCCGACGCCTGCGCACGGCCCTCCGGCAGCAATCGCTCGCGGGCAGCCCGGCGGACGGCGTCGTGGCGACCGGCGCCGAGCTGCTCGCCTCCGGCCTCGCGCACCCGCTGGAGTTCGCCCTGATCGACACCCGCGAAGGGCGTCGTGCCGAGAAGATCGCCCGTGCGGTCGACCGGGTGCGGGTTGCAGAGGCCGCCGGCGCGACGGCGCACGAGCTGCTCTGGGAGGCGTGGGACGGCGTCGACGGCGACCGGGTCTGGGGTGCGGCGGCCGCAGGCACAGGCCCCGCGGCCGCGCAGGCGGGTCGTGAGCTGGATGCCGTGGTGGAGCTCTTCCAGGCGGCGAAGCGCCACGGGGAGCGGGCCGACGGAACCTCGCCGGTGTCGTTCCTGCGCGGCATCCTCGACTCCGACGTCGCGGAGGACCGCCTCCGCGCGGCGGCCGACGACGACGTCGTCCAGATCCTCACGCCGGCCGGGGCGCTCGGGCTCGAGTTCGACACCGTCGTGGTCGCGGGGGTGCAGGACGGCGTGTGGCCGAACCTCCGCTCGCGCGGCAGTCTCCTCGAAACCTGGCGGCTCGGCCTTCTGGGCGCACCCGACGAAGAACAGGCGCTCGACGCCGCGGATCGGCGGCGCGCACTCGTCCACGACGAGCTGAGGCTCTTCGCCCGTGCGTGCTCGCGCGCCCGTTCGCTCCTCGTCGTGACGGCCGTGGACGACGACGACACCGGGCCGAGCCCGCTGTTCGAACTGCTCCCCGACGCGCTGCCTCCTGCGCGCGGGGCCGAGCATCCGCTGACCCTTCGCGGAGCCGTGGCCCGTCACCGGCGGACTCTCACCGAGAGCCGCGCGGGCGAGAGCGCGCGCCGTCACGCGGCTGACCAGCTCGTCGTGCTCGCGGAGGCCCGGGTCGCCGGTGCCGCTCCGGACAGCTGGTACGGGGTGTCGGAGCCGACCTCGACGGCGCCCCTCCGAGACCTCGCACGGGAGGACGTGCGCGTGTCGCCGTCGCGTCTCGACGCGCTCGAGCGGTGCGAGCTCGACTGGGTCATCGCCGACCTCGGCGCCGACGCGGGCGGGACGACCGCCGGTGTCGGGACGATCATCCACGCGGCGATGGAGCAGGCCGACGGTATCGACGAGGCTTCCCTCTGGGAGGTCGTCGCCGCGAGGTGGGGCGAACTCGACTTCGAATCGGCGTGGCGCGACCGCGCGGAGCAGGCGCGGGCGAAGGCCCTCGTGCGCCGCCTCGCCCTGTATCTGCAGCGTTTCGAGGCATCCGGGGGCACGCTCATCGGCGCCGAGCCGCACTTCGAGGTCGAGATCCCGGTCGAGGGCGACGCCTCCGCCGCGGGCGAGGCACCCGCCGCTGGTGACGTCGGCCACGCCGCGGAAGGCCGCGTCATCGTCAGCGGGTACATCGACCGCGTCGAACGCACCGGCACCGGGAAGATCGTCATCGTCGACCTCAAGACCGGCAAGAACGAGCCGCAGACGGATGCCAAGGTGACCGACAACCCGCAGCTCGCGGCGTACCAGCTCGCCCTCGCCTCCGGGTCGATCCCGGAGGCGACGGACGGCGAGCCGGGCGGTGCGAAGCTCCTCGTCCTGCGGCCGACGGCGGCGACGAAGGACTACGCCGAGCCGACGCAGCCGCCGATGGACGACGAGGCGCGCGCGGCGTTCCTCGGCCGTGTCCGCAGCGCCGTCGACATCATGCGCGGAACGTCGTTCACGGCTCCCTTCGAAGAGCACTGTCGCGACGACTTCTCGTACGGACTGTGCCGCATCCACACGATCGGCCCGGTGTCGGCCTCGTGACCGCGATCGTGCCGCCGAGCCCCGCCGCCCTCGCAGCCGCTCTCGGACAGTTCCCGCCGACGGACGAGCAGGCGCGCGTCATCGCCGCGCCGCTCGTGCCGGCGCTCGTCGTCGCGGGGGCGGGCAGCGGCAAGACCGAGACGATGGCGGGGCGTGTCGTGTGGCTCGTCGCGAGCGGGCAGGTGGGGCGGGAGGAGATCCTCGGCCTGACGTTCACCCGGAAAGCAGCGGGCGAGCTCGCCGAACGCATCCATCGTCGCCTGGACCGGCTCGGGGAGTTCGAACGGCGCGGGCTCGTGCCGCACCTCGACGCACTGCACCGCGAGGGGCGGCTCGACGTCTTCCGCGCGATCGAACAGCGCGGCGGGGGAGAGGCGGAGCGCCGCGCGGCGCTCGATGCCCTCGCTTCGGCGGTCGTGACCGCGCAGGCCGGGACAGAGGCGGGTGCCCCCGCGGCATCCGGTCTTCTCGAGCGACCCGCGGTCGCGACGTACAACAGCTTCGCCGATGCGATCGTCCGCGAGAACGCGCTCCGCATCGGGCGGGATGCCGAGGTCGCGGTCCTCAGCGAGTCGGCGGCGTGGCTGCTCATGCGTCGCGTCGTGCTCGAGAGTGACGATCCGCGTCTCGAGGTGCGCGAAGAGGCGCTCCGCTCGATCATCGACGGCGCGCTGCGCATCGCGCGAGACGGCGTGGACAACCGCGTCGACTTCGCCGAGCTGGCGCGCTTCCCCGAGCGGTTCTGGGATGTCCTCGAGCGGCCCTCGACCACGTCGCGGGTGACCGTCTACGCGGACATCACGAAGGCGGCCGTCGCCCTCGGCGGGCTCGAGGTGCTGACGGAGCTCGCGGTGGAGTACGCACGCCGCAAGGCCCGCGCGGGGGTGATCGACTTCTCCGACCAGGTCGCCGGTGCCTACGACATCGTCAGCGCGCACCCGCAGGTCGGCGCCGAGCTGCGTGACAGGTACCGGGTCGTGCTGCTCGACGAGTACCAGGACACCTCCGTCGTGCAGACCGACCTTCTGGCGGCCGTGTTCCGCGGCGGCGCCGTCATGGCGGTCGGCGACCCGCACCAGTCCATCTACGGGTGGCGCGGCGCGAGCGCCGGCAACCTGGGCGGGTTCGCCGCCGCGTTCTCGAGCACAGGACGCGCCGAGACGTACTCCCTCATGACGAGCTGGCGCAACAGCGTCGACATCCTGACGTCCGCCGGCGCGGTCCTCGCCCCGCTCGCCGACAGCGCCCCCGTCGCCGTCGACGAACTGCGCCCGCGACCGGGTGCCCCCGCGGGGCGGGTCGAGGTCGCCTTCGACCTCGACATCGACGCGGAGGCCGAACGCGTCGCCGCCTGGTTCGCAGGCGTCCGCTCGGAGCGGGCTGCGAACGGCGAGCCCACGACGGGCGCGGTGCTCTTCCGCAGCAAGAAGCACATGGTGCACTTCGCGGACGCGCTCGGGCGGCACGGCATCCCGCACCGGATCCTCGGGCTCGGGGGACTGCTGTCGACCCCCGAGGTGACGGACGTCGTGGCGGCCCTCCGTGTCATCAGCGACCCGCGCGCCGGCTCCGCGCTCATCCGCTTGCTGTCGGGGCCGCGCTGGGCGATCGGGCTCGCGGACCTCCGCGCGCTGTCACGGCTCGCGGCACGGATCTCCCGGCACGACAGCGCCCTCCAGCCGCTCGAGGCGGACGTCATCGAACGGATCCGCACGTCCGCGGGGGACGAGCAGGGCTCTCTGATCGACGCGCTCGACTTCGTGCTGCGCCACCCCGCCGAGCACCGGTGGCTCGAGGACTTCACGCCCGCGGCGCGTGAGCGCCTGCGCGATGCCGCTGCGGTCTTCGCGGGCCTCCGGCGTCAGGCGACGCTCCCCGCGCCCGAGCTCGTGCGGCTCATCGAGCTGGAGCTGCGCCTCGACATCGAGCTCGCCGCGAACGAAGCGCGCGGCCCCGCGCGGATCGCGAGCGACCAGCTGCGCGCCTTCGTCGACGAACTGCACGGATTCCTCGCGACCGACGAGCGCGGGTCGCTCACGAGCCTCCTCGCCTGGCTCGACCACGCCGAGCGGCTGGACGAGTTCGCGCCCCGCACCGAGCCGCCCGAGGAGGACGTCGTCCAGCTGCTGACGATCCACGGGTCGAAGGGGCTGGAGTGGGATGCCGTCGCCGTCGTCCGTCTCGTCGAGGACGAACTCCCCGCCAAGCCGCGCGAGGGCGTCGGCTGGCTGCGGTTCGGCATCCTGCCGTACGACTTCCGCGGCGACCGGGATTGGCTGCCGCGCTTCGGGTGGACCGCGGCCGATGCACCCACCCAGCAAGACCTCCGCGACGAGTTGGGACGCTTCAAGGGCGCGCTCACGGATCGGCAGGTCGAAGAGGAGCGCCGTCTCGCGTACGTCGCGGTCACCCGCGCGCGCGAGCATCTGCTCCTGAGCGGTTCGAGCTGGTCGGGGACCAAGAACCCGCGCGGGCCGAGCCCGTTCCTCCGGGAGATCGCGGATGCCCTGGGGCGCGATCTCACGGTCCCCGAGGACGCCGGCGACAACCCCTTCGAGGGACGTCGCCGGACGCTCCAGTGGCCGCTCGACCCGCTCGGGTCGAGACGGCCCGCCGTGACCCGAGCCGTGCAGGCGGTGCGGCAGGCGCAACACGACGCCGAGAGCGCGCCGCCCGCCCCCGATCCGGAGCTCGCGCTCCTGCTCGCCGAACGCGAGGCGCGCGAGAATCCGGGCCCGCCGGTGGCTCCCGTGCGCATCCCCGCGTCACGGTTCAAGGACTTCGTCGGCGACGCGCCGGCCCTCGGCCGTGCGATGCCGGAGCGCCCCTACCGTCAGACCCGCCTCGGCACGCTCTTCCACGCGTGGGTCGAGCAGCGGTCGGGGCTCACGGGTGTCGGGGCATCCCTCGACGACGCGCTGTGGGAGCTCGACGAAGACCTCGCACCGGCGGAGGACGCCGAATCGTCGGCCCTCGCCGCTCTGCAGCAGCGGTTCCTCGCGTCGGAGTGGGCGGCGCTTCAGCCCATCGAGGTCGAGACCGAGATCGACGTGGCCGTCCCCGACGCCCTCGGCGACGGTCGCCCGCACGTCATCATCTGCAAGCTCGATGCCGTGTACCGTCGCGGCGAACGGATCGAGATCGTCGACTGGAAGACGGGGCGCCCGCCCCGGACGGCGGCCGAGCGCGAGGAGCGCCTGCTGCAGCTGCGGCTCTACCGCGACGCCTACCACGCGCGGCACGGCATCCCGCGCGACCTCATCGACGTCGTGCTCTACTACGTCGCCGACGACGTGATCCTCCGCGACTGACGCGGCGCGAGGGTGGCGCTCAGGCCGTCCCGGTCCAGCGGCGCAGGGCGTTCCGTGCGGCCGCATCGGGGTCGTCCGAGCCGACCTCTTCGTCCTCTGATTCGGCCGCGGCAGGCACCTCACCGGTGGCGTTCAGCCCCGTCCACGCGGACAGTTCGATGGGGGCCGTCGCATCGGGGTCGACCACACCCGTCGCGGTGCTCGCCTGCTCGATCAGGGTCGACAGCGTGTCGGCGTCGTACGTGTCGGTGTGCATCGAGGTGTCGACGGGTCCGGCCGACCCGGACGGCACGCGGGCGCTCGCGGCGATCGCGTCATCGGCGGTCACGGCCCCCGGGGTCACGGCGGGTTGATCGCGGACACTCTCATCGAGCGAGCGGAGAAGCGCGACGGCGTCGTCCACGACGTCTGCCGCGCCTGTCGTGTGCCCGTGCACGAGCCACCGCGCGAACTCGAGCTCGGCGTGCAGGCGCGCACGTTCGGCGAGCTGCGGGTCGGGCGCGCGGTGCGACGCGTGGGCGTACGTGTCGAGCACGTCATCGCGTGCGTCGGGTGCGGATGCCGTCCAGCGGAGGTCGACGGCCGGGTCGCCGACACTGAGCGAGCCCCAGGTCAGCAGCCCCGTCACGACGGGGAAGCCGTCCGCGTCGTCCTCGAAGACGAAGGACGCGGGGTCGACGCCGCCGAGCACGACGGTCGTCTCGAAGCGCCAGAGCGCGTCGGATGCCAGGGCGGTCGACCACCTGCGCAGCAACCCGAAGGGGAGGAGGCCGGTCGCCTCAGCACGGTCGAGCAGGCGCTCGGCCTCGTCGCGCACCTGCGCGGAGGTCTGCACGGGCAGCCCCGCGTCGCGGATGACCGTCACGGGGAGATCGTGGACCTGCGCGGTCGCGGTGCCGAGTGCCGTCGCGATGCCGGGGCCGGCGGGCACGTGCGCCGCATCGACACGGTAGCCGGGCAGGAGCGTCTGCACGAGCGTGTGGCGACCGTCGACACGGGTCTCGCCGAGCACATCAGGTGCGCCGAAGGGCAGGACGGCGCGCACTCCGGCCGTGAGCGAGGCGAGCGCCCGCGACTCTGCGCGCAGGTCCGCGTCTGCCTCGTCGTCCACGGGAACGCGCACGACGACGCGGCGGCCGTCCTCGAGTTCGGCGACCGCACTGTCGTAGCGCCCCGACGTGCCTTCGCTGAGGATGCCCACCTTCGTCACCTCGACGCGGGGCAGGGCCGAGGTCACCGACGCGGCTAGAGTGAGGGGTGAGCGTGCCATGCCCCCAGGGTAGGTGTGAGGTGCCCCCGGAGAGCGCGCGCCACGCCCGGCAAGGAAGGTCCCGCATGCTCGGTTGGAACGCGCCCCTGCTGCCCCCGCTGGCGCGAACGGAGATCGACCGCGCGGCCGACGAGCGCGACGAACCCGGCCTCCTGGATCGCCTCCGCGCGGATCCGCTGGCGCGCGTCATCGCCGTCCGCGGCGACCGCACGCTGCTGTCCGTCTCCGGTGACCGTCTGCACACCCTCGCGCCGGACGAGATCGGAGAGCGCGCCGAGTGGGCCTTCCTCGGTCGCGACGACGACGGGCGTGCTCTGTTGCTCGCGGCCCTGCCCGATTCGGCGGAGCCTGCTGCCCCAGCCCTGTCCGGAGGGGCTGAGTGGGGGAGCCTGCGCGCCGTCGGCGGCGTGCTCGAGGCGGTTGACGCGGGCCTTTTCGCGACCGCGGTGTCGCTCGGTCGGTGGCTCGTCGACGCCCCTTTCTGCTCCGCATGCGGCACGCGCACCGTCATCCGGGCCGCCGGCTGGGCGCGGACGTGCCCCTCGTGCCGTCGCGAGCACTTCCCGCGCACCGACCCTGCCGTGATCGTCGCCGTGACCTCCGCGGACGGAGAGCGGATCCTCCTCGGCAAGAACGCGCTCTGGGCGGACCGGAACATGTACTCCACATTCGCCGGGTTCGTCGAGGCGGGCGAGTCCCTCGAATCGGCCATCGTCCGCGAGATCCGCGAGGAGGCCGGCGTCGAGGTCACCGCGAGCGGGTACCGCGGGTCGCAGGCCTGGCCCTACCCGCGTTCGCTCATGATCGGGTTCCGCGCGAAGGTCGCGGCGGATGCCACGGCGACGCCCGACGGCGTCGAGATCGTCGACGCGCGCTGGTTCGACCGTGCCGAGGTGCGGGCGGGCCTCGCCGGGGCCCGCGAGTTCGCGCTCCCCGGCTCGGCATCCATCGCCCGCGCCCTCATCGAGGAATGGGCGCACGAGCGGACGGACCCGTGAGCGACCCGCTCGCCGGCCTCGACGAGCAGCAACGGGCCGCGGCATCCCTCCTCCGCGGCCCCGTGTGCGTGCTCGCGGGTGCCGGTACGGGCAAGACGCGCGTCATCACGCACCGGATCGCGCACGGCGTCGACACCGGCGCGTACTCGCCCGCGCGCGTCATGGCGGTCACGTTCACCGCGAAGGCGGCGGGCGAGATGCGCGGACGTCTGCGTGCCCTCGGCGTGGAAGGGGTCGCTGCGCGGACCTTCCACGCGACGGCGCTCGCCCAGCTGAACTTCTTCTGGCCGCAGCTCGCGGGTGACTCGGCGCCTTCCATCGTCGACAAGAAGGTGCGCGTCCTGGGTCAGGCGGCCGATTCGCTGCGCCTGCACCTCGACGCGGCAACCCTCCGCGATGTCGCGAGTCGCATCGAGTGGCGGAAAGTCGCGATGCGCACGATCGAGCAGGATGCCGCGGCGCACCCCACGGGCCTCGGCGGGCTCGACGCCGGCGCGGTCGCCGACATCATGCGGGCCTACGAGAAGGTGAAGGACGAGCGGCGCCAGCTCGACTTCGAGGACGTGCTCCTCGCCTGCGCGGGAATGCTCGAGTCGGAGCCGCGGGTCGCCGCCGCGGTGCACGAGCAGTACCGCCACCTCACGGTCGACGAGTATCAGGACGTCTCGCCCGTCCAGCAGCGGCTCCTCGAACTGTGGCTGGGGGAGCGGCGAGACCTCTGCGTCGTCGGCGATGCGAGCCAGACGATCTACTCGTTCGCGGGCGCCGACCCGCGCTACCTGCTCGAGTTCGCGGGGGCGTACCCCGATGCGCATGTCGTGCGACTGGAGCACAACTACCGCTCCGACCCGGCGATCCTCGAGGTCGCGAACGCCCTCATGCGCGGGAGGCCCGGTGCGCTCGTCCTGTCGTCCGAGCGCCCCGCGGGTCCGGCGCCGACCGTCAGCGCGTACGCCGATGACGCGGCGGAGGCGGCGGGCGTCGCCGCGGCGGTCGCAGATCAGGTCGCGGCCGGGACGCGTCCCGACGAGATCGCGATCCTCTACCGTGCCAACGCCCAGTCGGCGCCGCTGCTGTCGGCGCTCGCGGCACGCGGCATCCCCGCATCGGTGCTCGGCGGAACGCGCTTCTTCGACATGCCGGAGGTGCGGCAGGCCGTCATGGCGCTGCGCGGGGCATCCGTCGCGCCCGTGGAGACGACGTTCGTCGCCGCCGTCCGCGACGTGCTGCGTTCTCTCGGACTCACCGACGACCCGCCGCCTGCGGGAGGTGCGCTGCGCGACGCGTGGGAGGCTCGCGCCGCCGTGCTGCGGCTCGCGGAGGAGGCGCCGGGCGGCACGACTCTGCGCGCCTTCACCGACGGGCTCATCGCCCGCGGACGCGACCAGCACGAGCCCGCGATGCGCACCGTCACGCTCGCGACCCTGCACGCGGCGAAGGGCCTGGAATGGCCGCACGTGCACCTCGTCGGACTCTCGGAGGGGCTTCTGCCGATCTCCTACGCGACGAGCCTCGAGCAGATCGCCGAGGAGCGGCGTCTCGCGTACGTCGGGATCACGCGGGCCGCGCGTACCCTGTCGCTGTCGTGGTCGGAGCGTTCGGGGGCGCGCCCGCGTCAGCGCTCGCGGTTCCTCGAGGAGATCGGCACAGGCACGCTGCGTGCATCCGCTGCACGCGCCACACCCTCCGCACCTCGCCCGAGGTGAGGGTCACCGACACGGCGGCGGATGCCGGTTCGGCCATCGCCGCTCGCAGAAGCCGCGCCGACAGCACGGCGGCCTCCAGTACGAGTGCCGCGTCGGTGTAGGGCGCCCGCCGTCCGACGAGCTGCGCCGCGACGAGCGGCCACTGCGGGTCGGCTTCGGTCCGCTCCGCGTGGCGGCAGGAGAGGCAGGCGGTTCGGCCGGGGACGACGACGGGCCCGGCCGTGACCTGGTCGCCGTTCAGTTCGATCGGCAGGTGCGGAGTGTCACGCGCCATGAGGGCGGCGGCACGGCGCGGGTCGACGAGCCCGTCGGCCACCAGGATGACGGGCGTCGCCGTGTCGGCCCCGTCATCGACCCAGCGCCTCACGTCGGCGGCATCGATCCCCGCCGCCCGCCACCCGTGCGCGAGCGCCTCCGCCGCCGCGAAGCCCAGATCTCCGGGGAGCTCGGCGCGGACGGGCAGCGCCGGTGTCTCGGCGGGCAGCAGTGCGGTGCCGATCGCGGCGACGAAGCGCTCGGCCTCGATCTGCGACGCACCGAACGCGCGGGCGAGCGGCACGAGCCTGTCCTCTCCCACGCCCTCGGGGTCGAGGAGCGCGTCGAGCACGCGCTCCTGCCAGGGCGTGACGGCGTCGAGGCGCACGTCCGTGTCGGCGCCGAGCTGGAGCGACGTGTCGGTGCGCCAGAGCGGTCGTGAGGACGGGGCGAGTCGCAGCATGCGCCGATCATGCCCGGGCGCCTGCCGCGGTCGCGCTCGTTGTCCACAGGTCAGACGGGGCGGGGGTCCTCCGGAGCATCGTCCCGTCCGTCCTGCCCGTCCTGGCCGTCGCGAGGCGTTTCGCCGCTCTCTTCGGCCGCGGCCTGCGCGAGCAGCTCGTCGAGGGCGTCGTCGAACGCGTCGCGCGGCGGCGCCTCGCCCGCGGCACGAGCGGTGAGGCGGGCGATGAGCGACTCCGGCGCATCGATGTCTTCGGACGTGGGCATGAGGTCCGGGTAGTCCCACAGGCTGTCGCGCTCCGCGGTGCCGACCGCGTCGGTGACGGCGCGCCACATCGCCGCCGCCTCGCGCAGGCGCCGCGGGCGCAGCTCGAGGCCGACGAGCGAGGCCATCGCCTGCTCGGCGGGGCCTCCGACCGCGCGGCGGCGACGGACCGCCTCCGCGATCCGTGCCGCCTCGGGAAGGCGCGCCGTGGCATCCGCCGTCACGACGTCGACCCAGCCCTCGATCGTCGCAAGCAGGTTCTCGAGGCGGGAGAGGGCAGCAGCCTGCGCCTCCGTCCGCGGCGGGATCAGCTCGCCCGAGGCGAGGAGCGACTGCAGCTCTTCGGGGTTGGAGGGATCGAAGCGCCCGGCGAGATCCTCGAGGCGCGACGTGTCGATGTGGATGCCGCGGGCGAACTCCGTCACCTGCGTGATGACGTGCAGGCGCAGCCACTTCGCGTGGCGGAACAGGCGCGCGTGCGCGAGCTCGCGCGTCGCGAGATACAGCGCGAGCTGGTCGTCGGTGACGCCGAGGTCGCGGCCGAAGTCGGCGAAGTTCTGCGGAAGGATCGCCGCGACCCCGTCGGGCATCACGGGGATGCCGACGTCGCCGCCCGAGACGACCTCGCGCGAGAGGCGACCGATGACGCCGCCCACCTGCGCGGCGAACAGCGACCCGCCGATGCGGCGCATGAACGCGCCGGCGCCGGCGACCATCTGCCGCATCTCGTCGGGAAGCTGCTCGTCGATCGCCGAGGTCATCGCCCCCGCGATCGAGTCGGCGACGGGCTCTGCGAGCTCCTGCCAGATCGGGAGCGTCTGCTCGACCCACTGCCCGCGGGTCATCGCGACAGCGGGCTGGGCGAGGTCGGAGATCGTCGTCGCCTCGCTGAGCCACAGCGTCGCGAGGGCGAACGCCTGGTCGAACTCGGTGCGCTCGCCCGTCGAGATGCCGAGGCCGTCCTGGTTCGCGAGGTGCAGGGCCTGCGTCTTCGCGGTGCTCCAGTCGATCTCGCCGGAGTCGCCGGCCGCCCCGGCATTCGTGAAGGCGGCCTGCATCTGGGCCATCATCTGCTGCAGCATCGCGGGGTCGAGGCCCATGCGGGACAGGCCCTCCAGCTGTACGGGATCGAGGGAGCCGTCGCCCCCGAGGAGGTTTCGCAGCATGTCACGCAGGTCGTCGGGATCGAAGCCGTCGGGGGAGTCGTCGTCAGCCATGTCAGGCGCCTTTCAGCAGGCTCAGGTCGTCGCGCTCTACGCTAGTCGCACGGCTTCCGCCGCGGCGCGCCCGGCGCCGCAAGATGAGGGTCGACTGTACGCCGATCGCGAACGACCGGCCGGAAAGGGCTGTCGTGGCACTGTTCGACGAAGGGATGACGGTCGTCCCCGCGCCGCGACGGCGGATGCCCCGGGCGATGACGGTGGGGATCTGGTCCCTCACCGTCGCACTGTTCTCGCTCCTCGCCCTCACCGTGCTGCCGACGACCTTCGTCATCCAGCAGCCCGGGCCCGTCTTCAACACCCTGGGGACGGTGAAGACCTCCGCGGGTGAAGAGGTCCCGCTCATCTCGGTCGACGGGGCTCAGACGTACCCGACGAAGGGTGCGCTCGACCTGCTGACGGTGCAGGTGGCGGGTTCGCGCGAGCGCACGTCCTCCTGGTTCGAGCTCGCCCTCGCCTGGTTCGACCCGGCGAAGGCCGTCCTTCCGATCGACGACGTCTTCCCGAAGGGGCAGAGCACCGAGGAGCGAAACCAGGAGAGCGCCGTCATGATGGTCGACTCCCAGAAGGAGGCGACCGCCGCGGCGCTCATCCACCTCGGCTACGACGTCAAAGCGATGGTGCGGGTGTACGGGCTGACCGATGACTCCGCGGCGCAGGGCATCCTGCAGAAGGACGACATCATCCGTGCGGCGAACGGGACGCCGATCACCGAGACCGACCAGCTGCGAGCCGTCATCAACCAGGGCGCCGGGGCGCCGGTCGAGCTCGAGATCGAGCGGGACGGCAAGACCCTCACCGACACCGTCACCCCGAAGTCGGCGACGACGGACGGCAAGACCACGTGGCTCATCGGAGTCACGACCCTGCACGACTACGACTTCCCGATCGATGTGACGATCCAGCTCGACAACGTCGGCGGCCCGTCGGCGGGCATGATGTTCGCGCTCGGCATCGTCGACACGCTGAGCCCGGGCGAGCTCAACGGGGGCGAACAGGTCGCCGGCACCGGCACGATCGATGCCGCGGGCGAGGTCGGGCCGATCGGCGGCATCCGGCAGAAGATGTTCGGTGCCGTCGGTGCGGGAGCGCATTGGTTCCTCGCGCCCGCGTCGAACTGCGACGAGGTCGTCGGTCACGTCCCCGCGGGGCTCCGCGTCTTCTCCGTCTCGACGCTCGATCAGGCGATCACGGTCCTCGACACGATCCGCACGGGTGGCGACCTCGACGCGCTTCCCACCTGCACGGCGCCATAGCCTTCGCCCAGCATCCACTCGGAGTGCCCCGCCTAGGATGGAGGGGTGACCACGACCTCAGCGCCGAATCAGGCCACGCCGAGTCCCGTCCGCCGCGCGATCGGCATCACCCTCGCCGTCATCGCGGTCATCGTGGTGGGCTTCTTCGTCTTCGCGAGCCTGTTCGCCGATTGGCTGTGGTTCGACCAGCTCGGATTCTCGAGCGTTCTGTTGACGCAGTGGACGGCGCGCGTCGTGATGTTCCTCATCGGCTTCGCGGCGATGGCGGTCCCCGTCTTCGCGGCGATCCAGTTCGCCTACCGCCTGCGGCCCGTGTACGCGCGCCTCACCTCGCAGCTGGATCACTACCAGGAGGTCGTCGAACCGCTCCGGCGTCTGGCGATGTGGGGCATCCCCGTGTTCTTCGGCTTCTTCGCAGGCTTCGCCGCGTCCGCGCAGTGGGAGACGGCGTGGCTGTGGGCGAACGGCGTCGACACCGGCACGGTCGACCCGGAATTCAACATGGACGTCGGGTTCTACCTCTTCTCCCTGCCGTTCCTGAGCGCGCTCCTCGGGTTCCTGTCCGCCGTGCTGCTCGTCTGCCTCGCGGTCACGGCGCTCGTGTCCTACCTGTACGGGTCGGTGCGCGTGGGCCAGCGCGAGCTGCGCATCTCGAAGGCGGCGCGCATCCAGCTCGCGATCATCGCCGGGCTCTACCTGCTCGTGCAGGGCGCGAGCCTCTGGCTCGACCGGTACAAGACGCTCACCGCGCAGAGCGACCGGATCACGGGCGCGAGCTACGTCGACGTGCACGCGATCATCCCGGGGCTCACGATCCTCTCGATCGCCGCCGCGTTCGTCGCGGTCCTCTTCTTCGTGACGGCGGTGATCGGCCGGTGGCGGTTCCCGCTCATCGGAACGGCGCTGCTCATCGTGTCGTCCCTCGTGCTGACGGTCGCGTACCCGTACCTCGTCAACAACATCCAGGTGCGACCGAACCAGGAGACGCTCGAGAGCCCCTACTACCAGCGCAACATCGACGCGACGAAGGCCGCGTACGGCATCGCCGGACTCGAGAAGAAGGACTTCACGGCGGCGACGGATGCCGAGCCGGGTCAGCTGCGTGAGGATGCCGACACGACGGCATCCATCCGCATCATGGACCCCGCGATCATCCCGCCCACGGTCCGTCAGCTCGAGCAGTACCGTCCGTACTACCAGTTCTCCGACCCGCTCGACGTCGACCGCTACCAGATCGACGGGAAGTCGCAGGACACCGTCGTGTCTGTACGCGACCTGAACCTCGCTCAGCTCGGCGCCGCCGCATCGTGGTACACGACGACCCTCGTCTACACGCACGGCTACGGCTTGGTCGCGGCCAAGGGCAACGAGCGCACGAACGACGGGAACCCCGTGTTCCTCGAGCGCGGCATCCCGACGGCGGGCACCCTCACCGACCAGACGAAGTACGAACCGCGGGTCTACTTCGGTGAGAACTCGCCGACCTACTCGATCGTCGGCGCGCCCGAGGGCGTCGACCCGATCGAACTCGACTACCCGCGCGGAACCGACGGTGCCGCGCAGACGAAGAACACCTTCACGGGCGACGGCGGCCCCGCGGTCGGCAATCTCCTGAACCGGATGATCTACGCGCTGAAGTTCCAGTCGACGGACATCCTCTTCTCCGACTCCATCAACGAGAAGTCGCAGATCCTCTACGACCGTGACCCCATCACGCGCGTGCAGAAGGTGGCACCGTACCTGGAGCTCGACAACGACCCGTACCCGTCGATCGTCGACGGGCGGATCGTCTGGATCGTCGACGGCTACACCCTGAGCTCCAACTACCCGTACTCGTCGCTCGTAAGCCTGCGCAACGCGATCAGCGACACGACGAACAGCAACCCGCGGGTGGCTCTCGACGACGTGAACTACATCCGAAACTCGGTGAAGGCGACGGTCGACGCCTACTCCGGCAAGGTGACGCTGTACGCGTGGGACGAGACCGATCCGATGCTCCAGGCCTGGCAGAAGATCTACCCCTCGACGCTCAAGCCGGTCTCGGACATGAGCGCCGACCTCATGAGCCACGTGCGCTACCCGACCGATCTCTTCAAGGTGCAGCGCGCCATGCTCGGGACCTACCACGTCGATGACGCGGCATCCTTCTACGCCCGCGACAACGCGTGGCGGACGCCGGATGACCCGGTGCAGAAGAACAACATCCTGCAGCCGCCGTACTACCTGACGATGAAGATGCCCGGCCAGGAGTCGCCGACGTTCTCGATGTTCACGTCGTTCATCCCCGCCTCCGAGGGCGATGAGGCGCGGAACGTCCTGATGGGGTACCTCGCCGTCGACTCCGACGCGGGGGCCGTGGCCGGCCAGAAGTCCGCCGACTATGGGAAGCTGAGGATGCTGCAGATCAGCGCCGACGTCAGCGTCCCCGGGCCCGGCCAGGTGCAGAACACGTTCAACTCCAACGAGACCATCTCGCAGCAGCTGAACCTGCTCAAGCAGGGGCAGTCCGAGGTACTCAACGGCAATCTGCTGACGCTCCCCGTCGGCGGTGGTCTGCTGTACGTGCAGCCCGTGTTCGTCCAGGCCTCGAGTGGGACGAAGCTGCCGACGCTGCGGAAGGTGCTCGTCGCGTTCGGTGACAAGGTCGCCTTCGAGGACACCCTGCAGGAGGCGCTGGACGCCCTCTTCGGCGGGGACTCGGGGGCATCCACCGGCGACGGCGATGTCACGCCGACGCCGAGCCCGAGCGAGTCCGGTCAGCCCGGCGGGGGCGACACGGGGGGCGGTTCCAGCTCCGACGTCGCCTTCCAGGCGGCGCTGAAGGAAGCCCAGCAGGCGATGACCGACCGCGACACGGCACTGAAGAGCGGCGACCTGACGAAGTTCGCCGAGGCCGACGCGCGTCTGACCGCGGCCGTGCAGAAGCTGCTCTCGCTCAGCGGACAGTGATCTCCATCTGGTGGGTGGGCGCTCACGAGGTGAGCGCCCACCACCAGATCAGCAGAAGCGTGACCGCGAAGCCGGTGCCCTGATTGAGCCAGAGGAAGCGGTCCCAGCCGCGCGTGGCGCGGTCGGCCGTGGCATCCGTCACCGTGCGGTACGGCCAGACCGTGGCGAGGTAGGGCAGCGCGAGGAGGGCGGCGAGTGGCCCGGGCCACGAGGTCGCGAGCATCGCGACCCCGGCGAGCGCATAGGCGATGAGCGCGAGCCGGACGGTGCGAGCAGGACCGAACGCCGTCGCGATCGACGCGATCCCCGCCGCCCGATCCGCCGCGACATCCTGCACGGCACCGAAGGCGTGCGAGGCCACGCCCCAGAGGAAGAACGCCAGCAGGATCGCTGCCAGCGGCAGTGTGAGTTCCGCTCCCGCGAGCACCAGGCCGTAGACCGCCGGGGAGACGAAGTGGATGCTGCTCGTGACCGAATCGGCGACGGGTCGCTCCTTCAGGCGCAGCGGCGGCGCCGAATACGCGACCACGAAGAAGAGGCTCAGTGCGAGCACGACCCACGACACGGGGGATCCCACGATGACGAGGAACACGATGAACGGTGCGCAGGCGAGTGCCGCGGCCCAGAGCGTCGCGCGGTGCAGTCGCGGATCGAGCACCGCGCCGTGTGCGCCGCCTTTGCGCGGGTTGCGAAGGTCGGACGCGTAGTCGAAGACGTCGTTGATCCCGTACATGGCGAGGTTGTACGGCACGAGGAAGAAGAGCGTGCCCACGACGAGAGTCGGATCGATCTCGCGCGTCGTCAAGAGGTACGCGGCCGCGAACGGGTACGCCGTGTTGACCCAGCTCACCGGGCGCGAGGAGACCAGCAGCTGCCGGATCACGACTCCGGCTCCGGGTCTGTCGCGTCCGCAGCCCGAGGGCTGAGCAGCGACCGGACGGCCGGGACCATGAAGGCGGCGGCCAACGGATACGAGAAGTCCTCGATCGGCGCGAGGCCGACGCGGATGCCGCTGATGAGGTGCGCGGGATAGGTGAACAGGTCGGCGGCGATCATGAGGTTGTCGAAGACCGCGGTGAGGATGACGAGCACGATCGCCGTGAGTGTCGATGCGCGCAGGCGTTCGCTGAAGCGCGGACGGACGGCCGAGGCGAGTGTCACGATGACGGCGACGACGAGGAACGGGAGCACGATGAGCGCGTAGGTCATCGGGCACCGTCCTCGCGGGCGGTGCGCCGTCGCGCGCGCAGGCGAATCGCCGTGGCGTGCACGACGAGGGCGAGATGACACAGGAAGGCGAGGAAGACCGGTTCCTCCAGCGGGAGGTGCGGGGCCAGATCTATCCCGAGAAGCAGTGGCGAGTCGCCCCTCACGAACACTCCCGTCGCGATGCCCGCGGCATCCCACGCGAGGAAGAAGACCGTGCCGATGACGACCGCGAGCCCCGCGGGTACGGGCGCTGCCCAGAGGGCGAGGCGATGCCGCGCGTCGAGGACCATCATGCCGGCGAACGAGACGAGCAGGAGCAGCAGGTAGAGCCCGGGCACTGTCACTGCCCGATCGGTGCCGGCTCGGGGAGGCGGGCGGCGCCACTGCGTCCACGCACACGCTTCACCACGAGTTCGGCCGAGATGAGACACATCGGCAGTCCGATGCCGGGGAGGACGGACGTTCCCGCGTACAGGAGCGACTCCACCCGGCGGGAAGCGTTCCGGGGGCGGAACAGGGCGCTCTGGCGGAGCGTGTGCGCGAGGCCGAGGGCACCCCCGCGCCACGCGCCGAGATCGGCTTCGAAATCGGCGGGGGCGATCGTGCGTCGCACGCGGATGCGGCTCGCGAGATCCGGGATCTGCGCCCACTGCGCGATCTGGGCGATGACGCGGTCCGCGGCCTCTTCGATCAGTGTGTCGCCGGCACGGCCGACACCCCCGTGTCCGAGCCCCGGATCGGCGGGCATCGGCACGAGCACGAAGAGGTTCTCCGCTCCGGCCGGCGCGACCGTGTCGTCGGTGGCCGAGGGTCGGCAGATGTAGATGGAGGCGGGATCCGGGATCCGCCCCGCGGGGCCGAACACATCCGCGAAGTTCCGCTCCCAGTCCTTCGCGAACAGGAGCGTGTGGTGGGCGAGCTGCGGAAGCTCGCCATCGACTCCCAGGAGAAGCAGGAGGGCGCCCGGGCCGGGGTTGCGTCGCCGCCACCACCGCTCGGAGTAGCTGCGGTCCGTCTGGTCGAGCAGACGTGCCTCGGTGTGGTGGAGATCGGCGGTCGAGACGACGAGGTCGGTGCGGTGCTCGGTGCCGTCGGCGAGGCGGATGCCGCGCGCCCGCCCGGACTCGACGATGATGCGGTCCACCGGGGTGTTCGTGTGCAGGTGCGCGCCCGCGCCCTCGGCCAGCCGCGCGATCGCCGCGATCACCTCCGTGAACCCGCCTCGCGGGTAGAGGACGCCCTCGTCGAGGTCGAGGTGGCTCATCAGGTGGTAGAGCGCGGGCGCCGTGTCGGGCGACGCGCCGAGGAACACGGCGGGGTAGCCGAGGATCTGCCGCAGCAGCGGGTCCTCGAACCGCGCGGCGACATGCTTCTCCAGAGAGCGGGCGAGCAGGGGCGCGAGCGTGGGGAGGCGGCGCAGGAGCGCGGGATCACGGAGGCTTTCGCCCGTCGCGTATGTGTCGTAGAGGAAGCGGTCGACCGCGAGGTCGTAGGCCTCCCGAGCGGAGTCGAGGTAGGCATCCAGGCGTACTCCGGCGCCCGGTTCGCGATCCTCGAAGAGGGCGCGCGCTGCGCCCCGCCCCGAGACGACATCGACCACAGGGCCCGCCCCGGCGGCATCCGGCTCGCCGTACACCCGATAGGCCGGAGTGAGCGGCACGAGGTCGAGCTCGCGCTGTGCGGTGGTTCCCAGCAGACGGAAGAAGTGGTCGAACACCTCCGGCATGAGGTACCAGCTGGGCCCCGTGTCGAACCGGAAGCCGTCCTGCTCCCATGAGCCCGCCCGGCCGCCCAGTTCATCGCGCGCCTCCCACAGTGAGACATCCCAGCCCTCCCGTGCGAGCAGCGCCGCCGTCGCGAGGCCGGAGATTCCTCCGCCGACCACCGCGGCCGTACCGCTCACGCGACGACCCGCCTCGGAGGCCGACCCGCGATCGCTTTCGCCGCGATCGTCGCCTTCACCGAGGTCGGCACCGAGACGCGGCCCTCCGTCGTGTCATCACGCAGGCGCCGGGCGAGCTCCGCGAACAGTCCGTGCGCCGTCGTGACCGCCCGTCGACAGTCGGCAGGCAGCAGCGGGATCGCCGCGGCGGCGGCATCCAGGTCGCGATCGATGCGGTCCAGGACGGCCGCGCGGTCGACGCCCTTGCCGTCGATGCCGAGGTAGTCGCGCCCGAGGCGGTCGCGGTCGTCGGCGAGGTCGCGCAGGAAGTTGACGTCTTGGAACGCCGAGCCGAGCCGGCGCGCCCCGTCGGTGAGTTCGGCGGCGGGTGGCGTGTGTGCCTCCCTGCCGGCGTTCACGAAGACCTGCACGCACATGAGACCCACGACCTCAGCGGAGCCGTACACGTACGCGTCGTGGGACGACGCGTCGTGCTGCATGCGGGTGAGGTCGGTGCGCATCGAGGCGAAGAAGGGGCGGATGAGGTCCGTGCCGATGCCGCACTCGCGAGCTGCCAAGGCGAATGCATGGACGATGAGGTCGGTACTGAAGCCGCGCTCGACGGCGGCGAGCGTCTCCGCTTCGAACGCGTCGAGGAGGAGACGCTGAGTCGGTGCGGGCAGGCCCGCGCTCGCCGCGGCGCCGTCGACGATCTCGTCGGCGATCCGCACGAGGGCGTACACGCTGCGGATGCCGGTGCGCACCCGCGGCCCGAGAAGACGGCACGCGAGGGAGAAGGACGTCGAGTATGCGGCGATGACGGCGCCGGCGGCATCCTGGGCGCACCGGTCGTAGAGCGTCGGTGCGGTCATGGCACCCGACTCTCCACCGCATCGGCGATGCGGGCCAGCAGCGACACGGTCGGCGCGGGAAGCTTCGGATGGGAGGCGTTCGCGCGCGCACGCTGGAGGGCGTCGCCGACGAGTGCGACGACGTCGTGCCGCGCGCCGCTGGCTTCCAGCACGCGCTGGGCACGGCGGACCGCCACAGGGCCGGTGTGGGCGAGTGCGAGGGCGGTGCGCACTTCGGGCCAGGCGTCGGTGTCCCGCGCGATGCCGATGAGGGGAGTCCGCTTCGCTTGGCGCAGGTCCGCACCCGGGGCGCGACCTGCCTGCACCCGCGTGCCGAACGTGCCGATGAGATCGTCGACGAGCTGGAAGGCGAGACCGAGGTCGGCGGCGGCGTCCGCGAGCGCACGCTGCGCGCCGCGCGGAGCCCCCGCGAGGATCGCACCCGCCACGAGCGGGGCTTCGAAGGAGTATGCGGAGGTCTTGTCGTGTGCCGCGCGCAGCAGGGCATCCGTGTCGGGAACGACCCGGTAGGCGGCGTTCTCGACATCGGCGAGTTCGCCGGCGGCGGAGACGAGGATCGCCTCGTCGAGGACGTCGATCAGCTCGGTGCGGACGCGGGCGTCCGCACCGATCGAGGCGACCAGACGCGTCGCCTCGAACAGCAGGAGGTCGCCGGCGAGGAGCCCCGCCGCCCTGCCGACGGCGGCCGTGTCGTCGGGGGTGGCATCGTGACGGCGCGCACGATCCTGGAAGCGACCGGCGACGTTGGGCACTCCGCGCCGTTCGACGTCGCCGTCGATGATGTCGTCGTGCACGACGAAGGCGGCGTGGAGCAGTTCGAACGCGGCGGCGACCTGCCAGGCGTCCTCGTCGGACACCGCCGCGTGGGCGGGTGCGGAGAACGATCGGTACGAGGCGACGACGAGCCGGGGGCGCAGTCTCTTCCCGCCGGAGGCTGCGGACGCCGCGGCCTGGGTGAGGTGCGTGCTGCCGCCGCCGAGAGCCCCGCCGCGGCGGACCAGGCGTTCCAACGCGGCGTCGATGGCGCCGTCGACGCCGCGCTGATCGGTGTCGTCGAGGGCGATCATGCCGGCGCCCCGGTCATGAGGGGAGCGAGCCCATAGAGGTGCTCGGCCTGCAGCACGAGCCACGGGCTGAACGCCCACGGCGTCGCGCGCAGTGATGCGCGCAGGTCGTGCGCGTCGACCCAGCGGAACTCGACGACTTCGTCGGGGTTCGGGTGGGGGTCCCCGGCGGCGCGCGCCGTGAACACCGGGCAGTGCTCGTTCTCGACGATGCCGCTCGCATCGACGGCGCGGTAGCGGAAGTCGCCCAGCACGAGTCGGACATCCTCGATCCGAAGACCGAGCTCCGCCTCGGCACGCCGATGAACCGCGTCGACCATAAGCTCGCCGGGCTGAGGATGCCCGCAGAAGGAGTTCGTCCACACGCCCGGCCACGTGGGCTTGTGGAGTGCGCGGCGCGTGACCAGCACCTGTCCTGTCGGCGAGAAGACGTGACAGGAGAATGCGAGGTGAAGGGCGGTGTTGCGGGTGTGGACGGTCGACTTCGGCGCTGTTCCGATGGGCTCACCGCTCTCATCGAGCAGCACGACCAGGTCCGTGCCCGTGTCGCCGTCGATCATGATCGCCCTCCCTCCTCTCGCTTTTGCTAGGCAGACTAGCGATACTACTCGATCCTAGCCGCAGGGCAGAGGGGCGTCCATGTCTTGCGCGCGGCGCGAGCTTCCCCTAAGTATCGGATGCGGCGGAGGGCGATCTGCTCGCCGAAGGCGGCGGGCGCCGCCTTCGGCGGCAACCCTTCGGGTGCGTACACATGCGGCGGGAGATGGGGGCAGGATCGCAGCGATCTGAAACCGGCGATCGCGAATGCGGGGGTTCGCCGCCCGCGCCTCGGCGGAGTCGGGGCGCCTGCCGCAGTCGATCGGACGAGATGGCCCGCACGGATGACTCTCGTCGGCGCATGCCGAAGGCCCCGGAAGCCTTGCGGCTTCCGGGGCCTTCACTTGTTGCGGGGACAGGATTTGAACCTGCGACCTCTGGGTTATGAGCCCAGCGAGCTACCGAGCTGCTCCACCCCGCGGCACAAGAAGATAGCCTAGCACGGGTTCGCGGGTGCGGGTGCCCGTTTGCAGGCATCCGGATGCGAGAGGCAGGATGAGCGCATGACCGAAGCCGCGCCGCCTGCCCGCTCCGGGCCGCCGTCGCGGCGTGATCTGCGCGAGGGCGATGACCGTGCGGACGGGCGCGACGAGACGCCGAACGAGCGCGCAGACCGCAACTGGACCGAGGCGCTGCAGGAACTGCGAGTGCTTCAGACGGGGACGCAGATCCTCACGGGGTTCCTGCTGGCGCTCGCGTTCCAACCCGCGTTCGGCGATCTCGGCTACGCGCAGCGCGTCTTCTACCTCACGCTCGTCGTGCTCGCGGGGCTCAGCGCCATCGTCGCGCTCGCACCCGTCGCACTGCATCGCATGGTCTTCGGCCGCCGCGAGAAGCGCGTCGTCGTCGCCTACGGGCACGCCGCGCTCGTGACGGCTCTCGTCACCGTCTCGCTCCTGCTCGTCGGCGTGCTCGCCTTCGTCTTCGACATCGTGCTCGGTGCGGCGGCGGCCTGGACAGCCGGGGCGGTCGCCGCGGCGGCCGTGATCGCGATGTGGCTCGTCTTCCCGCTGGCCCTGCGCAGACAGGGGATGACACGATGACGGATGCCACGGGCCGCCCGATCGGGGTCGCCGTCGCCCAGTTCGCCCCGACCGCCGACGAGGCGGCGAACCTCGAGGCGATCGCGGAGCTCACCGGGACCGCGGCGCGCCGCGGCGCGGAGGTCGTGCTGTTCCCGGAGTACGCGAGCTACTTCATCGATCCGTTCGACGCGTCGCTTCTCGAGCACGCCCAGAACGTCGACGGTCCTTTCACGACGGCCCTTCGCGCGATCGCCGAACGCCACGGCGTCGAGATCGTCGCGGGCCTGCTCGAGAGCGGCGACGGGGAGCGCGTGCGCAACACCGTCGTCGCGGTCGATGCGGGCGGGGTCCAGGCGACCTACCGGAAGCTCCACCTGTACGACGCCTTCGGGCAGCGCGAGTCGGACTGGGTCGAGGCGGGGGGTCTCGATGCCCCCGAGACGTTCGCGGTCGGCGGCGTGCGGTTCGCCCTGATGACCTGTTACGACCTGCGGTTTCCCGAGGTGGCGCGAACGCTCGCGGACGCGGGGGCGCACGTCGTCCTCACGGCGGCGGAATGGGTGCGCGGACCGCTCAAGGAGCACCATTGGCGCACGCTCCTGCAGGCGCGCGCCATCGAGAACACCCTGTACGTGGCGGGGGCCGATCACCCGCCGCCGCTCGGGGTGGGCGCCTCGATCGTCGTCGATCCGCAGGGGGTCGAGATCGCCGGGATCGGCACCGCGACCGACGTGGCCGTGGCGTTCGTCGACGCGGCGACC
>Ga0209922_100848_pt1 | contig 33036 bp, 38 predicted proteins | sample ThiBiot_500_biof_FD_183946 | JGI IMG/M metagenome (GOLD analysis project Ga0209922, IMG submission 183946) | Wastewater bioreactor microbial communities from Cape Town, South Africa - Thiocy_expt_500_biof (SPAdes) | ecosystem: Engineered > Bioreactor > Thiocyanate-remediating > Anaerobic-Aerobic ... | reverse complement strand
TATTATCGAGTTTTTTAAGATAAGTTTTCGAAATTTCAGCAGCTTGTTCTCGTTGAACACGATGATAATCTCTCAAATGAGAAGTAATATCCCATTTGTAAATGGTTTCCTGTTGACATGGAATAGTTCGAGATGATGTTGGACAATAGCCGATTAAATGAATTGTTTTGTTACTAAATGGACATGAAATGATTAGATCATTTCTAATTTCATCGTCCGAATTGAATAAGATCGTTGCTTTTGGATCGAGGCCAGATTTAACTGCTGAATATAACGTTTTGCACCATTCTTTCTTGAGATTATGTTTGAGACGAAGATGTGAACCGAGATTTCGACTTAGTGGCTCACTTTCGGGGCAAATATTGATCGAATGTCTGACTGTATCAAGACCGAATGCACCATGAAATGTAAATGGACATTTTAAAGGTATGCCTTTAGTATAATTATTAACGTAGTTTGGACGAGCTTTTCTTTTCTAAAAATCAATCGAAAGAATTTTCTTTATCAAGAAAAAAAGAGGATTCAATTCTACTTTGGATTTTGGACCGAGATTTTCACTAAACAAAAGACTTCAATTCAGTTTGAGAACAAACAAACAAACGTGAACATACTGATCGAGACTATCGGCACTATGAAATTCGTCACTATCATCAGGTGATTGATGAGTCCCTTAACGAAACAAAAATCATAGATTCAATGAAATTTCGTTTATCAAAACTTCTACGTTTTGGTGTTGATGATCGTTGATCATTGATTTCTCTATTTTTCGTTGTTAAATTAACACGAAATGGCTGATAAACCGGAGATCTAAATGAACTATTCAACAAAAAATTCCGTTTGACTCGAAAAAGATTTTTACAATGGTTGTTGGAAAATCTGATTCGATGCTGATGAATTCTCATTTAAAATCGGTTGATTACACAAACAAAGTTTCATATCGGATAACGTCGGTTCGACTTTAACAATTGTTTCTTCTTTTAAACAAAATCGGAAATTAAACGAAAAAAAAAACAACGATCTTACCTTTTCGATTGGCAACAATTGCTTGATTGACTTCTTCGGAAAGAATTTGAATTTCTTCAATTGAATTATTCGCTTTATTAAAAACCGATTTCGCTTGTGAAATCAATCGTTTTTCCTGTTCAATTTCTTGAACTTTCTTGTCAACAATCATTTCCAGTGACGACAACGCTGTTTCTAATTCCGTTTTCATTCCATCTAATCTTTCTTTTTTATCTCGTCGAGCGACTTCAACATGTTCAAGTAAATGTTTCAAACAAACCAGCCAACTACAGCAATGACATTCATACAATTCAGTTAACTCCTTACTACAGGTCATATCAGTACAATAACCTGTTTGTGGCATATCTATAACGAAAAAAAAAAACTCTACAATAATTCTACTATTTGTTTTTATTTTTCATAGAGACACAAAAAGCAAAAGAGAGCACAATTAAGTTTTTTGATAGGTCGTTTCGATTTGTTGAATAACACGACAAACTTGACTTTCGAGTTTCGATATTGGCTTGTTTTTGTTTAATCGTCGAAGTTTTCGAACTTTACTTTCGGCCGTCAATGGATTCATCGAATGAGCATCGGATAGATGCGCTCGAAGTGCCATCGTGGCAAAATAATAATCAACATGACAATTCGAACGCAATGGACAAATAAAACTCCGACGTGGATCTGTGATTTGTAAATCGGCAGGAAACAATGTTTTACTCGTCGGGATATTCCAATGAACGGCACGAGAAATAGCATTCGCTATCGATGCTAAGAGACCGTGATATTGCCGCATATGATTACTCAAATCGCTGAAATGTGTTTTACGACATAAACGATAGAGATGTTGGTTTTGTTGAAGACCGTAGGACCCGTTCACCCATAAAGGGCAAATGCCAGCGACACGATGATAAGGTTCGTCCTAGAAATATGTTGGCGAACATCGAGAAAACAAAAACGAATCGAGTTTACTGTAGTGTGTTCGGTGTCGGTGCTTGTTGTGAAAGTTTTGCTAAAAGAAAGAGTCGAGATTTGTTTTTTCGAAATGTAATCAATACTTTTCGATTTTGTTCTTTGATGTCGAAGGTTCCATAGCTTGAAAAAAAAAGCAGATCTGTTTATTTGTTTGGTTAATTTGCAATTATCTAACCTTTTCGCCGATGATAATCCGTATCAATGATCATACTAAATATGCAAACAAAACTGATAACATGATAACTATCGACAAAATTCTACTTTTGTAATCGATCAAAACCGATAAACAACGTTTCATCTTCTACGAAAAACTCTTCATTAATTAACAAAAAAAAATAAAAACGTTTCTTATACTTTGTTCATCTGAACTTGATGTTGAATTTTCATCCATTGGTTCAACTTTAACAATCGCTGAAAATCAATTAGTTTATTTTCAACAAAAAAAAGTAAAACACTTCAGTCATTGATTCTTACTTAAATTTTCATTTGTTTGCTTTTGTTTTTCAGCGATAATTTTCTTTAATTTCTCGTTAAACAATCGAATAGATTCGATGTCAATTCGATTCGATTCAAGAATCGAATTCATTTCTTGAATTAATCGTTTATAATCATCTAATTTCTTCTCGTATTCTGATCGAATCTTATTTTCGTCGATTAACGACGAATAAACTAAATAAAGTCGTTTGAGTTCATTCTGTACGAGTTCTAATTGTTTTCGATTTGTTTCTATGAGACGATCGTGTTCAATTAAATGCTTCAGACAAACTCTTTTCATACAATGATGAACACAATCGAATAAACGAACTGATGTGTCTTGACATGATGAATCTGTACATGGGCCGTAATCCGGCATTATCTCTATTCGATTGTTTGAAAATGTCGAACTGATTGAAAAATGGGGAAAATCAGTAGAGAGAAGACAAATATAAACAGACGACGACGAAGAAGAAGAAAATTCTCGACAGAAATGTGTATGCACATCGAATGAACTGCAGAACGAAAGAGAAAAAATATTCTTTGATATACAACGGATTTTTATTCGTGTACGAATCGTTTATAATATCTAATTATGAGTGTAATGTATTGCTTTTTAATGTAAACGAACTAAAGAAAGAAAAAAAAAACGTGATAGGTTTAGATAGTATCGAGCGAAAGGAAGTGCAATCTTTTCTACGGTTTGACTCGATTGAAAAAATAAATCGTCATTTGATTATTTCATAGACGAGTCAGTTACATCGATAACTAAAAATACAAAATGATGAATTATCGTGCTCCATCGCCAAGAAGAGTACCACCAATTCGAGGAAAAGATGATCAAATTCAGCAGATATTTCGAGAAGTCATGACAATTATCAATACTTGTGTGGACTCAGTAATTAGTCTAATCAGTATTATGTTGGAAATTTTGGGAATACAATGGATTCCGAATTTAATTCAACAAATCGGCATTCCGACATGTACAGCTTTGATTTGTGGAGCTTTTCTTGGTGTTACAGTAGCCACTGGAATTGGTCTAGGAGTTGGACTTGGTGTTGGATTACATTGTTCTGAGACAGTCTTCATTAACGGTACATTATCAAATGCAACAAATGCTACAATCACTGCTGGGATAAATGCTACAAACGGTAGTCGTTTGATAGGGAGTGTTTGGCTTTACTGAACGAACAATCAAACTGCGAAATAAACTTGAACATTTTCTCATATTTAAAAAATATAATCATTTTAATATTTTTGTTTTTCAACTTATATTTTATTGAAATAAAAAAAAAAGATATTTATCCACTAGTAGAATTCGTATAAACGTAGTCAGTTTCAGTGCAACCAACTCCAACACCAATACCAACACCAACAGCAATGCTTACAACGGCGACAGTTGCAGTCAATGTAGTACATAAGCAGCAAGCACAGCATAACGGAGCAACGCTAAGGATATAATTAATATAATCGTAAATTTTTTCGAGGGCTTCTTTTGGTTTTGAAAAAGCATAGTCGACATATTCATTGAACGATTGTAAACCTCCGATAACGTCATCTAACGTTTCCGATGGTGCATTGCTTTGATCGGTAACAGTTATTCTTGTATTTGAGCCCAACATTTATCGTCTTACAAATAAAAATTATATTGATAGCGTTAATTGCTCAGGTAAGGTGCGATACCTGAATAAATACGATTTTTTTTATCTATCAAGGTTTGTTTACAAATATTAGTGATTTGGAAATTTACCTACCTATGTCCTTGATTCAAACCATTGGTTTTATTTTGAGCAGTCGTCTATTCTTTTGTATTTAACGTATACTTCCTTTCTTGCTATTTTGTTTGATTAGTTACGATGTATAATAACAATAACAACAACGATGGCTATATGTTGAAAACAAAAATCGGATAAATCGAAGGTTTACATAGATTTATGAGTTCTACGTATCTAATTACACCCATTTTGCCTGCAATGTCAATATGACTACGTGTAGTGCTATTTTTATACAACAATTATGAATAATATTTTTTTTAATGCGTGAAATAAAATAGTCAACTGACGATGCTGTTATTTTTTCCTCTTCTTTAAGCAATCAAGAACGAGAGAGAGAAGAAAAAGTAAAACTTTGCATCAGAATATTTCTTATCTGACATTGCAAAAGCAGGTCGAAAATGACTGGCGAAAAACACGACGAATGTGAGTTAATATCAAAAGGCATTCGATCAGGCGTAGTCATTCGACCAGAACCATTGTTTCATCGTCGAACTCGCCTAATAATCGACACACATTACAATAGCGAACATAATATTCTACGAAATGGTCTCGAAGAAATCGAATTCGATCATATTAAATTGATTTCAATTGAGAAATTATTTAATAATACCAATGAAGTTTTTCTTGGTTTTGGTTTACCAAATGTTTATTTGACAATACCCAATGAGGAACGCGATGGTTACGTGAAATTTGCTGCATTTATGTTGTGGAGACAACGAAGTGCAATTGTTCCGACAAAAGGTCGTGTTCAGTCGGGATTTTTAATTCGACTTCGAGATATTTCAAAAGAAACAACTGAAATACTTCGTCGATCGATGGAAACGCATAAAAATAGTCGAAATGTTTCTTGTGCCTATGCGAATGCATCTGTTTTGACAACAGCTGGTTTTACTAGTGGAGGAACAAGTTTAGCAAATCATTTTGGTGCACGAGCTTTATTTCAACAGATTTATGAACACGGTTTAGAATTTCAAGGTGAACCGGTTGTTCTCGATTTCATTCGAACAACTTGTTTGACGCTCGAAGAACATTTTCATCAAGTTCGATTGAAAGAATTAACTAGTCTAGGTCGAATTGCAACCAAAGTTTACAATGAATGTACATCATCGGATGAAAAAAGTCGAGCACCGATAATTCCCGTTACTGATATACCGATTAATCCGGTGATTCAATCTGATGTAAAATCATTATTACGTTTGCAAATTTCTCGTCCAGCGAGATTCGGAGCTATTGTGAGGAAAGTTTGGGGTTCACATACTTTATTCAAAGTCATTCCAAATCGAGAATTAACTAATATGAATAAATATCTACCCGATACATTATTAGCTTTTCCATTGAAAAATCCCGATCTATTTACAAGAATTAAGAAAACATTTCTCTTCTCACGATTAGTTGTGATGTTCATACGAAATCGATTGGTTTCCATATGGGATGATCATGGTGAATTTCAAATCAAATCTTTAGCCACTATGATGAGTATTCATACGGAAAAAGAACCACATCCGTATAATATCGTTATTACAGGTGATTATCTCATCGGTATGCATTATAATCCGTTGTTGGATATGAAAATGGTCAATTGGGTTCTATCGAAACATGTTCTCATATCGGGTTATGATGATGATGTTCGATTTGCTGGTGAAGCTTGGATGGAACATCAACAAAATGGATTGACATTACATTTGACGAATAATTCGGGAACTTATCGACCAAATGAACAACAATTAGAAAATGCAAAAGCGTTTTTAACCGAGATTTTTCCTGGTTTAAATGTTGAAATTCATGCTGGCTTAGAACCGATCGCATCTTCTCAAATACAATCGAAAAAGGAGAAACATTTTTTGACATTGAAAAATATTTTTATTATTTTTATTATATTTTTGTTTGTATTTCTATTTTTTTGGTTATTTTAACTAAGAATAAAAGTTTAGCATAGGTAATTCATTATCTACTGTTTCGTCTCTGGTTCGAAATCGATCAATGAGAAAGTATAGAGCGCCGAGTGCTACTGGAATCAAACATCCACGATGAGCATTTGGCCAACGGAAAGCATACAAAATTGTTAATGAAGAAAAAACTACGAAGTTAATTCGAACATAACGAGGAACTTTTGAGTAGTTTAATAGTTGATTGGGAATCTTCGAAGATTTTCTCCATTTTTCCCAGATGAATTCTTCGATAAATGAAAGTTCACTTTGAGATTTTGAAGATAAATGAAAGGCTCTCCGATACCATTGTTCAGACAATTCATCAGCCTTGAATCAATCGAATAGAAAATGTTCTTCGTTTTTCTCAAATTAATCAATCAATTTACTTCTTGAAAAGCTGAACAGGTCAAAGAATTCCTTTGTTCGTCTGAAATTTCGTTCGATAACAAACGATTAGCTTGTTCAATGAATTTATCTTCTAATTCATTTCTTTCTTTTTCTATTCCTTGAATAAGTTTCGTATAAAATTTCATAATATTTCGATTGATAACTTCGTATTTCCACCAGATTCGTTTCGCTGAATAAGTCAACGAGAAATCTTCAGACTCATTTCGAACGAAATCCGGTGGCGGAATACTCGAATGCAACCAAATCGGTTTAAAAACTGATAAACAAGGCAATGATGAACATGTAACAAAATGTGTTGGTATTTGATTTCGAGATTTCGGAATCATTGAAACTAATGAACCAGTTGTTTGACTGATTTTGATCGGTCCGAATGAGCTATGCATGCATATATCGACATTAGTTAAGCCATGTGTAGGATTTTCGGTTGTATTTTCATGATGTCTTAAAAGATGAAACATATCTTTGATAGTAAACTGTTTGTGTTGATTTCTGATTCGATTTTCTGTTGTTGATTGACGTTGAGAACTACAAGAGAAATACGTTCTGATAAAACCATTATAGAAATCTTGTGGATTGAATGTGAAACCAGAATAACATTTTTCGAAATGAAAATCTTCGATTGATGTACACCAACCAAATGTAATTGCTTGGCTAATTAAATTCTCTGAATATTCATCGAATGTATCGATTTTTCCAAACGAAATCTTATTCGAAATTGTATGAACACCATTGGTTATTCGTTTAGCTGCATAATCTTTGCCTATTGTTTCGATTATCCAACCTTCAGTTGAATCAACTAATAAGAAACTATTTTGATAATAGAATTCATTAATAAAACCACAATTTCCACCTTGTCCATATTTATCTAATAAATTGATTATTAAATTTTTGCCTTGCGAACTTGTAGAACACCGTTCAAGAACTAATCGAAGTAGATCCATTCCAGTCAAAGCTTTTCTCGACGAGGAAACTTTTGTAAATAAAGCTTCATTGCCAATAACTAAACCATGACAATTAAAACCCATTTCGGCACCGAACATATTTCCAGGAGTGAATAAAATGCACGAATTCGTTTGTTCGACTTCATCAATTTCGATATAAGTCGTTCGAACTCTTGAATTCAATGGATTCACTCTCGATGGGACAAAACGTATTGATAGAGGTTCATTTGGCTGACGATCACTGTTCTTACCAAATATAATCGAACCATCGGATGTTACATCACTCATTGCAACCATTGTATCACATGAACAACTCAACATTTTTTTCTTTGCTGTTTTTTTTCTTCTACTTTCAAATCTTATCTAAAATCATTTCGGATGATAAAACACTGACTTTCAAGATACTTTCATCCTCGATAGAAGTCGCTTCATACCATTAAAGTATCAATCATTTTACGATTCTAATGAGAGTTAATGTAGGTGAATCATTCATGAATAGAATATTGTACTCGTGAAATTATGTTCGAATAAGAAAACTATAAAATAAAATTATAGTTACGATGTATTACACATTTTTAATGCAGTAGAACCATGCGTCTTCGCGATAATATTAAACATAAGTATGATTATTTCATAAAAAACATCAGTTTATTTCGTACCTTTAAATGCAATCACATAATAATCTACTAATACTTAATTTATTCATAAAAATTATGAAAAAGTGCACAACAACAAAAAAATATCAAACATAGTGTCACAATATATGTAAGAGAATGAAGAAAAGGCAAATGATGATCTGACCTAATGCTGTTCAATTCCTAAGACAGTCGCACGATCTTTTCTCGATCGACGTGATTGACTTTTTGTTCGTTTTTGTAAATCTCGTTCAGGAAGAAAATCTCCTTCATTTCGAACGAAAACTTCTCGGCTATGTGTCAACAAACTTTTCATATCATTCAAAACTTGATTGATTTGTTTGGTTATTCCCAATGATTGAACATTGGATTGATATTGAGGAGTTTCATTTTCTCGAGGAGTCGGTGTTGATGTTGCTCGACAAGCTACAACATTATCCTGATCATTCACAGGAATAAATCGACCATTATTTATTCGATTTAATTCATCGTCAGTTATATCTTTGTCCTTTAAAACAAAACAAAAAACATTTCAAGACGAATCATCGAAAAATCTTACAGTTAAGGATTTATGTCGTGGTCGTTGCAATTGATTCAAATTCAAATGTAATTGACTCACCAATTGTTTATCATGACCATCACGAATAACTAATTGTTTGAGTGTATCGTTTTCCGATTGAAATACTTGAATTTATCCGAGAAGAGAAAAGTTTTGAATTGAAATATAAAAAAAAGAATTTACATTGTCTTTCGTGTTTCAGTTGATCACTTTGTATTTGTTTCTCTTTGACGGTGATTTCCATCAATTGTTTCATCGATTGTAATTCTTGTTCATAACGTTTTATCGCTTCACGTTTCGTTTGTATTTCCTAACAAGTAAAACAATCAAATTCGATTTCAAACACTTTGATTTATTTACATTTGCTAAAACTTGATTTTCAGCTTTAATCGTTTCATAATGAACTTGTAAATCTCTCGTCTGTTGTTTATTTAAACTATTTTCATGTTGTAATTGATTATTCTGATGTGTCAGTTGTAATAATTTCGAACGATGTTCTTGATGTTCGATTTTAATCTTCTGATTTTCATTTAAAAGTTGTTCATTAAATTCTTTCAGTTGATCTTCATTTGATTTATGATTCGCCATTTCTGTGCTATGTTGTTTAATAATTCCTGTTAACATATTCGTTTGAAGTAGCAATGCTTGATATTTATTCGTAATATCATTTTGTGCATTTTCAACTTGTTTATTATGATTAATAAACGAACGAATACGCTCGCAAACAGGCATACCAACGAATATATGAGCGTTGTTGAGCTCGTCTTGAATGGTATCGAATTGGTTTTTTAGATTTTCGAATTGAGTTAATTTGGTTGTGACAATCGATGTCATATTGTCGAGAGTTAACTAGAAATGAAAGTGAGAAAGGAGAGAGAAGATGTGTGTGTTATGTACTTCGGAAGAAGAGTTTTCAGGCGAAATCAATTGGAACCATTGTTGTAGTTCTGAGCCAAAACGTTCGCATTCGGTGAGTTTTGGAAGAGTTAGAGAGAGTTTTTGAGATAATTCTGTACACTCGTTTGCTTTTGTTGAAATTGTTTGTTGTAAACGTTGAATTTGAAGCTAAAAAAACGATAAGAAAACTCTTTCGAATGAGAAAACATCGAGATTTTGCACTTGTAAATTTGATATTTGAGTGAGAAGATCGTGATTTTCCTGAGTTTTGATTTGATTATTATGTTCGATTTGTTTATTTCGTGCTTGTAAAGTTTCAAAACTTTGTTGGAAATGTTCGATCTAAACAAACGGAAGTTTCATTAATTTCCGTAAAATTGAAATTGACTTTTAAATGAAGTGCATGTTGTCGAGCAGCTTGTTCGGTTTCGTTTTTCGCTAATCGATCATTGAGTTCATTGATCAATTCGTCTTTGACTCGAAGCTTCTTCTCATAGGCTTCTCTGTAAAAACAAAAAAAAACAATCAATTGATTTCAAGATTCAAAAGAAAATAATCTACCGAATGGTGAGAATTTCAACTTTGTAATTGTCTAATGATTGACCGATTCGTTGTGATTCTTCACGTTGTTTGGCAAGACGTTTTTCGTATGTTTGTCGAAGAGAAATTGTACTGCAAGGAAAACGATAAAATTGACAAAAAGAAACCAAATGAATACTTTTGTTCAAATGCTTCGGTTAATTGTGAAACGATATGTTTATTTTCATTTAACATGTGTTCCTGTTGTTCGCTCAACTAATTAGATAAATGAATATGAGAATAGGAAAGTAAAAGAAAAAGGTTTTACATCATTGATTCGTCGCTTAGCATGAGCGATTTCTGCTTCATAATCACGTAGACATTGAGCAATACCAGTCGAGAGACGCGTGTAAACATCAGATGCTCTACTATCATCTTCCGAAGGTAAATAAGATTTTTCTTAAATTCGAAGAAAATCGTTAGACGAAACAGAAAAAAATGAATTATGAAACCTCGTTTTTTTTCTTCTTTAATAATTAATTGTTTTAATGTTTCAATAAACAGAGTCAACGAAGGTGATGAAGTCATAATTTCTAATTGTGTTTCAGATGGTTTTCTTTGGCTTGCTGAAATTGGTCTTGTTGTCGATGGTAAAGCAAGAACATTCGACGGTGGTATTTGTTGACCAACAAGAAGAAATCGATTCATATAACTTTCGCTTAAACTTCGAATTTTTCGTTCGTTTTCACGCATTAAACTTGTGATCTTCGATGTTTTATCCGTATCTTCATCCTGACTAGTCGACGATGTCGATGATGTTGCATCATCGTCATCATTCGAATCCATGAGAGTTTTTATTCGTACTAATTGTTGATCATAGTGTTTTTTCATTTTTTTTTGTCTGCTATTGAACAAAACGTTAGCGATTATCGATCGCCATCGCAGAAATTCGATGTTATGACAATAAGGAGGCCATCTTTCTTTATTACCATAGAAAAGAATGATGCAACTGGATGTCACTATTGACCAATAGGAATACGAGAATAAAAAGCATTTTTCTCTCGACCCTTGGAAAAAGATCACTTCATTTCTACGTATCCTCGAATTGAAAATGGGTGCACAAACATCAACAACAACGCCAAATCAAGGTTTAAACAATTCAGTTAAACCACCATCTGATTCTCAGCATGCAAATGTTAAAGGTTCAATAGAAGAATGTCCTCATTTTCAAAAACAAACACCACCACCAGCATCAGCACAAACTGCGAACTATCCGAGTGAATGTCCAATGTCAGCAGGCAAAAGTAACAGTGATGTTAATCCATTAAATATGATGCCACCACCCAATCAAATGCCTGCACCTGATCAACCATTTTCTTTGTCAACAGACCGTGTTGTTTCGAGCATTCCGAAAGTATCCGAGAAAAACGAGAATTGGGTATGTAACTCATTTGAAAACATTCATTCAATTTAATTTAACAAAAAAAACAACCTATTGTTCAGGTTTATCCATCACCACAAATGTTTTGGAATGCTATGTTACGTAAAGGTTGGCGTTGGCAAGACGATGCTCTGAAACCCGCTGATATGGAGAATATCGTTCGTATGCATAATATTAACAATGAACTTGCTTGGTTAGAAGTCCTGAAATGGGAAGCATTACATGCCAAAGAATGTATGAATCCTCGTCTGGCTTCATTCGGCGGCAAAGCAAAAGATTTCTCTCCGCGAGCTAAAATCCGAAGTTGGCTAGGCTATAAACTTCCATTTGATCGACATGATTGGCTTGTTGATCGTTGTGGAAAGAGTGTACGATGTAAGTTCGATTGATTTTCAATTGAATCTTAGTTTTGACATCTCGTTTTCAATAGATATTATCGATTATTACGACTCGGAAAAACTCGATCACGATACATTAACATTTACAATCTTAGATGTTCGACCAGCTTTTGATTCATTTGGCGCTGCTTGGGATCGAACACGTGCTGCATGGTGGCGATGGACCGTTCGAGATACTTACGATCAACAAGAAGCACACACTCGAGATGAATTGATTAAAACAGCGAAACAAGACCTTGATAAGAAAGGACCTTTACATCCGTCATAGAACATAAAATAATCAATCTCAATTTTTTTTTGTGTTTTTCCTTCCCGTCTAAACATGTTTGTGTGTTTTTCCATTTTGATAGTTCTATACCAATGAAGAAATTCATATTCTAGGAAAGAAAAAAGATCAACAACCGTTTTGTTTTTCTTGCTATTTAATTACCAACTGTTATTTTTAGATAAAACTGTTGTTCGTTTTCATGTCGAAATCACAGACGGTGAATTGAAATCGAAGACTATCGATTTAAATTGACTCTCTTATTGAATTTAGAGAAAACGTCATGAACAGAAATTTATCGATACATGTATGAGAAAGTTGAACAAAAATCAACAGTCAACCCGAAACAATTCCGAACAATCAGAGTTTTGGTATGATTATCATTCACGTACGGATGAAATTATTGTTCCATCGAAATGGGTCAATCGATTAGAAGAAGCAAATGCTGTTGATAATGAACTACAAGTATTTGAATTTGAATCAAGAAAAGTTTATTCTTCTTGTTGTTTTCAGTATCTACAAGAGAAGTTAGATCAAGATTTAGCCAAACACGATGAAGAAAAGAAAAAAATCGACCGAGAAACTTTGTATTGTTCGGCTGCTTTACATAAAATGCGACAAAATCAATTTCATCAACGTTTGCACGATCATCAGATGCGATGGGTATTTGATTTTTAATAGGAAATTCTTTCGAATGACTAAGCAAATCATTTCATTTTAGCAACCAATTTCGTTAATTGGTGAACTTGCATCAACATTACCGAAACCAACAACAGATCCGAAAGAAATAGAAAAACAATTGTACATATCTTTGTTAAATAAAAACTAATTTTCCATTGTTTTAGAATAGTTTTTTTGTTCTCTTTGATAAAGAATATTTTATTTGCAGATTTATTTTTCAAAAAAAATGCTTCGTCGTCCATTGACAAGGTAAAATTTTTGTTTACATTTTGTTTTTATTTTTGATTTTTTAAAGAAATTGATATCAAAGTTGATGAAATCGAAGATCTCAATGCTGCAATTCAAGAACGAAAAGCTCAAAAGCCCGGTGTTACAAATCGAGATTCAACTGGCGCACCTGTTCTTCCAGCACCATCTCAATCACTTTCCTCGTTTCTCGATGGCGCATGCGTCAATACAACACCCAGATAAATTAACTTCTGATATTGACTCTTCATTCTTGTAAAATATCGTTAAAATGTTAATAAAACAAAACTAAACAGACCACTGAATCTATAGAAAAGAGAACACAATTCTAATTAGTCACATTTCATTTCCCAACGAGAGAATAATCAAATCAATTAAGAAACGATGTTGATTCGAACATGAAATTGATATGTATCATTCCCAAAATGATCTCATTGTTAATGAGAAAAAGAACAGTATAAAACAAGAAGATATCATTCGAATTTCGATATATCAAACGAAAAATGACTTCAACATACAAACCATCACCATCTATCATCGATCCATTTATCTTCCATTTTCTTTCATCAACTGTTCAACCACCACCACCATTACCAACATCAGTTTTCTTCTACGATCCTTTTCTAGTCGTACCACCACCACCTTCAATTAAAATCTCACAAAAAACAAAATTATCACCAGTCTCTTCATCATCATCGAAATCAAGCTTATCAATTCGTTTTCGTTATACACCTCTTCAATTATTTACACTTCATCGTATATTTCAACAATTACCGTATCCATCATTAGAACAACGTCGACTTATTGCCGAACATCTTCAACTCGACGTCGATCAAATTCGAATATGGTTTTCTAATCGTCGATCACGACAACGTGGATCAATTTCGCAAGCAAATCTTATTCAGCCAACTTCAAACGAATATTTAAATATCAAAGATTTATTCGATCGATTACATTTAGCTATGAAATAATCCTATTTCATCGTTTTTTCTGTATTTATTCAATTTCATTTCAATAAATTATTCTTTTTTTAAGAACTAAAAGGAACTTTCTCTTTGTAAAGAAAACAAAACTCACCCATGAATGATAGCAACACAACAATCCCATAGAAAATATCTATTTATTTAATCTCAATCGTTTGTACATTTGTAGGTGCTTGACAATAGTAACGCAAACATTATAATCATCCAAACTCTTCAAGTGGATGAGAGAAAAAGAGCGTTTTTCTTTTTATAACAAATCAGTTTATGTCTCCTGTAGCACAATGGTTGACATAATCAGACCCTGTCCATATGCTCCGTCATTGTTTTCAACGAATATTCACAATCAACGCACAAAATTTCCTTGTGAACCATTAAATTTTGCATCAAATAGTTTCCTTCGAAATCCGTGTTCGGATTTTGATCGATCGAATCTCTTGCAATCGAAACGTTGGATTGGCAATTGTGGGAATAATCAATCGCGTTTACTTGATGTTTCGAATTCACCTTATAGTATCCATAAAAAGATTATGTATCAAGAATTATCTCGACATTTTCCAGCTAAAATTGATTCATTTAAATCTACACAAAAAAGTACGACGAAAGAAGTACCAAAAACTCCGGCTCCAGTTACATCTCAAGGCTCGTTTTCTCAAGGAGATGCACAGAGTTCTCATTTATTCGAAACACTTTCAAAACATGTAACAATCAAACCAGAACCGATTCGGCCATCGAATAGTTTCATTAATAGTTCGACAAATACGTTAACTTCGTGGCAGAAATATTGGTCATCAACACATACTCAAAGACGAAGGTAAACCACAAAACGAACACATCTCAAAGTTTGAATAAATACTTATTTTCGATAGAAAAGAAGCGAATGATCATGAGTCATCATCATTTCGACTGAAACGAGAAGCAACACTTCCTGGTCAGACACATTTCGTTGTTCTTCGTGATACACCAATGCCAACTTGTGTCATCGGTCAGAATGTTGCTTTGACACCGACTTTTAGTCATACACCTGTTGAATCAGAGGTTTCAGGAATATCAGATAAAACAGTAACAGAAAGTTTAATTGAAGAATCAAATACGAAGAAAACGAGCAAAGAAAAGAGCGGAAAGAAACAACTACACACGATTTCAACGATTGAATTTGTTGGATCATCATTTATTCCATCGTCAGTTGACTTTAATTCTCTTGCGATGCCGTCGAGAATTTCTATTATGCATCCTGTGAAAATCAATCGAAAGAACGACGACAAAGAATTCATTGATAAATCTTCGTTCATTTCATCGTCACAATTTAAAAGTGATAGTGAAATCATCGAAGAAGTTTCTCAAGCACAGGTTCAATCAAAACCAGTCGTTACAAAAGTCTATAAACTGGCTATTACTGAAGATAAATCCAAAGAAAGAATGTCTCGTCCTCCGCTTCCATCGCCAAGAAAAATCCGATCGAAATCCAAAGAAAAAGCGAAACAAATAACACGAACATCATCACCATCGAAGCAACGACAGCCTATTTCCAGTGGTAAGAAACCGAAAAATAAATCCGATCTATCCGAAACGATGATGACAATGTCGAAATTAAAATTATCTCAACGGAAATGGGACGAGCCTTATGTTGGCGTTCGATTTGACCCGGCGACTCCGCCATGTTCACCATCGCTATCAACTTGGCTCGATGATAGTGATCCGGATGATGATTGTAGATTATACGAAAAATCCGAAATTATGACACATTATCCTGTTATTAAAAAATGACTTTTCATAGACTTTATTCGAAAAGAATAAAAAATAGACTGTCGGTGTTTTTTCTCTTCTAATTTTGTTGAAGAAGTTTTTGAGCGATATCAAATCCGGATTGAAGACCGATTATATCTCCAAGTTTCGATGGAACAATATACTCATCAATATGTTCGAGAATCATTGGTAAATTCAAATAATTATTCAGTATTTGAAGAACATGTTTTCGTATATGTTCAAAGATTCCATTTCGTTTCGTTATTCCACCACCAATAATAATACGTTTAACCGATGTTAAATAAATAACTGCACAGCAAAGTTGAGCAATATAATAAGCTTCGATATTCCAAACAGGATTATCATCGGGAATTGTGCCCAATTGATCAGGTGAAATACCGAGACGATCGGAGATTGCTTTCGCACAGGACATACCTTCGATACATGCACCATGATATGGACAATTACCTGGATAGTTGTCACCAGGACAACGTTCACATTTGATATGAGCAGCTTCGGGATGCATTAACCCATGAACAGGATAAGATTCGAGAACAAGGCCAACTCCTACGCCTATTTAAAGAGCCGAGCAAAAGGAAAAAAGATGAAAATTGAAATTGGAATACGAAGAGAACCTGTTCCGATTGTGATATATGCAGCTGATGTATCACCACGAAGAGCAGCTTCAGTCATAGCTGGTGCATTGACATCAGTTTCAAAAGCTACAGGTACATTAAAATCTTTGAATGCACCAACAACATTAACATATTGCCAGCCTGGTTTAGGAGTTGTTGTAATATATCCATATGTTTTACTAGTTTTATCGAGATCGACCGGTCCAAAACAAGCAATACCAATTGCAGCAAACGATCGTTCAGCTTTTTTCTCTTCTAACCATGCATGAATCGCAGCTAGAGTACTTTTAGGATCTGTAGTGACAATATTTGTTGCATATTGACTATCGTATTGTCCATTCGTATCACTAATAGCTACTTTACATCCTGTACCACCCATTTCAATTGCTGCAACAATTGACGGCATTGTAGTTTTGCACGATTTAACTATCGATAATCTATAAAATGAAAAACAACATCATCATTTTATTTATGATTATCTCTTTGACATTTACTGATCACAACGCGTACCTAGTAGTTAACCTTACTAAATAAACTGCGTAAAAACTACGCCCGCTGGATAACAAAACACTCTCTCTGCCTTACCTTATATGTGATTATCTTTTGTGTTTATATTAGAAAAAAGAGGCAAAAGAGCAAGTATTTGTTCTTTTTTGTTTGATAAGAAAATGATTTTGAAATGATTCACAGGATTAAAGTCAATAAAAATCAATTAAACCAAAAGCAAAGTTATTAGATATTTTCTTTCTTTTTCCTATTCCTATTTCTTTCCATTGGTTGGCACATAGGGCAATCATATATCATCTCAAATCTAAAAAATGATTCGATCGAACTAAATATTTCTCATTGAAATGAAATTATTTCATGAATATGTGAACTATCGATAAAGTATATAATATTCACAAGACATTCTTCAAAAGATAACATATTGCATTTTCATAGTATGCCTGAAAAATATAGATCAGTAAGTCAAAGCTATGACTGGTCAACTAGAAAGATATGCATGATTTTTTTCTTTCGTTTATCAGTACATTCTCATCATTGTAAAGATAGTTTCAGGTATTCTTTTTTGCTTGATTTGATTATATTCGTTATAAATGCGTCTCTCAGGGCGAGGATTCCATTTGAATATACGTTTGATCAATCACAAATAGCAATTTGTCTCGTTTTAATTAATAATCGATTTTTTTTTAAAATTTTTATCACAGATAAAATCTTTGAACATGAATAGTACGTTAATTTGTCGCGAAATACTATCAACTAGTAACGACATCATGACAAGTCACAATATTTTTCTTCTATTTCATGATTTGTTCGATGATCAACAAATCTTATTCAGTGTTTTTACCACTGCTTGTTTCTCATAACCTCCTTCGTAAGCCTTCGATTTATTTATTTACATATTTGTTTTAGCTGGTAAACGAAATAAAGGCCGAGAAAAAAACCCGATGACGACTGGGAAAAGTTTCTTGGCATAAAATCTACTTGGCTCGACTGTTTTCATGTTTATTTTCTAGATTGAATTCAAATAATGAGTACAGAAACAGCCATCAATGTGATCGAAACAGTGAAAAAGAAAATTCAGAAGTATATCGATCTGAAACAACATGACAAAGTCAATACATCTCTTGTGCTTTTTTTAAAAATCTATATCGTTTTTAATTATTCTGCATTTCAGGTTAAAGAATATCTTGTGAAATTACAAAACATATCGGTCACACCGAAATTACTTCAAGTAAAATTTTTCTATTTCAGAATTTAAGTTTTTTCCTTCTTTTGTTTTTAGGATACGAAAATTGATGCATTTGTTAGTCAACTTAAATTGGATGCAACATCAGCTAATCATGCCATTGCGAAAAAACTTGTAGAAAAATGGCAAAATAAAAATTGTGCTTCAAAATCAACGAAAGCAAAAAGCTCAGCCATCGATAACAAAGATGCTATCGAGAGAAAATCTGCTCCTAAGCGTAAATCACTTGGTGATCATGTAACACCTTCAAGCACGTCCAGGTTGGACTTATAGGGGAGTTTTTCGGAATGAATATATTCTCTTATTCGATTCTTTTAGCGAATCCCAATCGTCGGATGAACAGAAAATCAATGGTTTAACGAAAAAACGCAAGGTTATTTCTCTCGCTGAATATACTGGAAGTAAAAAATCAGTAGTACCTTCAACAACGACAACAGAGCGAATTAGTGAACTAACAGATACTGAAGTTGAACAAGTCTATGCTCAATTCAATGCCAATGGAAAAGAATTTGCTGCTCATGCACCTATTCTTGCTCCAGATCTTGATAAAAAATTGAAAAATGTAGATAGTCTATCTAGCAATCGAAACGGATTCATTGCTAATGGTAATATATCGAAATCATCGACAAATGATGGTGATGATTTTTGGAATGAAATCAGTGATGATGATGACGATGATGATCCTCATCCAAAAAAACAACAAGTGATTACACAATCAAAACCTGTGAAAATTAATCGATCGGTATCCAATACTCAACAGGTACACAAAACAGTTCGAGTTAATTATTCTTTATGAATATTCTAGGCTAAAAAACCGACAACTACAACAGTGCCAAATAAAAAAATAGAAAATCATTCGATTTTATCAGCAAATGCGATACCAAGTGCGCATCCTCGACCAATACAACCTCAACCACCACCACCACCACCACCAGTTGTTCTTCCGAAAAAATCCGGTAAAATACGAAAACTTTCATTGATTGACTCAATCTGTTTCTCTTCGTATTATTCGGTAGATGAACTAAATTTTCTTCGTTCAAAACACGGTCGTCAAGCGATTTATTCCGGTAAACGTACCCTTCGTACAAGTATTCCATCTCTTCAAGATCTTTGCGTTGAAACACTCAAAGACAATGTCGAAAGTAAATCATAAATTTATCTGATGTTCATCTATCGTTGCTCGTCTAGTGTCATGTCGAACCTATTTCAATCGTTTACCTTATCCACTCGTTAAACCGATTCTCGATGCTGCAAATCCTGAACAACTTCAATCCATTCTCTATAATAACCCCGTAGGAATAAGGAAAACAAATGAGATTTTGTTTTATTGAATATGTTTTCTATCATCAAGGACTATGTTGATGATTGTGAACCATTGTGGCAACAATTTTGTGCGAGATCATTTAAAGATGCTGAACGAGAGGAATGTGAAACATTTTATGAACTTTATTGGGTAAAAACGAATCATAGAAACAATTGATTAGAGAATTAAATTTGATTTTTCAGCGTAAAGTTGAGGAAAATGAAGAACGATTACAACGACTCACTGCAAATGCAAGAAAGAAAAAAGCCGCAACAGTTGATATGAGTAAAATCAATAATCAATTCGAAGTTCTTTCGAATTTATTCGTTTGTTGTTTAGCACGGCAGACAAAGCCACTGAATACACGTATGGTCACTCCTTCTCACCTACCACCGTCACAAAAAATTGCTCGAAAAGTTGTTGGACTTCCTGAAATGAGACCACTCCGTGGCCAAGCAAAAACTAAAAGTATTTGCAAACAAAACAAACTTTCTTTAAATCTTCGTTCACTTTTTCAGAACCAACTGTACCTCCATTGCTCAAAAAAACTCTACAGTTTTACAAAGGCAAATAAATACCATCCAATGTGTATATATACGTGTAATGCGAACATTTATTCTCATGAAGTTCTTCAACATCTACTGTCTTTCTTCTTATTATTAATCGTTTCTTTTTTTGTTTTGACAAAAAAATATCACACTTTATGTTTACTTTTTATTCTACAATGTGCTTGATCTTAACTTAGGATAAATACGACGGCATTCAAATATTTTTAGTTCCTCTTTGTTATACTCAATAGTAAATCAGAACGAACATAGGAAGATATCATATTAGGGGTGCATTTGTATTTACTTTGATAAATATATTCATTTACTTTTCTCTCTTTCTTTTTCTGTTTGCTGTTTTGTGTTGAACAAACGATCGGACAGATGATTTAGTTGTAAGGTCTATGTTTGTTTGTTTATTTATTTTTTTTTCTTTTGTTTTCTTAAACTATTTATATGATGATGATGATGATGATGAATGTAAATAAACAACTAAAACAGAACGCAGTGACTAACAATAGATGATTATCTTTGTTCTAGATGAATTTATTTTTTGTTTTTCTGCAATTTTAGATTTAGAGTACAACTCAAGATTTATGTTTGTAGTTTGTTTCAAACGTTAGTTTCTTTCATTTTTTTCGACGTCTCAATTTATTGTACATAAATCCAGTATCTTATTTATTACTCACTTTTTTTTGTTCAACATCAAAATCTAACGCAAAACAGAAAGAACAATTCGATTATTTTAATTCTTCCAGTGTACTTTTATTTTAATTATGTCAACAACAACTCTTCGACAAGTGCCCATTACATGCAATGGTCATACGAGACCAGGTTTAACATTTTCATTGATCGATCTATCTTTGATTTTAATCATTGTTTCTCTCGTTTAGTTGTCGATCTTCGCTTTAGTGATGTAACAAAATATAGTTACTTTCTCATAAGTGCTTGCAAAGGTATGTATTCAGTTCGACAACTTCTATTCTTATTTTTATGTATTTAGATGGAATACCGATGTTACGAGAAGGTGACACAGGAGATTGGTAAGAATATCTTTTGAATTGATATAATACAGAAATGGATCGTTTGGTTGCTTTTTGTTGTTGTTGAATAGGATTGGCAGTTTTATTGGTCATAAAGGAGCTGTCTGGGGAGCAACAATAACAGGAAATGCTGAATTAGCTGCGACAGCTGGCTCGGATTTCACTGCTAAATTATGGGATGCGAATACCGGTGCTGAGTTGCAAACTTTCGAACATAAACATATTGTACGATCAGTCGATTTTTCATCTATAAACAAGGAATGGTTATTAACTGGTTCCAATGAAAAAATACTTAAAATCTACGATGTCACCGCACCGACAGGTTGAATTCGTTGTTTTGAAATGATTTTTTCATTGAATGTCTTGTTTTATTTCGCTGAATTAGAACCGGTGAAAGTTTTTAGTGGTCATTCAGGTGCAGTTAAAAAGGCAATATTTATGGATGCCAAACGAATTTGTTCGGCGTCCGATGATAAAACGATAAAGTAACGGAAACATTGAAAGAAAAACGAATGAATCAGTTTTATTTTTCAAGGATATTCGATATTGACTCAGGAAACTGCATATCTACAATTGATTTTCCTTCACCACCGAACAGTATTGAAATTTCACGTGATGGCCAAGCTTCATTACTCATCACACATGGTAAAAAAGTTGAAATCTACGATGGAAATACGTATGTTAACAATCGAATTTTATTCTTGAATAGTTATTTTTGTTGTTTTTCATTGTAGTTTAAGCAAACTACAATCATTTGAAATGCCTTCTGAAATGAATACAGCTACGTTTCATCCAACAGCTCGTGAATTTGTCTGTGGTGGTTTAGACTTTCGCATTTACAAATATAATTTCGAAACAGGCGTTGAACTTGGTAAGTTCATCGAACTATTCAAAAAGTTATTCTTTTATTGATTTCATTTTTCCATCTTTTAGAATCATACAAAGGTCATTTTGGTCCCATACATTGCATGTCCTATTCTCCTGATGGTGAAGTTTACGCATCAGGCAGTGAAGATGGAACTTTACGTTTATGGCAAAATACAGTTGGCAGCACTTATGGTCTGTGGGAAATGGTTAACGTTTAAGATCTGCATTTGATTGAACAACACATATTGTTGCTTTCTTTTTCTTTTTTTTTGCTTGATGACTCCTTGTTATTACTAGTATCATTATTCTTTTTCTTTTGTCTTCTATCTTTATTGATCTTTGTGCGTGTGCATGTACGAGAGGCATTATGTCAGTTAACAACACACAAAAAACTAAGAACTTCATAACAACAATAAAATATATACATCAGAAAGCAAACGAAGTCATAGTTGCATTATTAGTAATTTGATATTTTGGCCTAATTAGAAAGTATTTAAAGGATTAGAATCTTCTGAAACAAAAACAAAAGTAATGCCTCGAATAGTTGTATTTTCGTATATAAAGAAACATGAGACAAGCGCTATTTTAACTTTACCTTTGAATTACTTCTATCGAATATGAAACTTTTGCTTTGTCTATTCCTGGCAGTCGTAGGAACTGTTCATGGTAATATGCAAATGAATTGAAAGCATTTCATTTGAACGATATATTCGTTTTTCAGGATTGTTCAGTTCTCGAAGAGTCTGTTATGATGACTACGGTTGTTTCGAACCTCGACCTGGTTCAATTATTCTACCGGATTCTCCCTCAAAAGTGAACACACATTTTTTCCTTTATACAAGGCAAGTCATAGCAAAATCATAACGATAAGAATGTGAATTTTCTATTTTCAGAAATAATCCAACTGAACCAAAAATAATCTCTGCTAATAATTTGGCTTTTCTCGATATAACCAAACCAATTAAACTAATTATTCATGGTTTCATCGATACCGCATTCACTAAATGGGTTGGTGCAATGGCAAAAGAATTACTCTTATCGGTTGGTAACATCCGATTTTCGGAGTTCATTCGATTTTCTTATGTTTAGGAAGACATGTATGTTATTGCTGTCGATTGGTCAGGTGGTAATTGTTTTCCTTACAGTCAAGCTGTTGCTAATACAGTTATTGCTGCTGCAAGTACTCGTCGACTTCTTCAAGCAATGATTGCTGAAGGTGTTACACCGCAACAAATTCATTTAATCGGTCATAGTTTAGGTGCACATATATCAAGTTTTATTGGTCGAGAAATACCAAATTTAGGACGTATTTCTGGTTTAGGTGAAAAAGCAGAATTTAAAACAAAAAGTTCATGAAATGATAGAATATTTTCCGTTTTAATGACATTATAGATCCAGCCGGACCTCAATTCTATAAATCTGAACAGTATGATCGTCTTGATGCATCTGACGCTCTTTTTGTCGATGTCCTTCATACAGATGGTGCACCGAATGTCATCGCAGGTCTTGGTTATACTGATCCTCTTGGTCACGTTGATTTTTATCCAAATGGTGGTTCAACACAACCAAGTAAACGTTATAACCAATATCTACGATTCATAATCATCAAATTTTTCTATATTCTCAATAGCTTGTGCGAGCACAACAACTGATAAACTCACTCAATCACTTTGGGGTTTAGCTAGTACATTCAGTATTGAAAGTAAAAATCAATTCAATGAGTAAATATGTAAATGTGTATTCTTTAACATTAGATGCTGGACACGAAGTTGCATGTAATCATCTTTCAGCTTTGTTTTATTATACCGATTCAATTAATACGCCTTCGCCTGCATTTGGATATCCTTGTTCGAATTACAGTAGTTTTGTTGATGGTCTTTGTACATCATGTGCATCAAATGGAGATGAATGTCAACGAATTGGTTATCATGCATCACCTGATCGTACACTTGGTTCACTCTATTTTATGACCTTACATGGTGTTAAACCACCACATTTCGGTACGTACAGAAAATTGAACGGAAATCATATTCAAACTTAACGTTCTATCTATCTTCTCTAGGTTTTCATTATAAAGTTTCCGTACAATCTGGTTTAAATAAAGAAGACAAAACACGAGGTAACTTCGAAATTTCATTCAACAATCAAAACGAACGTGTTCAACTATTCGAGTAAGCACTCGGGAACTACTATACATATACATATATTCAATTATTTATCATTATTTTCAGTGATAATACGATAATCCGACGTGGAACATATTCGAAAACAGTACTTCTTACTTCCAATCCCGAATCTTTACAAACCGTGACTATTTCATTTAAAAGAAGTAGTGACCTTTTCGCTGGTATCACCCTGGCAAATGCATGGAGCTTTCGTATCGTCACTGTTTACGATATGCAAACAAACGAGAAGTATAAATACATTCGATTTCGAAAACAAAACTATTTTCTGTGTGTCTAGATACACATTCTGCCCTCAATTATCAACTGATTCAACAATCAAAAGCGGTTCTAGTTTGACATACGTCCCGTGCGTTTAATTTTATTAGAAATAAATGTACGAGCACGATTGAAGTCTCAATCGCCTTGCTCTCTTGACATGAAAAATGTACTCGATAGGATATACTTACGATTACGATAATAGGCAACGTCATGAACTAATTATATTATTCATTACTAAATTATAGAGTACGGCACATCATTCTTATGATGGTATTTGTTCCCAGGCCGACTCGTTTTTTGATGTGAGAACAAATAGAACATCTACACATCTGCCATCGATAGAAAACGATTGACAGAAAGGTTTCTTCTTTTGTGACATTCTTTTTAAAGTAACACTTGAATTACATAGAAGTATCTTATAGAAGTTGAATTCAATCGAATCGAATAAGTATATCTTTTGTGTACATAGTTAAGATCAAATGATCGACATTTGTTGACCAATACAAAACTGTTCTTATCTTAAATATTGTTAATAAAACAAAATATATTTATTTCATATCTCATAGAACATTGTTGAATTTGATTAACTAGAGTCGAATGAGAAATCAACAAATTTGATGACATTTGTTCAGTTTCGACAATGTATCACTTTGTACATTTAGAGATATAGAAATATAAAAAAAAAAGTTCAAAAGGCACTCGTACAGATACGCATATATATATGAACTCGAGTCATAAAGGAATTTATACTGCACATACGCTCTTCTATCATCGATGGATGTACAGTAATAAAAAAAATGAGAGTTCAAGCTCTTTCTCTCTCTCTCTCTCTCTCTGTCCTGATAAGAGATACGATCCATTATGTTCGTTTTTTTTCCTTCTTTTTCTCTGGTTCGTTTATAACGAGCAAACATCGTTTATCAGTCAAATAAGCACATTTCCAGAGTGTGAACATTTAATCAACATTTATTTGTATATGTGCACGAAATATAAAAAGTCGATCTGTTCTTCGCACTGAATGTATCCGAGCGAAAATAATCTGAAACGTTTGGTAAGTTCGATTGACGTAATCTTCGAGTGATTGACACCTGCTACCATCGCGAATGAACTCTATATTACTTAGGCGTTCATTCGATTGAATTAGTTGTCTCGTTGATTAGAAAGGCTGACTGTTGTCATCGTATGAAAATGCTTAATCATATTTTCTCTTCATTCCACTCGCCAGGGGGTAAACACTTGTGTGTCTACGCTTCTTCTCCTTCTTCTTCGTTGATGTATGTTTTACTAGCGTTTCTCTTGAGAAAGTACCTATCATATATTTTCCGTTCAAGGCTTCTTCTCTTATTTTCAATTGCTCGTCAATCATGATAAATGTTCAATTAACGTCGTCTATTTTAATCGTTTTTGTCTGTCTGATCAATGACGATGCTGATCATGGCATTTATACTTGTTTGTTTGTTTTGTTCGATCTGCATATACGCGTAGAAGAACATGATATCTAGTCATCTTGAATTCGTCAGTATACACCAGCACAATATTACCGACATCATCATCAAACAAAAATCTGAAGGAAAACAATAGTGATTAAAGGAAAAAGTTCAACTAAAAGAATACAGACAGATATCCGGGCACGCGACAATTAGGATCAAAATTGTTCATGTGTCTGTACATTGATTGTATATAACAACTTTTTAGGTCAGAGTCTGTTTCCGGTTTCGATCAACATTAAACGTCTATAAACTGACCCGAATAAGAGACTCATTGAAGTTCGCTTTTCCTTGTTTAGCCACGAAAAAAAACTTTCGTCATAAACTAATCTGATTATCTCTTTTCAAATAATTATCACATCTGAAGATATTTAAATAACATGTCAATCTTCACACAAAACGGTCTACTAGTCAATAAAACAGGTCATTTTCTTCGTTATGTTGACAGGATTATGCATATTGAAATATTCTGCATCAATCATACGCCTTTTTTTCTCTCGCTACAATCTCACATATCGAGAATGACCACTTTTTTCCTCTCCTCCTCCTCCTCCTTCTCGTTCTTCTTCTCCAATCAGTCTACAATCTAGTCTGATTGACCCTGGCACGAGATAATCAGACATATTGTCTTTTCCTTCTCGCATTTTATATGAATTGACGCAAGAAAATTTGTCGAAATTCCTGAATTAATCGTTGTCTCGCGATCTGATGCCGTTCATCATTATCGGTGAGTTTTATTCGTTTGATCTTTGCGCCATATCTGTTGTTGTTATTATTCTTTTTTCTTCTTCTTACTACTGCTGCTGTTGTTGTTATTGATGTTATTATTCTTATTCAAAAAAAAGTATATGCAAAAAGAAAAACTCATCAATCAGCCTGACGCACCTTTTGTCTACTCTATCATCGTTTCTCTATACGTTCTCGGACTACCTTTAAATATGTATAAAAATCGATGACATAAGTTATATACCAGTTTGAAAGATTACATGACACATGTACGTATATGTACAAATATATACGTAGGTATATATGTATGTATATATACAATAATCATGTCGTGCATTTGTTTCGCACCAACGTGCAATTAAACTCGATCAAAATGATATACTTCTTTTTAGTGTTATTAGAGTTTAAAAGAAAGTAAACGAGAAGGAGAACATGTTGTGTCTGTTCTTTAAGAAAATGAACTTTCAATAGCCAACAGTTGCGTCTGAACATGAGAGAGAGAAAGAGGGACATAGAGAGAGAGAGAGAGAAGAGAAGAGAACAAGCAAATTTCTCTTATTCCTGCTGCTTCACCATCATGATCACTAGTACTTCATCATCATCATTCTTCTCAATGTTTCTTTCTTGGTAGATCGATGCAAGTGACTCTCTACAGATGGCTATTGGCAACGCGTGTCAACATTGTTCCCATTTGCCTCCTCCACCTCCAGTATTCAATATCGGTCCACCACCAAATGTATTTTCAATTGACGCTCGTTGTTCATCACGTTTAATACCGTTACCATCAATTGAAGATAAGAAAAACACCTCATCATCGCCATTTTTATCAATCATTCTGGGAATTCTAATAGCTTTTCTTATCACATTTAGTACAATTGTCTTGATCAAGTAAGTCAAACAAATTATTCATTAGAGTCTCTCAGGTGTCAAACAAAAAATCGTGATTCGATTTTTCATAATGAACAAATGACACTTAGTTTTATTTTTTATCGAGAAATAATCACACATACGTACGTAGATCGATGCACGCGTGTTCATTTGTCTCACTCAGCAGGATATTAAAAGTCATGATTTATTTTCGCTGCATAGCACGTTTATGTTGTTTATTCGAAAAGAATTGTTCATAGCAAAATATTGATCCAATTTGTTCTACACGCGTGTATGAACGTACGTGCTGAATAAACATTGAAGATACACACACACATACACACAAATGATAACGACCTTGTTATCGATAAATGATGAGAAACAAAACGAGATTTGTTATGTATATGAACACAATCATCATTCGATTTTTGTTTATTTTTTTTTCTATAGAAAACAACTCGTTAAACGACGAAAACAAAAAAACAAGAAAAAAACACGATGTGACAGTATGTCGACAGTTATGTTCAAACGACATGATCAACATGCAAATAAGAATACTAATCATCATCATCATCTTCATCAAAATTGGACAGTAAGTCTTCTCATGACATCGAAATAGAATATGCAGGACACAAGAAAAAAAAACGCATATGTAGTGCTGCATTTTTTCTTATCATGCAAAAAAGGGTGTGAACCTCCGTAAATCTATCAAGCAAGGGTAATCGGATAGACAGACAGACGTTCAAGCAATTTGAACAGCTGACCAATTTTCGAATCAATATTGCCAATGGCGAGATAATCGAAATGAAAATCATTATTCTCTTTCTCTTCTTTATTTTAGACGTGTATTCCTCTGCTAAGTGATAGTTGTAGTAGTGATCAAACGACGAGTACACCGTCAACTGAATATCCATGTACTAATCATGTTGGTATTGAACCGCTTTTAACTCGTGATAATCATCACGAATACGAACAAATCAAATGCGATGATTCATTCGAAGGATCATTGCACTATTATTGTCTTGTCTATTGTCGTCAATGTGCGAATTATCATCCGACATCATCATCATCATCGAGTTCATCGTCATTATGTCCACGAGCGAATCTTGTTCGACCATGTTATTTACCTTTATCTACTAATCCACCTTGTCAACATCAATGTTCATGTTATCATCGAACATATTATCAAAGAAATGATAATCGTTTTGTCGAACTTCAACCGATGTTAACGACAACACGAGTGGACAATAGTATTCACATTCAAGAAACTCCACCGATTTGAAAACGAAACGAAATCAATCGTTAGAAATATTTTTGTTTTTTTTCTTAATCCCTGTGATGATCCGTTCGCTTTTTTTTGTATTTATATATGTATACATAAATATACATGTGCTGTGTTCTTGTTTTTTTTAAATCGAGAAAAAAAAGTCTGATATCGATCAGTAGAGGGCACAAGTTCGCTGTTTTGGAATAAGAGGGCGCTTCGAAAATAATTTATTTGAAGGTGAAGACAAAGAAAGTTTCTTTTATTTGATTGACTTGAAGTAAACAGTTGGTGGTTGGAAAATTCCAAGTTTTTATTAGTAATCAAGAGAAAAAAAATCAGTGTTGAATATTGTGATGGAAACTACAGAAAATGATGCTTTGATTGCGCAGATATTAGCTGAAGACTATGAAAAACAAAGTCGAAAAAGATTACGATCAGATTCGTGCGATTCACCTAAACGAATGAAAACTGATCAAGCTCAAATCGACGAAGATTTTGAACTGGCTATTCAATTATACATTGAAGAACTTGCTCGTTCAGAGAATAATCTCACTGAGTAAAAATGATTTTTATTTTGAATCTAAATCATCTGGTTTTCAGAGTTACTGATGATCAACTAGACAGAACACATGCAAATATGGTACAAGCATTACAAACAGCAAATAACGAGAATTTAGCGTAAATTGAAATTCAAAAAGCGCTCGATTTCATTTTTGATTTGAATAGAACTCGAATTTTTGGTATTTTCTCAACAATTCAAACACGATATACAGATTGCCAAGCTAAAAATCAAGTGAATACACCTATTCAATTTCAAACATTAAACCACAAAATCATTTTAATTTTCTTCAGATTTTAATTGATCAAATTAAAAATTTATCAATTCAATATGCTCCAATATTATTAACCTACAAAAGTCAAGGAATAAAAGGCATAACAAAAGCAACTGTTCTGCCACTTGCTCTTGGTTTTCTAATTGGTAAATGATGCATAAAAATTCCAGAACAAAAAACAGATAATCATCACATATTTGTTTAGATGTTCTTCAAGGCAAAATGGAAATGAAAGATGCAAAAGATTGTCTTACAAATATCTTACAAGTATGGAATGATTCGAATACATGGCTTGGATTTTTCGAACAAATTGCTTACGTATTAATTGCTGTGACAATTTCGACTTGTACACAAGGAATACCGGGAAAGTTGTTTCAAAAATTTATTCCGGTACAAAATTAAATATATGAATCGATTTTTATCTTATATACACTCTTGAACTCTGTGTAAAATTAATTAATAATAAAAGTATATATAGTTAAGTGTGATATCTATACGCATTTTTGTACGATTCGATCGCTTAACTAACCAATAAGAGTAAATTTGGCAATGTGATTTATATGTAATTGTAAGAACGTAATAGTCGATTGGTTTTGACATTGCAAATAGAAATCGTTTACTTTTGCTTTACATTCGGTTGAAAGAATATTCGAAGGTGAATGTAGGTTTTCGTGTTCTTTGCTTTCCTTTTTCGAAATTGCAAATGAATAATCTTGACTAGCCATTGAAAAGAAAATTGTCGACTCAATTCAATGTGTTTTTATCGAGATAAAATGATGAAATTCCTTTCTTTTTTTTCTTCAAAAAGTAAATGTAATCAAATACGTACAGTGGTGCAAAGCATTTCATTTTTCTTTTTATTGAGATAAATCGCAATTTAATCTTAAATATCCAATGACTGTATTTACATTCATTCCTCTTTATTTCGAATACTATTCATAGAGCGAGAAAGAAAGCGCGTTGAATTGACTCTTTTTTTTTTATTATTATTCAGATAAAAAATGAAGTCAACACTTGCTTGTTTGGTTTTATTCGTTGTTTACTGTTCATGCGAACAATTACTTGGCGGATGGTCAACATCGACCGATGAATCTCTTAAATACGATTGTTTACAACGAGGTTTGAATCATATTCGAGGTGAAAGAGTTGGTAATGATGTTGTTTCACAAGCATCTGAACTTGTTTGTAAAACTCAAATCGTCAATGGTCTAAATATAAAATGTGAATTTAATTTTCGTGGACAAAAATGGCAATGTTCGTATTATAAATCATTTATTCAAACACTTGAAACACAACTTGAACAATGTAAAGAACTACTCGTTGAAGAACAAGACGATGAAGGAGATTTAGAAGCACAAAATGAAGGTGATAAAGATGAAGAACAAGTTCCTGCAGATGAAGATGAAGAAGCTAAAGATGATGATCAAGAAGAACAACAGCAACAAGCAGCAGTCGGTATCAATCAAAATGAACAAAACGATCAGGTTGCTCAAGAAGCTTTGATACCAAATGAAGATGAAGCAGAACAAGATGATGAAGCACAAATCGATGATATGAATCGAAAATTGTCTGAACAAAATGGAAATAATGATGATCGTCTATTGAACAAATAAATATTTCGCTTCTCTTTTTTTTAAATAATTTTATTTATATAATTCAAATAAAAATCCTCTTTTCTTTATCAATTTCATTCGTGAGCTATTGAAAGATATCTTATAAACTCCTGAATCAAAGTTAGATACTTCTCAATAGTCATTTGAAGAGATTGTTAATGATACGAATACAATATTGAAGGATGAAGCATCACAAGTATATTATTAGGTAATAACATTGATATCATATTCGTGAGTTGAGTCGAATGATGAAAATCCATCGATATAAAACGACAATATCATAAGTAAATGTCTCTTTTGTTTGAAAAAAATGAATAACAGATTAAACCATCACTGTCTTTTTAATCTCAGTATCATATTATGATTAGTAAACGATGAAAGTAGAGAATATATTTGTCTCTGTTTTCCTATCCTGTCGACAAGCAGACTGTTTTCACAGATCGTATTACGTTTGTCTCTGCAAATTCACTATTCATATGTTGTTGTCTCATTGATTCGCTATATAATAAATCAAATGTCTATTTAATATTCAATGCAACAACTAATGATAGATGATTGAACACAAAAAAATATATACGCATATCGATGAATTTTTCTTTTCTATGATGTAATACAACACGCAAGTGTGCTAATTGATAGAAATAAAACTGTTTGATATCCTCCGAATTTTTATCAACATGAAAACTATCGATTTTTTATGAATCGCACCTTCTTAAACTAACAAGGACACGAATTGTCTTATTATGTAAGAAGAATTCACATCATCCACAGATCAAAAGAATAGGAAGAAATCAGAGATTTTTACATTGCTTTTTTTTTTCTTCTTCTTCTTCGTCTTCTTTTGCACAAACATAATTTAAGTAGTGAGCTAATTCATTCGGTTGATTTGCCTACATCTTCCAACTATTGATTGGTCTAATCATATTTTCTGTGCCTACGCACCAGTACAAACACAATCTGCATGTCATTTCGTCTGATGAAGATGATGTTCTCCTCTTCACAGAGACAGAAAAAAGCGGAATAGATATTGACAGCAAGCTGTCCATCGTTTTTTTCTTCTTCTTCTTCTTCTTCTTCTTCTTCTCCTCTCTTTTTTTCTATTCTCTCGCTTTTTTTTCTCGTCGCACAACAACTATCGCTACATCGCATGATCTTAGTATTGATGGTATTCATTTTTACGATCAATCCAAGTGCAACGAATTCGGTCGAGTGCTTAAGACAATAATAACTTATCATTATATGACATCTACGCGCCAATCGTTGTCTTTTAATGACTGAGTTCACAATCAAAATCGATCGTCTTACCGAACGACTTCGTCGTGGTACGACCCAATGCGATCTAATCGAACAACGAGCTTGCCTTGCTGAAGAACGATTATCCACATTAAATGAATCTGCGCAAACGCTTGGACGTCTTATTGAAGTTAGTCTCTTAATACTGAGTTCCACGGAAAGAGACAAACGTTCGTGGTCACAATTGATTCACCAGCCAACTCAACAACTAACACATCCAATAATAAAACAATTCTTCTATCGTCTCGAATCGTATTTACATCGGACAATAACTGATCATGATGAACAATTAGCTTATCTTAATGCGTTATTTCTTCTTCGTAAACCTTCACTTGTATCATCGTGTTTTTAATGCGGTGCGAATGCACAAAAGCATTTATGTTGCGCGTTTCGTGTTTTCCTCTTTTTTTCCTTTTTCTTTTTCTTTGTCGACGTACGCACTTTACTTTGTTACCTAATGATCTCAAGAACTGCAAGTCGTACAATTTTCGTT
>Ga0209922_100846_pt1 | contig 33072 bp, 32 predicted proteins | sample ThiBiot_500_biof_FD_183946 | JGI IMG/M metagenome (GOLD analysis project Ga0209922, IMG submission 183946) | Wastewater bioreactor microbial communities from Cape Town, South Africa - Thiocy_expt_500_biof (SPAdes) | ecosystem: Engineered > Bioreactor > Thiocyanate-remediating > Anaerobic-Aerobic ... | reverse complement strand
CAATGAAAACTAACATTATTATGAGATTCTCTATCGAAATTATAGAAAAATCAGTGAAGCTAAAGGCGCAAAATGGAAAACCGATTCTAACCGACGGTTTTCTTTAAAAATCGAGAACATGGGGAGCCAATGCAGCGAGTTCATATGGAAAAGGTAAATAGCGTAATCAATAGAGCTCGTCGAGTTCTACTTTTATTTGTTAGTTTTTAAAAACAGTTGCAATATGTGTAGATTTGTCTACAAATATTTTCCCTCATAGAAAACTGATCGATCAAGCCGTTGGTTTATTAACGGTCGAAAATACTGTTTTATCATAATAGTTATTGAGATCGATTTTACACTCGGCTTCATAATTTTGATTGGGAAAATAATCAATACATGAATCTTGTCGACGAATATCCCAAGTTACTAATAAAAAAAACAACAACTTTAAGAAAAATCTAAACTATTTTACATGCATACCACAGTGAAGACCGCCACCAAATTCATTGAGTACTCGAAGAGGACATGTAATAACATCGAAACCAAGTTCGTCATGTAACAGTCGATATAATGCCGTTTCACACTCTTCGATCACCACACAATTTTCACTAAGCGACAGTAAATTCATATGAAGACTGCTTGAGCACAATGCCAGTGGAGGAGTCACATTGGTAGAAGGGTGAGGCGCCCATATAGGCCGCCAATCGTTGTCTGTAAACAATTTCATTTCACTTGCCAGTGGTTGATACTCTTGGTTAATAAGTAAAAGACCATGAGAACCCGGCGTCGGTGGACGTAATGGTATAATATTAACATCCAAATGAGGACTTTCATCAGCTGGAAAGTGTAGCATATGAAAACGAAGATGAGGAAATGTACGACGAAGCCAATGTAAGCCTTGATTATTTGCTGATACAGATCTTTTATAAAATACATCCTTTCCCATACGCATCATATCTGCTGCATCAAAAGCAATTTCCGTTTCGTTCAAGTTCGTTTTGTAGCCACTGTTAACGAAAATGTTTTTCTTATCATCTTTAGTTTTGATTTTTTCCCAGAAGTCGAGATCGTCGAACATAGTTTTTAGAGAACATGTTGGTTTTGGTGGTTGAAGCCATTTCATCGATGAATCCCGTTTCCATAATGAATACAGTAAAGGTTTATAATACTCCGATTCGAAATATCTTGTATGAAAAGAGGTTGGTGCCTCTAGTACTGTGTCACCTAGAGTAATTAACATATCTCGTGGACATGCTAAACCAAACTGATATAAAGATTTGAAATGTGGCGTAGATAATTGATGATTAAAGCATAGAGGTTCATCTGATGTTTTTATTGGTCGACAAACATCAATTTTATCCTTATGAATAATTCTTCCATCGTTATCACTCGTTACTTGATCAATAGTTGATGTTTGTTTTCGAGTTAAAACTTGTTCAATACTCTCATCAAGTACATCATCTGTAGAATTCGCAACCATAATTGATTCGGCTCGAAGTAATTCGACAAAATGATCTAACTGAGCTTGTGCTTGTTCAATACGATAACGAGGTCGTAGACCCGAAATTGCTCGAATATATGGACGTGTATCATTGGATCCCATATGCCATGGATATGATGGAGATTCATCAGGATAACACATTCCCTCGGCTGTACCTACACACACGAGTTCTAATTTACCCCATTCTGTCCATGAATTAACTACTGGAGACGAATTCATTGATATTGATCTCACTTTTTCTGTGCAATAATCTAAAAGAAAATTTGCAGGGTGGGAGGTTTAGTAGCAACCTAATATATCGAATAGGTAAAAGAATCTTTGATAAGACAAAATTATTTATGAGTAAATATACGCTATATCTTAAATATTTGTTCTCTCCGTCCTCCATTACAAAATCAACCAAGCGTTTATTTTCGATAGATGCAGAGATAGATACGTAGGATATTCGAGCTCCGGATTCGAATCTTTTCTTCTTTGATTAGTTATTTGTATCATGAATTGATATTGCGAAATATGACGTGTATGATAAACAGTTATAGAAGAAAAGAAAATGAAATATAATATTAGTTTTTTTTTCTTATTTAATAAAAGAACAAGATTTGACTTGAAACAATAGGTGATAAAAAAAAGTTGCTGTCAATTGAGAATAGGATTAATTTAGTTAATAAAAACAATTGAACATAAACATGTGCAAAGTGTGATTTTTTTTTATTTTGAAAAAAAAGAAAAATAGAGTATAATTATTTATTTGTAAAGGAAGAAGAAGGTGTTGTTGACAAATGAGTTTTTCTAAAAAGTGACCAAGGTGTTGAAGGAGATTTTTTAATTTGACTTGCTGAATTTGGTAGAGTTAAATTGGAAACAGATGGTGCAGCTAAAAACAATCGACTTAATTTTTGAAAACTTTTCTCAGATTTCATTGATGATTTCCGTTTGGATTTCTTTTTCCTATTTGACAAATGAGAATGATGCGTTGAAATCGATGCCGATGATGATGATGATGTTGAATGTAAACGAAAACAATGTTCATTTAACGAATTATTATCATCATCGTCGTCGTCCGATGATGGTTGTGGTGTTGCTCGATTGATAATATCTTTTAAAACAGCTTGATCACGTTTTAAATCATGTCGAGTTGAAATTATCGATGGATTTTTGCCTAATTTATTGAGTCGTTCAGCAGCAACAGATTCCATTGTTCGTCTCATCAAAGGATAAGATTCTAAAACCATTTCGAATTGACTCGAATCCAATGAATATAAATTACAATAGGTCACACAACGAACACTCGCTACACGTTTAGCTCGTGTTAATAAACAAATTTCTCCGAAATAAGATCCATCGGAGAGAGTCGTCAAAACTTGTCCATCAGCTTTGATAATATCGACAATTCCTTCTTGAATAAAATACATTTTATCTCCAATAGTTCCTTCATGAATGATTTCATCTTGTGGTTGAAATACTTCGAAACGAAGTTTAGTCACAACATCCGACACAAAATTTGGATCTGCATTAGCAAAAAAAGGAACCGAAGAAACTAACGAACGACAATTATAATTAATCACATCTAATCGTAATCGTTCGGATAATTCTTCAAGAATTGAATCTTCATGAAAGATTTTGCCCTGATATCGATGTTCATAATAATCGGAGATTCGATTTCGCATTTCTCGTGGTAATTTTCTCCATGCCATATATTCTTCAACTTGTTTGAATTTTTCATTGTAAAGACGTCGAGACGTGTCAAAACTTTGAACAAGTGCCGAAACATGACCAATTGTCACTGCATAACACATTGCACCAATTACCATGGAAAGCATCGTTAACCACATATCAACATAAGATTGAGGAGGATATCGACCATAACCAATACATAACATATGAGAAAGTGCTTTGAATAATGCAACTGTATATTGTTCAACCCAAGGAGCATTCTGTAAACCATTCAATGAAACCCAACAATCGGTTGGAAAATTTTGAAACATTGGAATCATAAATTGTAAACAACCATTCCAATGAGCCAACAGAATTATTAATGCGATCAAATTTAAGATTCGCATGACCATACTTGCAATCGATAAAAACTAAACAGAAAAGCAAATTAATAAAAGTGAAAATGATTGTAAATAGTTGGAATTAAATTGATGATTTATCTTCTAAAAACTGAATCGATTGGGCAGGGAGATGTTGAATTTCTCCTATCCCGTCGAGTTAATTGTGATTCATGCAAAAACTAGACAAACGAGTGACATTCGAAACTTTTCAATAAATAAATCAATGAACAAAGCTTGACAACAAGTGCAAATAGATTCTACATTGAACGGACCTGTTTGACATGCACCTGTAAATCAATAGAACAAAAACAAAAAAAAAAGAAAAAGAAATTAGTAGAAAACGTGCCAATTGGCATGCCAACACAAATCAATGAATTCACTTCAAAGAAAACAAAAAAGGATTTTGAAAGACATCACCCAAATGGGAAGATAAACTCGAAGGAAGTTGACCAGACGAAGTTCTATCCATCGATATCTGACTCGATGTCGCTATTGTTAACAATTGACAGATCTTAGACATAGATATTCTCTCCCTGCCCTCATTGTTCATTTTCGATAGTTTGAGTTCTTCTCTCGTATGTATTGACACTTACCTCTTCCCATTGATGAATATATCTGACTAAACGTGATAGACGAAGTAAACGAAGTAACGACAATAATTTAACTAAGCGTAAGACTTTGATGGCACGACCCGTCCGTGCAATTGTATAACCACCTGAATGATCACCCGAATCGAAGAATAAAAATAAATAATCTATTGGCAATGAACTCAGCAGATCAACAATAAACCAACTTTTCAAATAATTTCTCGCGATTAAATGTGGTTCTAAAATGATTTCATCGACGAAATCATTTCTCAAAACACCCGTTCGAAAATTCACAACAATATCGAAAAGAAAAAAAGCGTCTGAAATCACATTAAATATAATCCATCGTGCAGAATTAATTTCTTCACTGAAGAATGCGATGGCCACTGGAAGAACAATGACATTCGTTATCAATAGACTCAACATAATTAAATCCCAATAGAAACGAAAGTTCGAACAAGGATGAATAATACAATGACCAGCTCGTTGTTGTCTCATTCGTTCTTTCAAAAGACCTTTGCGACTTCCATATAATTTCATTGCTAATTTATTATCACTTGGTTTCAAAAGATCCATGAAATAATTGACAATCGTCGATGTTCCTTTGAATGAAGGATCGACATTGATTTTGTCTTGATTCGATGTTGTTGTTGAATTATTCGAATGAGTCGTTGGATTTGGACAAATGTCATCATCATGAATTGAATTCGTTGGTTGATTTGTTTGTGGTTCGATACTGACACGAATCGGAGGATTCGTTGGTAAAGTAAATTCATTCGAAGAAATATTCATTGTCGACAGATCATTGACAACATTGTTCGATCGAATCGGAAGACTTAATCGAATTGTTGTTCGATTTGGAATTGTTTGCATCGGAACATTCGGTTGATCGATTGGAAACGAATTATTCTCGTTTATTACACGAATCGAATGTTCACTCAACGAGAGATTTGTTGAATGTTCAACTGATTTATCTCGTGAAGGAACTGAAACTACCGTTGATCGACGAGATTTTCTTCGATTTGTAAATAAATTCTCTCGCATTTTCTCAGTTTTACTTGAAGTTTGTTCACAAATTAGATTTTCCATTGAAATCTAAAATAAAAACACGAAGTGTCAAGTGTTTGTTGATGCATACCAACACATTGATTAGTTTAATTGGGAATTTATCAAAAAGAATTCTTTACTTCAAAACATTTTTTTTTACAAAAGAAAAACAAGTCAAAGCAAAAAGGTGTTTCTCTTCTTTCTCTTCTTTCTCTTTGTCTTTCTCGTTGTGCAAAAGTGTAGAAAAGCAAATAAATAACGATGTTGAATGATATTTCTCTCTTTGATAAGTAAAGAAAAATGACAGTCTAATTGAATATTTTCGGATGACAGAAATCTAGTCGAATCAACCAAATGAAATTCATTCGTTTTGATCGTTGTTCTTCTCTTTCTTCTTCTTCTTCTTCTTCTTCTTCTTCTTCTTCTTCTTGGTCTATTTGTTGTTGTTGATGTTGTTTCTTTAGTACTTCTCCTACCATTAAATGTAAGGCCTCTTCTTCTTCTTCTTTTCCATTTCCTTATCGTTTTTGTGTCACTTGAAAATGAAAGAGAAAAAAAAAAGATGATAATTCTTACAAAAGTTTGGTAAATCGAATAAATAGTTGATAATGAAGAAATGTGTGTCTTTGGAGAGAAGAGGAAAAAGCATCGATTGATGAAGAAGGAAAAGGACACGGTGGGTGATGATAACGAGAAGAAGAACAACAACAAAAAACAACATCTGCAGGGTGCCTGACAGACAAATGGATAGATGCCATACAGATAGATTCTCTCTAAGAGCAACTCGACAGATATTAGTGTCAAACCAAACAACATTTTACATCTCGATTAAAACAACGACGAAATCATCAAAAAATGAAAGTCGTTTTGTTTGTTTTATTGTACCTGTTAATTAGAAATCATCGAAGAGTCTTTGTTGACTACTTGAGACTAAAAAACAAGCAGAAGAAAGGAGAAAAGAAGAATACGAGAATTGCCGATCGTTAGTCGTTATTTGGGATTGATCGATGAGAAGAAAAGAATAGGAATGGAAATATTTTTGTTCCGTGACATTCTAAATAACGAATGGAGATATTCTATCTCGATTTTCTTCTCTCTCTCTCTCTCTCTCTCTCTCTCTCTCCTTGGTCTCTATCTTTTCGATCAAGAAAATCTTTTTTGCAAATTGGTTAATGTTTTCTGACACTCGGACTAAAACTAAATGTTTTCATCAACAAATTGTCAGATAAACAACTTATTTTCATCTTTAGTTTTGTGTTTATCTCGACAATAAACGAATTAATCTCGTTTTTTTTTGAAAACTGTCAAGTAAAACTAGTTGTCTAAACAATATTTATCTTCATTTGAAATTGAATAGAAATGACCTTAAACAATTATTGATTTGACTCGACAAATGAAATGTTAATCGATAATCACATTATATAAATATTTATTTCAAATAACTTCAAGGAAAACACATTTTTATTTGACATTTATCTCTCTCTCTATGCGAAGAATGACGGTGAAGATCATTTCAAGATTAGATTTATGTGGAATATCTTTTCTCGTGAAAAGCTATGTTTATTTATATAGTTATTAGACAAGAGAAAGAGAGAGAGAGAGAGACAAGTGTCTTATCTATATATCATTGAGACACGACATATTCTCATTCATTAGATAACATTTGTCTCTTTTCACTTTCATGTTTTTCACATTTTTATGTTTTTCATCGTTTGGACATGGTGACTGATCAAACGGTTGCTCCGATGTTCATTCATCATCAAATCCAAATGAATCCAAGAAGAACAAAATCTGATGTTGTTGTTGTTGTGTTGTGTTGATTGACGATAAATGAGTTGAATGAATGAAAATGATACTTGACAATAATTTGATTAAGTAAAATAGTTAGTTGCATAGATTGACATTTGTTGTGAACGATCGATTAGAGAATCGATTGAATAAAAATATGAGAAGATATGTTTGGGCTTCATCAATTTCGAATGACATCTGCAAAGAATATTTTCATTGGTGAAAATGTTTTCCAAATGAAAAAAAAGAAAAGAAGTAAGAAGAAATGAGTCTGTCAGTTGAGTGTCAATGCAATGAAAAGGAGAAGAAATGTTGTTGTTAATGATATTCGTATGTTTAATTGTCAACACATGTTCACTCATTTATCGAGATCAAATTCTTGTTTTAAATCACAAATCATCTGTTAAATTCAATCGAAATCCGTATTCTCCACTTGTTCAATGTCAATTTCTTCCATCAGATTATTATCAATGTGAATCGATTCAAGATATTCCAGAAAACGAAACTCGTTCATGTCAAGTAACAATTTTGTTTTTTCATTTTTCTCAATTTGATTGTCTTGTTCTGTCAAATAGAAAAGAAATGGTCGACGATTTGGTGGTGAAAAGTACGATGAAGTTGAACATACATCAATTGAATGTCGAGTTTTCGATGGAATTGAATGTCAAGGAAATCGAACATTTCTCATAGAAAATATTCCTTGTATTAAATATTCGTCACATTATTTTCTTTCGACACTTTTATATTCAATTTTTTTGGGTTTATTTGCTGTCGATCGATTTTCACTTGGTCACATTGGAATTGCTGTGGGCAAAATGATTACATTAGGTGGACTCGGACTTTGGTGGATTATTGATATTATTTTGTTGATCTTTGGCAAATTACATCCACAAGATGATTCAAATTGGATTGTTCAACATTAACAACAACAAAAATAAAAACCTTTTCTTTTTTTTCTATTTTCAAATCAATAAGAAAAAAAAAACATAGGCGACATCTTGTTGAAACGAAAAAGATGATTAAATGAACTAAATTGATTTGATGTCAAGAATAAAAAACGAGAAAAAGAAAATGTAAGTTGTCATAAGGAAGGTTTTGTCTCGTTCTTATTCTGTGATGTTGTCGGTGCCGCAATCGAGTAAATGAGTTGCTGTCTCGCTCGATGTTGACAAACAATTTTTCTCTCTCTCTCTCTTTCTCGATTCTCTTCGTCATCGTCGTCATCGTAATCAATGTATTGCAAATTATATTAGGTGGTGCCCGTGCCTTTTTCTTCTCTTTCTCTCTCTTTCCATTCTAAGATGTCTAACTAATATAGATTGGGAATGAATCAATCACCCATTACAACAGTAACTTTCTTCTTTTTTTTTCCTTGAAAATCTTTAGTAAAATATGTTGTTGTCTTCAATGAGAAGACGAATAATTGAATCGGATTGCATCGATTTGTAGTTCGACAATAGGATATGAAGAGAAGAGAAGAGAAGAGATGCATTTTCTTTTTGTTTGTTTGTGTTAGTGTGAGTCTGATTTTGAGATTGAGTTAGTTGAATGAACGAATGAATGAATGAATGAATGAATATTGAAATGAAATGAAATGACCAACAATATTCTAGTCGAAATCAATGAGAAAGAAAGAAGAAAAGAAAAGAAAAAAAGTTTTGAAATAAATGGAGCGACGCTTGATGATTGAATAAAACTCGAAGTAAGAATGAATATGCACACACACACACATCGATATGTATGTAGACGACCGACGATTAGAAATTGTCAATGATCTTCTCTCTCTCTCTCTCTCGTTTTTTTTTCTGTTCTTCACCATCATCATCTGTGTGTTTCAACGAGAAGAGAGCAGAGAAAGAGTCATAATGACTATCGGACATACACAACGTCGAGTAACCAAATTTTTGCGTTCTTTTCTTTAGTGTTGACTCGATTGAGTTGATTAGGTAATCAGAGATAGAGACAAAGCTGTCTCTCTGTCTTTGTCTCGTTTGGTTGTTCTTGTTGTTTGCATTGATATGTCGATAGAATAAGTCTGAACAGCATTGATCTAAATGAGAGTTGAGTTCGTTTGGTTGATAGAAGTTCAAGATACAAAACATTCGAGTCACTTGTTCATATCGAATAGACTTTTTCTTTATTTTTTAATCATTTTTGTTCTTAGTCCCGAATCGGATCGAATCGAATGGCGTCGAGGGGCAACTAGTCGTCGTCATCGTCGTCATCGTTGTCGTCGACAAACGGAACTCTCTTTTTTTCTAATCACATTCATCGTCCTTATTCATTAAATTACTCTTTCAGTTCTTCAACTCCAACACAAGAAAAAAAAAAGAAGAAGAAGAAGAAAAAGAAGAAGCAAAAGAAAAAGGCACTCGTAGTAGTAGTAGTAGAAGCAGCAACTAGCAATTAGACAACAACAAGTCTCTTTCTCTCTCTCTCTCTCTCTGTTTCTCTCTGTTCTGTGATTTGATTTGAGCAGCATGGTTGCGTGGCCTAGCTCAATGCAATAATCATTCTCGCTGTTGCTGTCGTCTCTCGCTCGTTAGCGCACTCGGCTGCGTGAGCAGTCGGTATTGGATTTGCAAGTGCGCGTCGCTCCGTCATTCTTTTGTTGTGCCACTCGTTCCCCCTTTTTTTTTATCTTTTCGCTCGTTCGGTTGCTCGTTCTCGCTCTGGATTCGACTAAGAATAATCAAAGCAACAAAAAAAAAAAAGAAGAACATTATTGTAATCATCAATCGACAATACAACTATTCATTCATTCATTCACTTTCTCTGTCTCTCTCTCTCTCTCTTTCATTTTTTTAAGATACAACAAAACACGAACAATTCGATTTGCTTTCTTCGTTCGTTCGTTTATTTATTTTCAAAGAAAAAGAACAAAAAACGAAATCATTTTCAATGTTCGAACGGCAACAACAAAAGTAAATCGATGATCTCATGGCGACTGATTTATCTTCTTCTTCGTCTTCTTCTTCAACAACAATAAATTCGATTTCTAATGAAGTAAAAACTTTTTGTTTTGTTTTCGAATATTTTTGTAAAATATTGTTGTTAGATGATGTTGGTTTCCGAATCGAATTTCTCTCCATCGATTGTTCATTCACGAAACTCATCGAAAACATTGAAATGTCCAAAATGTAATTCTACGAGAAAGAGAAAAAGATTGATTTTCGTAAATCGTTGTTGTATTAATAGGTAATTGGCATTATAAGTATCAAGAAACATTAGAAATTCATATGAAAGAAAAACATCAACTGATAACAAATAACGATGGAAATCCTTCAAAATCAATTGAAACTGATTCAAATTGTAGTTATTGTTTAACAAATAGTATTCATCCTCGTTTAGCTCGTGGTGAACAATATCCATGTGGATTTAAACCGTATCGATGTGATTTATGTCTTTATTCAACGACAACCAAAGGAAATTTAGCAATACATATGCAATCTGATAAACATATTAATAATACGAAAGATTTATCTTCACCACCACCTCCTTCATCGTCTTCTCAACAATTCGATCAAACATCTTCTCAATCACAGCAAGGTTTGATTCACTTTTTTCGACAACGATTAAAATTTCGCGATTGATTTATATGAAAAATGATAAAAGTGTAGAAATGGTCGTCGTCGTTGTTGTTATTGTTGTTGTTGTACAGTGAATATTTCTTCTTCGTTTTTTTTGTCGGCACTTTCTCTCTCTCTCTCTCTCGCTCTGTGTGTTAACGTTCGGTTGATTAGTATAGAATTGTGGTTGGTATCGAAAGCGATATTCGCATTGAGAATGTCGATGGTAGTTTATATGTTAAGAAAGAAGAACAAGAAGAAAAAAAAAGAGGAACGAAATCCATTAGGAATGAGGCGACAGCCGTCGAGAAATCGAGAGAAAGAGAAGAAAAAAAAACGAAGAAGAAGAAGAAGAAGAAGAAATAATTTATGTAACAATCTCTCATTCTCTGTTTCTCTCTTATTCTGCCTAATCGTCGTCGTCGTCGAGCTGCCGCTCATTATGGGTAATTGGCAATCAACGGTTTCTTCGTCTTCTCTCGATACTACTAAACGAGATTCGAAGACAACGCATCTTTCCTTTTTTTTCTCTTCGTCTTCTGCGTCTGATTTTGGCTTGTCGAAGATATTTTTTGTAATATGCAAACACTTTTCTTTTTTTTTTCTTTTTTTTTTAGAAATGAAATTGTCGAACTCAAGTCCATCGAATGATTCTATTCAATGTCCACTTTGTTCGCTCAAAGATTTCACGACAACAGTTCGTTTGTCTTTTGTTTTTTTTTTTGGAATCAGTTTGAGTTGACCATTTGTGTTTTTGATTTAGGAATCGTTGAAAGAACATTTAACGTCAGTTCACAATTGTAAAAACGATTCGTTGCAAAAATGTTTAGCGTTAATCGAAGATTCAGGTAAGAAGAAAAGTAAATGTGATTGATTTAAATCAATGAATTCGAATAAGATTTCGAATATTTTTACCTTTAATTAACAAACAGAAAGAGAACAGAAAAAAAGAAACGAAGGAAGAAAAAAAGACGAAGAAAAAGCTTGAGAGAGGTCATCTGAGATGATGGTTGAGACGAAGAGAAGAAGAAGAAGAACAAGAAGAGAGAATGAATGAATGAATGAGGAGGAGAAAATAAATTAGGTTGATGATCTCTATCCAATGGTGAACGAACAGACGAAGAATGAAAAAAAAAAAAGAAGAAAAAAAAACGAAGTGAGCGAACAATTACTAATTTCATTTATATGTTATTGGTCGTCGTCGTCGTCGATAAGGGTTCGATGTCATCAACATTTTATTCTGTTCGAAGTGGTGATGGTGGTGGCCTCACAGACAACGCAAAATACCCGAGATTACCCCCTTTGCGTTCTCTTTCTTAATGAATGAAAAGAAGAAAAAAAAAAAACGAGAAAAAGACGACGATGAAAGCGACCACATTCATTCGCCTTCATTAGACAAACTTATTGACTTGTTTCCCTTCTCAATTCTTTTTCTTCTTCTTCTTTTTCTCTTTCCGTTTTTTACTTTTTGAAAATCTTCGACTTGACGAAGATTTTGTCTCGTTGTCGACGACAAACGACTTTGGTTGTATAATCGATTCGAATTTGATATGTTGAGCGCCATCTTTTGTTTTGTTTTTCGTTAATTTCGTTCGTCGACAATGAAACTCATTTGAAAATTTTGTTATTTATTTATTTTCTATTTGTGTTCGTTGTTTTGCAAAGGAATATCATCGATGATAATCATGTCCGACAATGCCAATTATCAAGATGAATATCGATGTCATTCGTGTCCAAACACACATTTCAAAGATCTTCAACTACTTTTCAGTCATCTTCAACAACCAAGTAAAACGAATCTTTTTCATTTTATTGAAAATCTTTGAATTGTATGTTAAAGGTCACAACAACAACACTAATGAAAGTGAAGAAGACAATTTAAATGAAGATAATAAATCAGTTGGATTGTTATGTTGGAAGAAAGGATGTAATCAATATTTTCAATCGATGGAAAATCTTCAAAAACATTTTCAAGAAATTCATCTCGCCAACGAATTCGATTCAAGTCGAGAGAAAGACAAAGAGAAAACGAATCAACAGAATTTCTTATCGAAATCTCGTGAACGTTTGTTTTCCATCGGTGAAGATGTTGTTCTTCATTATCTTGAGAATTTAAATTCATCGAATTCAACTTCAAATGAAATTCTTTGTGATCTTTGTTTGAAATCGTTTTCAAGTTTATCAACATTAAAAGTTCATTACGAAGATATTCATTCAATTGTTCTTTCATCACGTGCTATTCAACATTGGATCTTTCTCTTGCAAAAACTTCATTCATCGTCAACCAATGAAAATAATAAATTGAAACGACAATCATCATCATCGTCGATCGTCTCGACTGAAACGAAGAAATCTCGTTCGACGAATCCATTCGAAGATATTTATTCGTCAGCATTGAATTATCCTCTCGTTCATTCGTTTGATCTTTCCAATAATAATAATAAACGACAACGAACAAGAATTACTGATCAACAATTACAAATTCTACGAGCTCATTTCAATATTAACAATTCGCCAACCGACGAACAAATCTTTGTCATGTCACAGAAAACACAATTGTCAACGAAAGTTATCAAACATTGGTTTAGAAATACACTTTTCAAAGAACGACAACGAAACAAAGATTCACCCTACAATTTCTCTAATCCTCCGTCGAATTTCAATAAATTCGATTTCGATGAATATCAAAAAACAGGAACCATCGTCAAGAAATATCAATTGAATCAATCCGATGAGTCCGATAATGATTTAACATCAACAGACGAACAAGATCTTCTGTCCGATGATGAAAATCACAAAAAACAAACATCTGCATCATCTCTCGGCAATTCAACGAATTCATCAAGACGAGCCAATCGAACAAGATTCAGCGATCAACAACTTAAACTTCTTCAAGACGCTTTCGAAGCTAATCCCTATCCCAAAGACGATGATCTCGAGATTCTCTCCGACAAATTAAAACTCAATTCACGTGTTATCGTTGTTTGGTTTCAAAATGCAAGACAAAAAGCGAGAAAATCCTATGAAAACAATCAAACAGATAATTCAACAAACAACAACAACAACAACAACAACGAACCAACACAATTCATCATCAAACAAGACAAAGACGATGGATATTCATGTAAAAATTGTCACAAATTATTTACTCGTTTCGCTGAATTAATGAAACATGCTAAACAATGTTCATCATCAACAACATCAACAACAAATCATCACAAGAAATCTTCTTCATCGTCGTCAAATAAGAAACGTGATTGTTTGTCATCGGTGGATTCATTGAAATCTCCGTCGACATTTGTTGTTCCATCTCATGTCAATGAAAAGAAAGACAATTATTGTGATCAATGTGATCAACAATTCTCTTCCAAACATTTATTTATTGAACATCAAAATCTTCATATGCAAGCGATTCTCAATGCAGCTGCATTCTTTCCATTGGCAGCTTATCATCCAGCTGCTGCTGCTGCAACTGCTGCTGCAATGGCTCATTTTCAATCGCAATTGATTCAACAACCTTTCAAAGATCTTCGAGACAAAGAAATTCGTAATGTTCCATCGAACGACAACAAAATCAATTCGAATCATCAACCGTTTTCATCGTCATTCGCATCGGATTCCGAGAATCAATCGTCGGATGATGACGAACAAAGTTTAGATTCCAATGATGAAAATAAGAAATTCAATTTATCAAATACACACAAACGAAATCGAACAACGATTCTACCCGAACAACAAGATTATCTTATGTTGAAATATTCACAAGAATCGAATCCATCGAGAAAAATGCTCGAAGACATTTCGTCACAAGTCAAATTAAAGAAACGAGTCGTTCAAGTTTGGTTTCAAAATACACGTGCAAGAGAACGAAAAGGAAACATTAAATTCGATCACAATTCGTCAACGAACGAATATCTCAATAAGAAATGTCTTCATTGTTCGTTTTCATTTAAATCTAAAACAACAATTGAACAACATCTTCTCAGCAAACATTCGGACATCTATACGAACAAAGATCAACTTCAATTCATTGATTTCGATGTTTTCCCATCGAGTCAACAATCGACCGACGAACTTCCATTAGATCTTTCGAAAACATCAACGAATTCTTTCGACGAGAACAAATTCGAGAATGAACAATCGAATGATTCGACTTGTCACTCCAATGACGATTCACAATTGTGCATTTTTAACAAACAAAAATCGTTTTCTTCTTCGTCGTCGTTTCCAACTCATCCTCCTCATCTTCCTCCTCCTCTGACGACGAACAACGGACATTTGTCGCCCACAGATTCTCAACAATCATCGAATGGATTCAATTCTCAACGTCGATTTCGTACTCAAATGAGTCCATTACAAATTAAATTGATGAAAGCTATTTTCCTTGAATATCGAACTCCAACGATGCCTGAATGCGAATTATTAGGCAAAGAAATCGATCTACAGAAACGAGTCGTTCAAGTTTGGTTTCAAAATGCTCGAGCCAAAGAAAAGAAAAATGCGAACTTCTTCAAATCCGATCTTCCACAAGAATATCAACCAACGAATGATTTCTGTCATTTATGTCAATTCAAATATTCGATTCAAAATCCACAACGAGATCATCTCTTCACTTCTAAACACATTGATAACATTCGAAGTATTCTCTCCAAACAACAGTCAAACAACAATTCAACTAACAAAGATGAACATTCATTTAAAAAGAACAGTCAATTAGATATCGAACATTCGCCAACATCAACTCAAGATCAACAAAATCAAATCATGTCCTATCTCAATCTAATGCAACTCATGCCCATCACTGGTATTGATCCATATAATTATGGTCTCATGGATCCAAATATTCACGGGACACCATTGTTTATGTTACATTTACCAACTGAAGCTTTGAATAAAATCATTTCGTTGAATAAATCCGATGTTCATTTAACATCTGTTCAATATACACAAGATAATCTTCACATTCAACAATTAACTGATAATGGACATCAAAACATCGATTATCAAACAATTGATGTTGGTTTTGCATGTAAACGATGCAATCTTGTTTGTAAGTTCTTCTTCTTCTTCTCTTCACAGATAAACGATGAATTTCGATTGTAGGGCCATTGTATGAATCATGTCGATGTCATGCTCTTCTGTGTTGGCAAATTTCGTCATCGACATTACCAATGACAATAAATAATTCTGATGATTTAAATCAATTGTCAACTTATATATTTAAAATCGAACAATTGTTATATCGATGTTTAACTTGTCAAACATCGTTTTCAACTGTTCAAGATTATGAAAAACATACAAAAGATCAAATTCATTGCAAAAATCTACCCAAAAATGCAACTACCAATGAGAATGATTAAAAGATATCATTTATATTATATTATATATATATTTAGAGAAAAAAAAATAACAACAAACTTCTTCGGCATCGTGCTTTTAGCATTCCTCCATTTATCGTCTTTTTTTTTTCTTTTTTTTTTTGTATTTGTTTTTGTGTCTGTGCGTAGCGTTCTCGCTCGCTTCCATTATCAACTAATTGAGTAGAAACCACTCGAAAATCTTTGTCTTTTCATATTATTCAACAAAACAGTTCATTCGAAATGATTCATTTTCAAATAACTCTACAAACGTAAACTAAGATTTTCATTGATCTCTGATAAATTAATCGAGAATTAACCCATCTAATTCAGTCGATAGATCAATTTTTGCAATCGAATCAATCAAATGAAGTATCTACCACTCTCATATGCACTGTTACTATCTTCTACCGAATGCCGACCCTCAATATCATCATTCAACAGAAAAAATGAATCAAATATCTGTTACATCTGCTTTGTTGAGAATGTTTTTTCTTTATTGATCGAATTTTCTTACAGATCTTTTCCTCACGAATAAAAGTCATTTTTATTATAGAAAAATCGATGATTTAAAAACCACTTGGTTCTGAATCACTCGACGATTGATCCACATAATTCGGTCTAAATAAAAGCAGTAGATTTATTTTCTTATTTTCAATAAAAGGTCGCGCACTTACGTTATTCATAATCGTGATAAATTCAGTGAACGTCTTTTTTCGTTGATTCATGGGTATAATAACGGCTTCGTTCGGGTTAATTTTGCATCCATTGTGGATAATTGAATCACAAAGCTAAATGATAAAATATTATTCATTAAATTTCAACTTATTATTTACCCAGGACAAAAAATCCGAGTGTCGGATCCCGTCGGATTCACCATGGAAAATTGTCGGATTTTATTGTATCCGATGGGAATTCGATTGTTTTTGTCAGAATCCTTGGTACAGGAATCCAATCGGAAGTTATAGGTATCGGGAAAATATTGGATTAGTTGTAGTTCCTATCGGATCTGGAGTATTCCAACATTTTCCGATGTCCCACAACTTTCGATTGGATTCCTGTACCAAGGATTTCGTCGGATTTTGTTAGGATCCGATAAGATCTTGTGAGGCATGTTCGCCCTGGGTTTTTTTTGTATATCGCTATTTACTATTTATTGGATAAGAGAGAGTGTGATTAGAGAGGGAGACGAATTCGCCACGAGGCCGTCCGATACGTTCACGGCATTCGTCGTTTATTTGTACGTATATTCAATATTAAACGGACTATTTTCTATCGTAAGGATTAGATTGAAGTGAAACGATTTACAGATTTTCGAAATAAATGATAAATTTGTTCATCTTACCATTTCGTCTCGTGACCGAATTTCTTATTGAAAATATGGAGAAAAACAAAAAGATTTATTTATTTAATATATATACTATATATATATGTATATAGAAAAAAAAAAGAGTTTGAAAATGAATATAAAAAAAGAAAGGAAATTTCTTTGGCTAAGAGAAAAGAAAGCAAAGTTTATTGATAAAAAAAAGGGTACGGACAGTTGCATCAATGGTTGGTTGAATAGGATAATTTGTTGTTGCTGTTATTTTTTCGTTTATTATTCGTAATAGATTTGGCTAAATTGGCTTCAAGTCTTGATCGCATAAGACGATAGATCAATGTTGATTTAGTTAAAGGAGTGATCGGTTGTTGAGAATGTTCGTCATTTGAATAATTATGAAAAACTTCTTTGATAATCGATGGTTTATCAGGCAGAAGACGTTGCCCTCGTAAAGTAGCTGAATACGATCTAGTTCGTCTGAAATGAGTTTTCTTTGGATAAATTTCTCCTCCACAAATATCCGAATCGGATTCTGATGTTTCAACCGAATTTGCTGATGAACTTTCGGATGATTTCGCTACAAGATTTGGTAATTGTCTATTATCTTCATCGTTGATGGAGTGATTTTGTTCTTGGTGACGTTGTTTTAACCAAGTTCCTAAAGGAGACGATGAAATCGAGTTAAATTTGAAAAGAATCAAACCAAGTGTCTTTGTATCAACAACAGTCAATTGTCTTCCAGTAATGAGCCAATTATTGTTTTGATGTTGAATCGGTGTAAGAAGTGTTGTTGTTGTTGTTGTTGATGAAGACGAAGACGTATTTGGAGGAGAATTTGATGCAACTGCCCCGCCTCGTTATGTTTGAATTATTTGAATATGTTTGTTGGGAGTTGATGATTTGGAAACGAGAACAAGAGCTTTGGGTCCACCGAGTGCTAATCGATCTTTTTGATTTTTATCTAAATTTTTCCATTCTTCAGCAATGACAGTTGCTGGTTTTAAAATTTCAAAATTGGTTTTATATCGTTGAATAGTTTGATATCTCATAATCATTGTTTCATTGGCAGATTGATTAACACTGGGAAATGAATGTGCTGTTGTTGTTAAAGGATTAGTCAATGATAAATCAGAAGATCGACTTAGTTTCGATCGATTCATATTTGTTGAATTATTTTTCAATGTTGTCGAATTGGAATCATTATTTGCTGGTTTAGAAATATTCTTTGGAGAAGCCGGTGGTGAATTCGTTGGTGATTTCACTGTTTGCTGTTGTTGTTGTTGTTGTTGAGATGATGGAAGTGGAAGTTTTCTTTGTAATGGTGATGATGATGTGGCACGTTTTTGTTCAGCATAAGCCATTGATCCTTTTCTTTCCAATTCATTGTAAATACATTTAAATCCTTTTAAATTCTTCAAAGGAAATATTCGTTGATTATGACGAATCTTTTCGAAACATTCGATCGATAAAACTTTTCAAGAAAAACAAAATCGAAATTGTTTTCTAAAGAAAATAAAAAAAGACATACGAATTGATTCTCTAACAACCGGAGGAATGGCTTCAACAAGAGTTTGTGTATTTGTAGTGAGAGCAGGATTAACATTGATTTCAATTAACCAAACTTTCATATTTTCATCGATCATAAAATCATAACCAAACAAACCAAAACAACCAACACGTCGTTTCAATCTCATTCGAATACTTTCAATGACATTTAGCATGATTCGTTGGATAATTTTCTTTGCAATTCAAAGACTTTGTTTTGATAAGAAAGAGAGAAAGAGAAAAGATTTACCGGTAGAACATTTAAAGTCCAATCTTTTTCGAGATTCTTTGATTCTGCAAGATTTTGATTGACATAATCACTAGACAAACAGAAGTCATAAAATCGAAAAAGATGAATTGAACGAACTTGAATTGTTCCATAGTCCAAGCAGTATCTTCTTTCAAATCATAATATTTCGGATCTTTCTTTTGCATATACTAAATTCAACGATGAGAGACAAGAGAAAACGAAAAGAGAAGGAGAAAACAAACTTGATTGGTAAGATGAGTAAGAAGATTTTGATCTTGAGCATCAAAATCGAACATTGAAAGTCGAAGATAACCCGAATGATAGAGAACAATCAAAGGTTTCACCGATGAAATTAACATATAACAACGAATATCGAATTTCTTTCCATTGATTAACAAAGGATTCATAATATAACTTAAAAACAAAATACATTTCATTTGAAGACAAAAAACGAAAAGAAACGAACAAACCGTTGAATAATTCTTTTCATCGGTTTCACTGAAATTTGTTTTTTCTTATCCATCGCATCGAGTTCAGCAAATTTCTGTTTGAAATTCTCGATATCTCGAACAAGATAAATTCCTTTGCCTAAACATTTCTTTTTCGACAAATCAATTCAAATGAAAAGAAAACAAAAGCCAAACCTTGATTGAGTCCACTTGGTTTACAAATCCAAACATCACCAGCTAAACATAATGGAATATCGTGTCTCTTTCAAAAATCATTTTCGAATGCAAACTCACGTTTATGAAGATTAAAGAACATTTCTCGATCATATTTTTCATCTAATTTAAATGTTTGAGGAACAAAATCATTCAACGGTAAAAAGAAAGTAGAACGTTTCTGCTGGGTCAAAGTGATTTTTTCGTAGGATTGAAGCGATTGACACAATTGAATTTTAGTTGTAAAATAATCTTCGCCTTGAATATGATTGACAAGTTGTTCTCCGTCTTTGAATGCATTCCAATTGACACTCGATGAACATTGAACCCATTTCAACTTGTAATCATCGGTCTTTTCGATTTGTCTTTCATAACCAATCGAGGTCAAAATATTTTCGATTCTAAAAAAATAGATTTGAAATCAAAGAGAAGAAAAACAAGAAGACAACAACGAACAATTCGGGATTGTTTCCATTGCCAATGTAACATTTGGGAATTGGTTCAACGTAAAGAGAATTTTCTTTTTGCGATTCATTTCGTTTGAGTTGACCGGTTGTTGTTGTTGTTGTTGTTTCTTCAGACATCGATCAAAAACTTCATTGGAAAAAGAAACAAGTCATTTGATTTGATGTTTTTGTTGTTCGACCAAGAAGAAGAAGAAGAAGAAGGAGAAGAGAAAAACTTGTAATGAATCAATGAATGTCAATAGATGAGATCGAAAAAAACGGAGAAGGAGAAGAAGAAAAAAGAATGTTTGTGTTTTTCCTTTTTCTCTCTCGTTGCCGTCTTTTTTTTCTGCTTCTTTTTTTAACTCTCAATGTTTCTTCAGTAATAAAAACATTGCTGTCAATAACAACAGAAAACATTAAACAAGAACATCCAATGTTTTGTTTTAAATATTTGAATTGCCAGAAAAGAAATCGATTTCTTCTCTCTTCACATGTTAATCAACATAAATTCTATGCAAATTCACATTTTCAAGTACTTTTTCTCGTTGAATTATGTAGGTTTCTGCAACTCAACGAATTCGAATGTTAATCGAGTAGTGTCATCTTTTGACCACAATTTTTCATTGGTCAAAACAACTAACAACAAACGATTCTTCTTCTTCTTGTGTTGTGAAATATACTTCGAAGAAAAGATAAAGATAAAAGAAATGTCTCGAATTTCAGAAAATGTGGAACCAACAAGTTCAACAACGAAAGTTGTTTTTTCTGGTCGATACGTTAAAAGGCAAAATCTTGAAAATCTTCGATGAACATTTAAAAATGTTTACAAAGCAAACAAGAACGAATTCAATAAAACATTTCTTTGGAACAACAGAAAACGCGAGATTTATTCGTTTAGCTCTTTGTCAAGCTCAAAACTCTGCTAATATCAACAATTTAATTCAACGATTCGTTTCTATCTATTTAAAAGAAATAATCCATTAGATAATCGAAATGAGCAAAATAATGATCGAGATGTTTATAATGAAAAACCATCGTGAGAAGAAATTCTCACTGCAACTGAAGAACAAGAAGTCATTTCATCATTATCTCAATCATTTGGTGATATTTAATATTTGAAATTATTTCCAGAATTTTCTCTAAAAGCTTGTGAAAACTTAATTCAACATTTAAAACAATCCTATTATAATGGTTGTATTTTTTATCATATTGTCAAATAATTTATGATTCTCCATTCTGTTTTTGTTGGGCTAGATAAATATTCGTGTATTTTATTTCTGTAGGTGATCGATTGAGAAATAAAACATGATCGACCATATAAGAATGAAAGTGAATTGTTCATCACTCTTATTCGATGTTTATGGCTCGACAATGAACATACGATCTTCAGAAGAGTTTCATCTGTATATCCATTAAATAATTATATATGTTACATTTTTTAATAAAAATAGTCATATAAAATATTCTTTCGAAAGCTAAAACGACTGTTGTCTCTGCTTCTCGTTTTAAAACAAAGATTTCATGATGTGATTAACTGATCGATCGATAAATTTTTGATATTTGAGCATCAGCTATCTGATTAGATGCTGATAAATAGTCACGTGAAAATATAACACCCCTAATTTATAAAAAAAAACAAAACATCAAGCAAGGTTTGTGGAATTCGAGATAAATTTTGATATGAGAGTTAATGTTTTCTTGACGATATCGACTAACATGTCAACAAAGATCTTCAGTTTTATTGATCAATAAACCAAATGAAAAAAAAAAACTTTCTACAGTTTATATTCTTGTTTTTTTTGTAATGTGTGCGAAACATGTAGGTAGTTTGAGCATCACGTTAGCATATTATTCAGGTGTATCATCGACCAAAATTGTCTCAAGATCACAATCCTTTCAACATACAAGAACAAAACATTATGAATAGCGAAGACGAACGATATTTACTTCAATTAGGAGATCGATGATTTCTTCCATGGTTTTGGTACGCTTGTTAAAAGGAATAGATGACCACTCACCCAGCTTAACGTTGTACCATTTATGTATTAATCGATCTCCATCCTAGTAAGCAAAATGAAAAGAAATGAAATCTATACAATTTTTTCATTTACTTCTTGTTGTATAGGTGTACGCGTAACAAGAAAATGACAGAAATCGATTGCTCTCAATGCTAAATCTGGTGTTATAAACGACTTTTCTTCACCTTGTTGACGAAGTGATTGAATAAAACAAATTACAACTGATCGTGAAATTTGATGTTGAATTGTCGGTTGATGTTCACCTTCATCGATTTCCTGTAACATAATGAAATCAAATGAAATTGAGAATCGATCAGGATATATGAACAAACAAATACTTCGTCTGAGTCATGAAAAATATATGTTTGACTGTCTGATGATATAGTTTCGTCTTCAGGTAGGATAGATCTACACATTCGAATTCTATACGATGGAAAAATCAATGTTCTGCAACTATAAATGTTAACCGAATGTATCTATACGTATGCTCGATGCATAGCTGAACGGGTTATTTATCGGTCGCATTAAGACAAAGAATATTTTCTTTTTCTCAATTTACGAATGGCATACTTTTCTCTGAACGAATAAAAACCAAGAGAAAAGTGACATCTCCTTTTCTGCGAATACGAAGCTAGAAATCGTATACATTCTTATGTTCCAAACCCCTTTAGATGACCAATTCAAATTTTCAATTTCAAAATTCTGATCGTGTAAAACTAATTAGATGATTACTTCACTGAATATCTAAGATATTTTCATTCGATAGTAAGACTTACATTTCCTTTAAGCTTTTCCGAATTTTTCTCCGTTAGAATTTGCGTAGCTGCTGCTGTTTTGTTAGACATATTACGAAATAAATAGTAAATAGAAATGTGAACAGACTAGTTCGTTTTTCTCTTTTCTCTTATCTCGATAATAGAAAAGTATATCGACAGAGAACGGTAATGTGGTGCCTGGAATATATAGTTTATCATCTATTCTTCACTATTTTCTTGTGATTCTTGATATTATAAAGACAAGAGAAAATGATTAGTGGTGGAAAAGAAAGAAAGGTTTTCGTCTAAGTTCGATTATAATATCGATACACAACGGACGAAAATATCTTTACCTGTTATTTAATCTGATGAAGATTTATCTCTGAGAATTTATTTAAACTTTTTCGAAATATTTCAATAATCTTCATATTTTCATTTATCTATCATTCGAAAAAAAAGAGAAAAGTTTCCACCTGTGAATGATTTATCAATCGGTAATTTCTCTATAATCGATATTCAGTTATTTAATCATGTATTGATTAGCAGTGATGTCTTGTATAACATTCTTCTCTGTCATTTCTATGCATATACGTCACAAATTACATCAATTAAACAAAAATAACTAAATTAATAATGCGATGATTTTGTAATTACTATATCATCGATCATAATGCTTTCGATATGAGATTGAAAAACAATGAAGAAAACGAGTAGAAGAAGAAGAGGAATCGAATTGACTTTTTCACTTATTCGTTTTTCTCTTGATGTCTGCCAAAAAACGAACAGATGACAAAAATAAATTCTTTTTAACGTCAAACAGTGCTTTGTATTTTACAAATGGATATCAGTTTTTATTTTCGTTTCGATACCTGTTAGTCGAGTTCTATTCATTGATGGTCGTTCCGGTGATTAATAATAGACTTGTGTCAACATTTCTTTATACATTAATTCGAATTAACAGTTGAGTTTACTTGAATAGAAAAACAAGTTTTTTAAACGCCATAACTTTTCTTTGAATTTTCAAAAGATTCAATTGACAAACAAAACGATATCTTCTCTCTTCACATTTCAATTTAAATCCGGACAAATTTCTCTCCAAAACTAATCTTTTTGAACGAAAATCCAATCGAAAAACAAAAGTAATCGAGTAGTGTCATCTTTTGACCACAATTTTTCATTGGTCAAAACAACTAACAACAAACGATTCTTCTTCTTCTTGTGAAATATACTTCGAAAGAAAGATAAAAGAAAAGAAATGTCTCGAAAATCAGAAAATGTGGAACCAACAAGTTCAACAACGAAAAAGATTCGCGTCGAGAAAAATGAAGAAAAAGAATTCGTAAATGAATTCGAAAGTGAATCTTCATTAAGTAAATCAAATGAGAAAGAGAAATCAGTTGGTTCGAATCAATTAGATCAATTGTATGCGTCGTATTTACCATCGAGTGATTATTATGAACGATCGTATATGCATCGAGATGTTGTAACACATCTAGTTGTAACAGCAACTGATTTCTTGATAACAGGCTCTCAAGATGGTCACATCAAATTCTGGAAAATCCTAACTCCTGATTATTTAAAACAACAACAGATTCTTGCGAATAACGAACAAGAAAAGAATTCGAATTCGTTACTCAATGGGCCTATTGAATTTGTCAAACATTTCCGAGCTCATCTCGGTCCAATTTCCAATCTTTGTGTCAATTCATCGGGAACTTTATTATGTTCGACATGTGCAGATAAAACATTGAAATTATTCGATGTTCTTTCATTTGATATGATTACAATGGTCAAATTAGAATTCATTCCTCTGGTTTGTTCATTTGTTCATTCATCTCGTCAACCTCTATCAACATTAGCCATCTCCGATAGTCAATCATCATCGATCTATCTCTACGATGCCAAATCATTAAATGTCAAACAACCGATTGAAGTTATTTCTAAGATTGGCCATGCATCGCCTGTCACAATCATTGCCTATGCAGCTAAATATGATTTAGCTATTTCTTGTGATCAATCGTCAATTATTAATTATTGGTCACCTGAAAATATCAAATCTTTACCCAAAGAAGTTCAATTCGAATCGAAATTAGATACTGATCTCTTCGATTTAGTCAAAAAGAAATTAATTCCGTTGACTTTACAATTGAATTCAACAGGCGATCAATTCGCTCTCTTAGCTAAAAATAGTCAACAACGAAAGTTGTTTCTATTCGACACGTTAAAAGGCAAAATTTTGAAAATCTTCGATGAACATTTAAATGTTTACAAAGAATTACACGAACGATTGCAAAGCAAACAAGAACAACAACAAAACGAAGATAAGAAAAGCAATTTAAATCTTTTGAATAACGTCGAATATTCACGAAGATTAACCATTGAAAAAGATTTAGAACGAAATGAATCCGTTTATTCGTTGATTAATCTTCAATTTGATTCATCGTCAACATTTCTCTTCTATTCAACTTTATACGGAATTAAAATGTTAAATCTTCGAACGAATTCCATCAAACATTTCTTTGGAACAACAGAAAACGCGAGATTCATTCGTTTAGCTCTTTATCAAGCGCACAATTCAACGAATCAACAATTCAATTCGACAATTCTATTTGCAAGTGCATTCAAAAAGAATCGTTTCTATTTATTTACACGAAACAATCCGTTGGATAGTCGAAGTGAACATGACAATGATCGAGATGTTTACAATGAAAAACCATCGAGAGAAGAAATTCTCACTGCAACTGAAGAACAAGCCATTTCATCTCTTTCTCAATCGGCCATTGTTCACACGACATTCGGTGATATTCATCTCAAATTATTTCCTGAACATGCACCTAAAGCTTGTGAAAACTTTATTCAACATTCGAAACAATCGTATTACAATGGTTGTATTTTTCATCGAGTAATCAAACAATTTATGATTCAAACTGGTGATCCATTGGGCAATGGAACTGGTGGACAATCGATTTGGGGTAAAGATTTTCAAGATGAATTTCATCCTCAATTGAAACACGATCGACCGTACACACTTTCCATGGCCAATGCAGGACCAAATACAAATGGATCTCAATTCTTCATCACATTGATTCCTTGTCCTTGGTTAGACAATAAACATACAATCTTTGGACGAGTTTCCAAAGGAATGGATGTCATCGAAAAAATTGGACAAACTAAAACTGATCGACATGATAAACCTTTGGATGAAATTAAAATTATTTCGATTTCTATTAAATAAATTTGTTATTCACCTTCACACACTGACATCTGCATCTATTTCGAAAGAGAGAGAGAGAGACAGAGAGAGAAGGTCTATATTAATATTGAGATGAAATCATTGATCCATATCATTGACAAATATGTTGAAGAAGTTACTTCGTTGTGTTTTAGTTGTCATTCGTTTATTAATTCATTTTCTATGTTCATTTTCCAATGAAAAAGTGTTACACAGTCAATCATCTCGATACAATCAGAGGATTTTAATTTGTTCGTCACGATCGAAGATTCGAATGCGTTTCAATGATATGTCAAGTGGAATTCAATCGGAAATCGATTTAAATCGAATGAATTCTCCAATTGTCAATTATATTCAGTTGATGTTAGTTTCATTAGTTTATTTTCCATTGGATTTCAATTCGAAAGAAATTTTAATCATTGGTCTTGGTGGTGGAGTTTTACCACGAACACTTCGATCGTTATTTCCCAATTGTTCAATTACAATTGTTGAAATCGATCAAATTGTTTGTGAATTAGCAAAGAAATATTTCTTCTTTCAAGAAGATTCACAAATGCAAGTGAACATTTGTGATGGACGAACTTATTTAACTCAATTAAGTGAACAAATTCAATTCGATGTGATCTTTGTTGATGCGTATGATTCGAATAATAGTTTACCTTTTCATATGAAAACAGAAGAATTCTTTGTTTTATTACGAAATCATTTGAAGAGTGAAGGTGGTTTCATTATTTGGAATTTAGTTTCAATTTATCAATCTTTTGTCAATATTAGTCAAACGATAAGATCAGTTTTCAATTCGAATCATTTGATTGAATTTCGAACAAGAAATCATTTGAATCGAATTGTTGTTGTTTCAACATTTACAAATGTTGATTTTCAACAAAGAAATGAAGAATTTCTCAGATTATTCGAAGATAAATTGTCAATTGATCCTTTGAATTTATTAAAATCTGAAGACAAACAAATGAAAAGCGCATGTATGAATTCAACGATTGACATCTACACAGATCAATCAAACGACATTTTTTATGAAGAAAATTTATCATTGGGACAATTTTTGAATCTTAATTAATAAAACATATCGATATCGAACGAATAAAAGCACGAGAAAAAGAAGAAAAGTGAGAATTGTTAAGAAATTCTTCTTATGATCTTCAACGAGATTTAAAATGAAACCATCGATTAAATGCCAAGATCGTCCTTGTTCATGAGTCACATAAATCAACAGATTTCTTTCCGAGAGAATCTTTGTTTCCAATTCATTGGTTGGATTCAAATGAAAATATTTGTGAACCGATTTCGTTAAGAAAAACGATCCCGTTGAAAAGACTTGTAAATACGGGAGAAGATAAATCTTCTCGTAGAAATGCTTTCGTTTGATTTGATGAAGAATAAAAGTGAGAATCGACGAATTCTTTTCAGAAATGAGAAAATGATTGATAAGAGAATTGCCTGATGACGATCGAGGAGCGTAGAACGAAGAATTCGTCAAGAGAAGACATTCCAATTGATTTGAATTGGGAAAAACATCGAGATCAGCATAGATTCCACCGGCATGATGAAGAATCAACAATCGACCTAAATCTGCTCGTTGAATCGAATAAGAATATGAATCATAGATCGATTTCAGATGTCGATATTCATTGAAATTGAGCAATTGTTGGAGATGTGCATCAGTCCATAGTCGAACTGTAAAATTCGGATAGAGGAGTTTCCATTTGTTATGCGAATGTTTAATTGGATAAGTTGATAAATTGTTATCTTTCCACATTTGATGAATGATTCGAGGAATTCTCGAAGAACTTCCATTGAAACAACTGACATTTTCATTGAGATTAAAATCGATTCCAACAAATAAATCTTTTAGTTCGATGACAATTAACGTCACTTGCCAAACCACACAAACGACCAAAAACGAACAAACGACATCTCGAACTTTCATCCTCACCATTCAATTTTATCACATTGGCACTGTGTTGTCATGGAAACTAAATATGCACTTCGCTCGGTCAGAAAAAAAACGTTTGACACAATTAGAAGAGGAAAAAAGAACAGCAGCACAGCTATTTTATTGGAAGAGTTCTTTGCCAATGGAGAGAGATTTATTTCTCTTTCTTCTTGAGGGTTGAGTAGAAATGTTTGTTGTCAACGCGAATGACGTTTGTTAACGAGAAAGAAGCCGAAAACAAACAAGACCAAACTCAATTTTAGATTTATTAGAAACTATTTACATTGAAAATAAATTAAAAAGTTCAAGTGCAAAGTTAAGAAACGAAGAAAAGAAAAACGAAAAGAATATCAAGCGAAAGTTTGTGCTACAACTCAAAAACAATTGTCAATTTCTAAATAAAATCTATCTAATCTTGACACGAATTCGTCGTTTTGTTGCTTTTCAATTGATCCGATAATAAAGTTATTGGCGAATTACTTTGAAAACAAAATCAATTCAAGGCAAAGGCAAAATCAAGCTAAATACTTTGTCGATTTGGTTGAATTCGATTTGTTTTCTCGAATCACTGTCGGATAAATCGGAGGACGATGAGAAAATCGATTCAATGCCGAATAAATTTCATTTCTTTGTAATGTTCGTTGAAAAACTTTAGCCTAGAACGAAAAAGAAACGATTGTCAAATGATAAAAGAAAAGAAAAAAACAAGTCGACTTGTTCAGCTAATTGTTGATTTTTAATTTGACTTTGTTCGAGAATTTGTCTACTTTTCTCTAAGATATCTTCTTCTTTATGAATTTGTTGAATCGTTTCTTCGTCATTGTTTTGTTGTTGAGGTTCAACCGATGACGATCGACTGTGAAACACATTGAATTGATTTAAACCTGAATATTGACGTTGATGTTGTTTCGTCGACAATTCATTTAATTGTTCAGTAAAATCTTTTTTTTCTTCTACAATATCAATAATTTGAAATGAAATGAAGATAGAAACAAAAAGATATTCACCTGCTTGTTCAGAGGGGAAATTCGCTGAATTAGGTCTTTGTCGAGTTGATAATTTATTCGGTGTCAGTAGAGATGTTGCCGTGATTTCTAAATAAAACAACGAATAAGATAAAGAAGAGAAAGAAGAAGAAAAAGAAGAAGAAGAGACGTTTTCTATGTTGAACAACAGCTGATAGTGGTCTGGTAACTCCGTAGACTTGATAGATATCTTGTGGTTTATTGATAAGATTCGTTTTGTGTCTTGATGCACTTGATGTTCTGAGTAATTGTCTTTGTGATTGTTGTTGATTGGTATTTGTTGCCCATTTTTGATTTGATTGTTGTGAAGATGAAATTGTTTGAATAGATGTTATCGTATGTTGATCATGAGTTGATTTCGAAAGGATAAATTGTGCTTGTTGATCGGCACCAACATCTGAACCTTGTTGTTGATTCGAATTGTTTTTATTCGTTTTAGGATGAACACCTAAATGAACAGCTGAATTGGGATTTGTTTTCATATAATTGGTCATCAGTTGTTCTAAATCAGCTTCGGAAGCAAAATGAAGAAATTGATCGAATAGTTTTTGATCGATTTGTGTTGTTGAATTGTTAATTTGATTTTGAATAAGATGAAGTGTTTCTTTGTTATATAAATGAAGAAAATCCGAAAGTTCTTTGGCTAAAATTCTCTTTTGATCTGGTTGAGATAAACGTCGTGATGGAATTTGAACTCGAAACGGTGGATTTAAATTGAATCCAGCTCGTTTCAAAAATCGAATCACTAAATCCATATGTTGAGTTGACGTTACATCTTCTTTCAATTCGGAATCTAACATCAAACGAATTTGAATTCGTTGTAAATATGTTCCAAATGCTGTTCGAGCTTGACAAGGACTAAAAACACAAAACAACAATTAACAATCGAAAAGAGAAAAGAGAGAACCTCAATGAAAGTCCTTGTTGAATCATTTGAAAGAGATCATTTTTAGTGTAAGTTGAATGTTTGATGTCCGTTGATTGTGTTGTTGGAATTTGATTGATTTGTGTTTGTTGTTTGACAACTTGTGCAACGGTAGTTAACCGTTTTGATGTTAAATCGATTTGATTTGCTTTGGTTGGCGAAGTTTTATCATTGAAAAAAGAATCTTTTCGAAAATGAACATCATTGAGTGGAATAATATCGATTAATCGTCGTTCGTAGATTTCATATCGTTGCAAAGCTTCGTCGAGATCACAACCTGTGCCTTTATTCGCATTGAATTCATTGGAATGAAAGGCAACAGACAAATGTTTCGATCGAGGAACAGTTGTTCGTCGAATTTGCGAATTATTTTGAAGTTGAAACGATTGATTTGTCCATCTCGATGGATACAATCGTTGATGAATCATTTGATTGAATGAAGTTGTTCGTTGTTCAAAGAAACTCGAAAAGAATTCGAAAGTGTCACTCGTTGGAAAGATTCGAACGAATCCACCTCGTTGACGACTTTCTTCTTTGATCGTTCGAAGAATTCGAATTTCTTCGTTGGATAAACCGACGTATTCATTTGCATTAGCTTTATCATTGGTTTCTCCATTTGGTGTTGGTGTTGTTGTTGTTGTCGTTGCTGTTGCAATTCGACTTCGACACGCAGGACGTGTGGCTGTTTTAGCTCGATTGAAACGATTGACATTCGTTGAATTAGTTAACGATGAAGACAACGAATAACCAGCAGAGATCGGACGACGCTAATCGACAAACAAAAAGTTTTTAATTGAAAAAAAGAAAACTAAGAAACGTTTGTTGAATTTCGAAACACAATGGAGAATTGCAAAGGTTTCATCTTACTCGTTTGATTTGTTCGTTTTGAGTTGAATTATCTATTTTGATTTGTCGTTGTTTATTCGAATAAATCGATGGATCTTGACAAGTCATCGATGATAAATTCAGCAGATCACAAATCATATGAGATTTTATTTTCAAATCAATCGGTGCATCACTTCAAACAAAACAAATCTCAAACAATTCATAAGAACAACAACGATCAATCAACACTTACCATCCCAATGATGGAGATAAATTGACTTCAAGAACCCAAGGTTTTAATTCATCATCAATTAATATATCAAAACCATACACTTCTACAAAGTCAATTCATTTTTTCTTTTTCCTTTCAAAATGGAAATGCAAAACAAACCAAAACAATTTCCTCTGGTCGGGAGAAACATTCGACATGCAGCTGAAATTTGTGATTCAACGGAAAGTAAAGTTTTGATAACAACATCTTCAATGGACATCATTAAACTAAATGTATCTTTGCCTTCTGCTTTCAACAGACGTAACATGGCTGACATTGACCATTTATTTCCAAAATCTTCAATATCTGGATCATCACATCGAACATATCGATGACTTCGTTTATTCACACTGTAATTTGTTAAATGCATAAAAGCATTCTTAATACTTCGACTATTGGGATCATATTTCACTGTTGCAAATCGAGTTAAACCTTCTTCGTAAAGATACGCAACCAACGGATCATAAGATGTCACACAAACATAAATTCTCACGTCAAATTTATATCCATCGATCAATAGAGGATTATCTATGTATCGACTTATCACCAGATTCTCATCTAATGGAACTTGATCGGGCTATACAAAAAAAACAATACAGAGATATTCTTTGTCAATCATCAATCAATTAGCAATTTTACGTGATTAATTAAAAAGATTCCTTTGCCTTGTGATGATGCAACTGGTTTGATGATCCAAACACCTTTCTCACGTTGAAATGCAGCTAAACAACAAAACAAAAAAAAAACGATTTGATTTTATTTGATTTGATTGGAAGAAGAAAATCGAACCAGAGAATTCTTCGAATTCGTAAGGCAGAAGAAATGTTGTTGGAATAAAATTAAAATTTTTAATTCCTTTTTCTTGTTGCATTTTTTGAACATTTTTATAGAGACGATCTTTTCGAGTCATTTCATAGGATCTACAAATCGAATCAATAGAAAGAAAGAAAGAGAGAGAAGAAGAAGAATGTTCAACCTTGGGAAATGATTGACACGTTGATGTGGATTAAGTGATCTTAAAGTGAATGGTTTCATTCCTCCGCCTGTCCACATGATATTAAATTCTGAACTCGATGGATGAACTTCACGAAATCCGTGTCCTTCCAAAATACTTCGAATTAATTTCGTTTCATTTTTAACAAATTTGAAAGATAACGAATGTTTTTCTCCGATTTTTTTGGCTTCTGGACATCGACCATAGACAACTTTAGGTGAAAATTGAATAATTGGAATTCGTTTCGAACCATAACGAATCAAACGAGGAACAAGTGCTCTACAATCAATTCACATTCAAAAACAAACAACGAGAGAAAGAGATCTACTGACTTGCATTGTCCATTCTGTTGATTATCTTCATTTAATTCATCGAAACTTTCTTCTTCTCCATCGAAAATTTCATCAGGAGAATCTTCAGCTCCATCGAAAATGGCCGAATCAACACTTGATGAACGTGGAACTAATTCATTTGCAACATCGTTTTGTTGAACTCGAGACGCCATTTTTATTCGAAGATTTTCAACTTTTTAATCCAATTCTTTTCTTTATTTCACATTTTCATAACAAATTACATATTAACATTTGTTTCATAACGATAGCCTCGATTCATATTTCATTTTTTCATTTTTTTTTCTTCAAATTTATTATTTTTTATTTCTTAATTAGAAAAAAAATCGTTTTACCGAAGTAAAAAAAATAATTTCGAACAAAAGCGACATCTATTTAAAGAAATGAATCCGCACAAGTTGATTAATAACTATGATCGATCAATTGGATAAATTGTGTTTTGAGCGGAAGCGAAAGAATTTGAAATAATCAAATGAAATGAAAAAAAGAGACCTGTTCCGATTGAGTGAACTTGTTTGAATAAATCATCGAATTTATTTGGAAATTTTTCTCATTTTTTCTTTTTCGAACACGATAAATACTTAAAGTATAAGCAAAACATTAAACATGGC